>Ga0209614_1000039_pt1 | contig 105501 bp, 91 predicted proteins | sample BlaSprsedimmetaG_FD_185484 | JGI IMG/M metagenome (GOLD analysis project Ga0209614, IMG submission 185484) | Hot spring sediment bacterial and archeal communities from California, USA to study Microbial Dark Matter (Phase II) - Blank Spring... ... | reverse complement strand
AACTCTGGAAAGACATTACCAATAAGCAAACTTAAAATTTAACCATGAACATCAGTGCCTAACTTTATCTTGCTATCAGGGTGATCAATTTTCGATAATCACAACTGGTCAAATTTCGGTTGTCATATTTCTTTCCACGACCATGACAAAGCGCCGCCAGAGAGCTGAAAAATGCTCCGGCGGCAGGCTGTCTGGGGTTCGCAGTTCCAAGGTGGGACCTTTGAGATTGAGCCTGACATCGGTGAAAATCGTTGTCAGGTGAAGCAAAAAATCGGCAAAGGTAATATTTCTCATCATAAAAAAAGGCTGCCGATAACGCAGGTCCAGAGCCTTAAGGGCGTGCCTGACCATCCCGGCCAGCAGCTCATTCTCATTCGCACAGAGGTTCAGCGGTGGCAGGCCGCAACGACTTTCTTCGGTCGCGTCCCAGATTTTTCGCCGTTCCGGTCCCATCCCGAATGGGGCCTCGGCCGCAAGCTCCGCCAGGAGCCGGTATAAAGGCAACATCTCCGCCAGACAACGAATCCTGACATGAAAATGTATCGAGGCCGTCCCCTTCATCATTTCCCGGCCCCGCCCGCCATTGTCGGAAAACAGGGCATGCATATCCAAATAACGCCGGCTGACAAGGCAAAGCTTCGCCGTTTCCCGACCGGGAAGATAGGCGACACCTCGATATTTAACCCCGCAGAACGCCTCTATGCAGCGATTGGTTTCCCGAAGCTGTTCCAACAGGGCAGCCAGGGCCTCGTCATCGAAGGCAAAAAGAGGAGGAGAACCATACTCCAGCTGCCCGCCCGGCTCAAAGGTAAGATGCAGCCCGTTGAGAGCCAGAAATTCACCCTCCTTCTGGGGCCGGTAACCCAAGCGCAGTAAACATTGGGCGATTTTGTCGATCCCCTTCGGAGTCAGACGCCGCGTAGGCAGCAATTCATACTCAAATCCATAGGTCAAAGGCCCGGGGGAAATTTTCTCCACCAGCACTTTGCGCAGTTCCGTAGTAAAAGCAGAGACCAGGCTTTCAAGTCTTATCTTTCCCTGTTCATTCACGGCCGAACTCCTCAAACCATAAAGTAAAAACCAGCACCGCAAAAAGACGATCCGCCCCCGAAACCAGGGTCGCCGGACCAACGCCGGCGCTGGTGACCTGTTCCGTCAGCTCCCTGACCATGGCCGGATTTAAAATTCCATGACGCCTGATCATCTCTCCGGCCAAAGCTTCCCGAACCACCTCCGGCCACAGCCTGCGATCGGCCAACCAAACGGCCAGCGGACTGGTAAACGGCTGTTTACGCCGCCAGGCGCTCTTTTCATCCAGCAGTCCAAAACGGGAAAAAGCCCGGCGACAGATATCCTTTCCCCGGTTTCCAGACAGGTCGATCTTGTACTCAGGCGGCAGCCGGGCGGCAAACTCGGCCAGACGATAATCTAGAAAAGGGGTCCGCGTTTCCAGAGAATGGCGCATTGCCAGCTTATCAAGACGTAAAATAACGTAGTCCGGCAGGCGGCAACGAGTCTCGACGGCCAGGGCCGCGTGCAGAGGATGTTCGTGGCCGTCAAGCCTGGGCGCCGCCCCCAGAGAAACAAGACCGGCCACCCTTGGTTTCCGGGATTTATTCTGATAACCGAGAAGACGCGCCAGTTCCGCTTCGCTGAAAAGGGCCTCGCTCTGAATGTAACGGCGCAGCGGATCATCGGCCCGCACCGCCAGATAATCCGGCAGTTCAGGATAAAGATGAACCAGCTCCCGGCGCCCGGAAACCCCGAGCTGAGAATACTCGAAAGCCGCCATTTCCAGTAAGAATTTACGATAGCCGGCAAAGATCTCGTCGGCCCCCTCACCCGTGAGCACCGTCTTGACCTTTTGCGCCGCCAGGCGACAGACCTGGTCGGTAGGCAACACCGCTCCAAGAAAAATGGGTTCCTCCAAGGCCCGCAGCAGGGCCGGCAGTTCGGCCAGCTGATCCGGATAACAGAAATCAACATAATGCTTGCTGCCCGCGAAACGACCCGCCGCAGCCTTGAGAAACTCCTCGACCAGCGGCAGTTCATTGTACTGAGGTTCGGAAAAAGCAATCGTGAACAGCGACAAACCTCGCCCACCGCCGGCGGCGGCCGCAGCCACCGCACAGGAATCAATCCCGCCGCTCAAAAAACTGCCCACCTCGACATCGGAGCGTAACCGCAGCCGCACCGCATCCTGAAAAAGTTCAAACAGTTCAGCCTCGGCATCGGCCCGGGAAAGCGCAGAATCTTTTTCGGGAAAAAGATTCTGCCAATAGGAACTTATTTCATAATGACCGTGTTCAAGATCATAGGTCAGCAAGTAACCCGGCGGCAATCTTTTGATCCCGCTGAAAATCGTCTCTTCACCGGGAAGATAGCGATAGGTGAAAAGGGTGGGAAACAACTCCTGCCGAAGGCGGGCCCGATCGGTCACCGCCAGCAGAGGCTTGATCTCGGAGGCAAAGTAAAAATCACCTGCGAACTCTCGGTAGTACAACGGCTTGATGCCGAAACGATCCCGAAAGAGAATCACCTTATTTTCCCGCGGACTGAAGAAAGCGCCAGCGTACATACCGTTGAACGCTTGCAGGGCGACGGCTGGAGAATGGTGGCGGAACATTTGCAGGGCGACTTCCGCATCCCCTCGCGTCAGCCATTCGACCCCGCCCAGCCCGGCTTTCAGTTCAAGATAATTATAGAGCTGGCCGTTGCAGATCAGGGCCGACCGGTCAACCGGAGAAAACACCGGCTGCATTCCGGTTTCCAGATCGAGAATCGCCAGCCGGACAAAACCAAAACCCACCCGCCGAACGCCGTTTTGATAGACCTCGACCCGCTCGTCATCCGGCCCGCGATGACTCTGACAGTCCCCCATCCGACGCAGTTTATACTCCAGATCAGAGGCCGCCAGTCGGGCTGAGATGATTCCCGCAATACCACACATACCACTCATCTACTCGCAAAAGTTACAGCTCCAGCTTATCGGGCCGAATCCAGTAAAGCAGCAGCAGGCCGGGCAAGGCCGCCGCCGTACAGAAGATAAAAAAGAAAGACCAGCCCCCGGCGGCGACCAGATAGCCGGTCGGAGCCGCGGCCAGAACCCTGGGAATCCCCATCAAACTGGAAAGCAGGGCATATTGCGTCGCGGTAAATTTTTTATTGGTCAGCGTCGCCATGTAGGCGACATAGGCCGCCGTGCCCATGCCCGCACTCAGGTTTTCAAAAGCGATCACCCCGGTCAGAAGACAAAGTCCGCCTCCGGCCTGAGCGAGAAGCACAAACCCGGCCGTCGAAAGAGCCTGCAACAGACCAAACCACCACAGAGCCCGATAAATCCCGATTTGTAACAGGGTCAGCCCACCGACCAGGCCACCGGCCAGGGTCGCCCAGAAACCGAAAAGTTTGACCACCGTCCCGATCTCGGTTTTACTGAAACCCAGCTCCAGATAAAACGGCATGGTCAGACTGGAAGCCATCTGATCGCCGATTTTATAAAAAAGAATAAAGGCCAGCAGCAACCAGGCCCCCCGACGACTGAAATAGTCGGCAAACGGCCCCAGCACGGCCTCTCTAAAGGAGCGTGGCCGGCCGGCATCATGTCGCGGTTCCCGGCAGAAAACGGTGGTCAGAACTCCGAGAAGCAGGGATCCGGCCATGACCAGGTAAACCGCGCGAAAAGAAAGATGATCCGCCAGAATCAAGCCGCCGCTGCCGGCCAGAAGCATTCCGAGACGATAGCCGTTGACATACAGGGAAGAGCCCAGCCCCAGTTCGGCATCACTCAGATCTTCTCGTCGGTAAGCATCGACGACAATATCCTGTGAAGCAGAAAAAAAGGTCACCAGACAAGCCAGCAAGGCAACCAGGTGCGGGCTTTCAAGTGGACTGGCCAGTCCCAGACCGGCGATGGTCAGAATCAGAGCAAACTGCGCGACCAGAAGCCAGCCTCGGCGTCGCCCCAGAAACGGCAAACTATAGCGATCCAGAACCGGAGCCCAGAGAAATTTCAGGGTATAGGGCAGGCCAACCAGGGAAAAAAGCCCGATCACGCGAATGTCGACTCCGGACTCCTTCATCCAGGCCTGAAGAATCGTGATCGTCAACAACAAGGGCAGACCGCAGGCAAAACCCATCAGCAAGGCAACCAGCATCCGCGCGGTCAGAGCCAGTTCAAAAAGAGCCCGCACCTTGACGATCAGTCGCAAGAAATTGTCTCGGAAAGGTTATGGGCGGAGGGGGCCGCCGGACAACTATAGTTTTTTCCTCCTGAAGGCTGAACCGACAGCGGACGATTACTCAACATCAGTTCGATTTCATCCTTATGTTTGAGAAACACGGCGACCAGTTCGGGATCAAACTGCCGGCCCGCCCCATTTCTCAACTCGGCCAAGGCCTCATCCAAGCTCAGCGGCAAACGATAGGGACGCTGCGAGGTCATGGCGTCAAAGGCATCGGCCACGGCGATAATTCGCGCCATCAGGGGAATATCAAAACCACTCAGGCCGGCGGGGTAACCTTTGCCGTTCCAATGTTCATGATGATGATAGACCACCGCCGTCACCGTCGCCAACGAACTGATCGGAGCCAGAATATCCCGGCCCTTGCGAGGATGTTCCCGGATTTCCTGAAATTCCCCTTCGGTCAGGGGCCGGGAGAGATTCAAGATGGTATCAGAAACCCCGATTTTACCGATATCATGCAAAATCGCGGCCTGCTGCAAAGCGGCGAGTTTCTCTGAAGAGAAATCCAGTTTACGAGCGATCAAGGCCGCATAACAGGCCACCTGCCGAGAGTGTCCATGGGTATAGGAATCCTTGGTCTCCAGGGCCAGGGCGAAACTTTCGACAGTTTCGACATATTGCCTCTGCAGGTTGTCGTAGAGACGGGTGTTCTCAATGGCGCCTGCCGCCTTGGAAACCAGCATGTAAAGCAGGCGCCGCAGGCGATCGGTAAAAACAATTTCAGGACTGAGGGAAACCAGGACCAGAAAACCGGTCAGACGATTATTGGCCTTCAACGAAAACGTCATGATCGATTCATAATTAAACCTGTTCGAGTCATCCTTGAACAAGCCGCTCAGCGAGGCATCGTTTTTGCTGAATATCCGGCTGCTGCTGCAAAGAAAATATTTTTCCGCCACGACGGCCGGAAAGCGCTTGGGCAATAGATTAAGCAAATATCTATCCGCCGTCGGCAAACGACAAAACAGTTTACGCCGACAGAGACGAAAATCGGAATCGGCTTCAATCCCGCCTGAATCATCAAGATAAAGGGCGATAAAATCAGTCTGGGTAAAATAGGCTACGGAATCAAAGAGAACTTCAAGCACTTCCTTAAAAACAAAACGGGAACTGATCACCTCACTGGCCCGATACAGGGCCATCATTTCCTTCAAATTAACATTTTCGCGCTGAAGAAAATGTTTTTCCAGGGCCCGGCTGACGGCATTTTTAACTTCATCCAGAACAAAAGGCTTGGTCAGATAATCATAAACTCCGCATTTCAGGGCATCGACCGCGGACTGAATTGACGCATAGGCGGTAATCATAATCGTGGTCGGCGCCTTTTCCCGGGTCTTGATCCGTTCGACCAGTTCCATACCGTTCATTTTCGGCATGTTGATATCGGTCAGGAGCAAATCAAAATCTTTCTCGTCAAGCCGTTCCAGAGCTTCAACCCCATTGGCGGCGCAAACCACGCGATAGCCCAATTCCCGAAGATAATCATCCAAAATTTCGACGATACCTTCATCATCGTCAACCACCAGAATATTTACTTCGTGGTTTTGCCAACTATTTTCCATCTGTCATCACGATCTAATTTCGGCGGCGTTAATCTCTAACTGAGAAAACAGATCTTTGCAAACCTGCATAATTCACAAAATCATCCCGCAGTCAAGGGTTCTCAGGGTTATGAATAGGAACAACAAGCTTCCGACAAGGTCGCATTAAACTAAACCATATCAGTACACTCCAGCAGGCGCGCTGTCAAGCAGTAAACCGGGCCGCAAAGCCCCTAAATCCGATCTTTATCCCGGCATGATTACCGGGAGAAAAACTTCGCGGACAAAAAAAAGAGGGTGAAAACCGATGTTCTCACCCTCAGAAAAAAAACAACGATCATGCGCTCTGCCGTCAAACACCCGGTAATCATTCATGATTGCCTCATCGACTCGGATCGAAAGGCAGACAACCTTGCAGTTAACCCTCACAGATACTCACGAATCAGAATTTCCGCGATTTGGACCGCGTTTAACGCTGCGCCTTTACGAATATTGTCAGCGACCACCCATAAGTTGATGCCATTATCAATGGATTCATCCTCCCGAATCCGACCGACCAGGGTGTCATCCTGACCGGCGGCATCAATCGCCATGGGGTAAAGATTATGGGCCAGCTCGTCAACCAGGCGCACCCCCGGCGCCCGTTCCATCAATGCCCGAACCTCCGCCACAGAGATCTTTTCATCGGTCTCGATATTGATTGATTCGGAATGGCTGTAAAAAACCGGAACCCGCACCGCTGTCGCGGTCACCCCGATACTGTCATCGCCAAAAATTTTCTTGGTCTCCCGCACCATTTTCATTTCTTCCCGGGAATAACCGTTTTCAAGAAAGACATCGATATGAGGCAGACAGTTGAAAGCAATCTGATGCGGATAAACCTTAACCGGGAGATCGGCTTCCTGATTAAACAGCGCCAGAACCTGTTTTTCCAGCTCTTCGATCGCCTTCTTGCCGGTGCCGGAAACCGCCTGATAAGTCGAGACCACGATCCGACGAATCCCGACCGCATCATAAATCGGCTTCAAAGCGACCACCATCTGAATAGTCGAGCAATTCGGATTGGCGATAATTCCCCGGTTCCTGAAATCGGCAATCGCCCAGGAATTTACTTCAGGGACCACCAGGGGCACATCCGCCTCCATGCGAAAAGCATTGCTATTGTCGATAACTACCGCGCCGCTACGCACGGCGGCCGGAGCGAATTTTTCACTGATCGAGCCGCCGGCGGAAAACAGAGCGATATCAACTCCGGCAAAGGAGTTTTCCGTAAGCTCCTCGACCGCATATTCAACCCCTTTAAACACATAGGTTTTCCCTGCCGATCTGGCCGAAGCCAGCAATTTCAGTTCGGCAACCGGAAAATCCCGCTCTTCCAGAGTCGCCATCATCTCATTTCCGACCGCGCCGGTGGCCCCGACCACGGCCACATTATAACCTGTTTTCTTCATTTTCCTCTCCGCCTGATTCCTTTTAAAAAATATTTTAACCAGCGCGCCGCCCATGGTTCAAGGCTGCCGGCAAGGACTAGCGCACGCCTACCAAACATCTGCCGATCAATCTGCCGCCAGTCGTCTGCGCCAGTATTCCATCAAACCGCCGTCATCCAGCAGTTTGCGCATGAACTCCGGAATCGGCCGGGCCGCAAAACTTTGGCCGCTGCTCAAATCATCAATCCTTCCGGTCGCCGGATCGACCACAATTTCATGCCCCTCCTGCAGAGCCGCTGCCGCTTCCGTCGACTCCAGAATCAAAAGTCCGGTATTGAAAGCATTGCGATAAAAAATCCGGGCAAAGGTCGGAGCGATGACACAGGCTATTCCGGCGGCTTTAATTGCGATTGGAGCGTGCTCCCGCGAAGAACCGCAACCGAAATTCTTCCCGGCAACCATGATATCCCCCGGCTTCACCTTCGCAGCGAAACCGGGATCGGCGTCTTCCATGCAATGGCGGGCCAACGCCGCCGGCTCGGAGGTATTGAGATAACGGGCCGGAATGATCGCGTCGGTATCGACATCATCGCCGAATTTCCAGGCTTTCCCTTGAATTTTAGTCATGCGAAAACTCCCTTTCTACGCGAGCTCTTCCGGGGCCGCGATGCGACCGAGCACGGCGGAGGCCGCGGCCACAGCCGGGTTACTCAGATAAACTTCACTCTGCGGGTGTCCCATGCGGCCGACAAAATTGCGATTGGTGGTAGCGACCGCCCGTTCTCCGGCCGCCAGGATACCCATGTGTCCACCCAGACAGGGACCGCAGGTCGGCGGCGAAATCACCGCCTCGGCATCGAGAAAAATCTCGGTCAGCCCCTCCAGAATCATCTGGCGATAGACTTCCTGAGTCCCCGGAATAATCAACAGCCGCAAATAAGGGGCTGCTTTGCGGCCCCGCAGGATTTTTGCGGCCAACCGAAAATCCTCAATCCGACCATTGGTACAAGAACCGATAACCACCTGGTCAATCGTGAGACTATCGGCAACCGCCTGATCCACCGAACGACTTTGATCAGGCAATGGCGGATAGGCAACCTGCGGCCGAATAAGCGCGGTATCGATTTCCAGGGTCCGCACGTAACGCGCTTCAGCATCGCTGGCAAAAATCGTATAATCTCGTTTGGCCCGCGGCCGCACGTAATCAAGCGTAATTTCATCGGGAGCGATAATGCCGTTCTTGGCTCCCGCCTCAATCGCCATGTTGGCCATTGACATGCGCCCGTACATGGGCAGCGCCGAGATCGCTTCTCCCGTCATTTCCAGAGCCTGGTAAAGAGCCCCGTCCACCTTGAGCAGACCGATCGTGTATAAAATCAGATCCTTGCCCTCAACCCAGGGACCGGGACGACCATGGTAGATCACCCTGATGGTTTCCGGCACCTTGAACCAGACCCGGCCGGTGGCCATGGCCGCCGCCAGATCAGTACTCCCAACCCCGGTCGCAAACGCGCCGAGGGCGCCGTAGGTACAGGTATGGGAATCAGCCCCGACAATCAGATCTCCAGGCAGAACCAGGCCCTGTTCCGGCAGCAGAACATGTTCAATGCCCACGCGGCCGACCTCAAAATAATGTTCCAGGTTCTGACGCCGGGCAAAATCACGCACGATTTTAGCCTGTTCGGCCGATTGAATATCTTTGTTCGGCGTAAAGTGATCAGGAACCAGGATCACCCGGTCCCGTGCAAAAACCCGTTCCACGCCCAGCTTTTCAAATTCCGCGATGGCAATCGGCGCGGTGACATCGTTGGCAAGTGCAATATCGACCCGGGCCTCAATCAGCTGACCGGCCTCGACCCGATCAAGTCCGGCATGGAAGGCAAGTATCTTTTCGGTAATAGTCTGAGCCATAAAATCTCCTTATCCGGCCGCCTCATGCGACGCAGCCCGTGAAACGACCGGATCTGTACACAGTTGTATAAGGTCGGCAATCCCAACCGCTGACAAACTCACAAAGAATCGGTTTTCTTCCGGATTTCAGACCGTCACCTGGGGACGGTTACGTTTCTTGTATTCAAGCTTGTTCAGCGCATTCAGATAAGCTTTCGCGCTGGCAACCAGTACACAGGTGTGAGCTCCCTGCCCCATAACCGTCAGGCCGTCCTCGCTGATCCGGACCGTAACCTCGCCGAGAGCGTCCGTCCCCCCTGTAATTGACTTGACTTCATAAGTCAAGAGACGGCTCCGGGTGTCGGTAAGCCGCTTGATCGTCTTAAAAACCGCGTCCACCGCGCCATCGCCGAACTCCGCTCCATGCCGGACCTCACCCTCGACCTCAATCTCCAGGGTCGCGCTCGGCATGGCCACCGTACCGCTGTTGATATTAACAAAATTAAGCTTAAAATAAGACGGAATCCGGATGATTTCGTCAGCGATCAGGGCATCGATATCTTCGTCAAAAACCTCTTTTTTCTTGTCCGCCAGCTTCTTGAACGCAAAGAAAGCGGTCTCCACCTGCTGCGCGTCAAGCTCGTAACCGAGGGCATTGATTTTTTCCTGAAAAGCGTGACGCCCGGAGTGTTTGCCCATAACCAGGCTGTTTTGCGGCAGGCCGATTGATTCGGGAGTCATGATCTCGTAAGTCGCCTTGTTTTTAAGAACCCCGTCCTGGTGAATGCCGGCTTCATGAGCAAAGGCGTTGGCGCCGACGATCGCCTTGTTGGGCTGCACCCGTATACCGGTAACCTGACTGACCAAACGACTGGTGGAATAGATCTGGGTCGTGACGATTCCGGTTTCATAAGCCAGATTATCGGGTCGAGTGCGCAAAGCCATGACCAGTTCCTCCAATGAGGAATTTCCGGCCCGCTCGCCGATACCATTGATCGTGCATTCAACCTGGCGGGCCCCGGCTTCAATAGCGGCAATCGAGTTTGCCGTGGCCAGACCGAGGTCGTTGTGGCAGTGAACCGAAATCACCACCCCGTCACCACCATGCGGCAAACGCTCGCGAACCGCCTTGATCAGCGCCGCATATTCCCGGGGCACAGCGTAGCCGACGGTATCCGGAATATTGATGGTGCGCGCCCCGGCCTCTATCACGGCCGTAAAGATCCGCACCAGAAAATCAGGTTCACTGCGAGTTGCGTCCTCAGCTGAAAACTCAATGTTTGAGGTCATCGTCCGGGCATAGCGCACGGCCGCGACGGCCTGTTCCAGAACGGCGTCGGCTTCCATCTGCAGTTTATAGCGCATATGAATCGGTGAGGTTGCAATAAAGGTATGAAGACGCGGGTCGGCGCCCCCCCGTAAAGCCGCCCAGGCCCGGTCAATATCCTGCCGGTTGGCCCGAGCCAACCCAGCGACCTGACAACCGCGAATCTCGTCGCTGACCAGTTTGACCCCGGCGAAATCACCTTCGGATGCAATCGGGAAACCGGCTTCAATTACGTCAACCCCAAGTTTTTCCAATTGTCTGGCCAGCAGCAATTTCTCTTCCACATCCATGCTGGCCCCTGGTGACTGTTCTCCATCCCTTAAAGTCGTATCGAAAATTATAACTCTGTCCATAGTTCCTCTCCCTATCCACGGCTCAGCCGGCCCCGGGGTTTGGTTTTTAGTACCTTACAGGTTATTTTCTTGTTTTTTTCAACAATTTTTTCAACCATAAAAACAAGAAAATGTTCTGATAAGAGTATTTATTTGCGGGCCGTGAAGGCCCCCATTTGGGTTGCGGGATTATTCCCGCATTAGTTTATCCTTCCTACATGCGGACCATGATCAGATCAACCGAACCCCGGAAAAACGGCTCTCACGAGCCTCTTTTTCATGGCCTGCCGGCCACAGAAAAACCCCCTGAATCCGGCCAGCGAACCCAAGGGGTTTTAGTTTGACAAAAAAGGCTTTTTTAATCAGGCTAAGGTGCCACGCCCTCCTCATCGACCCCTTGAGTCCGCCCTCTTAGGAGGCCGGTCAAACCTAGAAGCGCCTTGACCGGACCGGATAAGGTGTAGATTACGGCCAGGGTGAAAAGTGAAATCTGGGGCTCGGCGGCAATCACAATGAAAATCAGGGCGACGATCACCAAGGCTCTGAAAGGGGCGCGACCCTGAAAAAGAGACTCTTTAAACGCCGGATATTTGACATTGCTGACCATCAGAAAGGCAAGTCCGTAACAGAGGAGAAGCAAAAAAACATTCCGTTCGATTCCGGTCGCGCCCAAATGCTCGGCAATCAAGACCGTGGTCGCCGCCATGCTCGCCGCGGCCGGAATCGGCAAGCCATTGAACAAACCCTTCGCCACTGTCTCGACCTGAACGTTGAAACGAGCCAGGCGCAAAGCACCGCAGGCAACAAAAAGGAAGGCCGCCAGCCAGCCGATACGACCGAAAGAGATCAGACTCCACTGAAAAATCAGCAGCGCCGGAGCCACTCCGAAAGAAACCAGGTCGGCAAGAGAGTCGAACTCCATGCCGAAACGGCTGGTGGCCTTCATCATCCGCGCCACCTTGCCATCCAGAATATCAAAGACATTGGCCACCACAATCGCCGCAGCCGCCGTCGGGTAATTGCCTTTAATCGCGGAAATGATGGCGAAAAAACCACAGAAAAGGTTGCCCATGGTAAAAAGATTGGGCAGCAGATAGATGCCGCGAATCACTTGATTATCCCCCTCCAGATTAAATGCAAACAATCTGCCAAGACGCTATAGCTGCTTGATAACACATCAAGCATGGTTTGGCAAGTAACCAATGATGGTTTCCCCGGCCTTGACATGCTGGCCCACCGAGATATCAATTTCCGTCTCCAGAGGAAGATAGAGATCAACCCGTGATCCGAAACGGATCAGACCGAAACGTTCGCCTTTTTCGAGGTGGTCATCGGGGCCGACGAAACAGACAATCCGGCGGGCAATCAGACCGGCGATCTGCATGAAAGCCAGACGATTACCCCGCTCATCCTCCATGACCACAAGATTGCGCTCATTTTCTTCCGCCGCCTTATCCAGGTTGGCGGAAAAAAACTTGCCCGGTGTATAGTGGACCGCCAGTACGCGCCCGGCACTAGGAGAGCGATTGACATGAACATTGAATACCGACATGAAAATACTGACCTTGGTGCTCTCTTCGAGACCTGCCAGTTCGGGCCCATCAACCCGGGTCACGGACAGCACCCGGCCATCCGCAGGCGAAACCAGAGTACCCTCCCGAAACGGCGGAAAACGCTGCGGGTCGCGGAAAAAAGCGCCGCAGAAAACCCCCAGCAACAAACTCAGTTTCCAGAGCCAGCCCCAGCCCAGAAACAGAAAAAAAAGGGTCGCCAGCGCCAGGCCTAAAACCCAGCGATGCCCCTCCGGATGAATTTTGTCTAACAAGGGCAAATTTTTAAAATCCACTCTTTTACTCCTTTCGCTGCGTCAGTCTGCGGACCGGCCTGCCGGCACCTTGCGGTCTGCAACCAGAGCCTCACAGTTCATTTTCGGTCTGAAAAAACCAGCCCATGAACCGATGAGAGTCCTTATTTGCGACCCGCGGAAGTGGCGTCAGGTGCGGGCCGCAAACCGCCGTCTGGGTTGCGAAGCTCGCTCCCGCATTAGTTTTTGTTTTTATCGACCAGTCTCGACTGGCCGATCCAGCTCATCATGGAGCGCAACTTTTCACCGACCCGCTCAATCTCATGCTCCTCACCCTGCCGGGTCAGCGCGTTAAAAACCGGGCGATGGGCCTGATTTTCAAGAATCCATTCCCGAGCGAAGGAACCATCCTGAATCTCTTCCAGAATTTCAGCCATGGCTTCGCGACTCTCCTGGTTGATGACCCGAGGGCCCCGGGTCAGATCACCAAACTGGGCCGTATTGCTGACCGAATAGCGCATATTGCTGATCCCGCCTTCGTAGATCAGATCAACAATCAATTTCAGCTCGTGCAGGCATTCAAAATAGGCCATCTCCGGAGCGTAGCCGGCATCGACCAGGGTTTCAAAACCGGCCCGAATCAGCTCCGTCACCCCTCCGCAGAGCACCGCCTGTTCCCCGAAAAGATCGGTTTCGGTCTCCTCCCGGAAAGAGGTCTGAATAATCCCGGCCCGGCCGCCGCCGATCCCGCAGGCATAGGCCAGAGCCAGCTCCCGGGTATTACCGGACGGATCTTGATGCAGGGCAATCAGAGTCGGCACTCCCATGCCCTTGGTGTACTCATGCCGAACCAGATGACCGGGACCTTTGGGAGCCGCCATGAAGACATTGACCCCGGCCGGCGGCACGATCTGACCGTAATGGATATTGAACCCATGCGCAAAGGCCAGATAATCGCCCTTGCTGAGATGGGGGGCGATTTCATCCCGGTAAAGCGCGGCCTGAAGCTCATCGGGAACCAGAATCATGATTACCTGGGCCTGACGCACTGCCTCCACCGTAGGATAAAGCGGCAAACCTCCGGCTTCCGCCTTGCGCCAGGAAGCCCCCCCCGGACGCAAACCGACGACCACATCAAATCCGCTTTCATGCAGATTGTGCGCATGCGCATGCCCCTGACTGCCGTAACCGATAATCGCGATCTTCTTGCCTTGCAACACTGCTAAATCAGCATCTTTCTCATAATAAAGCTGCATGCTTTCCTCACTTTGCCTGAATGATTAAACTGCCTTGCCCGCACGATCGCGTCATCGCCAGGGCGATGCCTGCAGTCGGCCAGAACCTAGATAACTGCGTCATAGACCTCGACGGCCACCGTCACGAGCCAGAGCCACCATTCCGGTCCGAGACATTTCGCTCAGCCCGAAAGGCCTGAGTACCTTGAGCGCGGCCTCGATTTTAACCCGCTCCCCTGTAAGCTCGACAATCATGAAACGGGGACCAAGCTCCAAAACCCGGCCCTGATATACCTCGATCAGGCGCAATAATTCCAGACGCTTGGCGCCGCCGCCGGGGGCGAACTTCAAAAGCACCAGCTCGCGCGCCATCTGCACCGCTTCGGTAAGCTCCACGACCTTGATAACATTGATTAATTTATTGAGCTGTTTGGTTATCTGCTCAATAATCTGATTATCACCCTGGGTGACGATAGTCATGTTGGAAACCGTCGAGTCCTCGGTTTCCGCCACGGTCAGACTTTCAATATTAAAGCCACGTCCACTGAAAAGCGAGGCGATACGGGCCAGAACCCCGAACTCGTTTTCAACCTGCACATTGATGATATGTCTCATGTTCACCAACCTCCCGGTTTTCAGACCAGCAGCATATTGGAGATAGCCTCCCCGGCCGGCACCATGGGATAGACATTCTCCTCGGGAGCCACCACGATATCAACCACCACCGGACCCGAGTGGGCGAAAGCCCGGCGCAACACCGGCTCGACCTCTTCCGGCTTGACGGCCCGCAGGCCTAAAGCCCCGTAGGCCTCGGCCAGTTTGACAAAATCAGGAGCACTTTCCATCCGCGTAGAGGAATAGTTGCCCGCGAAAAAAAGCTCCTGCCACTGGCGTACCATGCCCAGAAAGCCATTGTTCAAAATAACCACCTTGATCGGAAGATTATACTGGACCGCCGTCGCCAGCTCCTGGCTGTTCATCTGGATACTGCCGTCGCCGGCGATATCGATAACCAGACGCCCGGGAAAGGCAACCTGAGCTCCGATCGCCGCCGGCAGACCGTAACCCATGGTTCCCAGTCCCCCCGAGGAGAGCCAGCTGCGAGGATGCAGAAAGGTAAAAAACTGGGCCGCCCACATCTGATTCTGGCCGACTTCGGTAGCGATAATCGGGTTCTGCGCCTGAGCCAAGGCACTGATTTGCTCAACCACAAACTGAGGCTTAATCACTTCTTTCTGTTCGTAGGCAAGTTTATGACTGTCCCGCCAGCGGGCAATTTCTCCAAGCCAATCATCATGACCGGCGGCGAAGACCGCGGCCGCAGCGGCGGCCTTCTCGGTCTGCAACAGCATTTTACGCAAGACATCGCCGACATCACCGACAATCGGAATATCGACCTCAACATTTTTTGAGATGGAGGTCGGATCGATATCGATATGAACAATTCTGGCATCAGCGGCAAATTTATCGATACGACCGGTAACCCGATCATCGAAACGGGCGCCGAAGGCGACCAACACATCGCTGCCGGTAACCGCCATGTTGGCCCGATAAGTTCCATGCATGCCGAGCATTCCCAGAGCCAGCTCGTCATTTTCGGGAAAAGCGCCGAGCCCCATCAAGGTTGTGGTCACGGGTATACGCAGGCGCCGGGCCAGAAGGGTCAGCTCGGCCGCGGCATTGGCCAGGATGACCCCGCCGCCGACATAAAAGAGCGGGCGCCGGGCGGTAAAGAGCATTCCCATGGCCCGTTCGATTTGCCCCGGATGACCGGCATAATTGGGGCTGTAACCTTTCAGGGAAAGCTCAATCCGCTCTTTTTTAACGGCCTTGCCGGCAATCACATCCTTGGGCAAGTCAACCAATACCGGCCCTGGCCGGCCGCTGGCGGCAATATGAAAAGCTTCGTTAACGATTCTTTCCAGGTCTTCGACCTTCTTGACCAGAAAATTATGTTTGGTACAGGAACGGGTGATCCCTACGATATCGGCCTCCTGAAAAGCGTCGTTACCGATCAGGGCGGTGGGAACCTGACCGGTAAACACCACCAATGGAATCGAATCCATACAAGCGGTCGCCAGTCCGGTGACGGTGTTGGTCGCCCCCGGCCCCGAGGTCACCAGGGCCACTCCGACCTTGCCGGTCGCTCGGGCGTAACCATCGGCGGCATGCACGGCGGCCTGTTCATGCCGGACCAGAATATGTCGGCAGGAGTAATCCGGCAGATGATGATAGAGATTGATCACAGCCCCCCCGGGATAGCCGAAGATCACCTCAACCCCCCGCTCCTGTAAAGTTTCAAGGAGTATTTGGGCCCCACTCATTTTTTTCATCCGCGCCTCCATAGTTTTTCATACATCTTCAATTCCACCGTGTCAACCCGCAATTCAACCGGGTTAAAAATCACGGACTCAAGGCACCAACGCGACCGTGCGTAAACCGCTGTCTTCGGGCAGACCCAGCAGCAGATTCATATTCTGCACGGCTTGCCCGGCCGCACCCTTAACCAGATTGTCGATCGCGGAAAAAAGCATCAGCTGTTTCCCATTACCGGGCAGAACGTAGCCGATATCGCAATAGTTACTGCCCCGAACCGCCGCCAGAGAAGGCAGGGCGCCGGTTTCCAGCAGGCGGATGAAGGTTTCTCCGGCATAGGCCTGGTTCAGAATCTCACCCACCTCCGCGACCGTTACAGGCCGGGCCAGAGGCACATAAATCGAGGCCAGAATCCCTCGGTTTACCGGCAGAAGATGAGGCACGAACAAAATTTCGGGCCTGATTCCCGAGGCCCGCTCCAGCTGTTCCTCCATTTCCGGCTGATGGCGGTGCGTGCCGGCCTTGTAGGGCTTGAAATTTTCATTGACCTCGCAGTACAGCGAACCAGGGCTCAGACTGCGCCCGGCACCGCTGGTACCGGATTTGGCATCGACGACGATGGTGGTTCCGGGCGCCACCAGCCCCCGCGACAAGATCGGGGCCAGAGGCAAAATCACGCTGGTCGGATAGCAGCCGGGATTGCCGATGATCCGGGATTCAGGGATCTGCCGGCGAAAAAGTTCAGGTAAACCATACACCGCCTCGGCTAGAAGCTCCGGCTGGGTATGCGTCTGGTACCATTGCTCATAAAGCGAGCGCGCAGAGAACCGATAGTCGGCACTTAAGTCAACCACCCTTTTCCCCGCCGCGCACAGGGCGGCCACGACATCAAGCGCGGTCTGGTGCGGCAAGGCGGTAAAAAAAAGTTCCGCCTGGTCAGCAATCACCTCAACCTGATGGTCAACAAAGGCAAGCTTGACGATTCCGCGCAACGAAGGGAAAAGCTCAGCGACCGGCATTCCGACATGCTGCCGCGAAGTAACCACCTTCAGCTCCACCTGAGGATGCAGAGCCAGAATCCGCATCAGCTCGACTCCGGTATAACCGCTCGCTCCGATAATCGCAACCTTTGTCCTGTTCATCAAATTTTTCCTCCCTCAAAATAAAACAGGGAGGCCGTTTTGCGGCCTCCCTGCGAGTTTCGTCTCTGAATTGCTGCGATTTAACGTTTAGAGAACTGATAGCGTGCCCGGGCACCGCGCTGGCCGTATTTTTTGCGCTCTTTAATTCGCGCATCACGGGTCAGGTAACCCGCCTTCTTCAATACAGCCCGCAGTTCAGGATCATACTCCTGCAAAACCCGACTGATACCATGCTTGATCGCACCAGCCTGACCGGCGAGGCCGCCCCCGGAAACATTGATCATGAAGTCAAATTTATTGTCGGTTCCGGTTGCCGCAAGCGGCTGAAAAACCATTTCCCGCGCATTTTCAAGAGTGAAATAGTCTTCCACCGAATGACCGTTAACCTTGATCTCACCCCGGCCTTCAGCCAGCCAGACCTTAGCTACCGCCGATTTCCGTTTGCCTGTCGCATAATATTTTGTCGCTGCCATATCCGAACCCTAGATTTTTATCGAAAAATTGAATTTTTACGACGTTATTAGTAATGCTTTAATTAACCGCCCCAGGCCCTTAGAGGGCCCTGGCTTCCGGCTGCTGCGCCTCATGCCCATGCTCGGCCCCGGCGTAGACCTTGAGCTTCTTGATAATCTGACGGCTCAGCTTATTTTTGGGCAACATGCCGCGGACCGCATTATTAATTACCTCTTCGGGATTTTTGGCGAGCAGTTCAGCGGCGCCAATGGACTTAATCCCTCCGGGATAACCGGTATAGTGATAATAAGTCTTCTGCTCAAGCTTATTACCAGTCAGACGCACTTTTGCGGCGTTGACCACGATCACATAATCACCAGTATCGACATGGGGAGTAAAGATCGCCTTATCCTTGCCCCGCAGAATGTTGGCCACAGTACTGGCCAGACGCCCCAGAACCTGTCCCCGGGCATCAATTAAATGCCACCTGCGTTCGACATCCGCAGGTTTTGCCACATAGGTTTTCATTATTTCAAGTCTCCAGAAAAAAAGATCCGGTCGCCAAATCCCACCGGACATAAATCCCTCAAAGTTCATTACCCGCTCTTGGGAGCAGCAAAATCGAAGGGCAGATTTCTAATATAAGAGACGGCACTTGTCAAGCCCTTTTTCAAAAAAAGGAGCTGCATTAGCGCCCCTGAAAATCCCGGCGTCGTTCGGCGAAGAGCTCAAGCACTAGGTCAAGATCGGAAAATTCGAGATCGGCGCTGACCGTGACCCGCAGCAAGGACTGTCCGGAAGCCACCGTCGGCGGTCTGATGCCCTGAATGAAAACCCCTCGTTCCAGAAACCAGTTGCTTAAGTCCATCGTCCGGCGCGGGTCGCCGACCGGCACCGGGATAATCGGGGTCGGATCATTGCGCAAAACGATGCCTAAAGTCGTCAGGCCCCGGCGCAGATAAGCGGCCAGCTCCCGCAGACGGGTCACCCTCCAGGGTTCTTCATCCAGAACCTCCAAGGCCGCCAGAGAAGCTCCGAGAACCGCCGGCGGCAAAGCCGTGGTATAAATAAAACTGCGGGCCTTGTTGATCAGATAATCTATCAGCGGCGCAGCGCCGGCGACATAGGCGCCACAGCTGCCCAGAGCTTTACCCAGGGTTCCCATCTGCAGATCCAGAGCACAGGAATCCAGTCCGAAATGCTCCGCCGAACCCCGTCCCCGAGTTCCCAGAACTCCAGTCGCATGGGCATCATCGACCATCACCAGCGCATCATAACGCCGTCCCAGCTCGGCTATTCCGGGCAGATCCGCCAGATCGCCGTCCATACTGAAGACACTGTCGGTAACGATCAGACGCCGCCGGCAGGGAGCGCCTTCCCGGCGAAGGAGCTCCTCAAGATGATCCAGATCATTATGACGATAGACCGCGAGACGGGCCCGACTCAGACGACAGCCGTCGACAATGCTGGCATGATTGAGAGCGTCACTGAAAATCACGTCCCCGGCTTCCGCAAAGGTTGTCAGCAAGGCCAGATTCGCTGCATAACCACTATTGAAGAGCAAAGCCCGGGGAACCTTTTTAAAGCCCGCCAGGGCCTCTTCCAGCTCCTGGTGCAGGCGCATAGTGCCCGAGATCAAACGCGACGCCCCGGCCGAAGCTCCGTCAAGCTCCGTCGCTCTTTGGGCTCCGGCCTTAAGTCGGGGATGACTGGCAAGTGCAAGATAATTATTTGAACAGAGCAATAACACCGGCCGACCGGCGAGCATGATATGGGCCTGCTGAGGCCCGTCGATGGTTCGCAGAAAACGCCGCCGGCCAGCCGCAGCCAAAGATTCCAGCTCCGCGGCAACCGCCGTGATCGCGCTTTTTACTGAAGTTCCTTCACCCATAGCCCCGCCCCTCAAACAAAATCAACCCAAGCCTCCAGCAACCGCCGATCGGCAGACCAGTCCCGACCACTGGTGGTCAGATAATTGCCGACCATCAGGCCATTGGCTCCGGCGGCGAAAATCAATCCCTGAAAATCGCCAAAGGCCTGCTGTCGGCCGCCGCAGATACGAATATCACGGGTGGGGCAAACCAGCCGGAACATGGCGATCGTCAAGAGACTCTGCCAGGGCATCAGGCCGGGTTCATCCGCCAGCGGGGTACCCTGGACCGGCTGCAGAAAATTCAGGGGAATCGAATCCACGCCCAGTTCCCGCAGGGTCAAGGCCAACTCGACCCGCTGTTCCCAGCTTTCACCCAGCCCCATGATACCACCACTGCAGACATATAATCCGGCTTCCTGAGCGATCCTGACCGTGGCCACCGCCTGTTCATAATCGTGAGTGGAGCAAATTTCCGGAAAAAAGCTACGCGCCGTCTCCAGATTATGGTGATAGTGGCGCAGACCGGCCGCCCGATAACGCCGCGCCGTCTCCACTTCGAGAAAACCGAGGGAGGCGCAGGGAGCCATGCCCAGTTCTGAAATGCGGCGCAGCATTTTCTCGATAGCCGCCTGTTCTTTACGGTCCGCAACCGCTGTGCCGCTGGTTACCACGGAAAAATTTTCCACTCCCATCGCCGCCACGATCCGGCCCCGGGCCGCCAATTCCTCGACCTCGATCAGGGGAAAGCTTTCGACTCCGGTATCATAAGAACTCGACTGGGCGCAGAAAGCGCAATCTTCCGGGCATCGTCCCGACTTGGCATTGGTAATCGCGCAGAGCGCAACCTGATCACCGCAATGCTGTTTACACACCCGGCGGCAAAGCGCCAGAAGTTCAAAAAAGGCCGCCCCCCTCAGGCTTCCCAGTCGTCGGGCCGTCTCCTCCGCCAGGCCTTCTCCGGCCAGCAGCCGAGGTAAGGAACTCCGCAGCTCGGCCAACAGCGCTTCCTCTTTCTCATTTTTCTCCAGCAACTTATTTTTCTGCAAAATATCCCTTTCTTTTTTAACTACCGCCATGCTATTTTTCAAAGCATGGCATTTAACCGAAAAGACAGCTATTATCAGAAGGCCAAACGAGAGGGCAAGCGTTCTCGCGCCAACTACAAGATCGAAGAGCTCGATCAGCGCTTTCGAGTCTTCAAAAAAGGCCAGAAAATCCTTGAGCTCGGAGCCGCCCCAGGGGGCTGGATGGAATATATTGCCAGCCGGATCGGCCCCGCCGGCACCATTCTGGGCCTGGATCTGCTACCGATCGCCGAATTGCCTTCACCACCCTGCCAAACCCTGATTGCGGACATCACGGCTCCCGAAACCGGGCCCCGGATAGATGCCCTAGTTCCGGATCGCTTCGCCGGAGCGGTCTCCGATCTGGCCCCCAACCTGACCGGAATCCGGAGCACGGATCAGGCCAACACCCTTGATATCCTGAGCAAGACCCTGAACCTGATCAAACCCCGCCTGCAGCAGAAGGGGTTCTTTATCTGCAAGGTTTTTCATGGCGACGAGCTGAAAGACTTCGAGCTTGAGCTCAAGGCCATTTTCCAGAAGGTCACCCTGGCCAAGCCCAAAGCCAGCCGTAAGACTTCAAGCGAGCTGTATCTCGTGGCCACCGGTTACGCCGGCAGCAGCAACTGCCAGTAAAGTTCAAGCAACCGAGGCCCCCAGAAAAGATAAAGCAACCCCCCGGCCGCAAGAAAGGGGCCGAAGGGAATGGCATAACGACCGTCCCGCTGCCGCCCGATGATCAAAACCAGACCAACCAACGCGCCGCTGACCGAGCTCAGCAGGATAATCGGAAGAAGCGCCCGCCAGCCCAGAAAAGCGCCGAGCAGGGCCAACAGTTTAAGATCGCCCCCACCCATGCCGTCACGGCCGGTACACTGACGGTAGGCGGCAGCCACCGTCCACAGGGAAAGCCAGCCGAAAACGGCGCCCGCGAGCGCCTCCCACCAGAACAGTCCTCCCCACCACCAGGAGCCGAGGAGACCGATAACAATCCCGCTCAGGCTCAGACAATCCGGAATAATCTGGTGATCCAGATCTATAAAGGTAATCGGCACCAGCAGGGAAATCAGCACCAGCGCCCCCAACAGGGCCGGAGAACAACCAAAACGCCAGGCGGCCGCCCCGAAAAGTAAACCGCTCAGGGCCTCAACCAAGGGGTAACGCCAGGCTACGGCCCGGCGGCAGTAAAAACAGCGCCCTCGTAAAAAGAAATAACTGAGCAGCGGCACATTAAGCCACCAGGCCAGCCGGCGACCACAGTCGGGACAATGCGACGGCGGACTGACCACCGATTGCCCTAGAGGAATCCGGTAGATACAGACATTGAAGAAGCTACCGCAGGCTAAACCCAGCAGCCCCGCCGCCAGAACCAGCCCCAAAACCATAAATTTAATCACCTTAAAAAAAATTACAATCCCAGCCGGGCCCGTTCAACCAGCGACCCGGCAAAACAACACAACTGCAAGGGGGATATCAGGCCGTGGCATAACAGGCAGTCGAATAATTAGACAGTTGAATAAATTGCGCCAACATGTTATAAGGGTTCGCAAGCAAGTTTACGCTGAACCTGTCGGCGGAGAAAAGAACCTCCCACCGGACTGGACGACCCGGAAGCGGGCTTGGCCGCCGGGGCATATCACGCCGGCGTTATTTTTGCAAAGGAAAATATATCACCCCTCTTGATAATCCTGCAACCTGCAGTTGCAATAAATCAGGCGCGGCAAACTACGGAATACGGAAAACTATGGGAAAACAGACAAGCGAAGTCTTCAGTATCGGGGACCTGGCGGTCTACCCGGGACATGGTGTCGGCCAGATCAAGTCAATTGAACAGCGTAAAGTTTGCGATGAAACTCAGGATTTCTATATCATGGTGATTCTCGGCAGCAATATCACCATCATGATTCCCAAAAACAACACGACCAATGTCGGCCTGCGGCAACTGGTCAACCATGATGAAATCAAGGAAGTCTACAGCACGCTCAAACGCCGCCGGGTTAAGTTATCCCACCAGACCTGGAACAAACGCTACAAACAATTTCACGACAAGATCAAACGCGGCTCACTTTTCGAGGTGGCCGAGGTCTATCGCGACCTTAACCTGATCAGCGTCAACAAGGAACTTTCTTTCGGCGAAAGAAAGATGATGGAAACCGCTCGCCACCTGATTGTCTCCGAGCTGGCGCGGGCCCGGGCCCTCAAGGAGTGCGAGGTGGAAAAGGAAATCAACGAGATCTTCGCCACGGAAACCAGTGACGACTGACCGGAGGCCCGACCGGAGTTTTCCGGACTTTACCGAGAAATGACGGCCATGTAACGTCGATCCACCCTTAGAAACCAAACCCCAAAACCTCGATCCCGACCGCATCCAACCAAGAGGCTTTCATTGCTCATCTTCCGCACTTTTTTCACCCTGATCACGGCCCTGCTTTCATTTCAGATAGCCCGCGCGGAATTTGGCCGCCTGGATTACGCCTTTGTGGCTTTTTTTATTTCCGCCGCTCTGATGACTTATATATTCTATCTCGTCAGCCGGCTTAAACGGATTCCCCTGCGCACGCTGATGGGGGGCTTTGTCGGCATGATTGTCGGTCTGTTTATCGCCAACCTGCTACTCCGCGGCGCCCCTTTCGTCGACCTTTTCGATAATCCTAGAACCAACTTCTCGCTCTATATCCTGGTTTATTCGCTGCTCGCCTATGTTGCGCTGGAGGTCGGACTTAAGAAAGGTGATGAATTCGACCTGATCCGCGCCCTGATCACCAAAAAACGCGACGAAAGCGAAAAGATAGTCGACACCTCAGTGATTATCGACGGCCGGATCGCCGATGTCTGCGAAACCGGCTTTATCGAAGGCATTCTGATTATTCCTCAGTTCATACTGCATGAGCTACAGATCATCGCCGACTCCCCGGACAGCCTGAAAAGAACCCGAGGACGACGCGGCCTTGACATTCTGAAGCGGATTCAAAACCAGGCTAAGATTCAGATCAACATCACCGATGAGGATTTCCCCCGCATCAAGGAGGTTGACGCCAAGCTGGTCGCCCTGGCCAAGAAAAGAGGGGCGCAGATTCTCACCAATGACTTCAACCTCAACAAGGTTGCCGACCTGCAGGGAATCGAGGTTCTCAACCTGAATCAGCTCGCCGAGGCCCTGAAACCCCTGGTTCTGCCCGGAGAAACCATGGATGTCTTGATCTCCAAGGAAGGCAAGGAATCTATGCAGGGGGTTGCCTATCTGGATGACGGCACGATGGTGGTCGTCGACCACGGACGTGACCTGATCGGCGAAGCCGCTCAGGTCACGGTCACCAGCGTTCTCCAAACCACTGCGGGACGAATGATTTTCGCCAGAAAGAAAAATGACTCCTGATTCAACCAAGGGCTTCGCCATCATTGTCGCGGCCGGCAGCGGCCGGCGTTGTCCGGGGCCCCGGAGCAAGCAGTTTCTCGAACTGGAAAGACGCCCGCTTTATCAATGGAGTCTGGCGACCTTTCAGAACAGTCCGCAAATTGCAGGGATCATCCTGGTCGGTCCAGGCGACGGCCCTCAAACCCTGGAAGATATGCGCCGGGAATGCACCGGCTTCAGCAAGCTGCTCGCGGTCGTCGCGGGCGGCGCCAGCCGCACCGCATCGGTCAGCTGCGGATTCAGCGCCCTGGCCCACCTCAAGCTACCCCCGCAAACTCCGATCCTGGTCCATGATGGCGTTCGGCCTCTGGTCACTCCGGAACTGATCGAGCGGGTTATCCAGAGAGTCGAACCTTACCGAGCGGTCATTCCCTGCACAACCCCCACCGCGACCGTCAAACAACTCTCCGGGGACACGATCACCAAAACCATCGACCGCGATAATCTCGGCCTGGCCCAGACCCCACAGGGAATTTCTTATCAGCTGCTGGGCCAAGCTCTGGACTGGTGGCGCAAGCATCCCCACCCCACGATCACCGACGAAGGTTCGCTGCTGGAAAATCTGGCTCCGGCTCAACGTTGTCGGGTGATCATCACCAAGGTGGACGGCGACCCGGACAACCTTAAAATCACGGTTCCCGGAGATCTTGAACGGGCCCGGATGATCTATCGCCGCCAGTCCGCCGCCCCACCCTACCGACCTCGGATGGCAACCGGATTCGGTTACGATGTCCATGCTTTCGCTGACGGACGCAAGCTCATTCTGGGCGGCATTGAAATAGTAGGACACCCCGGGCTGGCCGGTCATTCCGACGCCGATGTGCTGGTCCACGCTCTCGTCGATGCCCTGCTCGGGGCGGTCGGAGCCGGTGATATCGGTCACCATTTTCCCGACCTCGACCCGGCTTTCAAAAACATGTGTAGTCTTAAGTTTCTGACCCACGCCCTGACCCTGGTCCGAGAACGCGGTTTTTACCTGGAAGCTGCCGATATCACGGTCGTTGCGCAGCGACCTCGGCTGGCCCCACACATTCCCTCCATGCGGGACAACTTACGGGCCTGTATCGGACTCCCCTGCCAGATCAACATCAAGGCCACAACCACTGAAGGGCTTGGCTTTACCGGTCGTGGCGAAGGCATCGCGGCTTACGCGGTGGCCACGGTAAGCGAGCTTCCGCCCTCTACGCCATGACCTTTTTGTGCCATACTTCGCTTATCACCCGGTTTCCTGAACTTTACTCGCGCCTTGCGACCAACTCCGGAAACCGGCTCTGGTATCCGGCTCTCGGACTGTCCCTGGTTTTGCATTTGATCCTGATGCTGCCCCTGCCTGGATTCAAATCCCGGGTTTTTCTTGAACCAGACAATCTGTTCGAAATAAGCCTGATCGACCCCAAGCCAAAAGCCAAACCTGAAACCAAGCCCAAAACGCAACCAGCCCCAGAGCCTGACTTCAAGCGCAAAACCAAAGTCAATATCGATAAAAGTAAGACTCCACCTAAAAAAGAAACAAAGCCGGACAAGGAATCAGCGCTGGCGAAAAAACCGAGCCTCCCCCACAAAAAAACACCGCCGGAAGCCGACCAACTCGCTCCGATCAAAGAACGCCTGGCGCAGCAGCGGGAAGAACAACAACTCCAGCAGATTCGGGAACGCCTGCGCCGTGAGGCCGACCCCAGAAACCAAGCCAGACAAATGACCTTACTCAACGATTACAGCGCCTATCTCACCGCCTGGCTGATGCGGAACTGGCATCTGCCCGAACACCTGCTTAACAGCGGCCTGGAAGCAACCATCAGTCTGACTCTGGATGCTTCCGGTAACCTGCTGCGGCAAAAAGAGGAAAAGCTATCCGGCAACCCGCTTTTTGACTCGGCCATGCGCCAGGCCGTGACCAGGTCCAGCCCTTTTCCTCCTTTTCCAAAGGAACTGCAACTTTTACAGGAAGAATTCAGTGTCAACTTCAACCCTAAAAATCTGAGACCATGACTAGAAAAAATCGAATTCATCAGCTGCGGTCCTGCAAACTGGCTCTATTTTTCGTTTTCGTACTGCTTTGCGCCCTGGTTTTCGACGCGCGGCAAGCGGCGGAAGCCAAGATTTATCTTGAGCTGAACTCTCCCAATCTACGTCGTATTCCCCTGGCGGTCGCCCCGCTGCAACCGCTTTGCGGCTGTGAGCAAGACCAGGAGCTCGCCCACCAGGGTCGCAGGATTCTGCTTGACGACCTCGAATTCTCAACCTTTTTTGAATTGCTTGACGATGCCTCATCCTACCTTGAACCTTCTCAGAGCTGCGGTCTCGTTCCCGGCAGTTTCGATTTCCGTAACTGGTCTTTGATCGGCGCCGAGCTACTGATCAAGACCGGCTATTCTCGCAGCGGCGACCACCTGATTGTTGAATTCCACCTTTACGACACCCTGGCCGGCAAAATGATCATCGGCAAACGTTATCGCGGTCGCGTTCAAGACCTGCGCCTGCTTTTTCACAAGTTCTCCAACCAGACGGTCGAAAGCGTTACCGGCCTGCCCGGCGAGTTTACCTCAAAGATCGCTTTCTGCGGTCGCAATCAGGCAGAGGAGGCCCAGGAACTGTACAGCTGCGACTACGATGGTCATGAACGCCGGCAGATCACGCGCAATCGTTCCATCAATGTTTCCCCGGCCTGGTCCAATGATGCCAACCGCCTGGTTTTCACTTCATACCGACACGGTAATCCTGACCTTTACCTGATTGATTTCATCAAAGGTCGGGAAGAACGCCTGACCAACCGTAAAGGCCTCAACACGGCCGCCGCCTGGTCCACCGACGACCGTCACCTCACCCTGATGCAACGTTATGACGACCACTGCGAGATAACCATTATCGATGCGCTTACCGGAGAAACCCGGCGGCGCCTGACCGAAAGCCCGGCCAATCAGGCGTCTCCCTGTTGGTCCCCGGATAACCGGAAAATCGCCTTTGTCTCTGACCGCGGCGGGTCTCCGCAAATCTATATCACGGCCGTCGAAGGTGAAAATTCCTGGCAACGACTGACCCGCCAGGAGGCTTACAACGCCAGTCCGGACTGGTCGGCTCACAACGACACCATCGTTTTCACCGCCAAGATAGATGGTATCTTCCAAATCTGCACAATCAAACCGGACGGCCGCGCCTACCGACAACTTACTTTCGCCCGAAGTGACTGTGAGGCTCCCAGCTGGTCTCCGAACGGTCGCCATATTCTTTTCACCCAGAAGCTTCAGGGCTTCAGCCAGCTGATGACCATGGACCACCAAGGCCGCGATCTTCGACAACTAACCTTTGACAAGATGGAGAAAAAAAACCCGGCCTGGTCAGCCAACCGCTGAAGTCCGCTCGCCTGCAAACAGAAACCGGAAAAGAGACCACGATCCTCAAAGAAGGAATCTGAGCGGCGGCCATTTTTTTTAAAGAGTTCTCCACAAAACAGCAAATGACCGTCAAATAACCGGGAAAGGATCTTCAAATATCTGTTATTAGCTTGATTTTTTACAATAAAGGCGTTATGAAAAGCATGGATATAATTTAGGCTTGTCCCATAAAGCAACTTAAGAACCCCTATATAAAAAAGGAGTCTCCAAATGAAAGCGGCAAAAGTAGTTCTGGCCCTGGTCCTGACGGCATTTCTAATGTTTGCGGTTACCAGTTGCACCTGTAAGCCCGGCGATCTTGAAGAAGAGAAAATAAGTCAGCCGGAAACGCTCAGTACGCCATCGGTAATTTCGTCGCAAATGGAACAGTCCGAGATTGCCAGGCCAGCAACGATTGCCTCCGCGAGCATCAAGGTCGGCGATCGGGCAGTGGACCTCGGCGATCGGATCTTCCCCATCTATTTTGACTTCGATCGCTCCGAGCTCAGCGGCGAAGCCCGCGAGACCTTGAGTGAACTGGCCCAATGGTTGAAAAACAACCCGAGCATCGTCCTTCGCGTCGACGGCCACTGTGACGAACGTGGCTCGAATGAATACAACCTGGCCCTGGGCGAACGGCGGGCATCCAGCGCGAAAAAATACTTGGTCTATCTCGGCATCGCCCCGGAACGTCTGGAAACCATGAGTTACGGTGAGGAAAAACCTTCCTGCACCGAGGCGAATGAAAGCTGCTGGAGCCGGAATCGGCGCGATGATTTCACTATTATCGCGCGTTAAGCAAGCTCGCTTTGTCAGGTTGTTTTTCGTGCGAAAAACAACCTGACAAAGGCTCTGAAGAGGGCTTAAGCCCCCAAGACACCCCCACCGCATAACATATCAGTGCTGACCTGGTCTTCTCTGTATGAATCCGCCGATCAGTCTGGTTCAGATTCAAGAGCATGGAGCTTGTGCAAAGCCATTAATTTTAGAACCTTACAGGTTATTTTCTTGTTTTTTTCAACATTTTTTTCAACCACAAAAACAAGAAAATGTTAAGTTTCTTCATCGGGTTATCCCCGAAGGGGATGTCCCGATGAAGAAACTTATCCAGCTCTGCTGGGCCTGATAAGAGTACTTATTTGTGACCAAAGGAAATACCTTTAGGTACGGGCCGTGAAGGCCCCCGTTTTGGTTGCGGGATTATACCCGCATTAGATAAACTCGTAACCATACTTGAAAATCGCAACACACAGGATGGCGCAGTAACAGCTCCGCATGCGAGGCGCTCGAAAACTGAGGGCAGGTGGAGTGGTTACGAAGTCGTCAACTTTAGGTGAGCTGGTATGAAATCGTATAGCCGTCACACAGTTTATCTGCTTTTTTTGCTGCCGGCATTTCTCGCCGGTGGATGCGTCAGCACGGATCAGCCCCAGGAACACCAGGCCCTGATCCGACGCCTGACCAACGTAGAACAACAGCAGGCCGCCCTAACCCGGCGAACCTCCAACGAGCTGCAGAAACTTAATGCCGATACCGGTATTCGTCTTGACAACCTCGAAAGGGAGCTGAGGCTTCTGAGCGAAACCGTCGAAGACAGTCTGTCCCGGCCGGTAGAAACCAAAAGCAGTGAACAGATTCAATTTGAAGCTGCTCTCAAAGCCTATGAGGAACGTCTGCAAAAGATCGAAAAAGCTGCAGGTATTTCCACAACGGCAGCGGCCGCGGATTCTCCTCTCCCGGCGAACCCGCAACCCGTTCCCACGATCTTGCCTCAACCCCAGCCCGGAGCCCGGGAAAAGGCCCTCTATGATGATGCCTACGCCAGCTTCAAAAAAGGTGACCTAAAAACCGCACAAGATAAATTCAATAAATTCATCTCCGCCTTTCCGAACAGCAGCTACAAGGTAAACGCCCAATTCTGGATCGGCGAATGTTTCTATAAAGCCAAGGACTATGCCGAAGCGATAATCAAATATGATGAAATCATCGCCAAGCATCCCGATCACCCCAAAGCACCCAGCGCTCTACTGAAGCAGGGTTTTGCTTTTTTAGAATTAGGGGATGCCACTGACGGCAAGCTTATCCTGGAAAAGGTTATCGCCAACTACCCCGAGAGCGAACAGGCCGAAATCGCACGGCGTAAACTGAGCCAATGACGGACGGCAAGAAAACCATCCCCCGGCTTAGACAAGAGACGACCGCTTAATTCAGGCACGGATAATGCTTTCGGAAAATTCGATTCGTGGCTCGGCTTAAGCTCTGAAATGAACGGCCCCACCGGGACGCACCGCCAAGTTACCTAACTGTAACCAACGCCCTGGGAATCATAGCGAAAATGTTATTCAGCAAAAACAAAACCCTGCTGGGTCTGAATATCGGTTCCGGCTACATCAAAATAGTTGAGCTGAAAGACTCCGGCGCAGTCTACACCCTGAAGAATTTCGGCATGGCGGCTTTGCCGGAGGATGCCATCGTTGACGGCACGATCATGGATACCAGCGCCGTCGTCAGCGCCATTAAAAATTTGTCCGCCAACCTCAGAATCAAGAAGAAAAGAGTCTGCACCTCGATCTCAGGCCACGCGGTCATAATAAAAAAGATTTCCCTCCCGAAGGTCGATGAAAACACCATCGAAGAAACCATTTATCAGGAAGCCACCCAGCACATTCCCTACGATATCAGCGACGTCAATCTTGATTTCCAGATTCTCGGCCCCTCCCAGGACAGTCCCGAAAACATGGATATTATCCTGGTCGCCGTCAAAAAAGAGACGATCAACGACTTCTTGCTGCTGGTCGAAGAGGCCGGGTTAGTTCCGGTTGTGGTCGACGTCGATACCTTCGCGCTCGAAAATATCTATGAACATAATTACGAGCACAGTCCCGACAAGTTTGTCGCTCTGGTGGACATCGGCGCCAACCTGACCTGCCTGAACATCGTCGATAACGGCGTCACCCGTTTTTCCCGCAATCTTACCGCTGGCAGCCGCATGATCACAGAACAACTGCAAAAGAAATTTTCTTTGAGCTACGAAAAGGCTGAGCTGCTTAAACTAGGTTGCCCAGATCACTCAATCGGCGACAATCGAGTTGTCATACCGGCCATCACCGAATCATTCTTTCCCCTAATTAACGAAATCACCAAAGTGCTCGACTTTTTTCATAACTCGACCGCCGGAAAACGCATCGACAAAATCATGCTTAGCGGAGGCGGGGTCCGGACCTTTAACCTGCTCGAATCCCTGGAAAAAAGCCTGGGCATCAAAACAGAAATAATCGATCCTTTTCGCAATATAATTATTCCGGAAAAACTTTTCGACCTTGAATACATCAAAGAGATCGCACCGCTGGCGGCAGTGGCTACCGGACTTGCCCTGCGCAAGGATGAGGCCGTACAAAGATGATCAAAATCAACCTTCTTCCTTTCCGGGCCGAGCGCCGCAGAGAATTTGTCCGCAAGCAGCTCTCGATCATGGCGCTGAGTCTGATTTTAGCCCTGGCGGTGATGGGGATCTTGTATTTTCAAATACACAGCCGGGTCACCAGAACCAGGGCGACTCTGACCAAAACCAATCAGCAGATCAAGGCGCTTGAACCGATCGTCAAAAAGATTGAATTCTACAAAAAACAAAAAGAGGACCTCGGCAAAAAAATTTCCGTTATTATCGAGCTTGATCGCAACCGACCCGCTCCGGTGGTTATCCTTGCCGATCTCAATCGTCAGCGGCCGGAAAAACTCTGGTTCATCTCCCTCAAGGAAAACGCTGGGGTCTTGAGCCTAAGCGGGGTTGCAATTGACCATGAAACCATCGTCAGTTTTCTCGAGAACCTGAAGTTGTCCCCCCTTTTAAAAAAGGCCGATCTAGATCTGGTGCGAGCCAGAAAGTTTGAGGGGTTTGAACTAAAGGAGTTTACGATCAATTGCCAGATTGACAGAACTTCCCTGCCTGAAGCTTTGCAGCAAAATAAACCGGAGCCTCAGACTGACGGTTTAAAAATCGAGGGAGTGGATCATGGCTGACCTGAATTTTGCATTCCTGCATAGCTATTCACCCCTCAAGAGATGTTTCATGCTTTTGGGAATACTATTAGTGCTCGCCGCGCTTTTTGTCTATTTCGCCTATCTGCCCAAGCGGAAAGAGGCCGAGAAACTGGAACGCCAACTAAAGGAAGCCCGCGTCAAACTACATCAGACCCAGCAGATCGCAGCTCAATTACCGGATTTTGAAAATGAATTCGCAAACCTGACCATGGCCTTTAAAAAGGCTCTCAATAAACTGCCTGACAACAAGGAAATACCGGCCCTGCTGCTGAAAATCACCAAACTTGGCAAAGACGCGAAACTCAGTTTCAATCTTTTCCAGCCCTTGGCTATCAGGGCCAAGGATTTCTATGCCGAGGTTCCAATCGATATTGAGGTATCCGGAAGCTATCATGCGGTCGGAAATTTTTTCAGTCAGATCTGCGCCATGCCACGCATCGTCAATATTAATAATTTCAGCCTCGGCAACTATCAAGCAGACTCCGATGGCGGTAATATTTTAAAAACTCGTTTTCAGGCCGTAACCTACACTTTTATCGAACAACCGGCGACTCCGGACAGTAAACCGACTAAAAAAAAGAAATAAGCTGATGATGATTTTTTTTCGCCTGCCGCGCCCTTGCCGGTGGCGGCCCATGCTCATAGTGAACGGACTGGCGCTGGTGCTACTGGTCTTCAGTGCGTTCGCAGCACCCCCTGCCAAGCCAACGGCGGGCGACAACCTCTTAAGCCCCGAAAAGCTTGCCTTGCTTGAGGATCATACCTCGGCCTATCAATACGATTCTCTTGGCCGTCCCGATCCGTTTCGCCCTTTCATCGATTTTTCCCAAAGTGAACGATCGATTCCCACAGATACCAGGCTGCCCCTGACTCCCCTAGAAAAATATGCCCTCAATCAGTTCAACCTGGTGGGCATCATCATGGCCGATCCGGGGAACTATGCCCTGGTGGAAGATCCGGAACATGTCGGTTACACGGTCAGAGAAGGCGATAAAATCGGCAATCTGAGCGGCCGCGTGCAGCGGATTCAAGCCAATGAAATCATCATTGAAGAGCCATATCTGGACATTTTTGACCAGGAAAAGCTCCGCACGATCTCAATGAAACTGCACGAGCGCAACAAAGATACTAAAAATTACCTGGTCACCCAGGACTGAAGCAAGCCAGCTAAAGCCCAACACCAACGGAGTTTCCATATGGATTACGCCTTTAATTTAGGCAAAAGAAAGCTTTTATCAATTCTTTTTCTGACCATTGCCGTAATCTGCGCTTTCGCCTTGATTCCTGAACTTGGGGCGGAGGAAAAAGAAGTTATTTCCCTGCAGTCCGGGGCACAGGAGGAAGTTGAATTACGCTTTCAAACCAGCCACCGGAATGAAATTGTCTACGAAATATTCACCCTGGACAATCCGGCCCGCCTGGTTATTGATTTTCCGAACGCCTTTTACAAAGCGCCCGACACCGACGTCGACGCATGGCTACAACATAGCGGATACAAGCGCCTGCGTTTTGTCAACCACCCGGAAAAAGCCAGAATCGTCCTTGATTCCAGCTTTTCCACCCTGTCGCCATTCAGCATACAGTCCCGGGGCAGAGAACTTCGACTGCTGCTGAAACCGGTCGAAACTGAGGAAACCCTCCCTGCTGCTTCCGAAAAATCCGCACGCAACAACCCCGGAAGCAAAGCTTCCGGGGTTGAACACATGCTGTCCAATCCCAACCTGCCGATCACGGTAGATTTCAAAGGAACCGACATTCAGAATGTTTTTCGTTTTCTCGCCGAAATCAACCACCTCAATGTAGTCATGGGAGATGATGTCAACGGGACCGTAACCCTGCGTCTGAAAGACGTCCCCTGGAAACAGGTCATGAATATTGTCCTGAAAACCCGGCAACTGGGCATGGAACAGGATCACAATGTGATCCGCATTGCCCCGCTTGAGGTCTTCAACAAGGAACATCTGGCCAGGGAAGAGCGGAAACGGACTCTGGCAGAAAGCCGTAAAACCGAAGAAGATATTCAGCCAACAACGATGAAAATTCTGAAAGTCAACTTCGCCAGCATTGATGAGGTCGCCGATAAGATCAGAAACACGATCACCAGCGACCGCGGCAAGGTGGAAACCGATCCGCGCACCAACTCGCTGATTATCAACGACATTCAGGATCGAATTATTCGAGCCGAAAACCTGTTGCGCGAGCTTGATGAACCGGTACGGCAAGTCATGATTGAAGCCAAGATCGTAAAAGTCGAGCGCAGATCAGCCCGTGAACTGGGCGTGCAATGGGGTGGGGCCTGGAACAACCGCAGCAATGATCGTTATTACGGCCTTTCTGGCAATAATACCCTGGGCAATACCGGTCTGCCGGCGGTCGGAGACGGCGCCAGTCCAGATTTAGCCAGCTCTTACGCAGTCAATCTGCCGGCCACCAGCCTGAACAGCGGTATCGGTCTAATCTTCGGCAAAATCGACAAATATAATCTTAACGTCAAGCTTTCGGCCATGCAGGGCCGGGGCGACGCCCATATTCTTTCCAGCCCCAAGGTTCTGGCTCTAAACCAACATTCGGCCCGCATCGGACAAGGGCAGGAGATTCCCTATCAGACCACCTCTCAGGAAGGAACCACGACTGAGTTCAAAAAGGCGGAATTAAGCCTTGAAGTAACCCCGACGATCACCAACAACGCCATGGTCTCCATGGAAGTCGTCGTCAGCAAGGACTCCAAGGGTGAAAACACCCCCGACGGACCCGCCATCAATACCCAGACCATTACCACGTCACTGCTGCTTAGCGACGGCGAAACCGCGGTGGTCGGCGGGATTATCGAAAGCAGCAAGAGCAAAGATAATGACAGTGTTCCGGTGCTCGGCCATATTCCTCTGTTTGGCTGGCTGTTCAAACATGACTACAGCGACACCGAGCAAACTGAACTGATGATCTTCATTACACCGAAGATCATCAAATAAAAAACCATATAATTATTGAGCTCCGGGTGCTGCTGAAGCTGATTTTCCTCCCCTTCACTGACGCTAAAATTTCTATTTTACCAGCGGCTCAGCCCCCCCATGGCTGAACACGCGTTCGTGCGCTCAAACACCGGCCGACAGAATAAAAAACAACCCCCGTTTTTATAAAGAAAGGGCCACCGACTCAAAGATGTCGGCGGCCCTTTTTCATTATTAAGAGGTTAAAACAGACAGAATTACTTTGATCATTCACTCAAACAAACCCTGGCTCTGCAACCAGCTGCTTTATTACCGCAACGTCCGGGCTTCCTCTTAACGGCAAGTTTTCCCCGGGGCGGCTTTGCTACCTGTGGACTCCAAGGCCCGATATCAACCGGCTTCAGCCCCGAGGATGACCGTCCGCCTATTTAACCCTGACACCACTGACCAGCTGGTCCTCAAACTGCAACTCACCATTGACATGACAGCTATACGCGCCGCTGAAGCTGTCCGCCGTCAACTGACCGATTTTATACGTATACTGGTATCTCAATCCGCCGGCTGGAATCGTAAATCTGATAATATAGCCGGAGGCGTCAGGATTATAGAGGATCTCCGGCGCATAACCTGTAAATTCCGGCCAGTTCAGACCGAGTCCGCCCTGACCGTCTTCACTCACAATCAGAAGCGTGGGGTGGGTTTTATCTTCCTCGTAATAACGCGAAGTCACCCGCCAGGTACCGGCCAGGGAATGAAGGTTCAGACTCTGCATCTCCAGCAAACCTTTATTGAAATCAAAAGGCCCACTCATTCCGGCATCCTTGATGTAGGTCGCCAGATAAAGCGTTCCGGCCAGGTATTTGAAATCGGAACCGTTGCTGAATGTCTCGCGGTTCGGTGGGGTAAGCACAATACCACCGAAAGAAATATCATTCTGCCCTTCATCGCCGACACCGCCCACGCAGGCGCTGCAACCCAGGGGCCGCAGATCGACCCGGCTCAGATCAAGCTTCAAGCCGGACGAGGCACTATTCATATAGGCAAGACTCTGCCAACCGAAAGAGGCATTATAGGGAAAAGGCTTCAGAGTACCGTTGGCGGTCAGGGCATAAATCCCTCCCGCGGAAAGCGGATCATGCGACAGCAGAATAAAGAGTTGGCCGCCCTGACGAGTTGACGCGCTAACCGCCATTTTATAATCCCGGTCACCGGTAAAACTGTCGTATTCGGTAACCGTGAAATCAGCATTGACCGTAGCTCGCAGCAACACCATGTAGGGAGTGCCCCAGTCAATTTCTTCATAGGGAATCGTAGCCAGATCCTGCACCGGACCGATGCTGATATAAAGACCATCCTCGAAATAACCGGAAGCATCGGGTGTGAACGTTACCTGACAGGTCAGGGAGTGGCCACCGGCATGAAGGACATCACCGGCTCTGATGCCGCTGACACTGAAATCAGCCGTGCCGGTAAGCAGCCCCTTCACCTGCAAATCATGATCTGAAGCGTTGGTGACGGTGACACTTAAAATGGTGCGGCTACCCACCTCGCAGTCGTGGAAACCAAGCTGCTCCGGCGAAAACTCGACCTCAACCCCCTGACCCTGCAGGGGAATCTCCTGCGCTGCCAGATCACGATCAAAAAAAATCCTCAGTCCGGAAGTAAAGGTATAAGCCGCGTCGGGAGTAAAGGTTACCACCGCGACCCGGGTCTGCCCTGCGGCCAAGACTCCGGGGGTCAGACCGTCGACGATAAAACGACTGTCGGGCAAATCCACGGCCACGATATTGACATCGACATCCCCGGTATTCGTCAGAACCAGAGTCTGGCTCCGGCTTGCGCCCAGGGCCGTACGACCGAAATCGAGAGCCTGAGGTGCGAGTGTGACGGCCGGGAGTGAAAGTTTGACTCCACTGCCACTGAAAACAATCTCATCCGTGACAACTCCGTGATCGTACAGCACCCGCATAGTCTGGGTATAGGAACGCACCAGCTGCGGCGAGAAGATGACCATGGCATCCAGCGCGCCCTGGGCCGGAATCGTTCCGGGAATACCGCTGACCGCGAAAGCCCCAGTCGGCAGATCCACCGCCGCGATCTCGATGTCAACGCTGCCGTTATTAAAAAAGCGCAGATTGGCGCTGCGGCTTTCATCAAGGTTGCAGGCCCCGAAATCAAGCTCATCCGCCACCGTAATCACATTATTAACATCAAAGACCCCGGTACCACTGAAGACAATCTCGGCCGGCGGCAAGCCATGATCGTAAATCACCCGCAGGGTAGAACTATAGTTTTGCGGCTCCGCCGGGGTAAAGGAAGCCACCACGGTCAGAGAATCATAGGCTGCGATACTGCCCGGCAGGCCACTGACGCTGAAAACGGTGCCGGGCAGATCAATCCCCAGAACCGAGATATCGACATTGCCGGTATTGACAAAATTGAGTGCGACCGTTCGCGTCGCCCCGACCGCGCAATTACCGAAGCCGGTATTGCCGGGCGCCGTCACCCCGGCGATAACATTACCGACCCCAACACCACTCAGACCGATCTCGCTGGTGGCCAGGCCATAGTTATAGAAAACCCGCAGAGAACCGGAGTAGGAACGCGGCTGCTCCGGCTCGAATTTCACCAGGGCGACCAGATCCTTGCCGGCCAAGATCGTCCCGGAAAGCCCTTCGACACTGAATCCCGGAGAAAGATCGTACCCCTTGATATCGACATCGACGTTACCGGTATTGGAAAAGGTAAAAACCATCGACTTGCTTTCATCGACAAGCACGCTGCCGAAAGCCCCGGAACCCGGAGTCACGCGAATTCCGGCAACCGGCGGCACGGTTGCCACACTGACTCCCTGCAGATTAACCCTCAGGCTGGTACTGTCCGAGGTGATCGTAAAATCATCGATAAAGGTGCCGTCCGTGGTCGGGGCAAAGCGCACATAAAGTTTGTAACTGGCGCCGGGCACCAGGTTAATGCTGGAGCCATCCATTGCCACTAGTTCAGGCGGCAGGGAAACATAGGAAAAAGGGGCCGCCAACGGGGTTACATAGCCGATCTGCATTGTGCTGTCCCCAATGTTTTTCATCTTGATCGACAAGGTCGGGGCTTCACCGGCCTGGACCGCGCCGAAATCAAGCAGCGGCGGCACCAGGGGGGTGTCATCCTCGTTGAGCAGAATCAGCTGAGGCTGCCCCAAGGTAAAGCGCTGCCCATAGATATCGGAATTCGTGGTGTTGAGATTCCGGGCATCCTTCCAGACGGTCAGAAACTGATGATTGCCGGGATTATAGGCGGTGACCGGGTTGTACTGATTGGCGGGTTCAACGCAAACGGCGTAATTATTACCCCGCAAACTGCCCTCGGAATCGACGAACTGCCCGTAAATATCGAGGTTTTCCAGAGAAACTTGGGAATTTCGCCCATCCTGCCAGGTCACGAAGAAACGCTGATTCGAGGAATCCACCGCCACCTGCGGCCGGGTCTGGTTGGCGGCCAGAAGGTTGGCGTCCTGGTTTCCGTCGCCGTTGCTGTCCTGAAAACCGATCGCCAGGTTGGCGCCGTAAAGGCCGCCGCCGGAATAAAGCAGCTGGCCGAAAATCTTGCTGTGCAGCCCATCCCCGACTCCGCCCCAAACGTCCCGGTCCTCCCAGACGACAAGAAACTTGCGATGGATTCCGTCAAAACCGATGGCTGGATAAAAACAACCCTTGGTGGAACTGTCGACCAGCTGGGCATTCACCACGGTCTGGTCGATATATTTATCAAAAAGGGCGTAGATATGAGTCAGGCCGTCGTCACCGTCCCACAGATCCAGCTCCATTTTCGCGGAAAAAAGGTCGTTTGCATCGGCATAGCCTTCCCCCGGATCGGGATTGGGATAATCTTCATAGGTAATGGTCAGGGTCGCCCGGCCCCGCACCCCCTCCCAGACGATCAGGGTTTCAGGCGAGGACTGATCACAGGCCACCTTGACATTATTGATATTACTAAAATACTCGTAGACATAGGCATCCTCCTTGTCGGATCGGCTGTGCGAGATCAGCCGCACCGTCCGAACACCATCCCTGAAATTATCGTCATCATCGAAATCACCGTCACTGTCGCTATCGACCGGAATCAGGCTGGTATTGCGCAGCAGCTCCGGACCCGAGACCGCAGTTTCGACAGCCGCGTCAATGGCGACATAGGCGACCGCGTTGCTGTCGCCGAAGTTCCAGGTCGTGGTAATCGCCACCCGAGGAGTGGTTTCATAGGCCGCCACGCCGAAAGGCTGCTCCTCAATCCTCTGCAGACGGTTTCTGCCCTCGACCCAGACCAGCCAGAACCGATCGCGGGCGCCGTCGTAAGCCAGATCCGGCAGTTTGCGCGAACGCAGTTCATCGCCGTCGATCGAATTATAACCGACCGCCGCCTCCGTCCCCAGCGTCACCCCGGAACAATCCGCCGGCACCAGCAGGGAGACATCCAGCATCCGGTAATACAGATAGCCCCCGGCGGTCGTGCCGCGCACATCCTGCCAGGCGACCATGAGCTTATCGGTGCCGGCCGTCTGGGGACTAGCGTCCGGCAGGTCGCGATAGGCGGCCACCGGCACGGTCTGATTGCCGGGAGCCGTGCAGATCGCGATTTCATCACCGCAATAGGTGCCGTCATCGTTGATGAAGCGACCGTAGATATCGGCCCCACTCACGCTCCAGTTGCGCCAGTCTTCCCAGACCACGAACCATTTGTTCTTGTCCGGCACGGCGATGACATAGGGATTCTGCTGATCATCCGGCAGCAGGGTCGTCGTGGCGTTGATTACCGAGATGGGAATATTATCGCCTTCGTTGGCGGCCTGCAGCGGCGCCGACAACAGCGAGCTCAGGACCAGCCACAACAGGGCCAGACAGAAAAAGTGGGTGGAAAAAGAAATCCCGCCCGACTGCGGCCGATTTTTTACAGTTGCCGTTGCCCTCATACGTTTCTCCCCAAAATCAGAACTCCTGCCTGAAACCGCCGGTTTGGTCAGCAAGCCAGCGGTTTACACAACTACTAAGTAAGCCTGGCGCCTGGATAGCGACATTTATTTGCGAAACTCACGAATATTCCGGGAACACGATCCCGGATCTCCTATGGAAATCAGGTCAATCCCTGTAATCTTCGGCTGGGCTGAAAGCGTCCTCAGACCGCTAACGCGGCCATACTTGTAACTGTAACCGGCTTTTGAGCCGGCTTAATTGAAAATCACCAATCTTTTTATTCAACCGACAATCCCGCAAGCTTAAATCAACGCTTCCACAATCGACCTTAACAACCAGCGGTTTTCAGCCTAGCTGGGATCCGCCGCCACCGCGAGCGGCTCGGTCAGCAGGTCGCGCTCGACCGTGGCGACAAAGCTGCGCACCAAGCTGCCGGTAGCCCGGCGAATGGCCTTGGCCACCAGCCTGCGGTATTCCTGTTCAGCATAAATACTTTCCGGAATGACCTCGACCTCGGAGCGATTGCTCCACAACAGACTCCCGGTCCTGGCATCCTGAATCATGATCCTGACCTGAACCACGGCCCGCGGCACCTTGCCGCCATTGTGAGCCAGATAGGCCGCTCCGGCTCCGGCCGCTCCCCAGAGAGCCGTGTTCAGAGCATGATAGTCCTTGAGACTGGTCACCGTCGGCCCGAAAAGCGGGTGCCCAGACGACACGGTGTCCTTGGTTTCATCAAAAGGAAAATTCTTATTGGCGCTGCCGAGAGCCGTGCCGACCAGCCCGCCGATCGCCATTTTATCCGTCAATTCATAGTTGTCCGACTTGGCCAGTCCGAAAAGAAAACGCTGACTGCTGTTGAAAAAGAACGGCAGAATGCCAACGTGGAAAGGATTAAAATCATCCTTGGCCATCCCTTTTTCAAACTCAATCAAACGGCCCCTGACAATATAGTCGGCGGCAAAACGGTCCCCGATTCTGGCGACTTCAAGGCTGTTCAGGGAAATATGCCTGGAGCTGCCCAGGCCTTCGGACTCGGACTCCTTCTCCCGCCTCAGTTTTTCCAACTCTTCATTACGGGTGATAGCGTAACGCAGTTCCTCAACCATAGCCGTCGACCATTCCCCACTGTCGGCGGCGGAACGCATGTAATTATTATTAGGAGTTTCGACAAAAAAAAGCTCCGGCGGTTCGATGATATGCTCGGCCATGAGATAATCAACCACATCCTCCTCCAAGGCTGTAGCCAGGCCATAACGAGCGAACTCATCCCGCAGGGCTTCCGTCACCAGGAGATTACGCCGCCAATAAAGTTCAGGACTGGAATCCGGGGTGTAATCGGCAAAGGGCATGATCACCACCTTTTTTCCGGAGGCCTGAATTCTGTCCGTCGGCATCGGACTGACCGTCTCTTTGGTCACCTGTCCACAAGCCGCCGACAACAATGTCATCATCGCGACAAAGATAACATATTTCGGTTTCATCGTCCCCGCTCCTTCTCACCCTTTATCCTGAAAACAGTTAGCAAAATCAAGCATCAGCTGAATACAATCAAGTCAATTCATAACAATGAAACCCGTCATTGTCAACTAATTAGTCATTATTACAGTACAATCACAAAGCTGAACCCGGTTTTTTCAAGCCTGTAATCAAAAGCCTGCCCGAGCAAACCGGATCTGAAGACCTGAAGCCCGCCTTTAACAGGGGCAGGTTATAAAGCGACGGCGGAACCTAAGGCGATAAGCAGGAAAATTCCGGCTGAGCAAACGCCCGTCCCTTCCAGAGCCAGCCAACAGCATTGGCGGCATATGCAAACAATGTTCCACAAAAAAAGGCTACCGAAAACCGGTAGCCTTTTTTTTGAAAAAAAATTCATTTAGCCCGCGACTATTCGCCGGCGGGCTTTTCCGATCCCGCGCCGACATTTTCAGCCGCCGGCGCGGCTTCCGCCGGCAGCGGTGCGGGGGTCTCCGCGACAGTCGACGGCGCGGACGCAGCCGGGGTCTCAGTCGGAGCCTGAGCCTCTACAGCCACCGGCGTCTGGTAGTCTTCCATGACGGTGCCTTTGGCGCGATGAGCCGACATCACGGTCAGCGAAATCGAGGTGATCATGAACAAGGCCGCCACGATGGCGGTCAAGCGGGTAAAGAACTTACCTGAGCCGGACCCCCCGAAAAGCGACTGGCTGCCGCCACCACCAAAAGCCGCTCCCATACCGCCGGCACTTCCCGACTGTAAAAGAATGACAACGATCAGAATAAAACTGACGATAACATGAACGGCGATTATCAATGAGGTCAAGACTGGCTCCCGAATATCTGGTCAAAGAGATTAAGCAAAAGGCGAAAAAGCTGAAAGCTGGAGCTTTTACCAAGCCGAGCCGGCAAAGTCAAGTAAAAGAAATTATAACGGCTTATCCCCGCCGGTAAAAGCCATCCTCAGAAAGGAGTCGGGATCCAGCGATGCCCCTCCGACCAAAAGCCCGTCCACCTCGGGCTGAGCCAGCAGGGCCGCCGCATTTTCCGGCTTGGCACTGCCCCCGTAAAGGATCGGCAGAGCCACTCCTTGCGCAAACCGTCCGACCAGAAACTTCCGAATCCGCGCATGCATGAGCCGGGCGTCATCCGGAGTCGCGGTTTGTCCGGTACCGATGGCCCAGACCGGTTCATAGGCTATCATCAAGGATGCGCCCGGAAAATCCGCAAGCCCCAGTTCGAGCTGACGTAAAACCACGGCGTCGGCCCGACCGGCCCGACGCTCGGCTTGACTTTCCCCGACACAGAAAATCGGCGTTAGTCCGGCCTCGGCGACAAGCTTCAGTTTACAGGCCAGCAAAGCATCATTTTCGGCAAAATAGTGCCGCCGCTCGGAATGACCGACCAACACGTATTCAACCCCGATATCGCGCAACATCGCCACCGAGGTTTCCCCGGTCAGGGAGCCTTCGGCCTGGGCGGCGCAGTTCTGCGCCGCCAATCCGATACCGGCAGCGGCGCAAGGTCCGGCAAGTTCGGCGAGCAGGGTGAAATTGGGTGCCAGAATGAGTTTACAGAAGGGCTTTTTACCCTCCAGACCGGAGCGCAACGCTTCCATAAAACGCCGACCCTGAGACAGGGTCAAATTCATTTTCCAGTTACCGGCAAGGATCTGAAGAACCATCAGAGACTCTCCACAGATCCGTTCCGGCATTCCTCCAGCACCTTGACCGCCGGCAGAATCTTTCCTTCCATCAATTCAAGAAAAGCGCCCCCCCCGGTGGAAATATAGGAAATGCGGTCAACCTCGCCGGCCTTGTGCACGGCGACATCGGTATCACCGCCGCCGACAATCGTCAGGGCATAGGTACTGGCAATATTATGCACCATACCAAGGGTACCGCGACTGAAAATCGGCACTTCGAAAACCCCCATCGGGCCATTCCAGACAATCGTTTTGGAATCCTGAATCACCTCGTTGAACAGGGTTGCCGAGGCGGGTCCGATATCGAGCCCCATCCAGTCCTTGGGAATCTCCTGCACCGGCACGACCCGGGTTTCGGCATAGGAATCCATCGACGGAGCCGCGACACAGTCAACCGGCAGATAGAAACGGATGCCGCGGGCGATAGCCTGGTCAAAAATCTCCCGGGCCTGATCAACCATGTCGAGTTCGACCATTGACTTCCCGAGACCGAAACCGTGGGCCTTGAGAAAGGTAAAAGCCATGGCGCCGCCCACGATGATCCGGTCAACCGAGTTGAGAAGGTTGCGAATCGCCAGAATCTTACTTGAAACCTTGGCGCCGCCGATAATCGCGGTCAGGGGTCGCAGTGGATTTTTCAAGGCGCGGGCAAAATATTCAAGCTCCTCCCGCATCAGGAAACCACCCAGACAAACCGGAATAAAATTGGTCACGCCGACCACGGAGGCGTGGGCCCGATGCGCGGTCGCGAAAGCGTTATTGACATAAATATCGATACCGGTCGCCAGGGAGCGGGCGAACTCGGCGTCATTCTTGGTCTCCCCTTTGTAAAAACGCAGATTTTCCAGCATGAAGACCGCGCCCGGCGCCGCCGCCGCGACTGCCGCCGCAACTTTCTCACCGATGCAATCGTCAAGAAAAACCACTTCTTTATTGAGCAACCGGCTCAGCCTTTTGGCTACCGGCTCCAGCGAATATCTGGCATCAAATACACCTTTGGGACGGCCCATGTGGGTTGCCAGAACAATCACCGCGTTTTCATCAAGAAGATAGTTGATACTTTTCAGCACGCGACGGATGCGAACATCATCGGTAATATTGCCGCCGTCATCCATGGGCACATTGAAATCAACCCGCATGAGAACCTTTTTACCGTTATAAAAACCCTCCGGAACCTGATCAATATAGCGAACTCCCATTGCTCCTCCTGATAATTGGCAAAGGTCGCTTGTACGCGACGGCTAGGTTGGCGGCTTGTCCGCAACGATCAAGCCGGAATCCAAAAGCCTCCGGAAAACCAGGTTTTCCGGAGGCTTTAAACATTCACGTTCCGATCAGAACAGGCCCGTCCGTTGAGCGACATAGGCCGTCAGATCATTGAGACGGCAGGCATAACCCCATTCGTTGTCATACCAGGCCATCACCTTGATCATGGTCCCGTCGATAACATTGGTCAGCGGAGCGTCAATAATCGAGGAGTTGGAGTTATGATTGAAATCAATCGACACCAAAGGTTCATCGGAAACCGCCAGAATACCTTTCAAGGAACCCGAGGCCGCCACGCGAAAAGCTTCATTGACCGCCTCGACGCTGGTCGCTTTTTCACTCTCGAAAACCAGGTCGACCATGGAAACATTGGGGGTCGGCACACGCACCGCCAAACCATCAATCCGACCTTTCAAGGCCGGCAGGACCATTCCCACCGCCGCCGCCGCCCCGGTGGTCGTCGGAATCATCGACATGGCCGCGGCCCGGGCCCGACGCAGATCCTTATGCCGGGAATCAAGAATTTCCTGGTCCCGGGTATAGGAGTGAATCGTGGTCATCAGGCCTCGTTTGAAGCCAAAGTTCTCAAGCATGACCTTGGCCGCCGGCGCCAGGCAGTTAGTGGTACAGGAGGCATTGGAAACCACGAAATCCTTTTCCGGGGTAAAGCTTTTCTCATTGACCCCGAGAACAATGGTGGCGTCGGCCTTTTTTACCGGCGCGGAAACCACGACCCGCTTCACGCCAAGATCAAGGAAAACGGCCGCCGCCGCCCGATCGCGATACAAGCCGGAACATTCCATGACGATATCAATCCCCAGATCCGTCCAGGGCACCTGCCGAGGATCGCGACTGGCCACCAACTTAATCCGGCGACCATTGACAATAATGCATTTATCTCCGGCTTCGACCTCGGCCGCCAGCCGGCCGGAAACGGAATCATATTTAAGCAGATGGGCCATCGTCCGGGCGTCATCGGTGGTACTGACGATCGCCTCGAAGTTAAAGCGGTCATCATCAACCGCGGCCCGCAGACAATCCCTGCCGATTCTGCCAAAACCGTTTAACGCTACGTTCACAGCCATAATCCACTCCTTTAAAAAAGATCCGAAAAGCATTCAAAACGGCTTCGCCGCTTCCGCTAGGCCCGGTCTCGGCGAAGCCTTTCGGGCTGTACATTTACAGACTTTAGTAATTACACAAAAAAACACATTAGTCAATCGGTGAAAAAGGGAAAACGCGGAAAAACCCGCTCGCCGACAAAGTAATCACCAATCCCTCGCCGGCCTCTCCGGGCGCGGATCAACTACCACCGTAGCTGTGCAGACCGGAAAGCAGCAGGTTGACCCCCAAATAGGTAAACAAAACCGCCAGAAATCCGACAATCGAAAGGGTTGCGGCCTTGATCCCGCGCCAGCCGCGAGTAATTCTGGCGTGCAGAAAGGCGGCGTAGATAAACCAGGTAATCAAGGACCAGGTCTCCTTGGGATCCCAGCTCCAGTAAGTACCCCAGGCATAATTGGCCCAGGCCGCACCGGTCACGATACCGATGGTCAGCAGGGGAAAACCGATGGCGATGGTTTTGTAAACCAGCTCATCCAGAACCAAGGAGCTGGGAAAGGCCCCGAGTGGACCGCCACGCCGCCGACTTTCTTCGTAGCGTTTTTTGAGAATAAAGGTAATACTCAGACCGCAGGACACGGCAAAGGCGGCATAGCCGAGGAAACAGGTCACAACATGGGAAATCAGCCAGTTGCTCTGTAACGCCGGCACCAGCGGTTGAATGGTCTCATTGACCGCCGGCGAGATCGATGCGTAAGCCATTCCAAGAAACGCGAAAGGAGTAACGAAAGCCCCCAGAACCGAAATTTTATATTTATACTCGATGAAGAGATAGAGCATAATGATCGTCCAGGAAAAAAACACCAGCGATTCGTAGAGGTTGGACATCGGAGCATGGCCGATGCCGAGTTCGTAGGACTCATACCAGCGCAGGCCGATCGCCACGGTCTGCGCCAGCCAGCCGGCCAGCAGAATAACCGTCGCCGACCGGGCCACCAGAGGATGGCGAAAGGCAAGATAAACGACGTAGACGACCATCGCCGCCAGATAAACAAAGGTCACGATACTGAAAATAAAAGTGTTCATTACATTTCCCTAAAAAAAATTATCGGCGAGTCCCCGCAGGACTCGCGATTCAGCTCCAGCCCTTGATTTTTTCAACCAGCGCCTGAAATTCAAGTTCAAAGGAAGGCTGGTTCTTGTTGCTGTCACCGACCAGTACCAGGCACAGACGACCGGGTTTTTCCGGATTTGCGGCCAGACGCAGCCAGAGCCGCTTGTGGGACATGAAAAAAGCGACGTAAAGACCGAGAATCATCATCAGGCACCCCAACCAGACGATCCAGACCCCCGGATCCCGGTTAACCTGAAGCCCGGTATAATAACGCTGCTGAATCTTCTTAAAAACCCCGAATTCCGAGGTTTGACGATTTTCTTCCCCAAATTTGGGAAAACGCAGAAAGGCCCAGAACTGATAGGGTTCCCCCCCCGATCCCGGATCCCGCAGCACCAGCACGGCCGGACCCATCCGCATATAGTTTTCTTCGTAACGCAGAACTTCTACCCAGCCCCATCTTTCCGGCAGGCGCACGGGCCGGCCAACTTCCAGTTTGAGCGGCAGAATCAGCCCGCTGTCGCGAAAATGCAGCTCCAGATCTACCAGGCCGCCATAGGCCCCGTAGCTGGACTGATAGAAGGTAAAACCCTGATAGGAAACCGGGTGATTAACCTTAATAATCTTTTCCTTGACGATCTTTCCTTGATCGAGAATCACCAGATCGCTGGCGTACTCCTTAGGAGCGCCGTTCTCGTAAAAATCGACCGTAAAAGCTCGGCACTCAACCTCGAAATCGAGCCCGATCGGAACCCGTTGGTCGCCGTAGGTAAAAAAGGTAGCGACCTTTTCGCCTTCCGGAATATTGACAAAACCCTTGACCCCGAAAACCGAACCGATAATCCCGCCGGCAAAAATCACCAGAACGCTTAGATGCACAAAATAGACCCCGAGCCGGCTCCAGCGTCCTTTTTCCGCTCGAAAATGAAGCTCCGGGCCAAGGACTCCGGCGTGCTCGACCCAGGACCAGGAGGCCGGCCATAAATCCTGCAGGGAAGCTCGCAGACTCGCCGGATCGGCGGGCAGGGCCGGCCAGGATCGATTCCAGACATTGGCCGCGGCCCGTTCAAGCTCCTTATCCAGCAAGCAGGTGGGCTGGGAAAAGAAACGCCAGGTGCGGGGAAAATGCTTCCAGGAACAAGCCATGAGATTTACGGTCAACAAAAGAAGAATCAGAACAAACCACCAGGAATGATACATATCCAGAAATCCCACCCCGAGCAGGATCCTGTAGGTCGATTCCTGATAAAGCTTGAGATAGTCCTCACGCAGCAGGTTCTGGGGGATAACGGTCCCGATAATCGACACCAGGGCCAGGGTGATCAGGAGAAAGATCGTCAGTTTCAGAGACGATAAAACCGCCCCGATTCCGGCCAACCATGACTTCTTACGGGAATAATCTTTTTTGACGGCCACTTTCAATACCTATTTAGTATGGTTTCAGAAAAACTATCACGGCAGACCTCGCCAGTCAAGCGGAAAAGATACCTCAGTCCGCCAGTCGGTCGAGGGCATACCGGATAAACAAAAGGGGCACCCCCCGGGGCACCCCTTTATATACATTCTCACTCTCTTGATCAACTATTTTTTGTGACAGCCGGTACAAGGGGTGGGACCGGTCTTTTTGCCGGCGTCCTTCATATTCTTATGGCAACCGCGGCAGGTTTTATGCGCAGCATCCTTACTGCTCAGCTTCTTGCCATCCTTTTCCGCCTTGTGACAGGCACTGCATTTCTCGATCGCGCCACCAACTTTAGAGGTATGGTGACAGGTCACGCAGTCGGGCACGGCCGCCGCATGTTTTACGTGACTGAAACTAACCGGGGGCTTGCTGCCGCCCTCAGCCTTGACAATTTCGATATCGCCGGTCGGAGCCGCCGGCATTCCAAAAGCCACCATCGCCACGGCCAGAAAAGCCACCACCGCCATTAACGCAACCAATCTCTTCATAACATTTCCTCCATTGACTTGTTGACTAACTTAACTGAAAATCACTGCCACCCAAAGCATACATAATACAAAAAATGTTTCGTCTACCGGTGGCGGTATACAAAATATTAAACGCCTTGTCAAGTTCTTAACCGGACCGAAAACCAAAAAAGCAACTCGGTTAAAGGAATCGTCAAGCTCCTGTTAAGCGGCCATGGCCACCACCTGCGCCACCAGTTTATCTATACCCAGGGCAATCTCGCGCAGACCCGGACCCAGCATATAAGCCGGGGTCGTCACCAGGCGATTAACCTCGTCAACAACAATGCCATCGACCGGACAGTTCTGATGCCGAGCTCCGAAAGACTCCAGGATTTCGGCGGTCGCCAAATCATTACCGATAGTCAGCAACGGTTTAAAATCCCCCAGAGCCCGGGCCAAGACTGCCGGGGCGATGCAGATGGCACCCAACGGCTTACCCGATCGGTGAAGCTCGCGCAGCAGACGCCGCACCTCGGACTCGACCACGGTCGCGGCTCCGGCCACCGCGAAATCGCTCAGATTTTTAGCCGCGCCGAAACCGCCCGGCAGAATCAGGGCGTCAAGGTCGGCGGCCTTCACCCCAGCCAGATCCGAGATTTCCCCCCGGGCGATCCGCGCGGCTTCAACCAGAACATTGCGTTTTTCCCCCACGACCTTGCCTTGGAGATGATCAACCACATCCCGCTGCAAGATATTGGGCGCCAGGCAAAGACGCTGCGCCCCGAGCCGATCCAGGGCTAGCATAGTCAGCACCGCCTCATGAATCTCAGAACCGTCATTGACTCCGCAACCGGAAAGCAAAACCCCTATTCTAGGCATGATCCTTCCTCCCTTAAGTCTCTATCGAATTAAAATAACGACTTTCCACCCTGCTTACCCTTAAGACAAAGCCGGTTTATCGGCAAGGTACAGGGTAGCGATACCAAAAGTCAGCGCATGCAAGCGACAGGACTCGAAACCGGCAGCCCGCAGGCTGCCGGAAAATTCCTGCGGCGCGGGAAAACGAGCCACCGATTCAGGCAAGTAACGATAGGCGCTGCGCTGGGCGAACAGACCCCCAATTAAAGGCAGAATCTGAAAAAAATAAATGTTATACAGGTCCCCCAACCAGGGCACCCGGGGCTGGGAAAATTCAAGCACCGCCAGCCGCCCTTTCGGTTTAAGAACCCGAAAAAACTCCGCCAGGGCTTTCTCCCGGTCAACAACATTGCGAATGCCGAAAGCGATGCTCACCAGATCAAATTCATGCTCGGCAAAAGGCAGGTTTTCAGCCGAGGCGCAAGCCAGTTCCAGCCCGGCCCCGGCCCGTTCACTTTTAATTCGCGCCAGATCAAGCATGGCCTGGCTGAAATCAAGACCCACGATCCGGGCCCGCGGCGCCTTCTCGCGCAAGGCGAGAGAAACATCTCCGGTACCGCAGGCCACATCCAATATGGACGTCCGCTCGCCGGCTCGCACCATCCGCACCAGGGTTTCACGCCATCCCTGATCAATGCCCAGGCTCAACAGCCGATTAAGAAAATCATAGCGCGGCGCAATCTGCGAAAACATTTCCTGAATCGCCCGCCGGCGTTTTTCCGAATCGTCCGGATCGGTTATCTTTTCAACCATACCCTCAAGCTCCAGCGTCGAATTTAGTTAATGTTCAAAACTCTGCTACACAAAATCTGCGCCCGGATCATCTTCAAATCCTCCGGCGTCAGAATCATCATCCAGGGCTTGATTCGTGGCCTCCAGGTCGTCCGCAAGTTGGCTGCCCTGATCCGGAAATAAATCATCCCGGTCCGAGGATTCACCACGATCCATTTTTTCCTGAAAACTGCGCTCAATCTCCATGCCTTCCGGAAGCAGAGCCACGGAAACCAGACGCTCCTTCTCCTGATCTATGCGGAAAACCCGAACCCCCTGGGTGTTACGACCCACTACCGAAATATCGGCAACCCGATTGCGGGTAATCTTCCCGGCATCGGTGATCATCATGATCTGATCGGCATCAGTAGCCTGCAAAACCGCGACCACGTTGCCGTTTCTGTCATTGACCTTGATCGTGATGACCCCCTTACCCCCGCGGGAACGCATGGGATAATCCGCCACCGGACTGCGCTTGCCGTACCCGTTTTCCGTCACGGTCAGAACCGTCGCGGTCTGGTCGGTAAAGATTTCCAGGCCGACTACCCGATCATCGGCCGCCATCCGGCACCCGATAACACCCTGTGAAAGCCTGCCGGTGGAACGAATTTCGGAAGCCGGAAAATGAATCGCCTGCCCTTTGCTGGTTCCCAGAAAGATTGAATCCTGCTCGCGGGCGATCTTGGCGGCGATCATCTCGTCATCGGGACGTAAGGTGATACAACGAATTCCGCTGCGCCGGATACTCTCTAGGGATCCGAGCTCCAGTTTCTTGACCAGCCCGGAACGGGTCGCCATAATCACAAAGCTGTCTTCGGTGAACTCGCGCAGGGCCATCACCGCCGAAACCTGCTCCCCTTCGTCCAACTGGAGAAGATTGACCAGGGCTTTCCCCCGCGAGGTGGCCCCGCCTTCGGGCGCCTGATAAACCTTGAGACGATAGGCCCGCCCCTGATTGGTAAAAAAGGTCAGGTAATCATGGGTGGAAGCGACAAACATCTGTTGCACGAAATCACCTTCCCGGGTTTCCATGCCGAGACGGCCGCCGGCACCGCGATTATAACTGCGATAGGTGTGCAAAGGGGTCCGTTTGATATAACCATGCTGCGAAACGGTAACCACCATTTCCTCTTCTTCAATCAGATCCTCGATCTGCAGATCACTGCCGTCGTCGACGATCTCGCAGCGCCGCGGGTCGCCATAGACTTCGCGAATTTCTTCCAGCTCCTGCACGATAATTTCCAGAATCAGCGCCTCGCTGGCCAGGATTTCCCGTAACCGGGCGATCAGGGCGGTCACCTCGGCATGCTCCTGGAGAATCTTGTCCCGTTCCATCCCGGTCAGACGCTGCAGGCGCAGATCCAGAATGGCCTGAGCCTGGCGTTCACTGAAAGCAAAACGGGCCACCAGACCCTCCCTGGCCGCCTGCGGGGAAAGCGCCGCCCGGATCAGTTCGATAACCTCATCCAGGTTATCGAGAGCGTGTTTGAAACCATCCAGCAAATGAATACGCTCCAAGGCCCGGGCCAGATCATAGGCCGTCCGCCGGCGCACCACGTCCTTGCGATGTTCAAGAAAATAGATCAGCATTTCCTTGAGATTAAGAACCACCGGCCGGCGCTCAACAATCGCCAGCAGGGTAATCCCGAAGGAGGTCTGCAGACTGGTCTGTTTAAAAAGCTGATTCAGAACAATCTCACCCTGAGCATCGCGTTTAATCTCAATGACAACCCGCATCCCCTGACGGTCGGATTCGTCACGCAGATCAGAGATTCCGGTCAGCTTCTTATGACGCACCAGTTCCGCCATTTTCTCCAGCATGCGAGCTTTGTTGACCTGATAGGGAATCTCGGTGACAATAATGCGTTCCCGCCCGTTTTTAGGATCAACCTCGACCTCGGCCCGGGCCCGCAAACGAATAATTCCACGCCCGGTCATATAGGCCGAAGCAATGCCTTCGCGGCCATAGATAAAACCACCCGTCGGGAAATCCGGGCCCGGCAGTTGGGCCATCAGCTCCGGCACCGTGATCTCGGGGTTCTTAATACAGGCAATCAGGGCGCTGACCACCTCGGAAAGATTATGAGGCGGAATATTAGTCGCCATCCCCACCGCAATCCCGGTTGAGCCATTGACCAGAAGATTGGGAAAACGGGCCGGCAGAACCACGGGTTCCTGCAGCGATTCATCATAGTTATTGACAAAATCCACCGTGTCTTTGTTGATATCGGCCAGCATCTCACCGGCAAGACGCTCCATGCGGATTTCCGTGTAACGCATCGCCGCCGGAGCATCACCGTCAACCGATCCGAAGTTTCCCTGGCCGTCAACCAGCCGGTAGCGCAGGGAAAAATCCTGGGCCATACGAACGATCGTATCATAAACCGCGCTGTCGCCATGAGGATGATATTTACCGATAACATCACCGACAACCCGAGCCGATTTTTTGTAAGCTTTATTCCAGACATTGCCGAGATCATGCATGGCGTACAACACACGACGATGCACCGGCTTCAAACCGTCACGCACATCGGGAAGGGCCCGACCGATAATAACACTCATGGCATACGCGAGGTATGAGGTCTTCATCTCATCCTCGATATTAACCGGCATTGAATCCGGCAGCAGAACCTCAGTTGGTTCCATAAACATTTCCCCTTTTCATAATTACTTTAATCCCAGAACGTCCTGCATGTCGTAAAGACCGGGAACCCGACCACCAAGCCAAAGCGCCGCCCGCACCGCTCCGGCGGCGAAATTATCCCGAGAATGGGCGCGATGAATAATTTCCAGCCGTTCTCCCATGCCACCGAACATAACCGTATGTTCACCGACAATATCACCGGCCCGCAGAGTCTGCATGCCGATCTCCCGCTGAGTCCGTTCCCCGGTAAAACCTTGCCGGGCAAACACCGCGTCCCGCTGATAGTCCCGTCCCAGGGCCGCGGCCGCAATTTCTCCCAAACGAACGGCGGTGCCGCTGGGCGCGTCTTTTTTCAGGCGATGGTGGGCTTCCAGGATTTCGACATCGAAATCATCCCCCAAAATCGCCGCGACATCGGCCACTACCTTAAAAAGCACATTCACCCCGACACTCATATTGGGGGCAAAAACAATCGGCACCCGGGCCGCCGCACGGGCTACCCGCTCCCGTTCCCCAACACTCATACCGGTGGTTCCGATTACCATCGCGACTTGCCGCTCAATCGCCCATTCAAGATTCGCCAAGGTCGCCGCGGGCGCGGTAAAATCAATCATCACCTCAGCCCCACTGCCGTCGAGAGCGGCAGGACTGCCGACCAGCGGCACGTTCAGACAACCGATTCCGGCCACCTCACCCACATCCTTACCCAGCAAGGGATGCTCCGCATGTTCGAGCCCCCCGACCACACAGACTTCGGCCTGAGCTTCAAGCAAGGCCACAAGCCGCTTTCCCATTCGTCCGGCAGCCCCGGCGACAACAACTGAGCGCATCATGATTCTCCCTTACAAAACAAACATTTACAATGTTGCACAAAAAGCCTGTAACTATAGAAAAAGAGTCTAAAAATGTCAACCATTAGTTGCCCGGCGCGGCTTCAACCGCGCTTCGGCAAGGCCCTCGACCCGATCAATCAGTCGCCGCCGGAAACGCCGCCATAATAGAAACGAAAGAGAACATGCGGCGGCACACCCAGCCAATAACCAAGCAAAATCATTTGATTGACCAGGGTTACTCGCCAGAACCCGTTTCGCCGCCAGCGCCGCGCCGAGGTCAGAATTTTCTCTGGCAACAAAACCAACCGTCCCGTCGGTTTGATGCGGCGCAGAAAATCGACATCCTCAAGCAACCCTTCCGACCAAAAACCACCGACCCCGGCAAAGGTTTCAGCTCGAACAAAAAAACCCTGATCGCCATAGGGCAAACCCCAAAAGCGACTGCGCCAGTGCACCAGTTTCTCGAGCAGGCGAAAACGAACTCCGGGCTCGTCCAGAGCCAGGCTGAAAGCGCCGAGCGCGACTCCCGGCCGGGCCAGGCTCCGACAGATTTTGATAAAAGCGTTGTCTGGAATCCGGGTGTCGGCATGAAGAAACAGCAAATAGCGCCCGCGGGCGGCCGCCGCCCCCAGATTCATCTGCCTTCCCCGACCGGAAGGTCGGCAAACCAGCACCCGGCAACCTGCGGCGGCCGCCAAAGCGGCGGAGTCATCATGGCTGCCACCGTCCACGACGATGACTTCAACCGTTCCCCCAAAACGCTCCAGCCCCAAGGCTGCCAGGGTCGCGGGCAAACTGGCCGATTCATTCAGAACCGGAATCACCACACTGAGCAGAGGTTTTGCCAAACCCCGCCAGAGCTCGAGATCTTCAGGCCGATCGATATCCGGCAGGGGGGTCAGTTCCCTAACCCGCCAGCCCAACCGGGCGGCGACCTCCAGGGTCTGCCTGAGCACGGTCGCGCCGCCCCAGTCAATGCCCTGAAAAAGCGCAGCCTCGCCCCGGCGCAGACCGAGCAGACAATAACCGCCATCCCAAGCCGGTCCGACTACCAGATCAAAACCACGGGCCAGAGCCGCCGCGGCTTCCTCCAGGTAGACGGCGGACAAAGCGGGACAATCGCTGCCGATCACGATCACCGCCGGATTGGGTCCCGGCCGGGGGGCGCCGATCGCCCGCCACAAACGCAAGCCCAGATCGCCTTCCGTCTGCGGCCGAAAGCACCAGGAAAAACCCAGCCAGAGCCCCATTTCCCGAATTCCGGCTCCGGTAAAAAAGATCTCCAGGCGACGACCCGGCCCTGAATCGACAAAACGCCGGGCCTCGGCCAGAACCTGCTCGGTCATGGCCTGCTGGGCCAAAGCCGCCCCATCCGCCCCCAGCTTTGGCACCAGCCGGGTTTTGGTCCGCCCCGGAACCGGATAACGGGTAAAAAGCAGCACCGCAAGTTCAGTCATGGTCCGACTTACCGCCGGTCTGACGACAACCGGTTTCCTGCGTGAAAAAGATCAGGACCGCGCTGAGCACCAGCCAGCCCAGCATCGGCGAAAAAGCGCTCCGATAAGCGGCGAAATCATAGACTTCAACGCCATTGCGCAAAACCCCTCTCCAGTTGTAATCAAGCACCATCCCCACCACCGGCTGCAGCAGCATCGGCCCGGACATCACTCCCATATTAACCACCCCGGAGGCCGTTCCCCCCAAATGAGCCGGCACCGATTCCTTGACAAAGGCGAAACTGATAATCATGCCGCCTGAGGCCAACCCAATCAACAGCAACAGAAAAATCAAAAAAACCACGGGCAGCTCCGGCACCAGGAGCACCAGGGACCAGCTCCCGACCAGAATCAGATTGCCAGCGATATAAAAGGGTTTGCGGCGGCCAATCCGGTCCGAAAGCGCCCCGAGCAGGGGACCACCCAGAGCCCAGGCCACCAGCATGACGGAATTAAGAGTAGCCGCCCGGGCCGGGCTGAAACCATAGTGAGTAACCAGAAAGGGAACCCCCCAGAGCCCGGAAAAGGTCAGGATACAACCAACCACGCCGCCCGGAATCAGACAAAGCAACCAGGTATTACGGGATTGAAAAATCTCCTTTAAAGTCGGCAGGACAGCAACCGTTTCCTCACCCCGGGAAAGCGCCGGAGCATAACTGAGATAGCCTTTTCCGCCGGATCATCGCGCACCATAAACCAGATCACCAGGGCAACCGCCAACGTCAGCAGCGCCACGGCCAGCATGACCGGTCGCCAGCCCGCCAGATCAACCACCAAACGCAAAGGCAGACCCGCGAAAACCGCTCCGATCATGCCGAAAAAAAGCGCCATGCCGCTGGCCAGGGCAAACTGCCGGGGCGCAAACCAGTGACCGGCAAGTTTCAGCATGCCGGCAAAAGCCACCGCTACCGAGCCCCCGATCAGCAGTCGCCCGGCGGAAGCCCAGAACAGATTCGGCGCCAGGCCGAAAAGCAGGCCTCCGCAACCGGCCACCAGAGCCCCGGCGGTCAATAAGCGCCGCGGCCCGAGTCGGTCCGCCAGAATTCCGGTCGACACCTGCATCGCGACATAACTGTAAAAATAGAAAGCCGCCAGGTTGCCCAGCCCGGCGGCACCGACCGCGAAATCCCGCATCAACTCGCCGGTCATGACCGCGGGCCCCACCCGCTGATAGAATCCGATCAGATAAAAAATTGCGCCCAGCCCCCACATCGACCAGGAGAGTAACGCCGAAGGATAGCCACGCCGCAGCGTTTCCATAGAAAAACTCCAACCTCGCATTCATTAATAAAGGGCTCTGGGCTCAATTCATTCTCCGCTTGACCTGAAGAGAGGTTTGCGGCTATGGAGAGAACTTCAATCCTTTGTGACGGCTCAGCCATTTTTCAGTGTTGAGGGGGACTCGGGTGGATTTCCGTAAGGCCTCGCGAAATTTCGTCGTTTTTCCCAGCGCATGAAACCCATTAAAATTACTGGGGTTTGAGCGCGCGAGCGTGAGCTAAACCATGGTAGGGGCGCAACGAGCCCTGGAAAACAGAAATTTCAGCGTTGACAGGAGAGGGAAATCACCGTCAGCACCCGAAGCTTCATAGACACATTTTTTTCATATTAACACAGCCCCACAAACATTACCAGACAGGAGACAAAAATCCTCCTCCCATGGACTACGAGATGAATTCAACCTTCGATCGGAACTTATATCTGCGCGAGACGGCCTTCCTTGATTTCAGCGATTCCAGACTGCGAGCGCAAGCCCGCAAACTGACGGCCAATCTCGAAAAACCCGCAGACCAGGCCCGGGCCCTCTTTTTTTTCGTACGCGACCAAATCACCTATAACCCTTATACCTCGTTCAAACGGCCGGAAGATTACCGGGCCAGCGTTATTATGGCGCGCGGCGCCGGCTTCTGCATTCCCAAGGCCTCACTTTTCGCCGCCCTGCTGCGCAGCTGTGACATCCCGGCAAAATTTTATTTTGCCGATATCATAAACCATAAAGCTCCACCCAAAATTGCCGAAATCATGGGAAATTTTTTCGCTTACCACTGCTATTGCGGCGTTTTTCTGGAAAATCGCTGGGTTAAGGCGGCCCCCACTTTTAATCGCGAGCTGTTTCTCCGAATAGAAGTCGAGCCCAACGATTTCGACGGCCGGCACGACGCCCTGCTCCCGGGCACCGACCGCTTCGGACACCCTTTTGTAGAATATGTCAAGGACCGGGGCGAGGACCATGATATTCCTTTCGCTCAAATCATGACCACTTTCAGCCGCATCTACGGCCCGGAAACCATGGAAAAATGGCAAGCGAGCTCCTCACCGGCCTGCCGCTGATCGAAGCGCCGGTTTCCCGGCAGCTGATTCTGGAATCAATGCCGGGCCGGGAATCACTAGCCCGGCGCCAGTATTATGCGCATCCGCGCAACGCCTTCTGGTCGATTATGAATCAACTGCTGGAACTCCCGGAAACCGCCCCCTATAGCGCGCGTCTGGCCGCCCTGCGAAACTTTAAGGTTCCCTGTGGGATGTCCTCGCCCTCTGCCGCCGCCCGGGCAGCCTTGACCACCACATCAGGGCTCAGGACGCCAGCCCCAACCGGCTGAATGATTTCCGCCATCGCCACCCCGAACTTGCAGCTGTGGCTTTCAACGGTCGCAAGGCGCGCCAGCTTTTTACGCGCTATTGCACGCGCAGCGTCGGAAACCTCTGGGAAAATATCACCATGATAGATCTGCCGTCCACCAGTCCGGCGCATGCCGCCCTGCGGCCGCCTGCAAAAAACAAGCTCTGGGAACAACAACTGCAACCATGGCTGCTGTCCTCGGCGGCGCTGCAAAGCAACAGCGAGGGTGGTTTGCAGCCGAATTACCCTGAGAAAAACAGAACGCGGACTCACAAATGCATTCCGGACTGACGACTCACGCACCGCAAACCGGGCCGATCGGAAAAACGCGCTTTTATCAGGGGAATAACGCACTTTTTCGAAAAGGCTGGGTCGCCGTTTTGATAATCCTGCCGCTTTCCCTTCTCGGCGGCTGCGATTTTCCTCAGGAATTCAAACTTTCCGGCGAATTGACCGGCAAACCGGGAAGACTCACGGTCCTGACCCGCAATATTCCGACCGCCTATTATCTCGGACCGGATGGTGAAACCGGCTTCGAGTATGACCTGGTCAAAGCTTTCGCGGAAGACCTGGGGCTCAAACTGGAAATCAAGGTGGCCGGCTCGGCCAGCGAGCTGCTCTCCGGCATGGCCGGCGAGCAGGCGGATCTGGCGGCCGGAGGACTGACCCGAACCCCGGAAAGAGAAAAACGCTTCGTCTTCGGTCCCGACTATTTTATGGTAAGCCAGCTGGTCGTTTATCGCAGGCATGAACGCCACCCCCAAAACCTGGCCGAACTACAGAATTATGCCCTGTCGATTCCAGCCCGCAGCAGCGCCGCCGAACAACTGCGTGAGTTAAGTCAACAATGGCCTGGCTTGAACTGGCAAACGACCTATGATTACAATACCGATCAGCTGCTTGAAAAAATCTGGCGGAAAGAACTCGATTGCACCATTGCCGACTCCAATCTGCTCGCGATCAATCGGCGTTATTATCCGGAACTGGAAGCCGCCTTTACTATCGGAGAGAAACAACCTCTGGCCTGGATTATCAACCCGAAACGCCGAGCCCTGGCAAAAAAGCTGAATCACTGGATGCAGGATTTCGTCCAAAGCAACCGTTTTAAAGATCTCAAGGAACGCCACTTCGGTCATATTGAAATCTTCGATTACGTCGATATAAAAATTTTCAACCGCCGCATCAAGACCAGGCTGCCGCGATATCGTGCGCTTTTTGAAAGGTACGGCCATGAGTACCGGATTCCCTGGACTCTGCTGGCCGCCAAGGCCTATCAGGAATCACACTGGGATCCTTTGGCTCAGAGTCCGACCGGAGTCCGCGGCATCATGATGCTGACCTTGACCACGGCCGACCAGATGGGAGTTACAAACCGACTCGCGGCGGAGGAAAGTATTCGCGGCGGCGCAGCCTACCTGCGAAGCCTGCTTGACCAGATTCCGGCCGAGTTTCGGGAGGATGAGCGTGCCAACGTGGCCATGGCGGCCTACAACATCGGCATGGGCCATATTCATGATGTCCGCAGGCTCGCCCGAGCGGCCGGCGAAAACCCCAACCAGTGGTCCACCCTGGAAAAATTCCTCCCGCTTCTGCGCCAGGAGAAATATTATAAAGCCCTGAAACATGGCTATGCCCGCGGCGACGAACCCATTATGTATGTTAAAAGGATAAATAACTACCGTCATATTCTGGAAAAAAAACTGGGGCTTTATACGCCACCGGATACCGCGACCACCGGGCCGCCGCTGGCGCGGAAATAACCTGCCCCTGTCCTACCGGCTGCCGTTATCCGAATAAACAACCTGACTTTTGCCGTCAATGGCCACGGCAAAAAAATGACCGCTCGGCAAGCAAACCCGCTTTTAGTTGCACTCGCAGGCAAAAGTATTATAATATGTCATCCATCAGTCCTGTTCACATCCGGTAGCGACCCAGCGCCTTCGGAAATCCGCCTGCTCCAAAGCCCGGCGAGGCTCCGCCGCCCGATTATCAATCTCTGTCACCGCGCTTTTTCACCGCCGTTAAGACCTTTAACCTTTAAGCATCAAACACAATGGCAACCGCGGCCAAAAAACCACATTACCCTCTGGCCCTGGCCGGGATTATTCTGCTTGCGGCCGGAATCCTGATGACCGGCTGGGCGGTACGGGAAAGAGCCCGTCAATTACGCCAGGATTTTCTGCGTCAGGCGGATCAGATCTCCCAGGCCATTCCGAGCAATCTGGTAAACGCCCTGAGCGGCAGCAAGGCCGATCTTGTAAAACCTGAATATCTACGTCTGAAAAAACACTTCGCCGCCCTTAAACATCTCTACCGGAATTGCCGCTTCATCTATCTGCTGCGCAGTCGGGCCAATGGCGAAATCATTTTCCTGATCGATGACCAAGCTATCACGGCCCCGAATGTGATTCCGGCCGGCAGCCTTTACGACGACGCCCCGCCCGAATTTCGCTACGGCCTGCTCAGCGAAACCGAGTTGGTCACCGGTCCCCTCAGCGATCGCCGGGGTTCCTTTATCGCCGCCATGACCCCCTTGGCCAACACGAACAAACCGGCCACATCCCTGGTTATCGGCCTTGACGCCGACGCCTGGCGCAAATCGCTGCAGCATGCCGCCTGGATTCCGATCCTGTAAAACCTGTTGCTTGTCCTGATAATGTTCTCCGGCGCGCGGTTACTCGCCAAGCGCCGGCGCCTGGCGGCAAAAGCCTCGCCCTGGATGTTCCATCTGGAGCCGGCCATGGCGGTCGCCATCGGCCTGGTTTTAACCTTCACCGCCACCTGGCTGCTGTTTTGGCATGAAACTCGGGACCACCATCTGACCTTCACCCAACTGGCGGCCGATAAAACCGAACCTCTCAACCAGGCTCTGCGACAAGTCTGGGGGCCGGAGCTCGAATCACTGGCCCGATTCTGCCAAAAAAGCGACCAGCTCACCCCCACGGCCTTCAACGATTTCACCCTCCATCTTACTCACAACCCGAAAATTTACACCTGGCAATGGATTCCGGTGCTGGCGGCGTCCGAAAAAACTCCCTTTGAAGTTCGACAGCAAACCCTGGGTCTAACCGAGTTCAGACTCTGGCAAGCCGCCGCAACCGGATTACCGATCGCCATCACCGCTCCCGCTCTGAGGCAGGAAGATACCCGGCACATGGAACTGCTGCTGTTACAGTCAATTCCGGAAAAAGCTGCCGACGCCGGCGAAAACGGCTTTGCCGTGGCCGTTCTGAAACTGCAGACCTTTCTCGAGAGAACCATTCCGAACCCGGCCTTTCCCCTGGAGATCTCCCTGATCAACCCGGACGGCAGCTTCGAAAAACTGGCCGACACCTGGAAAGGAAAGCCGAAACCGGACGCAGGATTCACCTGGACCAGGCCTTTGCTGGTGGGCGATCAAACCCTGGCTCTGACCGTTAACGAACCCTCTGCTTTCAGAGAAGCTTCGGCCTGGAATTCTTCCACCATCGTTTTCCTGACCGGCTGCAGCCTGACCCTGATTCTGACGATCGCCATCGCCCTGATGCTGCGCCACCGACGCGAGCAGGAAAGACGGAAAGAATTTTTCACCGAACACCGTCTGGCAACCGAACGGGAGCGTCTGATCAATGTTATCAAAGGTACCAACGCCGGCACCTGGGAATGGGATATCATCAGCGGAGCCGCGGTATTCAATGAACGCTGGGCCGAGATCATCGGCTATACGCTGACGGAAATCAGCCCGGTCAGTATTAAAACCTGGGAGAATCTTATCCACCCCGACGATCTGGAACCGACCAGGATGCAGCTCGCCCGTCATTTTGCCGGGGAACTGGCTTTCTATGAATGCCGTTTTCGCATGCTCCATAAAACTGGTCACTGGGTCTGGATTCTTGACCACGGCCGCGTCACAAAATGGCATGCCGATGGCAGACCTCTGAAAATGTTCGGCATCCACCTGGACATCAACGAAATGAAAGAAGCCGAAGCCGCCTTCACCGCCATGTTCCGGGGAGAAGAGCAGAGCTGCCAGTTGCCGATGGCGACCAAGGAGGGAAAACCAATTCCGGTTGAAACCCGCGTCTGGTTCGGAAAGTGGAACCAGGCCGACTGCATTTTCAGCGTGAGCAAGGATCTCAGCGCCGAGCAGGAAGCCCAGCAACGCTTTGAACGGTTATTTCGCAACAACCCGGCCCTGATGTCCCTGTCGCGGCGGCCGGAAAGAATTTTCACGGATGTCAATGAGACCTTTATCAGAATTTTGGGTTATTCCCGCGAGGAGATTATCGGTAAAACCGCAAGCGAACTGGGGTTGTTCAGCGATGCGAAGGAGCAGGCCGATTTCAACGACTCCCTGTTAAACGGAAAACGCTTCGTTAACCACGAACTGCGCCTGCGCACGAAAAACAACCTGGTCATAAACGGTCTTTTCTCGGGTGAGGTGATCCATAATCAGGGACAGAAATATCTGCTCGGCGTCATGCTTGACATCACCCGGCGTAAAAAAGCCGAAATCGAGCTACAAAAAACCGTCGTTGAACTCGAACAAACCACGGCCCGGGCCAACCGGTTGGCTTGTGAAGCAGGTCTGGCCAACCTCGCCAAAAGCGAATTCCTGGCCAACATGAGCCATGAAATCAGAACCCCAATGAACGGGGTCATCGGCATGACCGGCCTCTTGTTGGCAACCGAACTGAATGAAACCCAGCGCCGCTATGCGGAAACCGTCCAGGCCAGCGGCACGGCGCTGCTCCGCCTGATCAACGATATTCTGGACTTTTCCAAAATCGAGGCTCATAAACTCGAGCTTGAAAATCTCGATTTTGAGCTGGACAAAGAGATTGAGGATCTGGCCTCCATCCTCGCCCTGCAGGCTCGGGGCAAAAGCCTCGAACTTCTCTGCGTTCTGGCCCCACAACTTCCGGTCAGGCTTTGCGGCGACCCGGGACGTCTCCGCCAGATTCTGACCAATCTGGTTGATAACGCCATCAAATTCACGGAAAAAGGCAAGATCGTCATTCGCGTCGGCCTGGAAAACGAAAACCGTGAACAGGCGACCTTACATTTTACCGTAAGCGACCACGGCATCGGCATTCCTGAAGATAAAATTGATCGGCTTTTCCAGTCTTTTTCCCAGGTCGCCCCCTCGACCACCAGGCGTTACGGGGGCACCGGCCTGGGGCTGGCGATTTCAAAACAGCTGGTCGAGCTGATGGGAGGTCGCATCGGCGTCAAAAGCGTTGCCGGGCAGGGTTCTGAGTTCTGGTTTACCGCCGTGTTCACCAAACAGATGAACGCCGCCGACCCACTTGCTGAGCCACCGAAGACCGAGCCCAAGACTTCAGCACCAATCGAAGACCAGCAAAAAACAAACGTCTCCGGCATGCGAACCGGCATGCGCTTACTGGTCGCCGAAGACAACCCCGTCAATCAGATGGTGGCCCTCGGGATTCTCAGGAACCTGGGTTTTCAGGCCGATGCCGTCGCTGATGGCCGCGCAGCGCTGACCGCTCTGCAAAAGACATCTTACGATCTGGTTCTGATGGATGTCCAGATGCCGGAAATGGACGGCCTGGAAGCTACCCGGCAGATCCGCTCCGGCGCCGGGGTTCTCAATCCCGCCATTCCGATAATCGCCATGACCGCCCGCGCCCAGGCTGAAGACCGCCAACAGTGCCTGCAGGCAGGGATGAACGATTATGTTTCCAAACCAGTTTCGCCGGCGGCATTGAACAGCACCCTTTCCAAATGGTTGCCCGAAAACAAAGAATCAACCTCACCGCCTTCGAAAAAAAACCAAACCGCCGCTCAGGTTGAAGCCGCAGCCCGGACTCAGACCTGGGACCACTCGGGTTTAATGGAACGGCTGCGGGATGACGAAAAACTGGCGGAGACGATCATGGCAGTTTTTTTCGCCGACCTTCCCCGGCAACTGGAAAAGCTTTCCGCCAGCCTGCAAAAGCGGGATCTCCCCGCCTGTGCCCGTCGGGCCCATACCATCGCCGGGGCGGCCGCCAATGTCGGCGGCGACGCTTGAACTGGAATTTGTCAGACTGCGCCACGAAGTCCGGGCTGTCCAGGATAAGCAGGCCAGGAAACTACCAGAGCAAGAAACCTGAAGGTACCGTGTCGCCAACCCCGCCCAGGAAAGGCAAAGGTCCCGACGACCGATAGATTTTTTTGGTTCTTGGAATTTCGTGGCGCTTCAGCTCCGGCCGCTGATCGAGTCAGGGCCGAATGAATTTACTCAATTTGGAATTGATCACATGAACGATCTGGACGGAAAATATAAAATTTTAATCGCCGACGATGATCCGACCTCACTCGCCATCCTGGCCGCCATGTTGGAAAAGGCCGGATATGACATCCTCATCGCGGTTGACGGCGGGCAAGCCTTTTGACCATGCTGCAACAACCAGAGGCTCCGCAGCTGGTCATTCTTGACTAGGTCATGCCGGTCATGGACGGCATAGAAGTGATCCGCCGCATCCGCGCCCAAGCCACACCTCTGCCTTTCTATATCATCATCCTGACCGGCAAAGGTGAAAAGGGCGATATCATCACCGGTTTGGAAGCCGGCGCCGATGATTATCTTTCCAAACCTTTTGATGCCGGCGAGCTCAAGGCCCGGCTCCGGGTCGGCCGGCGCATGCTCGATATTCAGAAAAAACCCGCGGCCCGCATTACTGAATTGAGTCAGGCCCTGCAGCATATCAAAGTCCTGCAGGGTATCCTGCCGATTTGTTCGTACTGTAAAAAAATCAGGGATGACAAAGGCTACTGGAGTCAGGTTGAAATCTATATCAGCCAGCATTCACAAGCGGATTTCAGCCATGGCATCTGCCCCGACTGCAAAAAGAAGTATTTTCCCGAATTGTGCAAATAAAGCAATTAGCGTAATTGTTATAGCGCTCTGTAAGTATCATGTGTCCTCCCTGTCGCGGGCGGGGCTTATTCCTGCTTTTGCCCGCAGATGAAGCTGTCGGTAAGTGCGGTTGCAAGACCGGTCTGCGGCGACGGTGAAAACGCTAACCTCAGATAAAAACTCTACAGGAGCCCTGAACATGCATTGTGATCGCTGCGGCGCAACTATAAGCGACGGTGAAGAAACCCTCTGCAACAGCCAGAATCTCTGCGAGGACTGTTATATGGACACCCTTTCGCCCACCCGTATCTGCGACCCCTGGGCCGTCCATCACGCCAAGTCCTGCGGCGCCGGTCAGACCGAACTGACCGCGACCCAGAAAAAAATACTCGCCATCCTGAGTCGGACCGGCGGTGCCCCCATGTCCCTGCTTGAGAATGAATTACAACTGTCGGCCCGGGAAATCGAACGGGACATAGCCGCCTTACGTCACATGGAAAAGCTTAAAGGACGTCCTGAAAACGGCGGCAAGGTCTACTGTCTGTGGGAAAGTTAAAAACCAGTCGCCAACAGCTCAGCTTTTCTCTTCCGGCTGCGGATTGAACAGGTGGACATCCTGCTGCGGAAAGGGGATGCTGATGCCTTCCTCGTCGAATTTGAGCTTAATCGCCTCAAGCATGTCGAAATACAGATTCCAATAGTCTTCGGTTCTGGTCCAAAGGCGCATGACCAGATCAACACTGCTGTCCGCCAAGGCCGCAACCGCGACAAAAGGCAGCGGTTGCGGCAAGACCCGACGGTCCGCGGCCGCGAGCTCGGCCAGCACCTTTTTCACCTTTTTCAGATTATCGCCATAACTGACTCCGATCGTCAGATCAACCCGGCGGGTAGGAAAAGCCGAGTAATTGACGATATTGCCGCCCATCATGGTCGCATTAGGCACAATCACCTTTTTATTGTCCGGGGTTTTCAGAATGGTCGTAAACACATTGATTTCATCCACCAAACCGGAAACCCCACCGCCATCAATATAGTCCCCGCCCTTAAAGGGGCGAAAGACAATCATCAGGACGCCCGCCGCAAAATTGGCGAGCGAACCCTGCAGCGCCAGACCGACGGCCAGACCGGCCGCACCGAGAACCGCGATAAAGGAGGTTGTCTGCAGACCAAGTTTGGAAAGCGCGGCGATCACGACAAAAGTCAGAATCGAAAAATAAGCCAGATTACCGACAAACGAGATAATGGTCTGATCGATTTTCTGTTTTTTGAGAACCTTTTCCATTAAACCGCAGACCATCTGAGCAGCCCAGCGACCGAGGACCACAATAACCAGGGCGGCAACCACTTTCATGCCGTAAAGCATAGCCAGATCCAGCGCCTTTTCCAGATATCTTTCCATTTTCGCCTCCTTTTCCAAGAAACCACCAAATTTTAATTAACGGTATTTCAGGTTCATTGCTCCACCCGAGCAAACGGCTCGATAAAGATTTGCGTAGCTGGAGTTTCAGCATACCTTTCGGCTCGTTCCCGAACCCGCGCGTGAATCGGGCGCAGATCTGCCACGAGCGCTTTTTCCGGACACAGACGGACACAGTTAAAACAGAGAATGCAGTTTTCTCCGAAAACCGGAAAAGGTTGCAGCGACAGCGCCGCCACCGGGCAACTGTTGACGCAGACTCCGCAACCGCTGCAGCGTTGTTCGTCGACCACGCGGGACGGCAGGATTTTGCGGGCGATCTGAAGATTAAGTTTACGCATATCCTCCCGTGCCGCCGCCGACTGATAGCGCAGAAGTTCCTGAGAGAGCACCGGCGGTCGGTCCCGCCGAAGGTTCTCCGTGACCACCCGCACCAGCTCAAGCATCATCCGCTCGGCTGCGACATCGGGCTGTCCGGCACCCACCGGATCCGCCGCCTCCCACATCAGGGAATGAAGCGCCAGAATCTTGGCCGCGCCCGCCAGCTTGTAACCGCGCGCCGCCAGAGCCTCCGCCATTTCCTCCAAAGCCAGACCACTGGTCGCGCCCCCCCAGGTAGCAAAGGGCACGGCCCAGGCATCCGGTTTGACCGGCAGGCGCGCAATAAATTCCATCACCGGGGGCAGGGCATGAGAAGAATATACCGGCGAACCGACAAAAAGCAGTCTCCGGCCCGCGGCATCTTTGATCTCCCGAAGGAAATCAGCTTCGGCGGACGGATTACAACCCAGTTCGCAAACCCCGACCGGGCCTTGCTCACGCAGGAAATTCTCCAGCACTCGACCAACTAGCCGGGTCGTTCCGGCCGGAGAACAATAAACCATGAAGATCCTAAGTGCCATTGCGATGCCTCCAAAAATCTGTTTTTATTCACGTTATTTATGGCCCTAAAGGCCGGATTGGGATTGCGGGGCTTTGCGTCCCCATCAGAATAACTTCTGCCAACCCAAAGTTCCCGAACCAAAAACCAAATCTTTTGCCGATTTTCGTTGCCGCCGGGAAAATAATATTGACAAACAAAATCTTTTATGTTCTGTTAATCCAATCCAATTTCTTACAACGCTGAAACCAACGCGTATGCTTATGCCGACTTATCGTTTAGCAGATTTCGAAGAGACTTTCCAGCGTTACGGTTTACGCCTGACCCAGCAGCGTCTGGAAATCTTTAAAACCCTGGTGAACAGCAAAGATCATCCCACGGCGGAAACCCTTTACCTCGAACTGCGAAAAAACATGCCGACGATCTCCCTGGACACAATCTATCGCAATCTCCACACCATGGAAGAACACGGCCTGATCAGCCGTGTGGTTACAGGCCAAAGCCAGGCCCGTTTTGAAGGTAACATCGAGCCCCACCACCACATGATCTGCACCGCGTGTCATAAAATCACGGATATTTCCTGGGCAACCTTTGATCAGCTGGAAATTCCGGAGCAATACCGGACCTGGGGACGGATGCTCTATAAACAAGCGACCATCACCGGAATTTGTCGGGATTGTCTTAAGACTTCCTGAAATTTTTTTACTCAGCTTTCAGTAAATTTTATTATTTAGTAATTTCTTAAGAAGTTTTGTAAAGTAAAAAACAACCCCTCGCCCCCACAAGCCTCACCCGGAAAGTCCGGCCGTGAAACGAGGCTGTCAGAATCTTTCAATCAATCAGAGAAAAGAGTGCAGGACCAAGACCGGCGCCGACCTACTGGAAAAAGCTAAATAGGATTTATTATTTTTAAATAATTTTTATTTACTTTGGCGCCATGGACAATTATAGATCGGATAAATTTAAATGGTCCGCTTTAAGGGGCCTTCTTTAACCGCAGAAAGTAACTGCAAGCCGGAGCTGTAACCGTATCATTTCTGTGACCTCCAAGTAACGACTTGCACCCTTAAAAGCCAATCACTGTCAACCATGCCACCAAGGGAAGATAAAGATCATGAAAAAAACGCGCTTCTGATTTTCAGTCTTTTTTTACCGTTTTCTGCCTGGGCAGCGCCCAGGCCGGTGACACGCTCATGGAAAACGCCCGCGACCACTTCAAACCGATTCCCGACACGCCTCCGCAGCTGGCCGGCAACCCGGCCAACCCGCCCAAGCTTGAACTGGGGGCGATGCTCTATTTTGAACCCCGACTTTCAAGCAGCGCCCTGATCAGTTGCAACACCTGTCACAATGTCGGCCTGGGCGGGGCTGATTATCAGGAAACCTCTACCGGCCATGGCTGGAAGCGGGGGCCGCGCAACGCGCCGACGGTTTTAAACTCGGTCTTCAATGTGGCTCAGTTCTGGGATGGACGGGCCAAGGACCTGGCGGAACAGGCCAAAGGTCCGGTGCAGGCCGGAGTGGAAATGAACAATACGCCGGAAAGTGTCATTAAAACCCTGAAAAGCATGCCTGAATACGTCGAGCTGTTCCAAAAAGCCTTTCCCGGCCAAACAGACCCGGTTACTTTCGATAACATGGCCAAGGCGATAGAAGTCTTCGAAGCCACCCTGCTGACTCCGGATTCGCTCTTTGACCTTTTTCTCAAAGGCAAGACCAAGGCTCTTAACGATACCGAGCGCAAAGGGCTGCAGGCTTTTCTCGACAGGGGCTGCGTCGATTGTCACAGCGGCGTCAACATGGGCGGCGACGACTGTTATGGTTTCGGCGTGATCAAAACCCCGGCCGAAAAAATCCTCGCCGGCGATAAGGGCCGTTACAGCGTAACCGCACTAGACGATGACCGGTTCGTTTTCAAATCCCCATCCCTGCGTAACATCGAGCTGACCACCCCTTATTTTCACTCCGGGGTGATCTGGTCCCTGCGGGAAGCGGTTGAAATCATGAGCACAGCTCAGCTGGATTCGGTTTTAAGCCAGGAAGAGGTCGCCCAGGTTACGGCTTTTCTGAAAACCACCACCGGCAAGCAGCCGGAAGTCAAACATCCGCTTCTGCCCGCTCCCAGGGATAACACCCCCAAACCGTACCTGGGTCAGATGGGCGAGAAAAGCGCCCATTAAGACAAATACACCGCGATCCACCCAGATTTCATAATGATCAAAAACCATCGCCCCATCCATGGAGAACGACATGACTGAGCCGAAAAAACTGACCACCAGCGCCGGCGCTCCGGTTGCCGACAACCAGAACGTTATGACCGCCGGCCGGCGGGGACCGCAACTTCTGCAGGATGTCTGGTTTCTTGAAAAACTGGCGCATTTTGACCGTGAGGTGATTCCGGAACGGCGCATGCACGCCAAAGGCTCCGGCGCCTACGGCCGTTTCACCGTCACCCACGACATCACCCGCTACGCGAAAGCCCGCATCTTTTCTGAAATCGGCAAACAAACCGAGCTCTTCGCCCGCTTCTCGACGGTTGCCGGCGAGCGCGGAGCCGCCGATGCGGAACGCGACATTCGGGGTTTTGCCCTTAAATTTTACACGGAACAGGGCAACTGGGATCTGGTCGGCAACAACACGCCGGTCTTTTTTCTGCGGGACCCGCTGAAATTTCCCGACCTCAACCACGCCGTCAAGCGCGACCCTCGCACCAATCTTCGCAGCGCCTGCAATAACTGGGATTTCTGGACCTCGCTGCCTGAAGCCCTGCATCAGGTCACAATCGTTATGAGCGACCGGGGCATTCCGGCCAGTTATCGCCACATGCACGGTTTCGGCAGTCATACCTTCAGCCTGATCAACGCCGCCAACGAACGCTACTGGGTCAAGTTTCATTTTAAAACCCAGCAGGGCATCAAGAACCTGACCGATATCGAAGCCGAGATGGTGGTCGGCAAATGCCGGGAAAGCCATCAGCGCGACCTTTATGAAAATATTGAAAATGGCGATTTTCCGCGTTGGACCATGTTCATTCAGGTGATGCCGGAAAAAGAGGCCGCGACCTGCCCCTACAACCCTTTCGACCTGACCAAGGTCTGGTTTCACGAAGACTACCCGATGATTGAGGTCGGCTATTTTGAGCTGAACCGCAATCCGGAAAATTATTTCGCCGAGGTCGAACAAGCGGCCTTCAATCCCGCCAGCATCGTACCAGGTATCGGCTTTTCACCCGACAAGATGCTTCAGGGGCGCCTGTTTTCCTATGGCGACGCCCAGCGTTATCGGCTGGGCGTCAACCATCACCTGATCCCGGTCAACGCCCCACGCTGTCCGGTCCACAGCTATCATCGCGACGGCCAGATGCGGGTTGACGGCAACCACGGCAGTACCCTGGCCTACGAACCCAACAGCTATGGCGAATGGCGGGAGCAACCGGATTACGCCGAACTTCCGTTAAGCCTGGAAGGGGCCGCCGACCACTGGAACCAGCGCGAAGACGATGATTATTATTCACAGCCGGGCAAACTCTTTCGCCTGATGAGCACGGAACAAAAGCTGGCCCTATTTGCAAATACGGCGCGCTCAATTCAGGATGCGCCGAAAATGATTCAATTGCGTCATCTCGGCAACTGCCTGAAAGCCGACCCGGCTTACGGCGCGGGCATCGCCCGCGCCCTGAACATAGAGCTCAGGGAAGTCAGATAGAAGATTTGACGAAATCCGGTGCCCGGATTGACTTTTTTTCAGCGCTTACCTATTCGAAAAATCGATATTAAAAGCCGTCACTATTTGAAATAATAATTTTATCTTGTATAATAACGGTTACAAGCCATCCGCCCCCAGGAAACAACCCGAAACCATCAAGGAGAAGTCATGTTCAGAAAAACCTGGAATCCCTACCTGGCCGGGGCTCTGGCCGGAATTCTGCTGATCTTATCGGCATTGTTCACCGGCAAATTTTTCGGCACCTCGACCACCTTTCCCCGCCTGAGCGCAGCCATCATGGAAAGCCTCGGCATCGAGACCTCGAACTATGAATACTTCACCACCAGTAACGGCAAGTATGGCGCCGGCGCCCTGCCCGACTGGCAACTGATGTTCGTCATCGGAATTTTTCTTGGAGCTCTTATCGCGGCCAGACTTTCAGGGGCGTTCAAGCTTCAGGCGGTTCCCGACATGTGGCGACATCGATTCGGCCCCGGAGCCGGCCAGCGCGGGCTGGTCGCCTTTGTCGGCGGGCTCATCGGCATGGTCGGCGCCCGTCTGGCCGGAGGCTGACCCAGCGGCCACGGGTTGAGCGGTCTGGCTCAACTTTCAATCAGCGGATTTATCGCTCTCGGCGGTTTTTTTCTGATCGGCGCTTTGGTTGCCAACCTGATTTATGGTTTTTCTGAAGGAGGGCGCTCATGACGCTGCTATCCGGCCTGATCACCGGCATTATTTTCGGCTTTCTTCTGCAGAAAGCCCAGGTTCTGAGTTACGACAAACAGGTTGGAGCCCTGCGTTTTCGCGACATGACGATTTTCAAATTCATGCTCACTTCGATCATCGTCGCCGCGATCGGCATTCATCTGCTTTACGACCTGGGCCAGATCAAGATGAGTCTCAAGGGAACCTCCATCGGAGCCCAGGTCATCGGTGGTTCATTATTTGGAATCGGCTGGGCGCTGCTCGGCTATTGTCCGGGAACCGCGGTCGGAGCAGTGGGCGAAGGACGTCTTGACGGCATCTGGGGGATTTTCGGCATGCTGGCCGGAGGCTTTGCCTACGCCCTGGTTTATCCCTTCATGAAAACCCACATCATCCCCTTGGGTAATTTCGGCAAGGTCACCCTGCCGCAGCTGCTCGGCGTCAGTCACTGGCTGGTAATCATCGTCCTCGCCGTCTTTACCCTGGCCATGTTCGTCTTTTTTGAAAAGAAAAAACTATGATGACCACGATTCAGCTTGCTTAAATTGCGCGCCATTCAGTTACAGCTTAAAGAATAACCATGGAGCACTTTGGCTCTCATTCGCATAGCGAATCCCGAAAGCAAGCTGCTCCGCCATAAGAATCAAGGAGGAAATCATGCCCGAAGAAATGGCCGTCGGCTGCGCCCGGCCCACCGGAGGACCGGTGGGCGAGGCCGAGGAAACCGTCAGACCAACAAATGAACCCAAGAGCCCCAACCCGGCAAAGGAGATCAAACCCATGCTCCAAGTAGGTCGCAAAGCCCCAGATTTCGTCGCCCCCGCATATTTAAAAGGGAAATTTGTCAACGTCAAACTCTCCGATTATCTGGGGAAATGGGTGCTGCTCTGTTTCTATCCCGGTGATTTCACTTTTGTCTGAGCCACCGAGCTTTCGGCAGTTGCCGAAAAATATGCCGCCCTGCAAAAAATGGGGGTCGAGGTTTTAACCATGAGCATCGACAGCATGTTCGTTCACAAGATGTGGGACGAAAAGGAACTCGCCTTAATGGTCGAGGGCGGCATTCCTTTTCCCATGCTTTCCGATGCCGGCGGACAGGTCGGCCGCGTTTACGGCGTTTTTGACGAGGCGGCCGGAGTCGAAAACCGGGGCCGTTTCATTATCGATCCCGACGGCATCATTCAGGGCTATGAAGTTCTGACGCCTCCGATCGGCCGCAACATTCTTGAAACCTTTCGCCAGCTTGAGGCTTTTCAGCTGATTCGGGCCAGCCGGGGCAGCGAAGCCACTCCGGCCTGCTGGAAACCCGGGAAAATAACTCTGCAACCAGGCCCCGATCTGGTCGGCAACGTCTGGAAGGTCTGGAAAACCAGTATGGCTTTTGAAGATTAAACTCATCCGACCGGGTCGAGTGCAACTCTCGACCCGGCTTTTTTTCGCACTCTGGGCCCAGCAAACATGAACGATGCAGACAACGCCATGATCACCCTGGAAAAGATTTCCAAAATCTACCCAGGCGCCGTGCCGGTCACCGCGCTCACACAAATAGATCTGGTTATCAAGCCGGGCGAGCGTTTGGCCCTGCTCGGCAAAAGCGGCTCCGGCAAATCAACCCTGCTCAACCTGCTGGCCCTGATCGACAAGCCCAGCGGCGGTCGCCTGACCATCGACGACCGCGCGGCTGAAGACTTCTCGGAAAACGACGCCACCCGCTATCGGCGACGCGACCTCGGCTTTATTTTTCAGTTTTTCAACCTTTTACCGACCTTGACCCTGAGGGAAAACATCTGCCTGCCGATGGAACTGCTCGGCCATGACGACCACGGCCTGATGATGGAACTTTGCCGTGAAGCCGGTATCTGCGACCAGCTTGACCGTTACCCGGAAGAAGTTTCCGGCGGCGAGCAGCAACGCGCCGCCGTAATTCGGGCCCTGGTCAAAAAACCCCGTCTGATTCTGGCCGACGAACCGACCGGCAACCTTGATCTCGACACCGGACTGCATATCGTTAGCCTGATGAACGAAATCTGCGACCGCTTCAACACCGCACTCGTAATGGTCACCCATAGCCGGGAAGCGGCTTCGGTCTGCAGTCGACGTCTAAAAATCATCGATGGCCGGCTGCTGCCCGATGTTTAAACTCCTCATAGCCTTTCTTCGGCACCATCGCCGGCGCCCACTGCCGACCCTGCTCTGGATTCTCGGAGTCGCTCTCGGGGTCACCATGGTTTCCGGAATCTACCTGGCCAATCAAGCCGCCCTGAATTCCTTCACCAGTGCGACCCGGGTGCTCTCAGGCCGGGCCACTCACGAAATTTCTACCGCCTCCGGCCGCCTCGACGAGAACCTTTATGTTGAGCTGGTCAAAAAACTGCCCGGCCTGAAAATAGCCCCCCTGGTGGAAGGCGAACTGAGTGTTGACGGTCAGGTTCTCAGCGTGATCGGCATTGATCCCTTTGCCGCCCGCGAGCTCAATCCCCTGATAGAAAACAAACTCAAACCTGAAGAGCTGCTGCGTTTCATCAGCGAACCGGGACTGGTCCTGGCCTCTCCGGCAGCCGCCCGCCTGGCCACGGCCGACGGCCGTCTGCGGCTTGACAACGGCGGCCGGACCGGGGGAGAACTGAACCTGCGTCTGCTCGGCACCGTCGACATGCATCAGAACCCCGAAAAGCGCGTGGTCTTCGGCGACCTTTCCTGGACCCAGGAGCTTCTTCAGGGAGCCGGCCTGCTCAAAAAACTGGAATTGATCCTGCCGGAAGCAACACCCTTACCAACCGTCTCCGCCCGACAGTTTTCCGAGGCCGAGCTCAGAAAGCTCCTGCCCGCCCATGTGCAGCTGACCACCACCGGCGATCAGGCCCGCATTCATACAGCCATGCTCGATTCCTTCAATCTCAATCTGACCGCCTTAAGCCTGCTCTCATTGTTCGTCGGCTTCTACCTGGTTTACAACACCATTCTTTTTTCCCTGCTGCAACGCCGCCGGGAAATCGGCGTTCTGCTGACCCTGGGTTTTTCACGCCACCAGCTGACCGTCGCCCTGCTGATTGAAATCAGCCTGGTCGCCGGCTTCGGTTCGCTTCTGGGTCTTGGCCTGGGTTACGTCCTGGCGGGCTATTCACTCAACATCATCAACCAGACCATCTCGGATCTTTATTTTTTCCTGCGTTCCTCCCTGCCCCGGCTGAACTTCAGTTTTTATCTGCGAGGGCTCACTATCGGCATCGGCTCCGCCTGGGCCGCCGCTTTTTTCCCCCTGCTGGAAATCCGCCGCAATTCAATCCTTTCCCTGCTTTCCCGGCGACGAGGCGAGGACCGCACCTTTCGCCGCCGCAAGCTTAACTTCGGGCTGGGCCTGCTGATTATCACAGTCTCCCTGGCCATCGCCTATCTGCCCGGGGAAACACCCCATTTCGGTTTCGCCGCGGCCTTTGGCATCTGCCTGGGTTCTTCCCTGCTGACGCCATACGGCATAGAGCGGACTTTGTCCCGGCTCGGGCCGCATTTACCCAATCTCAAATGGCGGCTGGCCGTCGGGGCGGTCCGCCGCTCCCTGAGCCGCAGCGCCCCGGCGGTCGCCGCCCTGATGGTGGCGCTCTCAATGTCACTGGCGATTTCGCTGATGATCGGATCCTTTCGCGCGACCGTCACCAACTGGTTCAACCACAGCATTCAGGGTGATTTTTACATCACCGACAGCGACCGTGATTATGATGCCAGCCTGCTTGAGCAAGAACTGGTCAGTGAACTTTCACGGCTACCCGAGGTCGTCGCCGCCAACCGCTACCGCAACCTGCGCTATCAATTCAACCAGCGTCTGATTCGCCTGACCGGAGTCGACAGCCAGGTTCTGGGCAAATACTCAAGCTACCATTTCAGCGCGCAAAACAGCCCCGATCCCTGGCTCGAAGTCAGCCGGGGCGCGGTCATGATTTCGGAAACCCTGGCCCGCAAACATCGGTTGCAACCCGGCCAACGGCTGACCTTGAATGGTCTCAACGAACGCCGTGAGTTCACGGTGACCGCCGTGTTCCGCGACTACGTCACCGAACACGGGGTAATCTTAATGGATTTCGCCAACCTGCAAGAACTGATCGGAAACGACCGCGTGAATTCCCTGGCCCTCTTTCTCGCCCCCACAAGCGACCGCCGCGATTTTACCGCCGTTTTAGAGAAAAAGATCGCTCTCTACAGTTGTAAAGTCTATGCCAATCATGATTTGAAAAAGCGGATCATGGAGATTTTCGACCGCAGTTTCGCGATTACTCTCAGCACTCGCCTGATCGCAATTTTTGTGGCTTTTTTCGGCATCATCAGCGCCCTGCTCGCGATCTATCTGGAAAACGAGCGGGAATACGGCATTCTGCGGGCGCTAGGATTAAGTCGCAAGGAGGTTTTCGGCATTGCTCTCGGCCATTCCCTGACTTTAGGTCTGCTCGCCGCCATCGGCGCCGCTCTGACCGGCCCGCTGCTGGCCTGGATTTTAATCAAGGTCATCAACCTCAAGTCCTTCGGCTGGAGTATTGATTTTTCCATCGATTTGCTACTCTATCCGGCCACAATCGCAATCACCATCCTGGCCTCCCTGGCCGCCGGTCTCTACCCGGCCTGGCGCATTGCTTCAACCCAGCCTTCATTCCAGATGCGGGAGCGCTGAACATGCCTAGGGCTTATGCTGGATTAATCCGTCGTCTGCTTTCAGCCTTGACCACGCTGCTGCTCGGCCTGACTGTCGCAGTCCCTCTCACCGCCTGGGAAAAGGCCCTGAGCCCTTATAATTTTTCCTTCCCCGAGGATCACGGCAGTCACCCTAAGTACCAGACCGAATGGTGGTATGTCACCGGCCGCCTGACGACGCCGGAAGACCGTCATTTCGGTTATCAATTCACTATTTTCCGCCAGGGAATCACGGAACAACCGAACCCGGCCGAGACCAATCCCTGGCAACTGCGCGACCTCTACATGCTCCACTGCGGGTTGACTGATCTCGAGGAAAAAAAATTCTATGCCCACCAGGACATCAGCCGGGCCGGACCGGGACTCGCCGGAGCCCGGGAAAACGGCATGGAAACCTGGCTCAAAGGCAGCCGAATAGCCTGGAGCGAAGAAAAACAGGCGCTCGAATTAAGGGCTTTGACCCCAGACTATGAACTGGTCCTCGAACTTAAACCAACCTATCCGCCGATTTTAAACGGCGACCGCGGTCTGAGCGCCAAGGGATCGAGACCGGGACAAGCTTCGCATTATTATTCCTGGCCGCGTTTAACGGGAACAGGAAAGCTGGAAATGGCGGGAAGAAGTCTGGCGGTTCACAGCCTGAGCTGGCTTGATCGGGAATTCGCCACCAACCAACTGGGCCCGGAGCAAGCCGGCTGGGACTGGTTCGCCTTCCATTTCGATGACGGCAGCGCCCTGATGCTCTATCGCATGCGTCTGAAAAAAGGCGGTCAGGATCCGACCTCAAGCGGCACCTGGATTTTCGCCGACGGACGCTCGCACCACTTGACCGCTGCGGAATTCAGCCTGATTCCGGGAAAAACCTGGCGCAGCCCAAAAAGCGGAGCCGAATATCCGCTCCATTGGCAGATCAGACTTACTGAGCCACGGCCTTTACAACTGCAGATTAAGGCCCTGCTGGCCGATCAGGAAATGCAGACCGACGTGACCACTCAAACCAACTACTGGGAGGGAGCGGTCAGCGTCACCGGCAGGGATCCGGTCGGCCGCGAAACCAACGGTCACGGCTACCTGGAAATGACCGGCTACGATCGGGCTTTGGGCGCGTTGCAGGAGCCCGCAAGATAGTCCGGAATGCTTTTGTCCACATGCCAGGCCTCACGGTCTTCGCGACCATCTTCCGCATGCCCCCATTGCCTATCGGCGTAAAATCCCTTTGACAGGGGAAAAATTATTTACTAGTTGGGGCGTTGCCGATTTTCCGACTTAATCACATCACTATGCCTTATTCATTCAATCACCAAGGGAAAAACATGCGGTTTTCAATCCGTTTAAAACTGTTTCTCTCCCACTTTCTGACGATCGCTGTGGTTTCCGGCAGCATCGGCACCTATTTTTATCAGAGCGCCTTGACGAACCTCATGCAGAGTCTGCAATCCCGCCTGAAAAACAGCGCCGCTATGATCAGTCGCGATTACCAGGTCGAGGAGCTGGATCAATTGCGTGAACCTGCCGACGCGGACCGCGAGCTTTACCGGAAACAATTGCGTAAACTCAGAGAAATAGTCGCGACCAATCCCGACATCGCTTTTATTTACATCATGCGCAAGGACGGTGACCAGGTGCGCTTCGTCATTGATTCCGGCCCTACCCCGGTGCCTCCCGGCGAAATTTACCCGGAGAAGGTCAATGAGATGCTGGAGGGTTTTATCCGCCCCGCCGTGGACAGTAAAATCTATACCGACAAATGGGGCAGCTTCCTGTCCGGATATTCCCCCTTGAAAAACGGCCAAGGCAGATTTCTGATCGGTATCGACATGCGGGCCGATGATGTCAAAAGCAAGTTTCTCTACATCCGCCTGGCCGGGCTCTTTTTTCTGTTATTGTCTTTATTCCTGTCGGCCGGCTTCAGTTTTTTCCTGGCCCGACATTTCACCGGCAAGATCAACGCGCTGATCAACCGTTGCAGTGAAATCGCGGACGAAAACCTGCATCAGACCATTCAACCCATTCTCTCCCCGACCGAAGATGAACTCGACCTGCTGGCCCTGGCCTTCGATCGCATAGCCAACAACCTGGAAGCCAGCCGACGGCAAAACCTGGAGGCCCAACAGAAACTGGTCGCCGCCAATGAGAATCTTGAACATCGCATCAACGAAAGAACCGAAAACCTGAAACAGGCCAATCAGGAACTGCGCGAGGAAATGCAACGCCGTGAGCTGGTGGAAAAAGAATTGGCGCTTACCGCCCGCACCGACTATCTGACCTCTCTCCTGAATCGCCGGGCCATGGTTCAGCGTCTGGAACAGGAGATTTATCGCTGCAAACGCAAACCGAGCGTGTTCAGCGCCCTGATGCTCGACATCGATTATTTCAAGGAGATCAACGATAGTTACGGCCATCCCGCAGGTGACCGGATACTGGTCGAGTTGGCCGATCTTTTGCGATCCAGCCTCCGCGGTACCGATGAAATCGGCCGCTGGGGCGGCGAGGAATTTCTGATTTTATTCCCGGAAACCGCTTTGCCTCAAGCCTTTGAACTCGCTTCTCGTCTCAAACAGAAACTGGCGGACCATCCCTTCACGGTCCGGGATCAGTTAGACGTTCACATCAGCGCCAGTTTCGGAATCAGCGAATTCAACGAAGAACTGCCTCTGGAAAACTTCCTCCAACAAATCGACGCTTGCCTGTATAAGGCCAAAAACGCCGGCCGTAACCAGATCTGCACCCCCGAAGACGCAAGCTTCCCTCCACTTCAAGATAACCCAAGCATCCAGATTTCAGGCTAGGCTTTGCCAAACACCGCCAGCCGGAAAAACCTGACGAAACTGACTGCGACCGTAAACAAAGAAAAAACGACGACAGCTCGCGAATCATAGTATAAACCCCACCGGTGCGCCCGCGAGATTACAAGGTAGCTGAATAATTGCCCAAAACAAACCGCTCGAAAAAACTTGACAAACTTACGGGTTTTTATTAATTAGGCTGAACTTTTAATTATCGATATATATCAATATCAACTCTAGTGAATCGCGAGGAAACATGCGCCTTGCCCCTTTCCTGATCAATCTTGCCGTCAGAAAACCGAAAACCATTACCATCACCATACTGGTGGTGACCTTGCTGTTAAGTTCGCTGATCGGCCTGGTTAAAATCGATACCGACCCGGAAAATATGCTCAGCGAGCATGAAAGGGTCAGGATCTTCCATAATCAGATAAAACAGGAATTCGACCTGCATGACGTAGTCGTTCTCGGGATTGTCAACGAAAGCGATCCGGACGGAGTTTTCAATCCCCAGACCCTGAAACGGGTAGCCCAGCTAAGCGACTTCGCCCGCACCCTGACCTGGGCCGATCCGGAAAACCCGGAAAAACAAATCGGGGTGATCAAGCGCAACCTGATTACTCCGGACAATGTCGACAGCATCGCCCAGGGCGGTCCCGGTGAAGTCCGTTTCTCCTGGCTCATGCGGGAGCCCCCCCAGAATCCGCAGGAAGCCCACGAAATTCGCCGTCTAGCCCAGGCCAACCCGCTGCTGAACGGCACCCTGGTCTCGGAAGACGGCCGCGCCATGGCGCTTTATATTCCGATCAGCAGCAAGGACCTGGCGTATCGCGTTAAAAAGGAGCTGGAGAAAAAAATTGCCGACTTCAGCGGCCCCGAAGCCTACCACATCACCGGTCTGCCGGTGGCCGAGGATACCTTCGGCGTCGAGATGTTCATCCAGATGGCGATTTCAGCTCCGCTCGCCATGCTGCTGATCTTCCTTCTGATGTTGTTTTTCTTCCGCCGCCTGAATCTGATTGTCGCCCCGATGATCATCGCCATGGTTTCCGTCCTCTGCACGATGGGGCTTTTGATCGGCAGCGGCAATACCCTGCATATCATGAGTTCGATGATTCCTATTTTTCTGATGCCGATCGCCGTGGTTGACAGCGTGCATATTCTCTCGGAGTTTTTTGATCTTTATCAGAAAAACAGAAACCGCGAAAAAACTATTCGTGCGGTCATCGACAAACTTTTCGCACCCATGCTTTACACCTCACTGACTTCCGCCGCCGGCTTCCTCTCCCTGACCATGACCCCGATTCCACCGGTGCGGGTTTTCGGCCTCTTCGTCGGCTTCGGCATTCTTCTGGCCTGGCTTCTGACCATGCTGTTCATCCCGGCCTATGTCATGCTGCTCAAAGAAGAAAGTTTGGCCGGCTTCGGCCAGTCGACCAGGACCACTCAGGCCAGCCTGACCCATCATTTTCTAGGTTGGATGAGCCGTTTCACCCTGGTCCGGGCCAAATTCATCGTCTGCGCCTGCCTTGTTCTGGTCGGGGTTGCCGCCTACGGCATCAGTCGCATCAAGATCAATGACAACCCGGTCAAATGGTTTACCAAAAGTCATCCCATTCGGGTGGCGGATCAGGTTCTCAACCACCATTTCGGCGGCACCTACGAAGCCTACCTGATCGTTGACCCGCTGGAAAACGCCGCCGCCCTCTCGGGCCCGGAATTTGTTCAAGACATCAGCGAGCGAATCAATACCGTTTTAAGCGGGCGGCCCTTTGCCGAAGAGATCGGCGAGGCTTCCCGCCAGGCCCTGACAAGCCTGGCGACGCTGCCGGCCGGCAGCAAACCGGACCGGCTCTCGCTTTTAATCCAGGAATTGCGCCAGGTCCAGGAAGAGGTCTCCGACAATGAGCTTTATGAAGCCTGGAATCCGGTGATTGAACAGCTTGAGCAGCAGGCGCAGGAACAAGAAATCTTCAAGGACCCAGAGGTCCTGGACTATCTCGAAAAACTCCAGGCGGAATTGAAAAAACATCCGCTGGTCGGCAAAAGCAACTCGGTGGCCGACGTCGTCAAGAAGGTCCATCAGGAACTCCTCTCGGGCAAGCCCGATGATTTTCGCCTGCCCGACAGCCGGGCCGCAGTCGCTCAGTGTCTGATTTCCTTTCAGAACAGTCATAAACCCGAAGACCTCTGGCATCTGGTGACCCCCGACTACCGGCGCGCTAATCTCTGGATTCAGCTCCATTCCGGGGACAACCAGGACATGGAAGCTGTGATCAGCGTAGTCAAACGTTTCATCAAAGACAATCCGCCCCCTCTGCCGCTCGACTTTCGCTGGGCCGGGCTGACCTATATCAATGTGGTCTGGCAGGATAAGATGGTGGCCGGCATGTTCAAGTCACTGTTGGGCAGTTTTGTCATCGTCCTGATCATGATGGCAATCCTCTTCCGTTCTCCGATCTGGGGCCTGATCGCAATGATTCCGCTGTCGGTGACCATCGCCTTCATTTACGGCCTGATCGGTCTGGTCGGCAAGGATTACGACATGCCGGTGGCCGTACTGTCATCGCTCACCCTGGGTCTGGCAGTCGATTTCGCGATTCACTTTCTGGAGCGTTCCCGCATGACTTTCCGCCAGTGCGGCAGTTGGACGAAAGCCGCGCACATCATGTTCGAGGAGCCGGCCCGGGCCATCTTCCGCAATATCATCGTGATCGCCGTGGGTTTCACCCCACTGCTGCTGGCGCCGTTGTTACCCTATAAAACCGTGGGTTTTTTCCTGGCTGCGATCATGCTGATTTCGGGTCTGGCGACCATCATGATCTTACCGGCCCTGCTCACCCTGGGACAGAAGTTTCTGTTTCGCAACCTCAAATAAGGAGACTCCGCATGCGTAAAGCATTCTTTATGGCCCTACTGACTATCTTTCTGCTGCAAAGCGGACCCGGCGCGCAGGCGCAGACTCCGGGCGGTGACGATCTTACAGAGGTCGACACCATCATTGCACGGGCCAACCTGGCCGCCTACTATGCCGGTCGCGACGGCCGGGCTTCCGTAAAAATGACGATCGCCGATACCCAGCAACGCGTCCGCGAGCGCGAATTTACAATGTTAAGATTTGACCAGGAAGACGGCGGTCGACAAAAATTCTATGTTTATTTCAAACAGCCCAGCGACGTTAAAGGCATGGTCTTCATGGTTCACAAGTTTATCGACCGCGATGATGACCGCTGGCTTTATCTGCCGGCCCTGGATCTGGTCCGTCGCATCGCCGCCGCCGACAAACGGACCAGCTTCGTGGGTTCGGATTTCTTTTACGAAGATGTCTCGGGCCGCAGTCCCGACGAAGACGAACATCGCCTGCTGGAAACCACAGAAAAATATTACGTCATCGAAAGTCGGCCGCGGGATCCGGCCGCGGTTGAGTTCAGTTCCTACAAAGTCTGGATTGACAAACAAACTATGATGCCGTTAAAAGCCGAATACCAGGACCATGAGAAGCGTCTCTACCGCCGGGTCGAAGCCCTCAAGCTTGAAACCATCGGCGGACATCCAACCGTGGTTGAATCCCGGGTCGAAAATCTTGCGACCGGCAGCGTGACCATCAGTCGTTTTAGTAACATAAGCTACGATATCGACCTGAAAGAGGATCTTTTCAGCGAACGTTATCTCCGCCGGCCTCCCCGAGAGATCAGGAAATAAGCCGCCAGCAGTCGGCCAGGCACCGAGCCGAAGCCGAGCCCTCAGAGGCACAGGAAAAGGCATGAAACAGAGAAAATTTTCCGCGTTCTGCGCCGGAACCCTGTTCCTGCTCTGGAGTATGACGGCCGGCGCCCTGGAACCCGCTTTTTTCCCCGTCATCAATGAGCGTCTGGAGAGGGCCGGGATTGATTATCGGGGTTTTATCGACCTGCGGGGCGGCCGGAGGCTGGTCGAGGCGGCGAACGAACAGTCGACCTCACTCGCGGAAAGCCGCCTGCAGCTTGAAATCAACGGTGATCTGGAAAGCTTTCTCTTTAAGATCAAAGGCGAACTGTTCGGCGACGCGGTCGATGATTTTGTCGGCGGCCGGCTGCGGGAGGCTTTTTTCCTGGTCAGCCCCCTGCCGTTCGCCGATCTTAAAATCGGACGGCAGATCATGACCTGGGGCACCGGCGACCTGCTCTTCATCAACGATCTTTTTCCCAAAGACTGGGAAGCCTTTTTCATCGGCCGCGATGATGAATACCTCAAGGCTCCGGCCGACGCCGTCCGCCTGGGAATTTTCCTGAAAACTCTGAACCTCGACCTCATCTACATGCCCCGTTTCAACCCTTCACGTTATATCGACGGCGACCGCCTTTCCTACTGGTCTCCACGGCTGGGACAAATTGCCGGTCGCGCAGCAAAGCTGGTCGACGATGAACGCCAGCGCTGGTTTAACGAAGATGAAATCGCCTTGCGGGCCTATCGTAATTTCAGCGGCCTCGAAGCCGCCGTCTACTTTTACGACGGTTACTGGAAAACTCCGGAGGGCATGAAACCCGACGGCCGCCTGTACTTTCCCCGACTGCGGGTTTTCGGTCTGAGTCTGCGCGGCAACCTGGGCCAGGGGTTGGCTCATTGTGAAGCCGGTTATTATGACTCCCGCGAGGACCAAAGCGGTGCTGACCCCCTGGTCCGCAACCGCGAGTGGCGCTTTCTCGCGGGCTATGAACAGGAGCTGGCGACCGACTTTACCGGCGGCCTGCAATACTATCTTGAATACATGGACGATTATGAAAACTACCGCGCCAGCCTGCCGCGCGGCGCTAAGGCCAGGGATGAGTGGCGCCATCTTCTGACCCTGCGTCTGACCAAGCTCATGCTGCAACAGAATCTCAAGTTCTCTCTCTTTATTTACTATTCGCCCAGCGACAACGATGCTCATTTACGGCCCCAGATCAGCTATAAACTGAACGACGACTGGCTGCTGATCGGCGGCGCCAACCTGTTTTACGGTCGCACCGAGCACAGTTTCTTCGGCCAGTTTGAAGAAAACCGCAATATTTACCTGGGCCTGCGCCGCAATTTCTAATCCGGAGTCGAAAGCCCCGCGACATCGACACGGCCCTTAGGTCCCCAGAGCCCGCACCTTAAGGTCTCCCGCGACTCACACAGCGCTACGCATTTCATCAGCCCCCCCACCACAAAAAAGACCCACCCCGAAAAGATCTTACGACCCCCGGGGCTTGTGTTGTTTGAGCCTTCACCTTAGGGCGACCACTTTCGCCGGCCTTGCCGAAGCCATTCTCCAGCTCAACCAAGATCCGCGTGATAGCGCTGCAGACTTTTGACTTCGCCATGTCCCTGCCGGGTCGCCGCAATACCCTTGGCGGCGGCAATGGCGGCAGCGGTTGTCGTGATATAGGGAACCTTATATTTGATCGCGGTTTTGCGAATATAGGAATCGTCAACCGCACCCAGCTTACCGCTCGGCGTATTGACCACCAGATGAACCTCGTTGTTGGTTATCGCATCGACGATATTGGGACGACCTTCGTGACGCTTGAGAATCAACTCGCTCTCGATTCCGTTCTCCTTGAGAAACTGGGCCGTTCCCCGAGTCGCCTTAATAACAAAACCGAGCTCGGTAAAACGGGAGGCGACTTCGAGAGCTCCCTGGCGATCCCGGGGTGAGACCGTCAGCAGCAGACAACCCTGCAGCGGCAGCGCCTGGCCGGTGGCTTCCTGAGCCTTGAAAAAGGCCAGGCCATAGTTATCCGCCAGGCCCAGAACCTCACCGGTGGAACGCATCTCCGGCCCGAGCAACGGATCAACCTCCGGAAACATATTAAAGGGGAAAACCGCCTCTTTGACCCCAAAATGGGTAATCGGCCGCCGTTTTAAATCCAGTTCGCCAAGTTTACGCCCCAAGATAACCTCGGTCGCGATTCTGGCCAGCGAAATATTACAGACCTTGCTGACCAGCGGCACCGTCCGGCTGGCCCGGGGATTGGCTTCGAGAATATAAACCCGATCATCGGCGATGGCGTACTGAATATTCATGAGACCGACAACCTGCATTTCCAAGGCGATCTTACGGGTATATTCTTCAATCGTGTCGATATGACGCAAGGGGATATTGATCGGGGGAATGACGCAGGCCGAATCCCCGGAATGCACTCCGGCCAGTTCAATATGCTCCATCACCGCCGGAACAAAAGCGTTTTCTCCGTCGGCGATGGCGTCGGCTTCAACCTCAATCGCGTTTTCCAGAAATTTATCGATCAGAATCGGTTTTTCCGGGCTGATCTCGACGGCTTTTTCAACATACTCCCGCAGCATCTCCTGGTCATGAACCACTTCCATGGCACGTCCGCCGAGCACGTATGAAGGACGGACAATCAAAGGATAACCGATTCTTTCGGCAATCTTAAGGGCCTCGTCAAGGTTTTGGGCCATACCGGCCTCGGGTTGAGGAATGCCGAGTTTTTTCATGACCCGGTTAAACTGGTCGCGATCCTCGGCCAGATCGATGGTTTCCGGAGAGGTGCCCAGGACATTGACTCCGGCCGCTTTGAGTTCGGCGGCCAGGTTCAACGGCGTCTGCCCGCCGAACTGACAGATCACTCCCTGCGGACGCTCTTTCGCGTAGATGGCGAGCACGTCCTCGACCGTCAGCGGCTCAAAATAGAGCCTGTCGGAAGTGTCGTAATCGGTGGAGACCGTTTCCGGGTTACAGTTGACCATGATCGTCTCGTAGCCAGCGTCGCGCAGGGCAAAGGCGGCATGCACGCAACAATAGTCAAATTCGATGCCCTGACCGATTCGGTTGGGCCCGCCGCCGAGGATCATGATCTTCAGCCGGTCGCTGACCTTAACCTGATCGACGGCGTTGTAGGTGGAAAAATAGTAGGCCGCATTTTCAACGCCGCTGACCGGCACCGGTTCCCAGGCTTCGGCCACACCGAGCTCAAGACGTTTCCGCCGAATCAGCGTCTCCGGCAACCGGAGAATCAAAGCCAGGTATTTATCGGCGAAACCATCCTTCTTGGCCTGCCGCAAAAGCTCATCCGGCGGCAGAACACCGCGATAAACCAGCAATTTTTCCTCAAGTTCAACCAACTCACGCATCTGCTCCAGAAACCAGGCCTTGATATGGGTGCGCTGCGCCAGGGTCTCGATATCCGCGCCTTTACGCAAGGCCTCGTACAGGATAAACTGTCTTTCACTGCTCGGCTCATGCAACATTTCCAGCAATTCATCCAGGCTTTTCGCATTGAAATTACGGGCGAAACCCAAGCCGGAACGCCCGTTCTCCAGTGAGCGAATCGCCTTCTGCAAGGCTTCCTTGTAATTCTTGCCGATACTCATGACCTCGCCGACAGCCCGCATCTGCGTGCCGAGACGGTCTTCCACCCCCTTGAATTTCTCGAAAGCCCAGCGCGCGAATTTAACCACGACATAATCGCCGCAGGGGCTGTATTTTTCCAGGCTGCCGAGACGCCAGTAGGGAATCTCATCCAGGGTCAGACCACAGGCCAGCATGGCCGAAATCAGGGCGATTGGAAAACCGGTGGCCTTGGAAGCCAGGGCCGAGGAACGCGAGGTTCGGGGATTGATCTCGATCACGACCACGCGGCCGCTTTGCGGGTCGTGGGTGAACTGAACGTTGGTGCCGCCGATCACTTCAATCGCATCGACTATCCGGTAGGAGTATTCCTGAAGCCGCGCCTGTAACTCCGGCGCGATGGTCAACATCGGCGCGGTACAGAAGGAATCTCCGGTATGCACCCCCATGGCGTCCACATTTTCAATAAAACAAACCGTAATCTTCTGACCTTTGGCGTCGCGGACCACCTCAAGCTCCAGTTCTTCCCAACCCAGAACCGACTCCTCGATCAGAATCTGACTGACCGGACTCGCGGCCAGGCCGCGGGCGGCGATCAACTGAAACTCATCCTTGTTATAAGCAAAGCCACCGCCGGTGCCTCCCATCGTATAGGCCGGACGAATCACCACCGGAAAACCCATTTCGCCGACAATCGCTTCCGCCTCTTTCAGATTACCGGCAACCTCGCTGCGGGCCACTTCGAGCCCGATCCGGGCCATGGTCCGTTTGAATTCCTGACGATCCTCACCCCGTTCAATCGCATCAATATTAACCCCGATCACTTGCACTCCGTACTTTGCCAGGACCCCTTGACGGGCCAGCGCAAAAGACAGATTCAAACCGGTCTGCCCGCCCAGATTCGGCAGCAGGGCGTCCGGCCGTTCCTTGGCAATAATTTCACTTAAGATTTTCGTGTTCAAAGGCTCGATATAAGTCACATCGGCAACCGCCGGATCAGTCATGATCGTCGCCGGATTGGAGTTGACCAGCACGATCTCATAGCCCAGACCTTTCAGGGCTTTACAGGCCTGGGTTCCGGAATAGTCAAACTCACAGGCCTGACCGATAATTATCGGGCCGGAGCCGATAATCAGAATTTTCTTGATATCATCTCTTTTAGGCATGATGTCTCCCGCAAACGTTGAAATTGGATTGATAACCGCCGAAACAGCTTCCTGCATAAGGATAAAGTCGGCTTTTGTCAATATTTTCCCACCGGCCCGCAAACCTCGTGAAACCGAACTCGAATAAAAACACATGGGTTTTGGCCGCTTGCATTATTTTTTTTTTCCGGTTAAAGAAGCTGATCGGAGCGGCACCGAAGCCAGCGCCAGGGTTTGAGAAATTCATCCCTGAACAGCATGACTCACCTTGGTTCGTGAAGACGCCTATAAAAAATTGCCGGAACCAGCTGCCGGGTTGATAAGCCGAAGATCCGCGTCATTAGCTGTCGGTTCCGGAACCTTTCCGCGCCGCTCCTTGACGAGGCTAAAGGACATGAAGAGATATACGGAAATATGGGACCCGCGTTTCAAGTCCTTGCTGAAAAAACATGATTTCACCAGCTTCGCCCACAGCCAAGGCACCATCTACGGTCTCTGGCCGGATTACAGCCTCGTCTACTTCAATCCGGGCTGGTATGAATTTGCAGAAAAAAATGGCTGCGCCCCAACCATCCTTAAGAGATGGGAGCTCGGCAGTAATCTGATGGACGCGGTCATCGCCGAGCCGCAACCTTTTTACCAGAATCATTGCAGAGGCGAAAAGCCCCGCCACTCCGGAGGAGGCCTTTCGGTCTGCAAATAACGATTTTGCATCAGTTCAGTTTCAGTTTTTTTTCAAAGCGAAAGTGAACCGTATCCGGCACAAACGGGGCCACACCAAAGCCCCCCGCGGGAAAAGCTGATTTTATGCGATCCCTGGTTATAATTCCAGCTTACAACGAGGCCGGCAATATCGGCGCGGTCGTGGATTCGTTGGCCGAGCTTAACCAGGAGCTTGAAATCCTGGTGGTCAACGACGGCTCCGCCGATGACACAGGAAACCAGGCTCGCCGTAACGGACAAGCCACGGTTCTTGATCTGGCCTGCAATCTTGGTATCGGGGGCGCGGTGCAAACCGGCTTCATCTACGCTTTGCGCAAGCAGTTTGAGAGCGCGATCAAATTTGACGGCGACGGCCAGCATCTGGCCACGGAGATTGAATCACTGCTCCGGCCTTTGCGGGAGAATCGGGCCGACGTCGTGATCGGCTCCCGTTTTCATGCCGCTGGAGGCTACAAATCAACCTTCAGCCGCCGGTTGGGGATTCGCCTGCTGGCCCGGATAAATTCCCTGCTTCTGGGTCGGCCGATGCTTGACAGCACCTCGGGTTTTCGCGCCTACAACCGCAAGGCGATTGAGTTTCTGGCTCAGCACTATCCGGCTATAGATTACCCTGAACCGGAAGAGGTTGTTCTGCTGGCCCGTAACGGCTTCAGGGTCATGGAAACGGCGGTGACCATGGCTCCGCGGCAAACCGGAACCTCTTCCATCGGCCTGGGGCGATCTTTTCATTACATGGCCAAGGTTCTTTTGGCGATTCTGATCAGCTGCCTGCGCCCCGCCGGCGGCGGAAAACAGGATTCGGCCGCTCGCCGCTTGAGGATCGAGAGATAATGATTTTTGATCGTCTTTTATTTGTGGCCTCCCTGGCCAGTCTGGCCTTTATCCTGCTGGTTGGAGAATTGATTCGCCGGCGGCGGCTGGATGCGGGCTACGCCCTGCTCTGGCTGGGCTGGGGCGGCTGTTTTCTGTTTTTTTCGGTCTGGCGCAAAGCCCTCGACCTGCTGGCCGGCATGCTTGGCATTTACTACCCACCGGCGGCCCTGCTGCTGATCCTGATTCTCGGGCTGCTGCTGGTCATGATGCAGTTTTCCGTGGTCGTCTCCCGGCAAAGGCAACAGATCAAGGCTCTGACCCAGCGTCTGGCCCTATGGGAAAACGAGCAGGAAGATGCGCTTGCCGCACCGCGACCGCCGCATGACGACAGATAAAGGCCCGCCCCTGGTAACCGTGGTTACGCCGGTGCTGAACGGCGCCCGTTTCATTCGCCGCACCATCCGCAGCGTGCTGGAACAAAAAGGAAATTTCATCCTTGAATATATCATCTGTGACGGCGGTTCGACGGATGCGACACTCAGCATCGTTAAGGAATTCGGCGACCACTGCCGACTTATACAACTGCCGGGTGGCGGACCGCAGGAAGCGATAAATTTCGCGCTGGCGCAGGCCCGGGGCGCGATTGCCGGCTGGCTGGGGGCCGATGACTTGTTGGCGGCCGGGGCCCTGGATCTGGTGGTTAAAGCCTTTGGCGAACACCCCGAAAACGATTGGCTCTACGGCCGCTGCCGCATTATCGATGAGTGCGGGCAGGAAATCCGGCGCTGGATAACCGTGTACAAAAATCTTCTCGGTCGCCGTTTTTCGCGCCGGCGACTGCAGGCGGAAAACTTCATCAATCAGCCGGCGACCTTCTGGCGCATGACCTTATGGCGGCGCTGCGGCGGTCTTAACCGACGCTATCAAGCCGCTTTTGATTATGATCTGTGGCTGCGTTTCGCCGCCTGCGGACCCCCTCTGGTTCTATTTGATTACCTGGCCTCTTTTCGTCGCCATTCCGCTTCCATCAGCGAACGGGGCTATGCCGGGCAATTTGCTGAAGAACTGTCGATCAGTAAAAGGGAAGCCTCGCCCCTGGTTTACCAGCTGCATCGTTTCAACGCTTACAAGATCGTCACCATCTACCACTGTCTGGCCAAGCTGTCCCAGTTGAAAAATAAACTCCTGGCCGGTCGGCCCTGAAACCATGCCCTCCGCTTCCGCTTACAAAAGTTTCAGCCGCGGTGCCGCGCTTGCTCTCACGGGCGTGATTGCGGCCGGAATCATCAGTTATCTGACCCGCCGGATTCTGGCCCGGGAACTCAGCCCCGAGGAATATGGCTTTTTCTACGGAGCCTTCTCATTCGTCAGTCTGGGGCTGGCGGTGGTCGATCTGGGGCTGGCCAAGACCGGCACCGTGCTGATGGCCAAATACGCCGCGCGCGGGGACCGGCAAACCGTCAATCTCTTTTTCTCGATTGTATTTATCATCAAGCTTTCAAGCAGTGTGCTGGTGGGCATCCTGGTCTGGTTCTGGAGCCCCATCCTGGTGCAGAATTATTTCTCTTTCCCGGGCGGATTGCCGACCATGCGCTGCCTGGCCCTCTTTATTCCCTTGCAGACCCTGGGCGGCCTGGCGATCGGAAGTCTTGAGGCGATGCAGGACTTCGGTACCCGCACCCTGCTTCAGACCATCTATTACGCGATTGTTCTGGCCCTGGTTTTTATCCTGACCAAGCGTTTCAACACCCTGGCCCCGGCCCTGGCGTATTGCGCCGGGGCGATCTTTCTCTTGACGGGCATCATCCATCTGGCCCGCCGCCACAATTTACGGGTGATCTGGAAACGTCGCGCCTGGGGCAAGGCCTGGCCAGAGACCTGGGTTTACGCACGCTGGCTGACCTTGTCGGTTGTCGCTTTGGGAACCATGAACTATATTGATACCTTGATGCTGACCTGGCTGAGCGATCTGCCCAGTGTCGCCGGTTATCAGGTGGCCCTCCCCCTGGCCCAGATTGGCCGCAGCCTGATCTTTTTGCCGGTCGTCTTCATGCCGATCGCCGCCGGTCTCTGGCAGCGAAATCAGTTGCATCAGCTCCGGGAAAGCTGTAGTTTCATTACCTTGTTGATGTCTTTTTGCTCGGGGGCGGCTTTTCTGCTGTTGCTGCCCGAGGCGGGAAATCTGATGGCCCTGCTTTTCCACGAACGTTATCGCTGGGCCGCTTCCAGTCTGGTGGCGCTGGGCAGCGGCATGCCGCTGCTGGTGCTGGCTGAATTTTACCTAAATACCATCTGCGGCATGGAACAACCACGGGTCGCGGCCGGCGCCGCGCTGCTCGGCCTGCTCGTCAATATCTTTGCCAACCTGATTTTCATTCCCCGGTTCGGAGCCTTGGGGGCCGCTTTGGCAACCCTGCTGTCGTATTTTCTGGTCGCGCTGGGGGCCTGGTTTTATCTGTTGCGGAAACTGGCTTTCCGTCTACCATGGAGGCCTTTGCTGAGCCTGATACTGTGTCCCTTGCCATTGGCCCTGCTCTTTGATCTTAAGGTTGCCCCGAAGGGCTCCGCCGCTTGGATGAAATGTTTATCGGCCTGGTTTTTATATGGCGCCATCGGTCTTTTCTGGCTGGGCGCCACACTGGTTTCCCGGCGCTCCCAGAAAAATAACTGACCCCTGAACAGGGCATCGTCCGCGTAAAGAAAGCACCCGGTCCGCCTTTACCGCCGGCCGGGAAGCCCGACGTTGGTTTTCGGCGTTTTATCGCCTTCAATCCAAGTTCTCTTTTTACGAGTGTTTTAAAAATGTCGAACCGTCACTCCGCCCCCGAAAACAAAAGGCCTGTTTTCATATCGGCCTGCCTCGTGGTCTTCCACGAGGAACGTCTGATCCGGCGCTGTCTGAAGAGTATTCGAAGCCTCTGCGATGAAATCATTGTCATTCATGACGGCCCCTGCTCCGATCAGACCCTGGCCATCGCGCTGGAATTCGGAGCGACCGCGCAGGAGGGCGAACGCCGGGGAGCCCCTGAATTTCATCGCGCCGCCGCCTTTGCCCGGGCGCGGGGGGAATGGATACTCCAGCTTGACGCGGATGAATTTTTAAGTGCTACGGCCATCTTTTATCTTCGCAACCGCCTGCGCCGAACCGGCCAAGACAACGGCTTTTCCCTGCGCTGGCCGATCTGGAACGGCCGGCGCTACCTGACTGCCGAATGGCCTTACAAACCCTGCATCTTTCGCAAAGCGGCAATGCATTATGTCGGTTTTCCGCACAGTGAGGTAACGGTCGACGGAGGCATACGGCCGCTTCCGGTCCGTCTGGAACATCAGCCGGAATACAATAATCTAAGTTTTTCAACCTACATGAAAAAACATCGGAAATGGGTTGCCGTCCATGCCGACAACCTGACGCGGGAACTGACGGAACTGCCGTCGTTTCGGCCCCAGCAAGACGGCGGCAGGTGGCCGACCCACATGGAGGTTATTCGGCGATACGGCAAAATGGCGCTTCCCCTCAATGCCGTAATTCTCTTTCTGGGTACGATATTCCTTGCGGGAGGCTGGCGAAACCCCTGCTCCGCGCTGCTGGTTTACAAGCAAAATCTTTTTTATTATTCGGAACTTGCCTGGCTCTACGGTAGAAACCGGCGCCGGAGAACTGTCCGATGAAGCACGATCAGCTTCAGAATAAACGGGTCCTGATCCTTTTTCCCCACCTGGTGATTCCCGGTGGCGCCCTGATTTATACCCTGCGGCTCGCCGAGCAACTCCAACAACGCGGAGCTGAGGTCGCCATTTTAACCCTCCGCCATGAGCCACGGCAGATTCAGATTTCCGCCGCCATCGAAGTCATCGCTCACCCCCACGGCCCGCTGACTTCAAGTCTTTCTTTCTGGCTGAGCTGGCCTGTATGGCAGCATTGGATAGTTCGAAAGATCAGAAACTGGAACCCGGATCTTCTAATTTCCCAGGTTTTCCCTTCCAATTGGTGGGGATGGCTGGCAAAGCGCGTGCTGCCGCAAATCCCCCTGCTCTGGGTCTGCCATGAACCGAGCGCGTTTATTCATTCCGAAATCTGGATTCGGGTTTTACAGCCGGTCTGGAAAAGCCGACTGGCGCTCAGCCTGCGTCCTTTTCTGGCGCACGCCGACCGGCGGCTGTCAAAATACGGGGATGCGGTCGTAGCCAACAGCCGCTTCACGGCCGAACAGGTCAAGCGGGTCTACGACTTGAAGGTAGCGGCGATCGCCAATCCGGGGGTCATCTTGGATGATTTTCCCGGGCGCCGAGCCGCCAGATCGAATTTGCTGCTGACGGTGGCGCATCTGTCCGGTTTCAAACGCATCGATTTTCTTTTACAGGTTTTCGCCGGCATCCTTGAAAGACAGCCGCATCTACGCCTGGCGATTGTCGGCGACGGGGAAAAGATGACCGCGCTGAAACAATTCGCTACCACTTTGCAGATCGCCGGACAGGTTGATTTTCATGGCCGTTTGCACCACTCGGAGATTGTCCGACTCTACACCGGCGCCGCGCTTTATATGCATGGCGGGGTCGAGGAAGCTTTCGGCATGGCCTTGATCGAAGCCCTGGCCGGCGGCTGTCCGGTTCTGGCGCACGCCAGCGGCGGTCCTCTGGAAATTGTCACCCCGGACACAGGCCGTTTGATGCCTAACCTTGACCCCATGGCGTGGAGTAAAGCCGCCATCGCCCTGCTGGAGCAGGACGACGCCCAAACGGCGCTGTTGTGTCGAAAAAGAGCCGCCGATTTTTCCTGGAAGCAAACAGGTGACCGCATAGCCTCGGTTTGCCATCAACTGATAACCCTTTTCAACTCAAAAACAAACCCATGATGGTCTCGTTTGTCATTCCCAGCCGCAACCAGGCCGGTTTTATCGAACGCTGCCTTGACAGCTGTCTGGCCCTGGACTCCCATGAGCGTGAGGTGATTGTCATGGATGGCGCCTCGACCGACAAGACCCAAAGCCTCCTGTCTGCATACGGTTCCCGCATCCAGTGGCTTTCCGAGCCCGACCGGGGTCAATCCGACGCCGTCAATAAAGGCATAGCCAAGGCTCGAGGAGAGATCATCGCCTGGATCAACTCCGATGACTATTATCCTGATCACCGCTTGCTAAGCCATATCATGGAGAAATTCTGCCGGGAGCCTACGCTTGACATTATCCATGGCGATGGCAACCTGGTCGACAGTAAAGGTGCGGTCATCAGACGTTTCCGCAGTTCAGAGATGACTTCGTCCAGGGAGATGCTGCTTCGCGCCGGCATCGGCATCTGTCAACCAGCCCTCTTTTTCAGACGGCGGTTGTTTCTTGAGGCCGGCGGCCTGAACATTCATCTGCACTGGGCCATGGATCTTGATTTATGGCTGCGCCTGTTTCCGCTGGCGCGAAAGGTGTCTTATTTAAATGAGGTGCTGGCCTGCGCAACCTGTCATCCGCAGGCCAAATCCATCGCCGGCATGTGGCCTCACATTCATGAAATTTGTGCCGTGCTCAGAAAATATCAGGGACAACATTCATGGACTGTGGCTGAAAGGCTGAAACTGTGGCGGGGGAAAACTGCGCTTTATCTCTACGGGCTCGCGGTCAGATTGCACCTGAAAAAGGTCATCTGAAACAATCCCGGCATGAGGGGTCAAGAAGTACGCCGCCGAAACACTCGTCCGTCCTTGACCGGGTATGGCAGCGTAACAACGCCGGTGGCGTGGTTACAAGTTTATCAGTAATAGCGTTGCCAAAGACTGTGAAGTGTCGCCAGCAGGACAGCTCCGACATACAAGCCGGGCCCGTACCTGACCAACAATGCGGCGACAACATGCCGGGGGCTTATCAAGGAATGAGAGTTGCGAAAGAGCAACAGAAGAGGCAACGCCGCCGGAATGAAATAGCGACCCTGCAAACCGCCGATAACGGCGTTGCCGACCGGGGTCGCGGTCAGGTAAAGCGCCAGCAGGATGGCCCCGCAGATCAGGATCGAGATTGTGGCGAGCAGGGCTTTTTCAAACCAGACCTCTCTGCCGACAGAACGGCAGCTCAGGGCTCCGACAACCAGGGCAAGAGGATAACTGAAATAAATCCAAGCCGGCAGGCTGGTGTCAAGCCATCCCAGGAGACCAACAAAGGATTCGAGAACGTGACGCCCCTGAGTCTGCAGAGTCCGACCCAGAATCGTGAACACGGTCTGAGGATAATCCCGCAGAAACTGCAGTTGCCGGGAGTGATCAAGCAGGGGCAGCAAGCTGTCTTTGAGCTGGAAACTGGTGTAGTCAAAGGGAACTGGGCTCGCGGTCAGGGGAGGAGCTGAATTTTGCAGCCGGCTCCAGATAAAAAAAGCGGCGCCGGCCAGTCCCAGGCTGACCAAAAACAGGTATAAACGACCGCGATTCTGAAAAAAACAGGTCCGGGGGGAAAAAAACAGCAGCAGCAGCGGACAATAAACGGGTTTCCCCAGAGCCAGCAGGGTTAAGGCGACCGGCGCGATGAACCAGGTTCGAAACTTGATCGACGCCGTTTCCTGAACCGCCAGTTCGAGCAGAACCGCAGTCAGCAGCAGGACCGCGGCGATGGTGATCCCGTCAATGGAAAGCGAAGGAGCCAGAAACAGGCTCATCGGCATCAGCCCCAGAAGAAAGAAGATCAGCTTTCCGGTCGGGACGATTTTCAGGGCCCCGTAAACCAGCCCGAGATAAAGCAGCAGATTGGCGAGACGACCGAGGTACATCAACCATAAGGGGGAAAGCGAGAACCGGCTGCCGACCGCCAGGGTCAGAGCGCTCGGCAGATAGAGAAGGGGCGCATAGCCGGCGGCGCTGGTATTGATGAAAACCTTCGGTTGCCCCGGCAGGTGCAGCGGCAAAGCCAGCATTTTTTTGAGCATGCCGGAATCCTGCTTGTTTTCAGGATGAAAAGGCAGGTTCTGATTCACCATTCGGGTGGTGTAAGGAACACTGACCGGAACCATGCCGCCGCGGCCCTGCAGATATTTAAGCGGAGCCTGTTTTTTTTCCGCTTCACTGAAAGCATAGGGGCGGGCGACAAACTGGCCGGAAGCAATCATCATCGCGCGAAAGAAATGATCATGCTCATCCGGAACCTGAAAAGGCGGGGTCAAAAAAAGCATGCTCAGACCGAAGAAAGCGCCGAGCAGAAGAAAAAGACGCGGATAACCGAGTTCGTTGACAGGCGGTTCCGGTTCGGACTTCTTTCCTTTTTTCATGAACCCCCAGCTTATGGCTTGCCGCTTAACCGCAAACCACGATTTCCACTGCCGCGGAACCATCAGAGGTATACCCGACGACCCTTGGCGCCGACACCTTACCTTACGCGGACGCGGCCTCAACCCGATTCCGACCATTGCCTTTAGCTCGATAGAGTGCCGCATCCGCTCGTTCGACAACGGTTTCGGGATCAGCGCCGGCCTGCCCCGCGGCCACTCCCAGACTGATGGTAACCTGCCCGAGACGACTTCCGTCTCGGCCGCGTCGCAGCTCGCGCGATGCCACTATCTGTCGTAGATGCTCTGCGACGGCCAGCCCCGCATCCAGGTTCTGGTCCTTTAAAATAACCGCAAATTCCTCTCCCCCATAACGAGCGACAAAACCTTTGGCAGGCAATTCCGCCGCGACCAACTGAGCGACATTTCTGATCACCAGATCACCGACCCGATGACCATAATTATCGTTAAACTGTTTGAAATGATCGATGTCAAACATGATCATGACAAACCGTTCTTCACGTTTGCAACTGCGACAGACTTCCTGAAGATATTTTTCAAAACTGTGACGATTATTGATTCCGGTCAAGGAATCGGTCCCGGCTTTTTTCTCGACCTCAACCAGGCGGGTCTCCAGCTGACGAATATTCTCGGTCGCCTGATCAAGATGAAGCTGCAAGGTTGCGGGTTGCGGTTGAAACCGCCAGGTCACGGCTGCCGTCATGTAAGCGACCGATAAGGTTCCATAATTCTTTGGCGCTCTGCAGGCCTTTCAATTGGCAAATTTCTGCAGGTTGCTTCGATACGCCTGATTACTGTCCGCCGTTTTCATGATTCCGGTAAGAATATCTGTCAGGATTGCCCGCGTTGTCGAGTGAATTTCATTTAAGAATTCAGGGGTCACATTTTTTTGCTGCAACTGTTGATGCAGTTGCTGATGAACCTCCAAGGTGATTTCTTTCCGCTCGGCAACCAACCGATCGATCTCGCGTTTAAGATCAAGATCAAGTCCGGCATAATGAGAATACCAGATCCGATAATTCTCCGGCAGTGGCGGAATGCCGGTTTCAGCCATTTGCTTCCAGGCAGATTCGGCGAAGATCTTGACTTTTTCCAGATTCTGCATATGCCCCAAGCCCTCAAGCCAAAGCTTTGATTCGGTTAAATCCCTTTGGCTGCTTCTTAAAAGAAAGGTGACCGGATTCCAGATGAATTCCGCGGGCAATCACTACAACAAAACACGGGCCGTGGTCAAGACGAAGTAAAAAAAGTGGTTATTTTATCCGGAGAGCTTATTTTTTCTCTTGCTGGTTCAGTTTTGCTCCTGATCTGGAACATAGACCATGGAACCGTCTTCGAGCCGATAGGCCACGCCGAGCCGATTGCCCCGGCCCTGGGCGGTTTCGCGAGTGACCTTCGAGGCCTTGATCTGGTTTCCCTGCTTGACGATAACCTCCATTTCGCCGCCGGCGGACTGTTTCATGATTGTCATATTCGAGCTCTGGTCAAAAAGGTCCTGCAGACGATAGGCCGAAAACAGGGTCATCAGCAGGCCGACGATAAAAACCAGGCCGATGTCGAAGAGATTGGCGACCCCAGTCATGGGGTCGTCGTCGCTAAAGGCCTGGCTGCCGAAAGCCCGGCCTTTACGGCTACCGCGCCGCCGCTGTAAATACCTCATAATCCTTCTCCTCTGCCGCTTCGCTCAATGTTCCGGCCTGCCCCCGGATCGGCGCGGCGCTCATGATCATTTCGGTGGCCAGTTCCATATTCTTGATATCCTCCTCCAGCCAGCGCCGGCGGATGGTGTAGAGAAAAAAGGCGGTCGTGCCGATCGCCAGACCGACCACCGTGGTCGTAAAGGCGATGACGAGATCGGCCGACAACCGGGTCAGATCACCCTGGCCCAGGGCGGCCAGACCGGTGCCCATCGGAATCAGGGTGCCGATCAGGCCCAGCGAGGGCGCCACCCGCACCAGGATGCGCAAACGGTCCATGCGCTTCCATAATTTCAGGGTGGTATCCTGAAGCAGGTTTTCAACCGCGACCTCAGCCTGATCAGACCGGGGAATCCGCCGCAGGGCCGCGACATAATCTTGCACCCGATGGGAGACGGCCGCCGCCTCCCCGGCCACCAACCGGGCCGGCAAAACGGCCGGAGAACAGGGTTCAAGGCGGACGCGTTCAAGCCATTCGGCGAAAAAGGAACCGACCATGACCACGATCACCAGGGTCAGCCCCGCGAGCAGGAGCAGCACCGGATACAGCAATGAGGACGAAATCAGATAGATAAAGGTTTTAAGTACGGCGCCGGGATCAATCATTTAAGTCTCCTCGCCCGATTCCAGGTTAAACCAAAACCGGCGCCGAAAGCGGCGCCAATCGCCGCCGGCACCGGGAACCAATGGTTAGTAACCGCCGGCGTCCGCGCCTCAGGACAAACGGCAAGCCGGTAAATTTTATCGAGATCGGCAAACTGCGGCATAATCGTTACCGAGAGAAAGAAATAAGTGGCCAGCAGGATCATGGCGCCGCCGAGAAAGCTTTCCGGGCTTGCCGATACCACCGGATTCCGGCCGGCGAGAAAGGCGGCGGTCAGGGAAATCGTCATGAAAACCAGATAAAGTCCCGGCACCAGAAAGGCCCCATGTTCCGGAAAGCAGGCCAGAAAAAAGGCGGCCGAGAGAAAAATCACGGTGACGCAGACCGGGCAGGGCAGCACCAGCAGCAGCCAGCCGCGACTGCCGACCACTCTCACCTCCCGCCGCCGCAGCAGAATCACCCCCCAGATCAGCATCAGCCCCGCCAACAACAGATGAATCAGCATCCCCGAACGCATGAACAAAGCAATTGCGGCCAGATGCCGCAGGGGGTCGAGTCGCGGCAGCACCAAGGCAACGGCCGCAAAAACCAAAGCCCAGACCAGGGCGAACAGCAAGAGCCCGAATAACTCTTGCCGGCCACGGGGCCGACTGAGGAGGGCCGCAGTCAGGCCAAGCCCGCTTTTCAACGCGAAAACCCCGATCCCGAAAAGAATTCCTAAAACCAGACTTTTAAAGAGCAAAATAACCTCCTTGAACCTCCTTGTGGTTTAATACGAGAGCGAGCCCCGCAACTCAAGCTGGTATTGTCAGCCCGTACCTAAAGGTATTTCCGTTGGTCACAAATAAATACTTTTATCAGAACATTTTCTGGTTTTTATTGCTAAAAAAATTGTTGAAAAAAACAAGAAAATAACCTGTAAGGAACTAGCGCCGGCGGCGTGAGCCGATGAAAAAGAGCAGCAACAAGAGCATGATAAACAGCGACGCGGCCCACTGAATGCCGGACGAGCTCATCTGCGTGTCCTGGTCGGCGGTTTTGATATCCTCCATTTTGTAGCCCTTGACGGTTTCGGCGGCATCGTCGGGCTGCGGCGCCGCGTCGGCTTTCACCTCTGAGGCTTTTCGTTCTGAAGTTTTCTGGTCTGAAGCTTTGGCTTCCGCAGCCCGCGCTTTCGCGGCCTCGACACCCGACGCGGCGCTCAGCTCCCGCAGCAGCTTTTCCCGGTCGGCAACCTGCTCAGCCAGGGGTTTGGCGGCCATCTTCTCGATCGCCAGCTTGAACTGCACCGCCACCTCAGGCGCCACGACTCCAGGCAGGGAAATAATGTTGGCCACCATCTGGTTGAGCTGCGGGTTGTTGCAGGTGTGATCGCAGCAGGCGACTCCCTTTTCCACCACGCTGACGGCATATTCGCGCGCGAGTCTGGTTTCAACCTCTTTTGTCGGCCGCCAGTAGCCCTTGCGCACGGATTCCAGCATTCTGGCGGTCAGCGACTGGTAGGCCCAAGGATTCTCGCGATTGAAAAATTCCTGCAATTTCTGGCCGTACTTGTCCTCGACGTAGACCTCGAAGGTCTCCTGCCATTTGGCGGCGTCGATCATCTCCGGCGTCGTGACCTGCCAGCCCCACATGTTCTCGACGAATTCGGCCATCTCCCGGGCGCCGGCATAATTCTCCTTTTTCATCCCCTCGATCCAGCGAGGATTGAGATAACGGCTGCGCAGCTCCCGGCCGATAATGGTATTCAGATCTTCGACATGCCCCCCAGCGAGCGTCTTCTGCACCGACACGAAGACTTCGGGGTTTTTGCCGCTGACTCGGCGCACCGCCAGCGACAGGCCGCCGAGATACTGAAACATATCGTCATTGTCCATGGTGGCATAGAGGTTCGAGCCCAGCGAATGGACGGTGGCGTTTACCTTGGCCAGGTTGTCTCGATAAACCCCGGCCAATGGTTCGCCCCAGAGATCACGGGAATAGCCGAACGAAACCATGTCAATGAAACTGTCAACAATCACCCGGTCATTGTCCCAGAGTCCGCTGGAACCTGTAAAATCGTCGACCTTGGTGCCATAGGCGCCGGGCCGGGCGGAAAAGAGCCGCACCAGCGCCAGTTTCTCCGCCTGGGCCGGAGCCAGGCCGCGGGCTGTCAGTTCATCCCTGATCAGGTCACCGTGTCGGCGGATATAGTTCTCGACATCATCAAGCGTCGCCGCCTGCCGCACCGCATCATCCAACAGCAGCGCCACATTGGGAAAGGTGTCGCGGAACAAACCCGACATCTGCATGAGGGCATCAATCCGCGGCCGCCCCAGCCGCACTCCGGGGATAGCCCGGACCCCGGTAACCTGGTCGCGCCGATCCCAGACCGGTTCCATACCCATCAATGCCAGGGCGGTGGCCGGACCGATGCCCTCGTCGCGCATGGTTTCCACCGACCACAGAATCACCCCGATCTTTTCCGGATAAGCGCCATCGTGTTTGTCCCGGTAGGCCGTGACCAACTCGTCCGCGGCCTTAAAGCCGTTGACCCAGGCCTCCCGCGACGGTACCCGGGCCGGATCGAAGCCGTAAAAATTCTTACCCGTGGGCAGGCTTTCGGGATTACGCAACGGATCGTTGCCGATCGCCGCCGCAATATACCCTCCTTCCAGGCCATGCAGCAGGGCGGCGGATTCCGCCGGACCGCAGGCGTCGAGCAGGGCCTCGTATGCGGCCGCCGGTTGCCCGCCCCGAGCGGCAATCGCCGCCGCAGTTTCACTCCGGGCGGTGCCGGAGGGCGAGCGGCCGAAGGTGTGCAGCCCATAGGGAATCATCTCGGTTTTCAGCTCAATTAAATAATGCTCAATTTTCTCCAGGCTGTCTTCATCAACCGTCTCCAGACCCAGATCCCGATCCAGACCGAGCTTGACGCTCTGGGCGCGGATTCTCTCCAAACGCGCAGCCTGAATCTTGCCGGATCCGGCGCTTTCATACTCGCTGATCAGACTCGCCAGGGCGGCGTATTCCTCGTAAAGACCGCCAGCCCGAAACGGCGGCGTGGCATGATCGATGATGACTCCCCGGCCCCGACGTTTGGCCTGAATCCCCTCCCCGACATCATCGACGATATACGGGTAAAGACTGGGAATGTCGCCAAGCAGGATTTCCGGCGGGCAGGCCGCCGACAGGCCCGCCTGCTTGCCCGGCAGCCATTCATGGGTGCCGTGGGTGCCGAGGCTGATCATGGCGGCGGGTTTAAGCTCATGCTGCAGCCAGAGATAAAAAGCGGTATACTGATGATGCGGATAGAGAATCGGACTGTGATAGAGTTTCTGCGGATCGTCGCCCCAGCCCCGGCTCGGCTGGGCGACCAGAGTGAGGTTGCCCAGGGTGATGGCCGGAATGATGAAATTTCCGCCGTGCATCATGATGGTCGAATCTTCGGGCCGCTCCCAGTCGGCGGCCACCATCTCCCGGAAACCGGGATCGAGCGCCTCCAGCCACTCACGATAGCGGGCCAGGGGGATTTTGATCACGGTGCCGGAACCCAGCAGGCGTTCCAGTTCCCCCGGCGCCCAGGAGCCGATGTTGCGACCGGATTTCAGCAGCAGATCCTTGATCTCCTCCTCACGCAACTCGCCCTCGATGTCATAGCCGGCCGCTTTCAGGTTGGCGATAATCTCCTCGATGCTGCGGAATACATTGAGATAACTGGCGCCGATATTCTGTTTGCCGCCGCCGTGATTGTAATAGACGAGCACGATTTTCTTGTCGCCGTTGGCCATCCGGCGCAGCCGGTGCCAATTGGCGGCCCGGCGGGCGAGTTTTTCCACCAGGGCGGTTTCGGCCACATAGCGGCTGCCCCGCGTTTCGGCCCGGCCCGCTTCCGAAACCGCTTCCCTGAGGCCGGCCACCGTCGGCTCGATCAGACCGACAAGCTCGGGGGCCGCCAGCTGAAGTCCAACCTCGGGCGGGGCCAGCCCCTGAACCGATGCGGCCCACTCCACGCCACTGGAGAAAAACAGATAATGGGGGTTGAAAACCGGCACGTCGGCCCGGGCCAGAACCTCGCCGGCGCCGTCCATGCGGGCGGAAAACTTGAAGGCGAAACCGGTGATCGATCCCAGTTCATCAGCCAGCGGCCTGGTAGCCAACAGCTTGTCCAGGGCAGCCGGCCAGTCACCGATCTCGCGCAGCCAAGTCACGGTATTGATCCCCTGGCGCTCGTAGGCGCGCATGAGGGCATCGAGCGGCGCTTTTTTAGCCGCCACCGGAAACCCCGGAAACACGACGCCCAGATTCCATAAGCCCCCCGGGTGCAGATGGCCGCTTAAGCGGTACCACTCGACATAGGAATCAAGATCGGCGAAGATGCGTGGAGCATCGGGATGATAGAGGCCGTTTTTTGGCGGCAGCACCGGCGCCGGGGCCGGCTGCCCCGGCAGACCGAGATCACGCCGGGCCAGAAAAATGATCAGATTGCGAATATTCTCGCTCGATGTGAAGCGAAAATAATCCCGCACGGTTTCGTCGAGAAGAAAACCGGCCTTGAGATAGTCGTCCGTGTGGCTGGAGCTGCGGACGGCGTACACCCGGGCCCCGGGCTGCAGCCGGGCCATATTCAGTTGCAGCCAGCCGGCCGGCTGCTCGGACATGATATCGACCACGGCGGCATCGATGTCGGCCAGCCGGGCGAGAAGGGCCGGTTTACCGACATCGGCGGCGGTAATCACCTCGACCTTCATACCGGGCACCTCAGGCCCGTCAAGCGCCCGGGCACAAGTATAGGCATCGGTATCGCCGACGAAAAAGGCAATCGTCCGCGCCGCCGCCGGGGGGGCCCAACCGCATTCCAGAACAACCAGCAGCACTGGCAGTATCAGTGCCGGCAACACCCACCGCCGGCTAAAAAACCAGTTCATAACCCACCTTGACCAGGGGTCCGTCGAGGTCGTAATACAGATACCGATTCGAGGCGTTGTCAGACAGATCGCCGGAGACCTGCACCTCCTCGTCAAAAATGTTGTCCACCGCCAAGCTCAGCCAGCCGGGACCAAGCCGCAGTTTCCCATAAAAATTGACCGTGGTGTAACTGTCGAGTTCGCGTTCACGGCCGGCCAGGCTCTGGCTGCTGAGGTCGAGGGTCAGCCGATCGCCGAGGAATTTGAGGCCGACGGTGGTCTGAAATTTCGGCCCGGCCTGATATTCGGCCCCTTCGGCGTCATCGGCCTCGGGATCGGCCCAGTAGCCGTTGCAATACACCGTCAGCCGGTTCCACCCGCCCGCCAGGGCGGCAAACGGACTCCCGGTCAGCTCCCATTCGATGCCGGCGCTCTGATAATTACCGGCATTGAAATAGGTCTGGGGGTAACCATGCCGGCGGTCGACCTCAATCTTGTCCTCGTAATCCATGTAAAAAGCAGCCAGGCGCAGACGTAACAACCGATGATCCCATTTCAGACCGGCCTCGTAGGTCCAGCCTTCCTCGGGACCGAGATTGGGATTGCCGACCATGAACGTACTCTCATAATACTGCTGATTGAAGGTCGGGCTGCGGAAGGCCCGGCCGAAATTGGCAAACAGATGGAAGCGCTCATGCAGTTTCAGATCGGCGCCGAAGCTCGGCAGCAGCCGATCGTAGTCATCGGTGCCCGGCTCCCCGTCGACGAACTGCTGGCGCAATCCGGCGGTCAGGGTCAGACGCTCGAAGAATTCCTTTGACACCTGACTGAACAGGGCGTAGTCGTTGCGATAGTGATAGCCGTATTTATTGTTGTAGTCGGCCCCGAAATAGGTGTATTCTCCACCGATAAGCCAGGTTGCCCAGGTCAGCGGCAGCCGGTAGTCGCAACTGATTCCGGAGTTGAAATTACGGTTGCGGTCCTCGGGGGCATTGCCGGTATACTTATCCCGGCGCATTTCCTCAAAGGTCCCGTACAGCTTGGCCTTGAGGACATCGGTTTCGTAGCGCAGATCGGCGAAATGCTTGTAATGCTCCTGATCGGTGCCTTCATAGGCCTTGCCGGGATTGTCATACAGCTTGCGGAAACCGCTTTCGTAATAGGAACCCAGATAATCGAAATAGATATCGGGCAGCGGATTGGCATTGAAATTGACGGCGAACTTGTCGCTGGCATCGAGATCATAGCGGTATCCCTTGGTAAAGCTGCGGGAAATCTCACGCTGGTCGCCGAGGTGCTGGTAGTTGAGGCCGAGATTGACACCGGGCAGGGTGGCTGACAGCGAGTGGTTGTGATAGTCCTCGTTGCCTGCCTCGAACGCGACCCGATATGCGGTTGTCGCGGCCGTTTTTCTGGTGATGATGTTGATGACCCCGGTCATGGCGTCGGCGCCGTAGAGAGTCGAGGCCGCCCCTTTGAGGATCTCGATACGTTCGATCTGATCGAGGGGAATGGTATTGAGATCGTAGGCGTGGCCGGCGCTGCCCTGAAGCGGGGCGCCGTTGAGCAGTATCAGTTCACCGTCGTAGACGCCGCGAATCGCCACCTTCGAATTCATTCCCCCGTGGGAAATCCCCAGGGGCGCGAAGGCCTTATAGGCGAAACCGCCGGCCCGTTTCAGAGCGTCGACCAGGTTGTTGCCCCCGGTTTCAACCAGCTCTTCCGCGCTGATCACGGTGACAAAACGCGGCGTACTGATTTCATCGCCGGGAAAACGATCCGCGGTGACGATAACAGAGCCCATCGTTGTCGCCGGCAACGGGTCGGCAGCCGTCACCGCGCTATCCGCTGCGGCCACCGGTTCCAGGCTCTCCCCGGCCCGGACCGGGGCTGTTATCAGCAAACCCAGAACCACCAGACCACCGGCCAACCGCCGACCGCGGTGCCGCCAACCCCGACAAAAGAACTTCTTACCTGCCTCCTCTTTCCTTCTCATAGTTGTCTCCCTGCCCTCCCGCGAGGGCTTTAACAGGATTGGGCTGCCGAACAGGTCTCCTGGCTCCCGGTCATCCTACTCACCGCGCCTTCCCATCCATTTAAGAACAGTGGCATTTCGCGGCTTTCATCCCGGTTACAGTCGCGGGGCGGCGGCAGCTTCACACTGCCTTCCCTGGTTCAACGGCCTTACTTGCCGGACGATCAACAGCGCCCGGCCCTTACAATTTCATCAGCAATCTCCAAGTTTTCGCGGAACTTCCCTTCCGCGTCTCAAGAAGAAAATGCCGGATGCGTAACCAAGTGACCAAACAATCCGGCACAAAAACACCAAAACAAATCACACAAACAAAAAAAGCCCGAAACCTGCGAAGGCTTCGGGCTCCCATTTTTTCCCGGACCAGTACGCGCCTACCCCGTCTCCCCTGACGGCTGTTATTAGGTAAAGCTCGAGGTTTCGCAGCAGGTCTTCTGACTCCCGGATCAACCCTTCCGGCGGCGCCTTCCCGGAATCACTTCCAGTGGTCTATTGCCGCCTTGGTCCCCGGTTACAGCGGTGGGTCCGTCTCCGAATTACACGGAGTTCCCTTTTCATCCCGTCTGGGAACTGCAAAACCGCACAACTATCAACTGTGCCAATCCTATAACATCGACCAACGCTCCCTGTCAACCCGTTTTCAGCCGCCTGCCGTCCGGAGTCAGCGGTGTCCGGTTAGAAAATTGCACAAAAAAATATGCAAAACCTTGAAATTATACGATTTTTTTCTTGACAATCAGGTGAAAATGCGGGCGCGATATCCTCGTAATATTAGATTAGCTATTTACAAAGATATCGCCATGACCAACAAAC
>Ga0209614_1000038_pt1 | contig 106089 bp, 96 predicted proteins | sample BlaSprsedimmetaG_FD_185484 | JGI IMG/M metagenome (GOLD analysis project Ga0209614, IMG submission 185484) | Hot spring sediment bacterial and archeal communities from California, USA to study Microbial Dark Matter (Phase II) - Blank Spring... ... | reverse complement strand
AGAAAAGATAGGATTGAAAGTCGGGATAACCCGAATAATTCACGGAACTGTTGAGAGTCAAATAAAATCATATAAAACAATGATTTTATTTGACTCATAATTCTATTTGTGAATTATTCAGGCTAAATGCTTATACCACACATTCATGGATTCCAGGCTGCCGGAGATATTCGTGTTGTTCACCAGGGTTCCGGTGAACAGATAACCGCATTTGGCGAATGTGATATTCATGCCCGCGGATGCGGCCCGCGCGATGGTGAAGACCGTTTGAATCCTCTTTTCTTTCATCTCGCTTTCCATTTCAGAAAGCAAAGCGGTGGCCAGGCCCTTGCCGCGCTGGCCGGGCAGGGTGGCGAAGTCCGTCATCTCCGCGTTTCCGGCGCCCCTGTCCATTTCGGCGGATGAGGCGGCGATGAGCTTGCCCTTCTCAAACACACCGAAGTAAACGATGTGCGAGTCCATGGTTTTTTTCAGATAGGCTTCATCATGGATGGGAAAGGGGTAGGTTTTGAAAACCTTCCGATAGACGGCGGCCAGGGCCGGGGTGTCATCATAACCCAGAACGCGCACATCCAGCGGCTGACCGGAATTTTCACAATCGCCGTTGGTTTTCTTTTCTTCCGCCAAAGCAAGGTTTTTTTCGATGACTTCTTTTTCTTCGCGGCTCAGCTCTTTTCGTTTAGAATCCAGGAATTTGGACAGGAAGTACACGGACTCGTTTCCACGATAGAATTTCGGAATATAGGCTTCCTGACAGTAGCCGTTTCCCAGAAAGGTCCGCACCTGCGGGTCGGGCACCTTGCAGAATATCTTGGTATAGTCATGGGTTCTGGCCATGCGCTCCATCTGATCGATGATATCCGGCATATCCACTGGGGCCAGTTTCATCAAATAAATCCGATTGTTGTTTGTTCCATGCTGGATCACGGAATGATCCATTTTAACGATTTGATCCATGCTTATCCTTCCTTTGGTTTTAATGTCCGGTTCAATGTGAAAAAGACCAGCGCGGAGAGGAGAATGCCGTAGAAACTGGCATCGAGCCCCAGGGGGAGAGGGATTTGAGTGATGATCATGAACAGGGTCAGGCCGCCTCCGGACAGCATGCCGGCCAGCGCGGCTGACGGGTGTTTGCGCCGGCAAAAGAAAGCGCCCAGAGTGGGGATAAACAGGCCGGAGACCATGAACGCGTAGGCGTGCAGTATGATTTCCAGCACGGTGGCAAAGCGGCCTGCAATGACTACGGTTGAGGCGCCGATGATCAGAGTCACCAGCTGAGAGAGCCGGATCAGTTGTTTTTGAGACGGGTTTTTTAGAAAAATCTTTTCAATGATGTCATTGACAAAATTACCCGATGAGGCGATAAGGCAGCTGTCCGCCGTGGACATGATGGCCGAAAAATAGGAGGCCAGGACCAGCCCGGTAATTCCGATGGGAAGACTCTGTTTGATCAGAAGCGGAAGTCCCATTTCCGCTTCCACACCCGGAGTCAGAACCCGGGCGATCATTCCCAGGGTGACACCTACAAAAGCGAGAAGCGGATATTCGAACAGACCGGCGATGAACCAGGCCTTCTGCGCCTCTTTGGCGTTTCGGCATGCGTAGATTCGCTGATACAGGGTCATGCCGATAAACCAGATGGGAATGATGGTGACAAACCAGTTCACCAGCTGCACCCAGCCGACATTGGCGAGCGTGAAATAGGCGTCCGGCAGTGTGTTCCGAACCGCCTGCCAGCCTCCGGCCCGATGCAGAGAGAAGGGAAGGGCGAAAAACGTCAGTCCGGTCATCAGGATGATCCACTGCGCCGTATCCGTATAGATGACGGCCTTGAGACCTCCCAGCACCGTGTACAGGATGATGATGCCCGCGATGATGTAGAGGGATCCCTGCAGCGGGTTGTCCGGGAACAGCCTGAAAAACATGGTGCCGGCCGCCAGCTTGGCTCCGGCCAGAATCTGGGCGCCTGTGAATCCCAGATATCCGATTCCGGAAATCAAAGCCGCTGCCAGGGCCACGCTGGACCCGTAATGATGCCTGAGAAAGTCGGGAAAGGTTAAAAGCCCGAGCTTTTTATCGATGCGTTTCAGGCGGGGAATGATTAAAACGGCCGTGAGCCAGGCGCCGACCAGGCCGGTGAAGAGCAGCCAGGACCCGGACAGCCCCATGAGAAATCCCAGCCCTCCCAGGCCGATGGAGAATCCGCCGCCCACGTCGGTGGCGACAACGGAAAGGCCCACGTGAAAAGAGGAGATCTGCCGGTTTCCGACATAGTAATCTTCACGGCTTACGTTTTTGTGGAAAAAATAAAATCCGATGGTCAGCACACCGGCCATGTAACAGCCGAATATCATAAAATCCAGCCAATGCATAGAGATTATTCCCGTCCGTTTCCATTATTTCGTCTTTCGAGGCGTTCATTATCCCTGGGTATCAGAGAGACAGGACCATCGAGATCAGACAGCAGACTGGCGATGCCCACCGCCTGGTATTCACTGGCATCATCGAGTTTCAGCTGCAGTGTGCAGTTTTCACACTGACGGTCGCAAAAGATCGGTTCGTAAGAGTCGGGTTCCTTGTAGGTGCAGATGACCCCTTCATAATTTCTCAGTACGACCTTGTTGGTCGACCAGGAGATGAGATAATTCGGCATGACCGGAATCTTCCCGCCGCCTCCAGGGGCGTCGATCACATAGGTGGGAACCGCGAATCCGCTGGTATGGCCGATCAGGCTTTCGATGATTTCGATTCCCTTGCCGATGGGCGTGCGGAAATGGGAGAGACCTTCCGACAGGTCGCACTGGTACAGATAATACGGCCGAACCCGGTTTTGCACCAGCTTATGAACCAGACGTTTCATGATTCGCGGACAGTCGTTGACACCGGCCAGCAGCACCGACTGATTGCCCAGCGGGAATCCCGCGTCGGCCAGATGCTTCAGGGCTTCCCGCGAGGAGGCGGTGATCTCTCTGGGATGATTGAAATGGGTGTTGATCCACAGAGGCTGATGCTTTTTCAGCATTTGTACCAGCGGTTCCGTAATCCGGTAGGGCAGAACCACCGGGATGCGTGTGCCGATCCGGATCACCTCCACATGCGGAATGGCCCGCAGCTCCGTGAGAATCCAGTCCAGATACTCCTCGGACAGCATCAGGGGATCTCCCCCGGACAGCAGAACGTCGCGGATGACCGGGTTTTCCTGAATATAGTGGAGGCCCGCCTGGATCTCTTTGCGGTCCGGGATGGAATCCACATCGCCCACGCGGCGCTTCCGTGTGCAGTGGCGGCAGTACATGGCGCAGACGTTGCTGATACAGAAAAGGACCCGGTCGGGATAGCGGTGGGTGATGCCCGGCACCGGACTGTCCTTGTCTTCGGAGAGCGGGTCGGCCATGTCCACGGCCGAAAGGGTCAGCTCGTGAACCGACGGGACCGCCTGCTTGAAGACCGGATCGTTGATATAGTCTTCCGTGTCGATGAGCGACAGATAGTAGGGAGTGACGGAAATCGGAAACTTTTTAACGGTTTTTTCCAGTTTGCGCCGTTCTCCGGCAGGCATACGGATGTCCAGAAGTTTTTCCACCATGCCGATATCATGAACGGCGTGTTTGAGCTGCCAGCGCCAGTCCATCCATTTCGATTTAACGGTGGTTTCATCGATACGTTCTGCTATAAACTTCTGTTTGTCATTGTATTTAGACATTGTTCCTCCCAGAGATGTTCCCACGGGTTTCCGGAACGGGTTTCAATGAAGATGGATGAGGGTAATTCTCTGCCGAAAGACGAGGCGAACGACTAGAAAAACGAGAAGTTTCGGATTCGGTTGCTGCAAACCACGGAGTTGTTGTGAACGATCAACGCCATCTTCCTGTGTCTCTCTTATATTTTGTACTGATATAATATTTCAATTTTATTAGTCAATATCAAGTAAAAAACCGGATTTTTTGAATAATTAAGCAGGCCGAATCAGAAGGGATGATGGCCCAGGGTTTTCGTCTATTGTGTACATGCTGTCCGGATGCCGGGTCGAAAAAAACAAATTGTTTCTTTTTTTGGATGATTTTTTTTATTACATTTCTTTTTATGAATAAATACGGGCGGAACACTTTGACCGAACGGTCTTCAAGGAGAGCGATACAATGGGCGGTATGTTCGGTGTGGCCGCGAAATTCGACTGCGTGAGAGATCTTTTCTACGGCACGGATTATCATTCTCATCTGGGAACGCGCAGGGGCGGAATGGCGGTTCTCAGAGGAAAGACTTTTACGCGCATCATACACAATATCGAGAACGCCCAGTTTCGAAGCAAATTCGAGGAACATCTCGGCGGCATGAAAGGCCGGATGGGCATCGGCTGCATCAGCGATACCGAGGATCAGCCCCTGATCATCGGCTCTCATCTGGGACCCTACGCCATTGTCACCGTCGGGCGTATCAACAATATCCGTTCTCTGTTAAGGAAAGCTTTCGCCCGGGGAGCCCATCTGTCGGAGATGAGCGGCGGCATGCCAAACGCCACGGAATTGATGTCCATTCTCATCAATCAGGGTTCCACATTCGAAGAGGGTATTCGCACGGCCCATGAATCCATTGACGGTTCGTGCAGCCTGCTGATTCTGACGCCCACGGGTATTTACGCGGCGCGTGACCGCCTGGGCCGTACGCCGCTTCTGATCGGTGAAAAAGAAGGCGCCCTGTGCGCCGCCATGGAAACCTGCGCCTTTCCCAATCTCGGGTACGCTCTGAAGCATGAACTGGGACCGGGAGAAATTGTGCGCGTGTCCGCCGAGGGGATGGAACGGCTTGCCGCTCCCGGATCGAAACTTCGGATCTGCGCCTTTCTCTGGGTATACTACGGATTCCCGGCATCGACCTATGAGGGGATCAACGTGGAAGTCATGCGAAACCGCTCCGGTGCCATTTTGGCTAAAACCGACCGTGTCGACGTGGACATGGTGGCCGGAGTACCGGATTCGGGAATCCCCTATGCCATCGGCTATGCCAATGAAGCCGGGATCCCCTATCTTCGTCCATTTACCAAATACACACCGACCTGGCCCAGATCGTTCATGCCGCATAACCAGAAGATCCGCAATCTGGTGGCCCGAATGAAACTCATACCCATTCCCGAACTCATTCGGGACAAGAGGCTGCTCTTTACGGAAGATTCAATCGTTCGCGGCACCCAGCTTCGAGAAACCATACGCCGGCTTTATGATGTGGGCGCGCGTGAAGTGCATATGCGTCCGGCCTGCCCGCCCTTGATATACACATGCCGTTATCTTAATTTTTCTCAGTCCCGTTCCGAGCTCGACCTGGCGGGTCGATGGGCCATCGAAACGTTGAAAACAAGACGAAAATCCCTTGAATCTTTCATCGACCCCCTGTCCGACGATCACGCGGCCATGATCGAAATCATTCGCGATCGGCTGAATCTGACCAGTTTGAGGTATCAGAACGTAAAGGACATGCTTGGAGCCATCGGAATGGGGGCCGACCGGGTTTGCACGTACTGCTGGGACGGGCGCGGGTAAATAAATTACTGGATCGATTTCCGGAGGAACTCCGATGACCAAAACCGAAAGCCACATCGAAACGAAACTCATTCATGCGGGTGAACCCCGGCCCCGAATCGGCGGGGCGGTGAGTCTGCCGATTTTCCAATCTTCCACGTTTGAATACGACAGCGGATCCGGCTCAGAAGATATCAAATATATCCGACTGAACAACACACCCAATCATCTGGCCTTGAATGAGAAGCTTGCCGCCCTGGAGAATGCGGAAGCGGCCATCGTAACGGCCAGCGGCATGGCCGCTGTTTCCACGGCGCTTCTGACCGTGCTGGGCAGCGGTGACCATATGCTGGCCCAGAACTGTCTTTATGGAGGCACTCATACGCTGATTACCGGAGATCTGGGTCAGTACGGCATTGCCTATGATTTTATCGACGGCGGAGATCCGGCCTCCTGGGAAGCGATGCTCAAACCCAATACTCGCATCATCTATGTGGAAACCATGACCAATCCCCTGATGCAGGTGGCCGATCTGAAGGGAATCGTGGATTTTGCCCGCAGCCATGGTCTGATCTCCATGATAGACAATACCTTCGCCAGCCCCGTCAATTTCCGGCCGGCGGAGTGGGGATTCGACCTGTCCATCCATTCCTGTACCAAGTATCTCAACGGTCATTCCGACATTGTAGCGGGAGCTGTCATCGGCCGCAGAGAACTCATCGAACGGATTCTGACCCGGCTCAATCATCTGGGAGCGACTCTGGATCCTCATGCCTGTTTTCTGCTGTACAGGGGGCTGAAAACCCTGGCCGTCAGGATGAATTATCAGAACCGCAGCGCCGTTCAGATCGCCGAATTTCTGGAACAGCATCCCTGTGTGGAAAAAGTGAACTTTCCCGGATTGCCGGCCCATCCGGACCATGAGCGGGCCCGCGAGCTGTTCGACGGTTACAGCGGAATGCTGAGTTTCGAACCTCGTGGAGGGTTGAAAGCGGCGAATCGGTTTCTGGGCAAACTGCGCATTCCTGTTGTGGCCCCGAGTCTGGGAGGCGTGGAAACCCTGGTCACCCGGCCGGCGATGACCTCGCATTCCAGCATGTCTCTTGAGGATCGGCGGCTCATGGGTGTGTCCGACAGTTTGATACGGATCTCTGTGGGCATCGAGGCTACGGAAGATCTCATCGATGATTTCGAGAACGCCCTGGGCCGCTGAAACCGAATCGGCGTTTTGATAAAACAGCCGGACAGGGAAAGGAGTTTGCATGCGTCGAATACGGATCGGATTTTTACCGCTGATTTTGTTGCTGGGTTTCTGCCAGCCGCGTACAGGGCAGTACGAAACTCCTCTGAATATTATTCTGATGATCGGTGACGGAATGGGAATGGCTCACATGAGTGCCCTGCAAACGGTCAAACCGGACAATCATCTGCGCCGGCTTTCTGCGGGGGGAATGGTGCTGACCCATCCGTACAGGGGATATATCACGGATTCGGCGGCATCCGGAACCGCCATGGCTACGGGTGAGAGAACGCGCAGCGGTTCGATTTCCGTAGATCCCCGAGGGCGCCGCATAGAGACCGTTCTCCAGGCGGCCGAAAAGAAAGGCATGGCCACGGGTCTGGTGGTTACCTGCCGGCTGACCCATGCCACTCCCGCCGTTTTTGCCGCTCATGTGCCGCAGCGGAGCATGGAAGCGGAGATCGCGGTTCAGATGGCCGCCCGGGACATTGAAGTGATGCTGGGAGGAGGGCTCAATTACTTCCTGCCCGGAAGCGAGGATGGAAGCCGGCGTGAGGATGAAACGGATCCGCTTTCCATGCTGAAATCGCGCCATCCGGTTGTTCATTCCATCGAAGAACTCCGCGCGCTGTCCGATACGCGCGGCGTGTACGGCTTTTTTCATCTTTCGCATCTGCCGCCCCGCAAGGAGCGTTCATTCGGCCTGGAGGAACTGACCCGAAGCGCCCTGAAAATTCTTTCAGGGTATGAACGGGGATTCTTTCTCATGGTGGAGGGTTCCCAGATCGATTGGGGCGGACACGATAATGACATGGATTATATTCTGCATGAGATGATTGAATTCGACGAGGCGGTGGGCGTTGCCATGGATTTTACCGAAAAACACGGAAACACCCTGCTGGTGGTCACGTCCGACCATGAAACAGGCGGGCTGTCTTTGCTGGACGGGGATATTGAACAAAGGATGATTACGCGGGCCGCCTTTGCCTCCGGGGGTCACACGGGGGAGATGGTTCCGCTTCTGGCCTCCGGACCGCACAGCGAGCGTTTCGGGGGCATTCATGAAAATACGTTCATCGGGAAGATGCTGAAGGAGCTGGTCGGGAGATGAAAAGACGTGAGAGGTGAAGACGTAAGGAAAAGCAGAGCGCAAGAAAAAGACAGGTTTGCCGAAGTGAATTTGTCCACCGCAGTCCATTCTAATTTTCGAGGCATCCTCTAATTTTAGAGGATTTCCAGCCGATTAACCCTGCCCAGAGAATGCTGATTTAACTGCACTTATCCTGATAACCACGGATTGGTACATATTTTGTACGATCTGTTCCCGGAACCGGCGACAGATTCGGTGTAAGAAAAAAAATCGTCATTTATTCAAGGAAGGGGCCATGCGGGCAGTTCAACGTCATCATCCATTTCCCCGAATGTTTCTGATCGTCGCTCTTCCGGTTTCTGCCGTTACTCTTCAGTCCTGCCGGGACATGCCGAACAATCCGAAACCGGGCAGGATCCATCCGCATAAACAAGAGTATGTAAGCGGCTGATCACGCCGCGCCGAATTCGAGATACAAACCCCCACCCGCGCGGTTTTGGGGAAGACATATGGAAGGGTCGATATCCTCTCTCCGGTAATCGACATGATGGTGAGTGTCTCCGGCCCGCAGCGGGTGCGGGTATTTTTTCCAGCCTGATGAACTTTGGTGCGAGGGAGAATCACAGATGAAACGAAAGCATTTCACGAAAAAAGGGTTCATCCAGAGGGGTTTCTTCGTTCTTTTATTATTCATTCCAAACATATCCGCTGAGGATTTGTCCCGTCCGGTTTTCTCCCTGGCAGCGAAACAGGCATGAACGATGAGGCCGGCATCAAACCTCGGTTGAAAAATCGGTTGCTGTTTAATCAAGTATTTATTATCTTCCCCAATACTTTTTGTGGTTTCGAAGCAGGGTTTTAATCATCCAGGCGGAAAAAGAATCTCTACCGATGACAAATAGTACTCATTGCTCAAAGGGGGCATGGCCGTCAAACCGGCTCGTCGCCCCTTTTTGATTTTTACAGTGTATACAATCCATTTCTACTTAATGATGTATCACAAATATAGGGGAAAACCGATGAAATCGAGAAAGCGGATACTGTGCCTGTTTCTGATCATGCTGTCACTGGGGGCGCAGGGCGAACCGACCCTGCGGCCCGACTATCGTTCGGCCGCCCGGTTCTCGCAGGACAGAATGAAGAAAATGGTGTTCAGCACCTGGGTCGACGCCCACTGGCTGAAACTGAGCGACCGTTTCTGGCATACGTTTGAGACGCCGGAAGGCAAAAACTACTATCTGGTCGATCCCTCCCGGAAAGACCGCCGCCTTCTGTTCGATCCCGTCGAGGTGGCCGCCCGGGTCACGGAGATTGTCGGAGATCCTTTTGAGGCCAAACATCTTCCCATCGAGAATTTAAAGTTTGTCAAGGATGAAACAGCCATTCGTTTCGATATCAAGAGCACGCTCGATGAAGAGGAGAAAAAGGAAGAGGGAGAGGAAAAGAAGGAAGAGGGAGAGCAAAAGAAGAAAGAGACAAAAGGAAAGCCGAAAAAAAAGGTGTTTACCTTCGAATACGACCTTCGGACCGGGATCCTCACTCATCTTGAGGACTATGAAAAAGATCCGGAGAGACCCCGCTGGGCCGGCATATCGCCCGACGGCGAGACGGTCGTGTTTTCCAAACATTACAATCTGTACCGGATGGGCCGGGCCGATTATGAGAAGGCCCTGAAAGACGAGAAGGATACCACGATTGTGGAGCATGCCATCACCACGGATGGTGAGGAGCGTTTCGGATACGGCGGCAGGCCCCGCGGGACCACGGACCAGAAGTGGGAAAAGGACAAAGACAAGCGCCAGCCGGTCAATATTCTGTGGTCCAGGGATTCAAAGAAGTTCGCTCTGATCCGCACGGACGAGAGAAAGGTTAAAGAGCTTTGGGTGATCCATCATACGAGCCGCCCCCGGCCGGAGCTGGAGACGTATACATACCACATGCCCGGTGAAAAAGAGGCTCCTCAATACCAAATCGAAATATTCGATGTTCAGACGGACGAAAGGCTCGTGATTCCGGCGGAGCGATTCAAGGATCAATCTCTCTCCCTGTTCAGGGCGTCCCGCCTTGCCAGCGAGAGAGACGATGATTACACGCCGGCCCTGTGGCTGTCGGAGACCTCCGATGAGCTGCACTTCAGTCGAAGCAGCCGGGATCTGCACCGCATCGATATCTGTGTCGCGGATGCCAATACCGGCGAGGTGAAGGTTTTGGTGGAAGAGCGGCTCAACACTTACGTCGAGATCCGGACTCCGGGTCTGGTCGGCAACGGCCGGCAGCTGGTTCAATGGTCCGAGCGTGACGGCTGGGCCCATTTTTACCTGTACGACGACCGGGGAAACCTGGTCAACCGCATCACGTCCGGTCCCTTTCACTGTCAGCGTATCGTCGGGATCGACGAGAAAGAGCGGGTGCTCTATTTCACGGCCAACGGCCGCGAACCGGGTCAGGATCCCTATTATGAGCATCTGTACCGGGTGAATCTGGACGGAAGCGGCCTGAAGCTCCTGAACCCGGGGAATTACACGAATCAAGTCAGCATGAACGACGGCAACCGGTATTTTGTGAACAATTATTCGCGGGTCAATACCGTTCCCAAAGCCGAGCTCCGGAATCACCGGGGCGAAAAGATCATGGATCTGGAGACAGCGGACCTGTCCCTGCTGATGGAGACGGGTTTCCGTTTTCCCGAGCCATTCCGGGTGAAGGCCGACGACGGGCTCACCGATCTGTACGGCGTGATGTACAAACCTTTCGATTTCGACTCGACCCTGAAGTATCCGGTCGTCGCCTACGTGTATCCCGGGCCGCAGACCGAGGCGGTCAACAAGTCGTTCTCTACCCGGATGGACCGCGTGGACCGGCTGGCCCAGGTCGGTTTCATCGTGATTACCGTGGGCAACCGCGGCGGACATCCGGACCGGTCCAAGTGGTATCACAATTACGGCTACGGAGACCTGAGGGATTACGGTCTGGCCGATAAAAAGACCGCGATCGAGCAGCTGGCCTTGCGGCATCCCTTTATCGACATCGAAAGAGTGGGCATTTTCGGACACAGCGGCGGGGGGTTCATGTCCACCGCGGCCATGCTGGTCTATCCGGACTTCTTCCACGCGGCGGTCTCCAGTTCGGGAAATCATGAGAACAACATCTACAACCGCTGGTGGAGCGAGAAGCATCACGGGGTCAAGGAGGTCATTGACGAAGAAGGCAATGTCACCTTCCATTATGATATTGACACCAACTCCGAGCTGGCCGCCAATCTCAAGGGGCATCTGCTTCTGGCCACCGGAGATGTGGACAACAACGTGCATGCGGCCAATACGCTGGTCCTGGCCCGGGCGCTGATCAAGGCCAACAAGCGGTTCGATTTCTTTGTGTTTCCGGGACAACGCCACGGATACGGGGACATGTCGGAGTATTTTTTCTGGCTCATGGCCGACCATTTTTCCAAATATCTTCTGGGACATCGGGTTGATGATGTGGATATAGTGGAGATCAACCGGGACAGGCCGTTGAAGAAGGGACGCTGATAACTTTCGAATTATTGAATACCATGAATAAGCAGGTCAGGATTCTTTGGCCTCTTCCCGAAATGCGGCCCGGAGCGGTTCCGGGGAAAAACCATCCGGGCACATTCTGGGCCTGCCGGGAGGACCGGCATCACGGCGGCGTGGATCTGTACGCTCCGCCGGGTACTCCGGTGGTTTCCACAGAGAAAGGCCGCGTGCTCGAGACGGGCCGGTTCACGGATCCGAATCAGCGCCCGTACTGGAATACCACCTATTTCGTTCTGATTTACCATGAATCGGGTCTCACGGCCCGCTATGCCGAGCTCATGGATTTTTGCGTGAAAACAGGAGAAACCGTGCGCGCCGGTCAGCTTCTCGGCCATGTGGGTGCTGTTCTGAATCTGGAACGGATCGACGGAAACGCGCCGGCCTATATTCGAAAGCTGGGAGACGAGGGAAGATCCAGTATGCTCCATTTCGAACTCTACACGTCGCCTCACCGGTCCGGCAGGGACTACTCGGGCGGCAACTGGTTCCGGAAAACCCGGCCGGCCGGCCTGCTGGACCCGGTGCCGTATCTGATATCCGGTATCGTTCCTTCCTCAATATCGTCACCTGAAGAGTCTTCATCATGACCGTGCATGACTCAAAACAGGCCTTCGGTTTAGTCCGGCGTGTCACGCTGGCCGGCATGGCCGTTAACCTGCTTCTTGCGGGCGTCAAGATCGCGCTGGGGCTTCTGGGTTCCAGCCGCGCCGTGCTGGCCGACGGCATTCACAGCCTTTCGGATCTCAGCACAGACATCGCGGTGATCGTGGGCGTCCGATTCTGGTCCGCACCTCCGGACGAGGACCATCCGTACGGACACAACCGCATCGAAACCCTGGTGACTGTGGGCATCGGGCTGTTTCTGGCCGCCGCGGCCGTGACGATCGGATATGAGGCACTGAGTTCATTTCGAAGCGGCCATTCCGTTCAGACGCGATGGATCGCCGCGGCCGGGCCTCTCCTGTCCATTGTTTTCAAGGAAATGATGTATCGATGGACGGCACGGGTCGGCAGGAAGATCAAATCACCGGCTGTGACAGCCAATGCCTGGCATCATCGCTCCGACAGCCTCAGTTCTCTGCCGGCCCTGGCAGCGGTCGTCGCTTCCGCAGTCGATCCGGCCTGGGCGTTTGTGGACTCCATCGGCGCCGTGGTCGTGGCCCTGTTCATTCTCAAGGTCGCGTGGGACATCATTCATCCCGCCTTGACGGAACTGGCAGACCGGGGCGCCACGCACAGGGAGCGGGAAACGATTCAGGCCCTGGCAGGAAGCGTTGAAGGGGTTCGCGAAGTGCACGGCCTGCGCGCCAGAAGGGCCGGATCCGGCCTGTTTGTCGATCTGCACGTGCTGGTGGATTCCCGGATGACGGTGCGGAAAGGGCATGAGATCTCTGAAACCGTGAAAAATACGCTTCTGGACCGCGGTCCTGAGATCGTGGATGTGGTCGTCCATATCGAGCCGTGCGACCGTGTCAGCGGCGTGAAGGGGTGTGCCGGCAAGCCGGAATAATAAACGTTTTTTTTCTTGTTTTCGACGTTTCGGTTTTGTACTTTGCACTGACATGCGGGTCATGGCTCCCGATACACCAATCCATTTTCGGAACTGCTTTATCCCTTCAAGAGAGATCCGTTTTCACCCTTCTGTCCCGCCGTTTTCGACATGATCAATATGACCCGTGAGGTTTTGGAAGTGATTCATATCAGGAGTCTGCCATGTTCCGTCGACTTTTACCGATCTTTGTTCTTCTTTTCATGGGCTGCGCGTCCCAGCGGCCTGATTCCGAGCCGGAAAGGGAGGTCAACATGCCTGAGGAGCCTTCGCTGTACCGCGGCCTTCCCCGGGGCATTCTTCACGCGAAGTTCACGGTGCTGGAAACCTCGGAACAGGAAGGAGGGGATTTTATATGCGTTGTCCGTATCGATGAAATGCTGGGAAGCGGGCCCGCGGCTCCGCCCATGGCCGCCGGGGCGGTGATCGAACTGCTGATTGCTTCCCGTTTTCTCGGTGAAGAACGAGACGGACCCCCTGAGCCGGAAACCACGCTCGAGGCCTATGTGGGGTATGCCCGGGTTTTGGGGCGGGAGGACGGCCAGTGGAGGCTGGTGAAATGGATCGACGGTTTGGAAGACGAGTAAAGGGAGGGAGAAATCATGAAACGGTATAACAGGCTGTTTGTTGCCGCGGGGATTACGGCTGCGGCCGTGCTACTTGCCCTGACACTGCTGCCCGAGCGGCCCAAGGCGGTGCGCGAAACCCGCATTCGGTCGACGCAGTCGCCCAAGGCGTCGCGGGCCTCGCGTTTCGGCCGCGTGGAATATTATCAGCGGCTGCTGCGCGATCCGGCCACGGGACGGATTCCCGAAGACATTCGGCGCAGGGAACTGGCCTTCGCCCGGAATCTGCCCCGGGCCGAACAGCGCCTGGCCAAGGGTTCCGCCGCCCAGTTCACCTGGAAATCGGCCGGTCCCACGGATGTGGGAGGGCGTGTCCGTGCCCTGGCCGTGAACATCAGCAATTCCAGCACCGTCCTGGCGGGAAGCGTATCCGGAGGCATCTGGAAAAGCACGGATTCCGGAGCCACCTGGGCGCTCAAGAACACGCCGGGCCAGAATCTGGCCGTCACTTCTCTGGCCCAGGACACCCGATCGGGACACACCGGCACCTGGTATTACGCCACGGGCGAGTTCGACGGCAGCGCCTACGACCGGGGCGCCAGGGCCTTCGTGTACGGGGCCGGCGTGTACAAGTCCACCAACGGTGGCGAGACCTGGACCGAACTGCCCTGGGCCCAGGGCGATAACAATCCGACGGCCTGGAGTTACCCCACGAACTATATCTCCCGGCTGGTGGTGCATCCGTCCAACGGGTATGTGTTCGTGGCCAGCCACGCGTACGGTATTTTCCGATCCACGGACGGCGGCGCGAGCTGGGGGTACGTTCTCGGCGGCGTGAACCAGGGAAATTTTCATTATTACGCGGATGTCGCTCTCACATCAGACGGGCGCGTCGTGGCCGCCCTGTCCAACAGCTACTGGGGCAGCAGCACTTCCTCGTTCGGCGGAATCTATGTCTCCAGTAATTACGGGGGATCCTGGACCGATGTCACGCCTTCCACGTTTCCGTCCAGCCATGAGCGCACCGTGCTGGGGTGCGCGCCCTCCAATCCCGATATTGTCTACACCATGACCTACGCGGGCGGTTCGGGAACGGGCGAGGACGTGCGGTATCACAAGATCGATCTGTCCGACGCGGCCAACAACGCCGACCGGTCGGCCAACATGCCGGCGCTGGACATGAATATGGAAGGATTTGTCCATACCCAGCGAAACTACAACATGATTCTGGGCGTCAAGCCGGATGACGAAAACTTCGTGGTTCTGGGGGCCACCAGCATGTTCCGATCTTCAGACGGATTCGCCACCCAGCCCACCAGCGCCCGCGATGCCTGGATCGGGGGGTACTGGTCGACCAATCCCTGGCGTTACCCCAATCTGCATCCGGATCAGCATGTGTTTGCTTTTGACCCCCAGGACAGCAAAAAACTCTGGGTGGGGCATGACGGGGGTATCAGCTATACTCCGGACATCACCCAGACCGTGGGATCGAACAGTTATCTGACCTGGGCGGACAAGAGTCCCGGTTTTATCACCACCCAGTTCTACACGGTCGCCCTGCCCTGGACGGCCGGGGACAACCGGATCATGGGCGGCACCCAGGACAACGGCACGCCCTGGCTCACCTGGAACGGCAGCACGGCCTCGGCTTCCAGGGATGTGAGCACCGGGGACGGGTGCTACGCCTATTTCGGAGCCGATTACGGATACACCTCGCCTCAGTACGGTCAGGTCAAGCGGTATGAATACGACGCCTCGGGCCGGCCCGTGAACAACTTGACCTATGTGTATCCGGCTGTGATCTATCCCAATTTCAGCAATCAGCTCTTCGTGCATCCCTATGTGGTGGATCCCAACAATGAAGACGTCATGTATTATCCGGACGGCAACAAGCTCTACCGGAACAGCGCCCTGTCGTCCATTCCCAGATGGCAGCAGGGAACCAACACGGGATGGGATTACAGCCTCTCTTCCCTGTCCATGCCGACAGGGTATTTAATCTCTGCTCTGCAGGTCTCACGTTCCAACCCGGCGCATGTGCTCTATTACGGGGCCAGCGACCCCTCAAACCGCACTCCTTCGACCAAAAGACCCAGGGTGTACCGCCTGGAGAACGCCAGTACGGCCACGACAGGCGTGCAGGACCGGAGCGACGCGAGCTGGCCGGAGGGCGCGTATGTACACGATATCGCCGTGAATCCGGAGAACGCGGACGAGATCATGGTGGTCCTGTCCAATTACAAAATCATCGGCCTGTACCACTCCACGAACGGCGGCCAGACCTATACGCCTGTGGAAGGAAACCTGACAGGAACCGAATCCAATCCCGGACCTTCGATGCGTTCCGCGGCCATTCTGGAGCGCGGCGGTGAATCCACGGTCTATCTGGCCGCCACCAGCGTGGGGGTTTTCTCCACCGTGAACCTCAACGGCCCATCCACGGTCTGGTACCAGGAGGGGTGGAACGAGATACGCAACGTGGTGGTGGAGAAACTCTTCGCCCGGACCACGGACGGCCGGGTGGTGGCCGCCAGCCACGGTCTGGGACTCTTCGTGGCGGAGGCGGGTTCGTCCCCACCGGTGGATGAGGACGATCTTGTGCCCCGGCGGTTCTCTCTGGAGCAGAACTATCCCAATCCGTTCAATCCGGCGACCACCATTCGCTATACTCTGTCCGAAGCCGCGAAGGTCCGGCTGCAGGTGTTCGACCTGCGCGGCCGTTCGATCGCCCTGCTGGCGGACGGAATCGAGACCGCGGGCGAGCACACGGTGACGTTCGACGGAACGAACCTGCCCAGCGGTGTGTACGTGGTCCGGCTCACGGCCGGAAACGCGACCCGGACTCGAAAGATGACGCTCATGCGTTAGGGAGAAATGATTCGGTTTCATGGATGAATCGAATATTCAGGCCCCCTTCAACGGTGACTGAGAACAAGGCATTCATCGGAGTCGGGGGCTTTTTACAGGCATTTCGGATTGCGAATTGAAAAAACCGTGATTCGTAATTCGTAAATCGTAAGGCGAAAAGACACAAAGCGCAGAGCGCGGAGCGCAAAGAGCAAGAAAAGTAGCCCGCCGGAGGCAAGCGAAGCATCTCGGATATCGAATGGCGGATCGAAAAGACGCAAAGCGCTGAGCGCGAAGCGCTTGGCGGAGAAAACGTGACGACGGACAGTCTTTACGAATCACGAGTTACGAATCACGATGAAAGAATATAATATTAAACTAAACCGATTTCCTGAAAAAAAAGAAAGAATGCATTCATGAACCATGACCCAGTCTGTTCCCGCTGCGGGCAGGAATTGAAAGAAGGTGAATTTTTTCGCGTCGACGACCGGCCTGTCTGTACAGGCTGCCTGTATCCGGGCATGAAACCCATTTCATTCTGGCCCATCGGCATTGTTTGTTCGTCCTATGTGCACACGGAGGACGGCTCCAGACCCCGGGAGGTGACGGCCGAGATCCATCTGCTGCCCTCCATGGAACCTTTTATGGACCGCCTGGAAGACGAGAAGATGCTCACGGTCGTCTATGTTTTTCACAGGGTTGAGAATTTCACCACCCGATGTGTCCGACGGTATGACGGAAAGGACGTAGGCGTACTGGCCTCACGCTCGCCCCATCGTCCGTCCCGTCTGGCCGTTCAGGACGTGAAACTGCTGCGGCGGAAGGGAACCGTTCTGTATGTCCGTGGGCTGGACGCCCTGGACGGCAGTCCGGTTCTGGACATCAAAATGCAGCACCCAAATCATCACAAAAAGGACTGATTCATGCGGATTCTGAAAACAGCCGCAGCGCTGACAATCGTGGCTATTTTGATGCTCGGTCTGGGAAGGCCGTGGGGCTCTTTGCCGCCCCTGGGCCATTTCTTCAATCCCTTCACCGGATTCTGGCAGAATCACGCGGGTCGCCCTCTTCCGGCCGAACTGATTCTACCCGGCCTTCGGGATGCTGTGACTGTGGCCGTGGATGGGCGGGGGGTCCCTCATATTCGGGCTGAAAACTCCCATGACCTGTATTTCGCGCAGGGTTACGTGACGGCCCGGGACCGGCTGTGGCAGATGGATATGCAGACCCGGTACACGGCCGGGCGTCTGGCCGAGGTCATGGGCCCTTCCATGGTGGAATCAGACCGGTTTCAGCGGCGTCTGGGCCTGACCGCCGCGGCGGAGACGGCTCTGAAGGCGTTTGAAAGGGACCCGGAAACGCGGGAGGTTGTCGAGGCCTACACGGCCGGAGTGAACGCGTATATCGCCTCCCTGACGCCCCGGAGTCTTCCCCTGGAATACAGGCTGATGCGCTTTCGTCCCGAACCCTGGACCGCGCTCCGCTGCGCTCTGCTTCTCAAGTCCATGGCCTGGGATCTGACGAGTTACAACCGGGATCTTCAGAACACCCGGACCCGTGATTTTCTGGATGTTAAAACGTACAACAGACTCTTTCCGGAACGTCTTCCTTTTGAAGAACCGGTTGTTTCAGGATACGGAGACAACGGCCGTACCCGGGGAAGGACGATTCCGGCAGACGCGCTTCTGCCCGGAAGCAACAACTGGGTGGTGGCCGGATCCCGAACCGCCTCGGGATATCCCATTCTGTGCAATGATCCTCATCTGGGGCTTCAACTGCCTTCCCTTTGGTACGAGATCCACCTGACGGCGCCGGATATGGACGTCGCGGGTGTCTCGTTTCCCGGCGCGCCTGCCGTGATCATCGGCTTCAACCGTCACACGGCCTGGGGAGTGACCAATGCCGGCACGGATGTGTTCGACTGGGTTCAGATTACGCGGGCCGATTCGGCCGGTCCGATTCACGGGGCCCGGCCCAGGCGGGAAGTCATCCGGGTGAAGGGCGGCAAAACCGTGATCGACACGGTATGGTGGACGGATTTCGGCCCCGTACCCCGCCGCGCGGGCGAGCCCTATGGGCGGTCCTGGATTCCGGCCGACGCGGCCATGCGCTGGACGGGTCATGACGAATCCAATGAACTGAGAACATTCATCATGCTGAACCGGGCGCGCAGTCTCGGGGAATTCGAGGAAGCCCTGAAAACCTATGTTTGTCCCGCTCAAAACTTTGTGTTCGCCTGCCGCGCGAGAGACATCGCCATCCGTCATCAGGGCAAGTTTCCCCTGCGCCGGCCGGGAACGGGCCCCTATGTGCTGACAGAAATGGAAGCCGAAGCCTCGTGGCGGCGGTTTATTCCGTTCGAGGACGTTCCCCATGAAATCAATCCGGACCGGGGTTTTCTGGCCTCGGCCAATCAGGAGCCCGCGGGTCCGGGCTATCCCTATCCCATGCCCGGCAATTACTCGGGTCTGGGACGGGCCAGAAGGATCAACGATCTTCTGTCCGTCGCCGGGGATGTCACGCCGGAAGAGATGATGGCCATGCAGCTGGATACGTACAGCGTTTTCGCGGCCAAACTGCTGCCCGCCCTGCTGCCCCGGCTGGATCCTTCACGGCTGGATGAGTCGGCGCGGCAGACTCTGAACCTTCTTCTGGAGTGGGACTTCATGGTCCGTGCCGAATCCGCCGCGCCGGTCGTCATGGACGCCTGGTGGCAGGAGCTGTACCGGCTGATCTGGGAGGAACCTTTCGGCGTTTCCGAAGCTTCACTGCGATGGCCGGCTTATGATGTGACGCTCAAGCTGATTCTGAACCATCCGGACAGCCGCTATTTCGACGACCGGCGCACCGAAGAGCGGAAGACACTGGATCTTCTGATCCGGCGTTCCTTTCAGGCCGTTCATGACTCGCTGACCGCGAAGCTGGGTCTTCCTGGAGAAAACTGGCATCTCGGATCGGTGCGGGGCACGGACATTCATCATCTGGCCCGCCTGCCCGCGCTGGGAGTTTTGGGACTCCAGACCGGTGGCGGTCGGGGTATTGTCAACGCCACCTCCAAAACCTTCGGTCCTTCCTGGCGCATGGTGGTGTCTCTTGAAGAAGAAGTCAAGGCCTGGGGCGTGTATCCGGGCGGACAGTCGGGAAATCCGGGCTCTCCGCTTTACGATTCCATGGTGGAGGACTGGCGGTTGGGTGTGATGCATCCGCTGAACTTTTATCGTTCAACCGAGGAGGCGCTGTCCGACGGCGCTACGATCACGCGAATGCGGGGGCGAAAATGATTTTATTTTCGGTTATGCTTGGACTGCTGCTTGTGACCCATTTATCGACCCCGTTCTGGTGGTGGATCGTGGCCGTGCCCCTGACCGTGTCCGTTCTGTTCCGCCTTCCTGCCCGAATCGGTTTTGTATCCGGTTTCTGCGCGGGCGCCCTGGCGTGGGGCGGGCCGGCCCTGATTTTGGGGTTCGGACCGGGCAATCTCATCGCCGGCCGAATGGCCGTATTGTTCGGTCTGGGCCATGCCGGCCTGTTGATTCTGATTACCGCCCTGGCGGCGGGCCTGACCGCCGGTTTGTCCGGTCTGGCCGGCGCGTGGCTGGGAAGGGTTTGGGGTGGTTTTGGCCGCTGAGATTTTGCGGCCCTTCGGGCCGCGACCACGGACCGCATACCGCAGGCGGCCTTCGGCCGAGACAATAGACCGCAGACCACCGACCATGGTCGACCATTGTCTGCCGTCTATGGTCAGAACATCGTCCGCCGTCCATCGTCTATGGTCTGATAACCGGGCGTTCGCTCGGCTTGCGTTTCCGAGACGGCCATTTTTCTGAGGCCGGAAAAAGAAACGGCTTGTTCATTAAACCTATTTCAAAAGGCGGCCACATAGGGCCGCCCCTACCTGCACCTTTAACTCTGTCGTTTTTATATCTCACGTTTTTTTCCGCTCTGCACTGTGCCCTATGCGTCTTTTCCTTTCGCAATCCGCAATGCTTCCCCGCTTTGCTCACTTCCATGACTCACTTTTTATTCTTGATTTTTCCCGAAAAAATGGATACAATAGAACCATTATTTCCCGGCCCCGGTCCTGCCGGCCTCTCACGCGTGCACCACGGCCGTGGTTTCGGAAAAGGCCACGCCCGACGGACGGAAGTTCCTGATGAAACACCGGGACACGACTCGGGTGTGGGCCGGATGCAGTTTACTTAAAGGAGACAGCCATGAAATTGACAAAAAAGGCAGCAGCCGTTTTCATCGGCCTGATCATGACGACGGGGACCGCATTTTCGTCGGATCTTCCGCACTTTGACGACGGCGGATTTCTTCTCGCTGTACCGCCGGCTCACGATCCGGGGCTTTTAGGCTGGTTCAATCCCGCCATGGTGAACACCATTCACCGAAGCGAGACGATGTTTCTTTATTCCGCCGATGAGGCCGATTTCGGTAACTTTAACAACTGGGGCATTTTTACCGGAGTACAGCATTTGAGTTTTTCCGCTCTGCGCAGCCGGATTCCCATTCCCGACGGAGAAGGCGGTTTTCGGGACACGGGGGTGACCGATTACCGGATCACACTCGGAACCGGCGACCGCAATCTGGGTTTCGGTATCGGATACGGATGGTCCCGCGGAAAGGCGGAAGCCAGAAACGACCGGGTCTGGACCGCGGGATTTCTGTTCAGGCCCAACCGTGTTCTCTCGCTCGGCCTGAGCGGGCTGATCAACACGGACTATGACCGCGGCAGGGCGTCCGCGGACGCGGCACTGCGGCTTTTCGGCACGGACCGGTTCACCGTGTTCGGCGGCCTGAACTTCCGGTCCGAACCGGGCGATGATGCGTGGGGCTGGCAGGCGGGAGCCATGGTTCAGCCGGTGGACGGGATTTTTCTTTCCGGAAGAATTCTGGACGACGGCCGGTTTCTGGCGGGTGTGGGATGGAATCTGGGACGGGCGGGATTGACGGTCCGGCCCGCTTACGCGAAAAACGGCAGGCTGACCCATGCCGTGTACGGACTGCGCATGGGCGGTCCGCGGCCTTCGGTATTCACCCGGTTTCAAAAGGACAACGCCGTTCTGTCCATGAACCTTTCCGGGCGGCTGAAATATCAGCGCATGCGCATTCTGGATCAGGGGCCGACACTCAGGGGCGTGCTGGAGGCGTTGAATGACTGTCTGGAAGACAACCGCATTGCCGGAGTAGCCCTGAACCTGACAACCGCTTCGCCGGGAGGAGAGATGGCCTGGGAGATCCGGGAAGCCCTGACGAAACTGAGGGCCCGGGGAAAACGGGTGGTCGCTTTTCTGGAACGGGGAACCATGACCACCTACCATCTGGCCAGCGCGGCTGACGTGGTGGTGCTGGATCCCGAAGGCATGCTGATCCTGGAAGGGGTGCTTCGGGGCCGAACCTATATGGCCGAGGCCATTGAAAAGACCGGTCTGGGTTTTGAGGAGTGGCGGTTTTTCAAATACAAATCGGCCATGGAAAACTATGCCAGGAACTCCATGTCCGAAGCGGACCGGGAACAGCGCCAGGCGCTGGTGGATGATCATTATGAACTGATCCGGGATGATGTCTGCCGGTCTCGAGGCCTGACGTTTGATGAGTTCGACCGGCTGGTGGACGAGCAGGCGCTTTTTACCGGAACCGACGCCCTGAAGGCCGGACTGGCGGATACCCTGGGACGCTGGTCCAATGTGAAGGAGATTCTCGGCTCTCTGCCCGGTTTCCCGTCACGAAGACTCTCGGAAGGCGATCTTTCGCGGCGGGCTTTTCCTGAGAGAAAGTGGGGCCCGAAACCGCGAATCGCTCTGGTTTACGCGCTGGGTGTATGCGCCACGGATATGGGAATCAAGGCCCGGGAACTGGAACGCATCCTGCTTCGACTGGCGGAAGACAAATCCATTCGGGCCGTGGTCATGCGCGTGGATTCGCCGGGAGGCGACGCCCTGGCTTCGGACCTGGTCTCGGAGGCCATGAAGAAGGTCAGGGCGAAAAAACCGCTTATCGTCACCCAGGGCAGTGTGGCCGGTTCCGGAGGTTACTGGATCTCCATGGAAGCCGATACCATTGTGGCCGCCCCCCATACGGTGACCGGATCGATCGGCGTGATCGGCGGCTGGATCTGGAACAAGGAGCTGGGAGACTGGCTGGGCATGCGGGCCGAGTATGTAAAACGCGGCCGCCACGCGGATCTGGGATTCGGCATTCAGCTGCCTCTCATCAACCTGTCCATTCCGGATCGCAATCTGACCGAAGAAGAACTCGCGCTGATGAAGCGCTTCATTCTGGGAGCGTATGAGACCTTTGTCAGGAAAGTGGCCGCCGGACGGAGCATGACCGAGGAAGAAGTGGAAAGCATCGCCCAGGGCCGTGTCTGGTCCGGAACCCGGGGTAAGGAAATAGGTCTTGTGGACTGCATCGGCGGACTTGAACGGGCCGTGGAGCTGGCCCGCGAGGCGGCGGGAATTCCGGTTGACAAAGAAGTGGAACTGCTGGAATATCCGAAACCGGTATGGTTCGATCCCTCGGCGCTCATTCCGCCGCTTTTCGGCGTGATGCGTCCGTTCGAAATCGATCCGGCTGTGGAATACTGGCAGTGCGTGATGCGATTTCCGGGACAGCCGCTGCTGCTCATGAGTCCAATTGATATCCCGCCGGAATGGGGACACTGGAAAGGAGTCCAATAGATTGGAATCGCATCTACAAACCGTCCTGGAGGCGGTCCGCCGGGCAGCCCTGTTGTGCGAAACGGTGGCGGACGGTCTTACGGGTGAGGACACCGCTCGCAAGGAGGACCGTTCGCCCGTGACGGTGGCGGATTTCGGAAGTCAGGCGCTGATCATCCATGCCCTTCGGAAGGCCTTCCCTCGTGAGGCCGTAGTGGCCGAAGAAGACACGCGGCTGCTGAGAAAGGATGACGGACTCCTGAAACGGGTTTCGGAGGCCGTTCAATCGGTGGATCCGTCTCTGTCCCGGGAAGATATTCTGACTTGTATCGACGGCGGTGATGAACCGCCGGATTTTCATGACGTTTACTGGACCCTGGATCCCATTGACGGCACCAAAGGATTTCTTCGGGGCGATCAGTATGCCGTCGCCCTGGCAAAAATTGATCAAGGGCAGGTCTGTCTGGCCGTTCTTGCCTGTCCCCGTTTTTCCCTGAATGAGAAGGATACAGGCACAGGATCTCTGGCCTGGGCCGTCAGGGGAAAAGGGGCGTGGATCAGATCTCTGACAGGCAAGGGGGCGAACCCTTTGCGTGTGGATTCGGTAAAAGATCCCCGGAACGCGCGTTTCTGTGAATCATGGGAGAGAGGGCACGGAACCCATGAGGTTCATGAGGGAATCGCGGCCCGCCTGGGAATCTCCCGTCCTTCCCTGCGCATGGACAGTCAGGCCAAATATCTGGCCGTGGCCCGGGGGGATGTGTCCCTGTACCTCAGGCTGGCCCGGGGTAAAGCGTACCGGGAGAAGATATGGGATCATGCCGCCGGAGCCCTTCTGGTTGCCGAGGCGGGTGGCCGGGTCACGGATTTTGCCAGCCGGACGCTCGATTTTTCTCAGGGGAGACGGCTGGAAAATCATGTGGGCATTTTGGTCTCCAACGGACACTGGCATGACGTGATCCTGGATGCCGTCCGGGCGGAGACGGGCGGATCCCCGGCGGTTTGATAAAAAGAGGTGAATCATGGTGAATGAGAAAATCGAACAGGCCCTGAAGATCCTGAAGGAAAAGGACGTGGACATGTGGCTCACTTTCACCCGGGAAACAGCCTCCACACCCGATCCGACCCTGGAACTGATTCTGGGCACACACGTGGTCTGGCCCTCGGCCTTCATTCTGACGAGGAGCGGCCGAAAGACGGCCATTGTGGGAAGTCTCGACGCCCAGAATATTCGGGACCACGCGGATTATGAAGTCATCGGATATGTGGATTCAGTCAAGGAACCGCTGCTTGAGATACTCGAAAAAGAAGACCCCAAACGGATCGCCCTCAACTTTTCGACCAATGATACCATGGCCGACGGCATGACACACGGCATGTATCTGATTCTGGAGGAGTATCTGAAGGGAACGGGTTATGAAAACCGGCTGGAGTCCAGCGAGGCCCTGGTGGCCGCGCTCAGGGGGCGGAAATCTCCCGCGGAGATCGAGCGGATCCGGAAGGCCATCATGGAAACCCTCCGTATTTTCGATGAGGTGACACAGTTCGTCAAGACCGGACATTCGGAGCAGGACGTGCAGGCGTATATACGGGAGAGAATGGAGGAGCGCGGACTCACCGCGGCCTGGGATCCCGAACAGTGCCCCGCCGTGTTTACCGGGCCCGAGAGTGCCGGAGCCCACGCCGGACCCACGAAGCGAAAGATCGAACCGGGCCATATTATGAACATCGATTTCGGGGTGCGGGTGGAGGGGTATGTGTCCGATCTTCAGCGCACCTGGTACTTCCTGCGTCCCGGAGAAGCCGAAGCGCCGCAAGCGGTTCAAAAGGGATTTCAAACCATCCGCGATGCCATTCGGGCTGCCGCCGGAGCATTGAAACCGGGGGTTCCGGGCTGGGAAGTGGATCATGTGGCGCGTCAATATATCCTTGACGCCGGATACGGCGAATACCCACACGCTCTGGGGCATCAGGTGGGGCGCATGGCTCATGACGGATCGGGCCTCTTGTGTCCGAAATGGGACCGGTATAAAAATCTCCCCTATTCGAAAGTCGAGGCCGGACAGGTGTTCACTCTGGAACCGCGTCTGACCGTCGAAGGGCATGGAGTGGCCACGATCGAGGAGATCGCGGTTGTCACGGAAACGGGATGTGAATTTCTGTCCGACACCCAGGAGTCGCTGATTCTCATCGGCTGAGTCTTGCGGGGCTGCCGATTCGGTGTAACACCACAATCCCGTCCAGTGTCAGATAATTCGGAGGCATTTCCGGTTGTTTGCCCGGCGAGCTGATTCAACCGGTTTAAAAACAGGAGGAAACTCCATGCAGCTGACATGGATCGATGTTTTGCTGTTTCTGCTTTTTTTTCTGGTGGTGGTGGGTGTCAGCATGTACAAGAGCCGCCGGGAAAAGACCGGAGAGGATTTCTTTCTGGCCGGCCGCGGTCTTACCTGGCCCTTTATCGGTCTGTCTCTCATCGCGGCCAACATCTCCACCGAACATTTCGTGGGTATGGCCGGCCAGGGTGCCGGCGCGGCCGGACTGGCTGTGGCCAGTTATGAGTGGATGGCCGCGATCTGCCTGGTTATTGTCGCGCTGTTTTTTTTGCCGAAATTCCTGAAGAGCGGCATCTATACGATCCCCGAATACCTGGAATACCGCTACAATGCCGCAGCCCGCGGGCTGATGGCCGCGTATACCATGGTTATCTATGTGGGTGTTACCATCTCCGCGGTTATTTATACCGGAGGTATTTCCCTGTACACGATTTTTGACCTGCCTTTGAACCAGGCCGTCTGGCTCATCGGCGGTATCGCGGCGCTGTACACCATCTGGGGAGGGCTCAAGGCCGTGGCCTGGGCCGATCTGTTTCAGGGTTCGGCCCTGATTTTAGGCGGCCTGATCACGCTGATTCTGGGGCTCAGGGCCGTGGGCGGAGTGGGTCCCTTTCTGGAAGCCAATCACCAGCGTCTGCACATGATTCTGCCCGGGGATCATTCGGTGCTGCCCTGGACCGCCCTGGTCATCGGCCTGTGGATTCCCAATTTTTACTACTGGGGTCTGAACCAGTTTATCACCCAGCGTTCCCTGGCGGCCAGAGATCTGAAACAGGGACAGATGGGCGTGATCTTCGCCGCCGGTCTGAAACTGCTCATTCCCTTTATCATTATCCTTCCCGGAATGATCGCCCTGATGCTCTATCAGGATCGGCTGACCGCCGCCGGCGCCACCACGGATGCCGCCTATCCCATGCTCATCCGCAATCTCGTGACGCCCGGTCTTCGCGGATTCATTTTCGCCGCTCTGGCCGGAGCCGTGATCAGCTCTCTGGCGTCCATGCTGAATTCGGCGTCGACGATCTTTACCATGGATCTGTACAAACGCCGCTGGAATCCCCGGGCCGGTGATAAAGCCATTGTTTTGACCGGCCGTCTGACCACGGCGCTGTTTGTCATCATCGGATGCCTCATCGCACCCCGGTTGAGCAGTCCAAGGTTCCAGGGTATTTTCAATTATATTCAGGAATTTCAGGGATTTCTGTCTCCCGGTGTTCTGGCGGCCTTCGCCTTCGGTTTGATCGTCAAACGGGCTCCGGAGAAAGCCGGTGTGTGGGCGCTGATTCTCAGTCCTGTGATCTATGGACTTCTTCTGATTTTTTTCGGCAACGTGGCTCTTTTCGAGAACTGGGGGCTGAAACTGGGAGAGGTCGCGTTTCTCAACCGAATGGCGGTTACTTTTCTGGCCATTATCGGAGTCATGATCCTGATCACGGCCCGGAGGCCTTTGGCCGAACCCAGGACCATGCCGGAACGAAAGGGTTTTGATATGCGGCCGGCCCCGGCGGTCAAATGGCTGGGGGGTGTGATCATCGCATTGACTCTGATTTTGTATGTGGTTTTCTGGTAAAAGAAGGACAGGTCCGTGGATTTCGTGACCGCTCTGTTCATTGCCGTGGGTTTGGCCATGGACGCCTTTGCCGTGTCTGTTGCCAGTGGTTTTATCATTAGTCGGCTCAGAATTCGGCACGCGCTGAGGATCGCCTTTTTTTTCGGCGGATTTCAGGCGCTGATGCCCGTGGCCGGGTGGCTGGCGGGACTTCAGGTCAGGGCCTACATTGCGGGTATCGACCACTGGGTCGCTCTGGCGTTGCTGACCATCATCGGTGTCAGAATGATCCGGGAATCCCGCAGGTGCGGTTTGGAATGCAGGAAAGCCGATCCTCTGAAATGGCCGGTCCTTTTGATGCTGTCCGTGGCCACCAGCATCGATGCCCTTGCCGTGGGAATTACCTTTGCCCTGCTGGAAACCGACATCTGGATGCCGGTTCTGATTATCGGCGGAGTGACGTTTCTCTTTTCATTTATCGGCGTGATTCTCGGAGACCGGTTCGGTCATGTGTTTGAGAAAAAGATCGAAATGATCGGCGGCTTCATTCTCATTGCCATCGGCATCAAGATTGTGATCGAGCATCTCATCACCGGGCAGTGAGTATGGTTTTCGGCCGTATTGATCCCTTTACAGAGAGGAGAGAGCCCGTGCGCATGAAACAATTTCCGTTCCTCATCTGTTTGCTTCTCACTGCTGTTTCTCGGGCATGGCCGGCCATGATCATCGATCATCTATGCACCGGCCTGGATGATGTTCCCAGAGCGGCCCTTGTTCAGGCCATGTCCTCTCTGGGCGTGCATTACGCCCATACATCCCATGGAGGGCAGATCATTTCCGGTCTTTACGAGATTGAAGGCCGTGACGGTTTCTACGAACTCAATCATCAGGAGCGGTCCTTCCCTTCGGGTTCGGGGCTGCGTGTCATGGACGGCCAGAACGATGAAACGTATGTGACTCCTGAATATTACTGGCAGACTCATGAGGGCATGAACCGGACCCGCGCGGTTCTGGCCGGGAACCCGGAAATCAATGTGTCAATGTGGTCGTGGTGTTCGCAGCCGGATTATTACAATGAACAGCAGGTACAGGCGTATCTCGATTCGGTAAGCCGGCTGGAGGAGGAATTCCCTCAGGTGACCTTTGTCTATATGACGGGAAACGCCCAGGCCACAGGCGCTGACGGCGTCAACCGGCATTTGCGAAACGAACAGATTCGCCGATACTGCCGCGACAACGACAAGGTGCTTTTTGATTTCGCGGATCTGGACGCCTGGTGGTTCTCGCCCTCAACTCAAGCCTGGGAGCGGGCCGTTTACCGGTATGGAGGTCAGGATATTCCGGTGGAACACCCCCATTTCCACGGCGATGAGGCCGGTCACACCACTCTGGAGAGCTGCGTGCAAAAAGGCCGGGCCTTTTGGTGGCTCATGGCCCGGCTGGCCGGGTGGGATGGTCAGACAAGGGTGGAGGAACCGGTTCCCCGGTTTTTCGGCCCGGTCAATTACCCCAATCCCTTTAATCCACAAACGGTTATCCGTTTTGAACTGGCATCGGTTGCCGGCGTGCGTCTGGAAATAATCAATGTGCTGGGGACGCGGATCCGGACACTGGTTCATGAAAGGATGCCGGCTGGTAATCACCATATTGCCTGGGATGGAAAAAATGACGGCGGCCTGGCCGTTTCTTCGGGGATTTATTACGGCAGACTCATAACGCCGGCAGGCATCCGGGTATGCAGGATGACGCTGATCCGCTGACAGACGCCGGATCGAACACATGACCGATCCTCCGGATCGAAGAAGAAAGGAGATTCCCTATGGTGTTGAACTTTAAGGCGATGGATAAAATCATTGAAGGCAAAACCAAGGTCATTTACGCCAATCCCGACGATCCAAAAACCGTTTACATGCTCTTCAAGAACGATATAACCGCCGGTGACGGCGCCAAACACGATGTGATAGAGGGCAAGGCCCTGGTCGACTGGAAGACCAACAGGGATATTTTCGAATATTTAAACAGCAAAGGCGTGAGAACCCATTACGTGGAAAGTCCCGAGGAGAAGGTCAGTCTGGTGAAAAAACTGGATTTCAAGATCAATCTTGAAGTCGTGACACGGCGCGTGGCCGCGGGTTCCATCCTGCAATGGGGAGGCATGGAAGAGGGAAAACGTTTCGATCCCCTGGTCACGCAATTTCACTATAAGGACGATCCATTGCACGATCCCATGCTGGATGATGGATATGTGGATTACATCATTCGGGCGAAAGAGGGTGGAGAGGTGTTTGCCGAAATGCGCCGAATGAATGATGAGATTTTCCATGTTCTGGAAGAGGCCTTCGCCCGATTTTCCATTCAGCTGGTGGATTTCAAGCTGGAGTACGGGCTGATCAACGGCGAGGTGACTCTGATCGATGAAGTCACCGGCGGTTCATTCCGGCTCTGGCCCTATGCCAAAAAGAATCCGAACCTGCATCAGGAGAACATTCTCGGCGAGCTCGACGCTCAGGGACGGCTGGATAAAGACACCTACCGTCAGGGGGAAGATTTAAGCCAGGTGCGGTCCAAATTCGAACAGATCGCGAGGATTACGGAACGGTTTTGAAAAGATCGTAATGGGAAAAGGCAAAGTGTGGGGAGACCGCAGGGGCGGGTTTCAAACCCGCCCCATTGCACCCGTAATGTTGGCGCGGTTCGTGAACCGTCTCCCCCCCGCATCATTCAACACCATTTCCCCATCCGTAATTTCACCGAACAGACATTCCCTGTTTTGTGTACAGATTGTCACAAAATACGCACCGGCACGGGAATAATCATATTCCTTCAAACGAATGGATCGGCGATGATACATATCCGTGGAGTACATTGCCCGATTATCCCTGTTTGAATGATGGCACGTCGAAGCCTCTTTTTTTCATATTATTATTTCCTCCGCCGCTTTCTTCACCGCGTCGAAAACATCCCTCAGGGCGATTCCGTGCTCTCCGGCAATGCGCTTGCAGTCATCGTATTCCGGAGCTGCGGAGACTTCCCCGCTGTCCAGTGTCCGAATTTTGACCCGGGCTTCGCCCCAGATTGTGGAAACCTTCCGGATCTCTCTCTTGAGCAGAACCCGTTTCCTGACTTCAGAAATGCGGATTCCCAGTGTTGTGGTTTCACGAAGCATGATGTCCGTCAAGGCCTGGACCCGGTCCGGACTGCACAGCACGCTGAGAACCACGCCCGGTCTGTTTTTTTTCATGATAATGGGAGTGAGAAAGACATCCCTGGCCCCGTTCAGGAAAAGCGTTTCCATGATATATTCATAGAACTGGGGATTCATGTCGTCGATGTTGGTTTCCAAAATCTGTACGGTGTCGGATTCATACCCGTGTTCAGCGTCTCCCAGAACGACGCGGAGAACATTGGGAATGCCCAGATCCCGCTCTCCGGCACCGTACCCGACATGCTGAACCCGCATGGCCGGCATGGCGTCAAAGGATTGGGAGAGAGTCGAGAGCAGAGCCGCGCCCGTAGGTGTCACAAGCTCCTGATCGATACCCGTTGAGTACACTGGAACGGATTTCAGAAGCTCCAGGGTGGCAGGCGGGGGAACCGGAAGTGTGCCGTGAGCACATTGCAGAAAACCGGTTCCCACATGAAGACGCGAAGCGTGAATCTGCTGAATGCCCAAAAGATGCAGGCCGGCGCATGTTCCGACAATGTCGATGATTGAGTCCACGGCTCCGACTTCATGAAAGTGAATACGTTCCACGGGTTTATTGTGGATTCTGGCTTCGGCTTCGGCCAGGCGGGTGAATACCTTTTTGCAGCGATCCTGAACGGTTCGGTCCAGACCGCTTTCGCTGATCAGACTGAGAATATCCGTCAGTATCCGGTGATGATGGTCATGGGTTGTTTTAACGCGGAATGCGGTGGCCGAGATATTTTTTTTCAATGTTTTCCCGGCGGTCAGGGTGTAACCCGAAAGTTTGAGTCGTTTGAGTTCGGCTTTCAGTTTCCCGAAATCCAGGCCGGCGTCCAGAAGCGCACCGAGAATCATGTCGCCGCTGGCTCCCGCGAAGCAGTCGAAATAGGCAATTTTCATGGATTCCAATTCCTGTCAGGCGGCCTCAAGGGCGGAGGCTCGCAGTTCATTTCAAAGTCATCGATCCGTATCTGTTTTCTCTTCGGCCAGCCGGTTGATCATGGCGGCCATGTAACCGGCGCCGAATCCGTTGTCAATATTCACCACGGCGATGCCCGGCACGCAGGTGTTGAGCATGGTAAGAAGGGCGGAGAGTCCCTGAAAATTCGTGCCGTACCCCACGCTGGTGGGCACCGCGATCACGGGTTTGTCCACCAGGCCGCCCACCACACCCGGCAGGGCGCCTTCCATGCCGGCTACCACCACAAGGACCCGGGCGGTTCGGAGTTTCCGGCTGTGAGCCAGGAGCCGGTGCACGCCGGCCACGCCCGCGTCATAGATTTTTTCGACACGGTTTCCCAGGGCTTCGGCGGTCAGAAACGCTTCTTCGGCTACAGGCATATCGGCTGTTCCGGCGGATACGATCAGAATCAGACCCTCATAACGGACGGGCGGTTTTTCGCCGATCACAATGGCCCGGGCTTCAGGGTGGTATGTAAACAGGACTCTCTTCGTCTTCAGTGCCTCCGCGATCTCGGGGCGGGCGCGCATGCCCAGAACGGTTGAATAATTCTCCGTCATGCTTTCCAGGATGGCGACCGCCTGATCCACGGTTTTACCCTCACAGAAGACCACTTCAGGGAAGCCGCGCCGCAAGGCGCGATGGGTGTCGATCTTGGCGAATCCCAGGTCCTGGTAGGGCAGTGTTTTCAGGCATTCCACGGCCTGCTGAATGTCCAGATCTCCATTGCGCACTGATTTGAGCAGTTCTTTGAGTTTCTCCTGATCCATGGGCATTCCTTTATGCTGTCTGCAGCGACCGGGTCAAAACAGGGTACTCATTTTTCGAATGAAAAGCAATGAAATTTTCTATTCTCAAACCGCTTTCAAGACGGTGCCGGTAATCAAATTATTTTTCAAAACCGTAAAAAGTGCTTGATATTCATCCCGGAAATCGATATTGATGAAACGGGCATACAGCCGGGTATGAATCCGCACCTGAAAAGACAAGAAGTCGGACTCCGGACAGTGAATCCGGGGAAAGCGGGCTTCCAGATTAATAAGGAGGAGAGCATGGATGCTTCGGTGCAGAAGATGGCGGAGGTTCTCAAGGCGGCGATCGAGGTGGAAAAGAACGGCATGAAAACGTTCAGTCAATTCGCCGAACAGACACAAGATGAATCGGGAAAGCGGGTTTTTCTTCGTCTGGCCGGAGATGAGAAGGAACATCAGGATATTCTGGAAAAGCAGCTCAGAGGGCTTAACGAGACCGGCCGCTGGGAACAGGTGGAAATACCGGTTTCCCAGGTGGAAAAGCTGCTTCCTAAAATCCGTGAACGGGCCAGGGAAGTACAGGGCGAATCGGGAATCGGTGAGAAAGAGGCGCTGAAGACCGCTCTGGATCTGGAGCGCAAGACGGCGGATTTTTTCCGGGAGAAAGCCCGGGAAGTGGAGCATCCCCAAGCCAGGGACTTCTTCCACAGGCTGGCCGAATGGGAAGACGCCCATTATGAACTCATACAGGCGGAACTCGATTCGATCAACAATACGGGGATGTGGTTTGGGGTGCCGGAGTTCCGCATGGACGGTCAGTTTTAACGGTTATCGGATTTTGAAAGGGAAAGGCGGTTCTGTCAGCCGCCTTTTTTATTTTGGTTTGCGTCCGCGGCGATGTGCAGACTGCCGCTTCGATATCCTTCCAGGTCCAGGGTCACATAATAAAATCCCAGCCGGCGGAATTCACGGATCACGCGGGAGGCCGCGGGGTCCTGAATGAGGCGGATGCGGTCCTCTTTCTCCACTTCGATGCGGGCGATGGGGCTGTGATCGCGGACCCGAACCTGCTGAAATCCCATATCGCGCAGAAGAGACTCCGCCCGGTAGACGCGCTGAATCTTTTCGCGGGTGATGGCACGGCCGAATGGGATACGCGAGGCCAGACACGCCAGAGCGGGCTGGTTCCATATCGGAAGCCCCATGGACCGGGCCGCGGCACGGATCTCCGGCTTGGTCAGTCCCGCTTCCTGAAGAGGACTTCGGATTCCTAATTCGCGAAGCGCTTTCATGCCCGGACGTATCTCATGCATGTCGTCCGCGTTGGATCCGTCCAGTACAACCGGGATGTCTTTTTCGCGGGCCAGACTGAGAATCATTGTGAAGAGCTTGAGTTTGCAGAAATAACAGCGGTTTTCCGGATTGCTGATGAAACGTTCGTCATCGAGTTCATCGGTTTTGAGCGTGAAATGTTTCACGCCCCATTCGCGAACCACGGATCGTGCCCGGCTGAACTCTTCGGGTGCGTGGATATCCGAAACCGCGGTGACGGCCAGGGCGTTTTCGCCCAGGACTTCATGGGCCACACGAAGCAGCAGCGTGGAATCCACGCCGCCGGAAAAGGCTACGAGCACGCGTTTCATGTCACGCAGCCGGTCTTCGAGGTCGGTAATTTTTACATCGTGATTCATGGCTTCTTCCTGAAATGGATCCGTCCTGCTGTCAGGATACGCATTTCGGTTGAAAAAATCAAAAGAATTATTGAGGAATGTGATTATTCCGGTTTACGGGCTTCCATCCGGTAGAGGTCCTTGGTCTCGATGCTTGAGAGGGGCTGGAAACCGGCCGCCCGCATCATCCTGGTGAGCACTTCCACAGGAGGGAGCTTGTCTTTACTGACCGGACCGTCCAGGGATGCGTGAAACGCGTTCAGGTCCCGGCTGCACTGCGTATGCAGTACGAGCAGACATCCGCCGGGGCGCAGGACCCGGAACATCTCTTTCAGCGCGAGGACCGGACTGAAAAAGTGAGGAAACGCGGAATAGCAGATGATGCGGTCCAGAATTCCGGACTGCAGGGACAAGGCATGAATGTCATCACAAATCCACAAACAGCGGGGTTCCCGAGTCAGGCGCTTTCCTTCTTTCAGCATTCGGCAGGCGAAATCCTGAGCCAGAACCAGGCCGCGGCCGTTCAGCCGTTTTAAAAGGTACCGGGAGAGACGGCCCGTCCCGGCTCCGACATCCAGAATGATCTCTCCGGATCGAATGGGCAGATCTTTGAGCAGGGCGTCCAGTTCTTCACCGTCTCCCGTCATTTCATTCCATCGAGGGGCCAGGTCATTGAAATACTGTCTGTGTGTCAGCGGCATGCGTACTCCGTTTGGTGAAAATGGGTTCCTGACGAAAGCGGCTGAAAAACAACGGAATCATGATCAGAATCGCGGCGATGCCGGGCAGCCCCCTGAGCAGAGAAACGGCGGCGTAGAGGGTCGGAGGAAGTCCCAGAATCAAAGCCAGAATCAGGGCGCCGAACCATCCGGCGACCAGCGCGGAAGCCAGTCCGGCGGCCGTGATCCAGACAGTGCCCAGGACGGTTTTTTGATACAGAAGACTGACAACCCCGGCCAGTACGGCCAGCTCCGCCATCATCTTGTAGAGAGTGGGAACCGGCGGCATGCCTGTCATCATGGAGGACAGAAGCGGGGTCAATGCGCCCATGACCATACTCAGTCCCGCCGGAAGGAAAAAACCGCCCATGGCCATGGGCCAGAACATGGGTAAAAACACGGGCCCCAGGCCGGCCGCGTGAAAAAGTATGGGAATCAGTATGCCCAGGGCCATGAAAAGGGCGGAAAGGGTCAGATGACGAATCTGCCATCGCATGAGTCCGGTCTCCTTACCAGCGGCTTTCCATCTCGAGCATCAAATGACGGCCGGGCATGGGATAGCCCCACATTGCTTCATAACTTGTGTTCAGCATATTTTTGGCCGACAGATTGAGGCGAAGCCGGCGCAGTATGTCGGCGGACAGAGTGAGATTGACCAGAGTGAAATCGTCCATCTCATGCAGAACGGGCACCGGAGACGGGCCGAATTCGGCTCCTTTCATGTCCTGAATCATCAAAAGGTGAACCGAGGCGGACAGAAAACGCCAGCCGGCGGATGCATAACAGGTCAGCTTCCGGCCGGGAATGTTGTAGGCGGATTCACTGAGATCCATATGCGACCAGGTCGCGCCGATCTCCACCCGGTCGCGGGCCATCCAGTTAAAGACCAGCTCGTATCCCCTGTGTTCATAAGATCCCCCGTTGACCCAGCGGGGAGGCGGACCGCTGAACTGGATGAGATTGCGGCCGCGTGTTTCGAACACCGCGGCTTCGAGCCGAAGACGCCGGCCGAAAACGCGGGACAGGCCGGCTTCCAGATTCCAGGTCCGGTCCGGAGTGAGTTCCTCATTGGCCGGGGCCCAGAAATAGAGTTCACGGATGGACGGACTCCGAAATCCCTTGGCCAGGGAGAACCGGAGGGAAGTGGCCCGATCGGGATGCACCACGATTCCGGCTTTGGGCAGCCATTCGCGGCCGTAAAGTTCATGGTTCTCAACACGGAATCCGGCTGAAACAATGAGGCGGCTTCCCAGAAGCTGCTGCGCGTGCAAATACGGCGCGTATTCCGTGATGAAAAATTCGCCGTAATCGGTGGAAGCATCATCGGCTCTGCCTCCGTATCGTTTGAAGTCGAATCCCGCTGTGAATGTTTGCCCTTTCCAGGGCTTGGCGTTGTGAAAAAACATCAGCCCTAAAGTCCGGTCCGTGGAGTTCCAGCCGCTGAAAAATTGATGTTCGCCGAAATTGGCATGCAGTTTGATATTGGATTCACCCCAGGCGCTGTTCTGAATCCAGTTGAGGTCGCCGCCGAATCGGAGCATATCGTACCAGTTGTCCGTTCGGGGCGCGTTCACAGGTCCGGGATCCAAAACCCGAAGATCCGCCAGATTGGCGTTGAATTCCAGGATGGAGTTGTTGAAACGGTATCCGCCGTGCAGGGTGTAATGGTCTCCGCGATAGGCCGAATCGTCGCGATGGCCGTCGGTGCGCCTGGTATTGGCCGTCAGATAATAGTCAAAGGCGCCCTGCCGGCCGCCGTGAGAAAGAGAAAGAGTCCGGATATTGAAGCTTCCGGCCGAGGCCTTGAAGGTTGTCTCGAATCCATTCTCATGAACCTGCCGGGGGATGATGTTGATGATGCCGCCCGTGGCGTTTGTGCCGTAGAGGAAGGAGCCTGGTCCGCGGATAACTTCCACCCTTTCCACGCCGTCGGATGAAAACTCGTCGGCAATGGTACATCCCATGAGGCCCATGAAATCGGGCCGGCCGTTGCGCAGAATCAGAACGTGGGTGTCGGCTCCGCCGCCCATACCGCGAATGGAGATCTTGCCTGCCGCCTGGCCCGCGGCGCCGAAGCCCATCACGCCCCATTCGGTCACATAAAGACCCGGGACATGGTGCTGAATCAGCTCCAGTACGGCGGCCGTGGGTGTCGTTTCGATCAGTTCTCTGGGAATTTCCGAGATGCTGGCAGCCAGGTCCCTTCGAGCGTGACGGATTTTGGTTGCCGTGACCACCACGGGATCCATGCGGTATTGAACGCGGATCGAATCAGCGGGAACGGTCTCTTCGGCTGTCAGAGTTGCGGTCAGACTCGCCAGCAAAAGCAGTAATGGCATAAGACGTGACATGACGGACTCCTCACGGATTGAATAACATGAATTCAGAAAAATGATATAAATGATAACACGAATAAAATAATCGTAACACAACCGAATATACAAATTCATCATTTGTTTGTCAAGTGAAAAAATTGTTCATATTGCGCGGTGAACGGATTCCTCTTGGCAATGGTTCCCGCGCATCGTATATTGAGAAAGAATCCCCTTTACCTGGGAATCCCAAAGACCAGGAAGGAGCCGACATGTTCGCCAATTCCCATAAAACCGGCCGGATTTTCCATGAGATGATTATTCAAAACAACCGGGAAGCAAAAGAAAGGGCCGCCCGGGGTGAAGATGTGATCAACGGATCCATCGGATCGTTCACCCATGAAGGCCGGCTCGTCACATTTGATTCGGTGGATTCCCTGTTTCCGCTTCTGGACATGCAGCGCGTATCGGCTTACGCGCCCATCGCCGGACATCCGGATTTCCTGGAGGCCATGGAACATCTCTGCTTTCAGAAATACACTCCTGACAAGAGAAGAGTCAGCGTGGCCGTAACCGGAGGACTGGGCGGAGTCCGCCAGGCCGTTGCCAATTACACGGAGCTTCACGGCACGTTCATCACGGCGGACTGGCACTGGCTGCCCTATGAGACGATCGCTTTTGAGAACCATCGTTCTCTGACTCTCTTCCGTCTTTTCAAAGAAGGGAATTTCGATCTGGAGCATTTCTCCCAAACACTGACCGAGGCTGCCCGCCGCGACGGCTGCGTGTTCGTGATTCTGAATTCTCCGGCGCACAACCCCACGGGGTATTCCATCCCCCTGCACACCTGGGATGCGATCGTGGAAATTCTCAACGGATTTCAATGTCCGGTCATTCTGCTGCTGGACATGGCTTATATCGATTTCTGCAAGCCTGATGAGAAAGCGGTGTTCCTGAAAATCGACTCATTGAATCCGAATGTTCTGACTCTGGTCAATTACAGCATCTCCAAGACCCTGGCCAAATACGGTCTGCGCACGGCCGTTCTGACGGCCGTCCATGACGATCAGGTGGTGCTGGATGAGTTCAGGAATATTCTGATGATATCCAACCGGGGAACGACGGGTGCGGCCCCGGCCGTGGGCCAGGCTCTGGCGGCGGTCCTTGTGAAGGACAAGCCCCGGTTGAGAAATTACTATAAAGAAAAGGAACATTGGATACAGGTATTAAATAAAAGGGCCGTAACATTTCGCAAAGAGATTCGACCCGAGCTGCTGATGCCGTATGACAGCGGATTCTTCATGAGCGTGGATTCAGACCGGCCCATGGAACACAATGAAATGCTGAAGAAGGAGGGCATTTATCTGGTGCCCATGGCCCGGGGGCTGCGCCTGGCCATCTGTTCTGTTGATAAGGAAAAACTGCAGCGGGTGGCCGAAGTCCTCAACCGCCTGCTCTGATTAGCGGATACCCGTCTAGAGGTTCCGGCCGGTTGAGGTCATGACCAGCTTGCCGTGTTTGACGCCCCGGGTGCTGATGAGTTCATCGGCCAGCTTTTTCAGATCATTCGCTTTTCCCCTCACAGCCAGCACTTCCAGGCAGTTTTCATGATCCAGATGTACATGCATCATGGAGATGACAGCGTGATGATGCTTGTGCTGCTGCTCGTTGAGGTTTTCGGTCAGCTGCCTCTGATGATGGTCGTAGATAATGGTGATGGTTCCCACGGTTTCCTGCTGCGAATCCGATTGAGACCATTCCTCGCTCACGAGCCGGTCGCGCACCAGGTCGCGCAGCGCCTCGGAGCGACTGGAATAACCGTGGCGGCCGATCAGCTCGTCGAAACGTTCGAGCAGTCTGGACTCCATCGAGATTCCGAATCGGGTGATCTGGCTCATACCATTCAGCCTTTAATTTTTATTCCGATGATTTATTTCTCGAGTAAAGCAGGTTTGTATCTGCCGGTTTTCGGTACCCGTAAAGTACGCTTTCCCTGAGCGGGAATCAAGCAATAAAGTCCTCCGAACCCGGCCGGGCCCGCATTTCAAAGGCATCACCCGACTCACGAAGCAGTATTACGGGCTCTCCGAGAAAGTTCCGGGTTGAGGCGCTGTAGAGACCGATGTACACACTGTCAGGAGGGGGTCCTTCGAAAGTCAGATGTCCCTGAATGGGGATCTCTCTGTGACCGGAGCCGCATCCCAGCAGAATCAGACCTGTTAAAAAAATCATCCATTTCTTCATCCAGGACCTCCCGTATTTGTTCTTTTATGGGTCATACCCTCTGTATTCAAACCAGCCGAAATCAGCGGGATCCACGCAGGGTTTCCCTCCGCCCGAAGCAAACGCGTTTTCCTTGAGAGCGGATGATTTTTAGTTTACAATTTATTTGTCTGAATTTCAAGTAGAAAAGCATTTCGGATGGCGGATTGAAAAAACCGTAATGCGTAAATCGTAATTCGTAAGGCGAAAAGACGCAGAGCGCAAAGCGCGAAGCGGGAAGAATTTGGGGTGTACTCGGGAAATGTCCCGAAGATACCTCTTTGATGGCAGCGAGCTTGGGAAAAGAGTTGAAAATATACAAAACTGGATCCCCGCTTTCGCGGGGATGACATGCCGTAAGATGTGCAATTACCGGATCTCCGCTGGAGTTTATTCAAGCGTACGCGGGACGGAGATGACAAAGTCGCGGCCCGAAGGGCCGTAAAAAAAATAAGCCCCCTCTCCTGTTGAATAAAAACGTATCCTCATTTTCCGGCATGAATTTAAAAAACCCGATTTCAGACTTGCTTCTTTGAAAAAAAAGTCGTTTATTGCCTTCAGAGGCCGCCCCTTCACGGTGATGAAGGGGCGGCCCTGTTTGCTGAACAGGTCTTTTTACAATGATCCAATTATCAAGGGAGTCCGGTATGGACATCTCCTATATGACACGGGATGGTTATCTGAAACTCGAACGTGAACTCAATGAACTGGTCAAGGTGAAACGGAAGGAGATCGCGGCCAAGATCGAACATGCCCGATCTTTCGGCGATATTCGGGAAAACGCCGAATACCACGCCGCCAAAGAGGAGCAGTCTATGCTGGAACAGAAAATCGGCAATCTGTCCGCCCGTCTCGCCTCGGCCCAGATCATCGACAACATGGATATCCCCGATGACAAGGCCTACGTCGGTGCCACAGTCAAACTGAAAGACCTGAATTCCGAAGAGATGATGGAGTATATGCTCGTCTCTGAAGCCGAGGCCGATATTCTGGAAAACAAACTGTCAGTCAGTTCGCCTGTGGGCAGGGCGCTGCTGGGAAAAGCGGTCAATGAGGTGGTTGAAATCGAGGTGCCCGCCGGCCTGCTCAAATACCAGCTGACAGAGATCAGGCGATCATAGAAGAAATTTCAGGGGATCGGTTTGTTTGTCGCCCTTACCGAAAATAAAAACCCGGATGAACCGTACATCCGGGTTTTTATTTTACAGAAGACAGGTGTTGAATCGAAACCTGAAACATTGCATCGGAGATCGGCCCCTGCCGGGTCGGGTTTCGGCCGAGTTCGGAATTCCCGTGAATTTGAAGATCCGGCTATTTCATATACCAGCGAATAAAGAACAGGGTCTTGGTTTTCATTTCCGTCACCGTCAAATCATCGCTCCCGTTCGGTGATGACGGTTCATATTTCTCGTCTCCCCATTTGGTGTAGATGAATTGCACTTCGCCGCCCAGGGACAGGTGGCGGGTGAAGAAATATTCGCCGCCCAGAGCCGGGCCGACGAAAAGATCGTTTCTGGACCATGAGGATTCGGAATCGTTGTATTCTCCGGCCATTTTGCTGAAAAAGAAACCGAATCGGACGCCCCCGTAGAGGTCGACCGGACCGAACCATTTCATGAAAAAGAGGCCCGCTCCGTATTCCATGTAGTTGAGCGATTCCCAGTCATCGCCTTCTTCAAATTTCAGGTTGTAAAAACCGAAAAACGGCTCCACGCGGAAATTGGAGGCAATGATGATGGGAATGTAGAAACTCGGAAAATCGACCATTTTGAAAACAAAGCCCGAACCCATCGAGTAGGGCAGAATTTCCTTGCCGATGGCCGCTCCCAGGCCGATCCGTAAATTGTCGGCCGTCGTCATCTTTTCCTCGCCGGCGGCCAGGCTGGTGAACATCAACAAAGCGAGAAGAACAACAAGGCATTTTTTCATGATTGAACCTCCTTTTGGTTTTTGACCCGGTCAGCTTTGGCACTAAAACAGATTGAAAACGCATTGACGTGTATTCATACAGCAAACAGGCGATCTGAAATTCATTTCGGTCCGCGTGTGTTCGTTGGATCAATAAAGAAAAACAGAAAAAATACCCTGTAATAGAATTAATGACCGGATAGGTGTAAAAGAGGCAGTCGAAATGCAAGATACTGATACACGAGAACAGAGTCAAGAGGAAAAACAATCCGCCGATAAATTTCGAATTTGCCCCCCCATTCGTCATTTCCGTCCTGCTTACGCATGAATAAATTCCAGCGGGACCGCTCTGCGTAGCAGAGCGGTCTTGAATCCAGGATAATCCGGCCTCCCTGTCAAATTCATGAATATTGCAGGTTAGTTTGTCTTCTTCCCGGTCTGGCGATAACCCCAGGCCGAAAGAAGCATGAGCAGACCGGCCGTAAAAGCCAGCAGTGCAGGAACCCATTCCCCCCTGAAGTAAAAACGAATACCCGCGGCGGTGAGCAGGATTCCGCCGACAGCGCTTGTGAATGTGTTAAAAAGAAAACGGGTTTTAACGGGATGTTTTTTCGCTTTCATAATAATTTGTCCCTTCTGGCAAGGTTTGCCGGAAGAACGGCCGCTTACAAGTTATTATGTGTTTTAACTGGATGCAACCCCTAATTTTCATCCGGCCGGAATCATCGAAGGGGACTCTTCATGACTTTTTCTGAAGGCCCGGTCTTCCGCAGTCTGTCTCTTCCTGCCGAAGCTCCTTTTTCACTTGATTTTCAGTCGAATCCTTACTATAATATAGATCTATATTTGAAGGGGATTCGCGTATAAATTGGGTGACAACAGTCAGGGAGGCCGTTTGTGGCTGAACCTAAAGAGTTAAAAGTCCGGGCCATGCTGGGCCCTTTGGAAGAAGAGGTCGAGTTTTTCTTTTCCAATTTTTTCGGATCGTCCTATCCTTCCATGTATCGTCAGGAGCTGTGCTGGAAACCTCCGACCGATGTATTCGAAACCAATACGGATTATGTGGTGATTCTGGAACTGGCACAGATGAAGGCCGAAGAAGTTTCCATTACCTTTCAGGAAGGCGTTCTCATCATTCGCGGGGTGCGAAAGGCCGTGCCCCCTTCGGAACATCGCCGTTATCACAAGATGGAGATCAATTACGGTCCGTTCGAAAGAAAGATCGCGGTGATGGAAGAAGTAGATATGGAAAGTCTGACGGCCAATTACAAGGACGGTTTTCTGGAGGTTCGATTGCCGAAAGTCACAGCCCGGGAATCCATGCCTATTCAAATCGAGGTGGAATAATCCGTTATGACTGAATATAAAGGTCAAGTCCTGCATCAACCCGGAGAATTCGCAGAGATGCCGGAAATACCCGATGAGCTGCCCATCCTTCCCGTGGCCAATGTGCTGATCTTTCCCTATGTTGTGGCTCCCTTGATCATTACCGATGAACGCCGCATGGCTCTGGTGAATGAGGCCCTCACAGACAGAAAGATCGTGGGGCTGTTTGCCATGCGTTCTTCCTCGGGCGAGCCGGAGGTGGGCAATCTATATAAAATCGGCACCGCCGCTCTGATATTGAAGATGTTTCGAATACCCGACGGAAACATGGGGTTGATGATACAGGGGCTGACCCGTATTCGGCTCAAGGAGATCACGCAGACCGAACCCTATCTCAAGGGGCGGGTTCAGTTGATCCGCGAAGAAACGGCCCGCGGCGTCAAGATCGAGGCGCTGGTACGTGAAGTCATCGAAATCTTTCAGCAGATCATCAGCATCTCTCCTTTTCTGCCCGATGAACTGGCCGGAGTCGTTTCCAGCGTGGGGAATCCGGGCCGGCTGGCCGACCTGGTGGCATCCAACATGAAGATGGATATCGAAGACCGCCAGGCCATATTGGGCACCCTGAACGTGGAAGACCGTCTCATCCGCCTTTTGACTCTGCTGAACAAGGAGCTGGAGCTTCTCAAATTGGGCAGCAAGATTCAGTCGGAGGTTCGCAACAAGATCGAAGAGGGGCAGAAAGAGTTTTTTCTGCGTGAACAGATGAAGGCCATTCAGAAGGAGCTGGGAGATAAGGATGACCGCACAGCCGAAATCGAGGAACTGAAGAAAAAGATCGACGAGGCCGCTTTGCCCCAGGAGGCCCGTGAGGCTGCGGAGAAGGAGCTGGATCGGCTGATGCGCATGCCGCCCCAGGCCGCCGAATACACCGTGTCACGAACCTATCTGGACTGGCTGACCGGTTTACCCTGGCAGATCAGCACAAAGGACAATATCGACCTGGAGATGGCCAGGCAAATTCTGGATGAAGACCATTATGACCTTCAGGACGTGAAGGACCGGATTCTGGAATTTCTGGCGGTCCGAAAACTGAAACAGAGTTCCAAGGGCCCCATTCTCTGTTTTGTCGGCCCTCCGGGTGTCGGAAAAACCTCTCTGGGCCGTTCCATCGCGCGGGCCATGAATCGGAATTTTATCCGCTATTCTCTGGGCGGCATGCGTGATGAAGCGGAGATCCGCGGACACCGGCGCACCTATATCGGATCGCTGCCCGGTCGTATTATTCAGTCCATCAAGAAGGCGGGGTCCAACAATCCCGTGTTCATGCTGGATGAGATCGACAAGGTGGGTTCGGATTTTCGGGGAGACCCGGCATCCGCCCTTCTCGAAGTGCTCGATCCGGAGCAGAACGATTCGTTTTCCGATCATTATCTGGAAGTGTCCTTTGATCTGTCCCGTGTCATGTTCATCACCACGGCCAATGTCCTGGATACCATTCCCCGGCCCCTTCTGGACCGAATGGAGGTTCTGCGGCTTCCGGGTTACATCGACGAAGAGAAAGTAGAGATCGCGCGCCGGTATCTGATTCCCCGTCAAAAAGATGAAAACGGTTTAAAGCGGGGGCAGATTCAGTTCAACCGGGCCGCCATACGCAAAATCATTTCAGAATACACCCGTGAAGCCGGAGTCCGCAATCTCGAAAGGGAGATCGGCACCTGTTGCAGGAAAGTCGCCCGCCGAATCGCCGAAGGAAAAATCAAGAAAATCAGTGTGGATATCGTCAATGTGCCGGAATTTCTGGGGCCAAGAAAATTCTTCTCCGAGATCGCGCAGCGCAAGGATCATGTGGGTGTGGCAACCGGGCTGGCCTGGACTCCGGTAGGGGGCGTGATTCTCTTCGTGGAAGCCACCATCATGCCGGGGAACAAAGGCCTTGTGTTGACCGGCCAGCTGGGTGAGGTGATGAAAGAGTCGGCCCAGGCGGCACTCTCCTATATACGGTCTCATGCCGGTGAACTAAAGATCGAGGAAGACTTTTTCAGAAAGCAGGACGTTCATGTGCATATTCCCGAAGGAGCGACTCCCAAGGACGGTCCGTCCGCAGGGGTGACCCTGGCCACGGCTCTGGTTTCGCTGCTTACACAGAGACCGGTGAGGCACAATGTGGCCATGACCGGAGAGGTGACCCTGCGGGGCAAAGTGCTTTCTGTTGGAGGAATCAAGGAGAAAGTGCTGGCCGCCAAACGGGCGGGTATACGGCAAATTATCCTGCCTAAATTCAACGAGAAGGATCTCACGGAAATTCCCGAGAATATTCGCCGGTCCATGCAGTTTCATTTCGTGGAACAGCTTAATGAGGTTTTTGAGCTTACTTTAAAACCGGTTAACATGTCCTGCAGGTCCGGGCGAAAGGCCGTTTCAGCGAAGAAATGATTTTGAAATTCTGAAGATACGCGTGTGTTCTTCAACCATCAATTGACAGGAGCCATCGAATGGAAGATGTTTTAAAGAAACTGGGCATCGAATCAGTCAATGCCGGAGGATTCAACGGACAATGGATCGATGACGACAAGGGAGGCATCCTCAAATCAGTCTCCCCTATCGACAATCGGGTTCTGGCGGAGGTAAAGCAGCTCTCCGCAGAATCCTATGAAAGAGTCGTTGCCAGGGCGCACAACGCTTTTCTGCAATGGCGGCTGGTTCCCGCCCCCCGCAGAGGTGAGGTGGTTCGCCAGATCGGGCTGGAACTTCGAAAATACAAAAAAGAACTCGGCGCGCTGGTCACTCTCGAGATGGGAAAGATCCGGCCTGAGGGTGAAGGCGAGGTGCAGGAGATGATCGATATTGCCGACTTTGCCGTCGGACTCTCCCGGCAGCTTTGCGGCAAGACCATGCACAGCGAGCGCCCCTCGCATCGAATGTATGATCAGTATCATCCTCTGGGTGTTGTGGGTGTGGTTACGGCCTTCAATTTTCCCGTGGCCGTCTGGGCCTGGAACACCATGCTCGCGCTGGTCTGTGGAGACAGCGTGGTCTGGAAACCCTCTTCCCACACACCGCTGACCGCCATCGCCTGTATGAAAATTGCCGACCGCGTCCTGAAGGCCAATCAGGTTCCCGACGGAGTGCTGGGGCTGGCTGTAGGAAAGGGATCGGTGGTCGGCAACATGCTGGTCGCGGACAGACGGATTCCACTGATCAGTTTCACGGGCTCCACGGCAATGGGCAAGAAAGTGGGGCAGGCAGTGGGAGAGCGTTTGGGCCGCGCGATTCTCGAGCTTGGGGGTAACAACGGGATTGTCGTTTCCAATCACGGTGATCTCTCCATGGCCGTGCGAACCATTCTCTTCGGAGCCGTGGGCACCGCGGGGCAGCGATGCACTTCCACCCGCCGTATTATCGTTCAGGAATCCGTTTACGACACCGTGCTCGAGCGCCTGGTTAAAGCCTATCAATCGGTGCGCATCGGGAACCCCATGGAAGAGGGTACGTTGATGGGCCCCCTGGTCAGCCGCGCCGCCGTGGAAGACATGATGCGGGCGCTCGATGAAGTCAGGAAGCTCAACGGCCGCATCGTTGCCGGGGGCGAGGAACTGAAGAACATGCCATCGGATCTCTATGTGTCGCCCTGTATCGTGGAAGCGGAAAACCATTGGCCCATTGTGCAGGAGGAGACCTTCGCTCCCATTCTATACGCCATCAAATACAAGACCATCGAAGACGCGATCAGGCTGCACAACGACGTGCCGCAGGGGCTGTCCTCTTCCATATTCACGTTGAACCTGAAGGAAGCCGAATATTTTCTGTCTCACGCGGGAAGCGACTGCGGTATCGCCAACGTCAATATCAGCACGTCGGGTGCGGAAATCGGCGGGGCCTTTGGGGGCGAGAAGGAAACCGGGCATGGCAGGGAGTCGGGATCCGATTCATGGAAACAGTATATGAGGCAGCAGACCAATACTATCAACTGGTCGGACGCGCTTCCGTTGGCGCAGGGCATTCATTTCGGAGATGAATGAGGTGCTTTGATGCTCTGTTTGATCCGATATCAGCTCTATACGCGGTATCTGCAAGGTTTCGAGTGAATGGCATTCATTCAAACCGGAACATGTTGAAGAGGTTGACATATCTATTTGCTCGATATTGTTTTGGAGGATATAATGAACAAGAAACGAATTGTTATCATGGGTGCCGCGGGTCGTGATTTTCATAATTTCAATGTTTATTTCCGGGACAATGAAGCGTTCGAAGTCGTTGCTTTCACCGCGACCCAGATTCCCGATATCGAAGGACGCAAATATCCGGCGGTTCTGGCCGGCAAACTCTATCCGGACGGAATTCCCATCCTTGCCGAGTCGGAACTGGCTCAGCTGATCGAAGAAAAGAAAATCGATCAGGTTGTATTCGCTTACAGCGATGTATCTCATGAATATATTGGACACAAGGCCGCCATGGTCAACGGCGCGGGGGCCGATTTCATTCTCATGGGCACGGAGCAGACCATGATCAGGTCGAAAGCGCCCGTTATCGCGGTTTGTGCGGTTCGGACCGGCTGCGGAAAGAGCCAGACCACACGTCGTGTCAGCGAAATTCTGAAAAAAAAGCGCAAGAAAATTGTCGCCGTCCGGCATCCCATGCCTTATGGCGATCTGGCGAAACAGGCGGTTCAGCGATTCGAAAAGTACGTGGATCTGGCGGCGCATCACTGCACGATTGAGGAGATGGAAGAATACGAGCCGCATCTGGATATGGGAAATATCGTCTATGCCGGTGTGGATTACGAAGCCATTCTCCGCCAGGCTGAAAAGGAAGCTGATGTGGTATTGTGGGACGGCGGAAACAATGATACCTCTTTCTACAAGCCGGATCTGCTCATCACTGTGGTCGATCCTCATCGTCCCGGCCATGAACTGACCTACTATCCCGGCGAAACCAACCTGCGAACCGCGAATGTCGTGGTCATCAACAAGGTGGATACAGCCGATCATGAATGCATTGAAACGGTTCGCCGAAATGTACGAGACGTCAATCCCGCTGCCGTGATCATCGAAGCCGCTTCACCTCTGGTGGTGGATGATCCGTCGGTTATTCGAAACAAACGAGTTCTGGTCGTGGAAGACGGGCCCACGCTCACACACGGCGAGATGGCCTACGGAGCCGGTATCGTGGCCGCACAGAAATTCGGGGCTTCGGAGATCGTCGATCCCCGGCCCTGGGTCACGGGAACAATCGAGGAAACGTTTAAAAAGTATCCGAAAATCGGAACCCTTCTGCCTGCCATGGGTTACGGCACACAACAGGTCCGGGATCTGGAAAAAACCATCAATTCCGTGGATTGTGACGCGGTGATAATCGGCACGCCCATCGATCTGAAGAAGGTGATCAAAATAAACAAACCTGCGGTGCGCGTGCAGTACCGCCTGCAGGAAATAGGAGAACCCACGCTGGACGATGTGCTCGACAAATTCTAAATTTCCGAGAATCGCCGTGGTGGCTCTGGGGGGCAATGCCATCACCCGGGAATTTGAAGAGGGGAACATCTACCAGCAGTTTGCCAACACCCGAAGGAGTCTGGTGGGGGTGGTGGATCTGATTTCTCAGGGTGTTTCCGTCATCATTACCCATGGGAACGGTCCCCAGGTCGGAAACGCGCTGATCCGGGTTGAGGAGGCACGTCATCTCGTGCCTCCTATTCCTTTGGGCGTGCTGGTAGCGGACACCGAAGGCGGCATGGGATACATGATCGAACAATCCCTTCAGAACATGCTGCACCGCAAGGGGATAAGCCGGCAGGTGGCCACTCTTCTTACCCAGGTGATCGTTGATAAAAACGATCCATCCATCATGAATCCGACGAAATTCGTCGGGCCTTTTTTCCGTGAAGATCAATTGGAAGCCATTCGGAAAGAACGGGGTTGGGCCGTCCGAAAAGATGCGGACCGGGGATGGCGCCGGGTGGTTCCGTCGCCCCGGCCTGTTGAAATCGTCGAGCGCCGGATCATTCAGAAGCTGGTTTCAGACGGAACGGTGGTGATCGCCTGCGGAGGCGGGGGCATTCCCGTTTATGTGGAAGAAGACGGCGCGTATGAAGGCGTGGATGGCGTGGTGGACAAAGACCGCGCTTCGGCGGTTTTAGGGCTGAATATCGGCGCACAGGAACTCTATATTCTGACCGCCGTGGAAAAAGTGGCCTTGAATTTCGGCACATCCCGTCAGCGTGATCTTGACCGGATGACCCTCGCGCAGGCCGCCGAGTATCTTGAAGCCGGCGAATTTCCGCCGGGAAACATGGGTCCCAAAATCGAGGCCGCGATCGAATTTCTTGAAGGGGGCGGAGAAGAAGTGATCATCACTTCCATGGGAAAAATGGCGGAAGCCCTTCATGGTGGAACCGGTACTCGAATTGTCCCGGCGTGAACCCAAAGGAGTCTCCATGCAGCGCACTTTACTGAATATCAAACCCGATGCCGTGAGCAGGAATCTGGTAGGCGAGATCTGTCGAAGGATCGAAGCGGCCGGTTTCCGGATTGTCGCGATGGAAAAAACACGGCTGACCCGATGTGAGGCCGAATTCTTTTATCATGTTCACAGAGACAAATCTTTTTTCGAAGATCTGATTCAATTCATGGTATCCGGCCCTTCGGTACCCATGGTTGTGGAAGGGGAAAATGTCATACAAAATCTTCGCGTTCTCATCGGCTCCACGGACCCGTCCGAGGCGGCCGAGGGGACAATCCGGCGGGATATGGCGGAAAACGTGACTCGAAACTGCGTGCACGCATCCGACAGTGAGGAGACGGCGTCCCGTGAAATCGCGTTCTTTTTCAGTACGCGCAGGCTGCTGGACTAAAGCAGGCGAGGTGAGTTTGGGGCAGAATAAAAACATGAATATGCTGTGGATTCAGAGCGGCAGCTGCGGGGGAGAAACGATTTCGTTTCTCAACGCCGAACAGCCCGATATCATGACGGCGTTTCATCTTTTGAACATCGAATTGCTTTGGCACCCCACGCTGGGTTCGATCGGTGGACATGAAGTGATTCCTGTGCTTAAGGCGTGTACGGACGGCTCGCGCCCGCTTGATATTCTGGTTGTGGAGGGCGCTGTTTACCAGGGACCACGGGGAACCGGACAGTACGCCTGTTTCGGCGGACGACCACTAATGGATTGGGTGCGGGACCTGGCAAATGCGGCCGGGTATGTGCTGGCGGCAGGAACCTGCGCTTCATTCGGAGGCATCGCGGCCGCGGGCCGAAACCCCATGGACGCCACGGGGCTTCAGTTTTACCGATCTCGACCTGGCGGCTTCCTGGGTGAAAATTTCCGTTCTTCTTCCGGATTTCCCGTTATCAATCTTCCCGGCTGCCCTGCCCATCCTGACTGGATGGTCGAGACACTGCTGGACCTCTCCTCCGGCAAGCTGAATCTTTCTGATCTGGATCGGTTTCAGCGGCCCCGCGTTTTTTACGGAAAACTCGCCCATCACGCCTGTCCGCGCAATGAATACTACGAATTCAAGGCTTCGGCGGAGATGTATTCCCAGCAGGGATGTCTGTTCGAAAATCTGGGCTGCAAGGCCACTCAGTGCGAGTCCGACTGCAATGAACGGCTTTGGCTGGGCCGCACGGGAAGCTGCACACGGGGCGGTTTTCCCTGTATTTCATGCACGTCTCCCAAATTTCCCGACGGATTTGTCCCCTTCTTTGAAACCCGGAAAATCGGCGATATTCCCACCACGCTTCCTCTGGATGTACCCAAGGCCTGGTATGTCGGTATCAGCGGCCTGGCAAAACTGGCCTGTCCCGAGCGGCTGAAGGTGAATGCCGTATCCTTCAAATCCGTGGAAACGGAAGGAGAAACGAAGTCATGAAGGAGAGAACGTTCGCCATCAGCCCCATGCCGCGCGTGGAAGGCGATCTCGAAGCCCGGGTCCACGTGCGGCAGAACCGGGTCACCGAAGCCTGGATAGCCGGCGTCATGTTTCGAGGATTCGAAAAGCTGCTGATCGGCCGTGATCCCATGGATGCCCTGGTTTTCGCGCCCCGCATATGCGGAATCTGCAGTATCGGTCAGTCCACGGCCGCCTCCGACATGCTTGGCCGGTTTTACGGAGTCGGCATGCCGGAAAACGCCTACTGGGTGCGAAACACGGTATTGGGCGCTGAAATCATCATGAATCATCAAACCCACTTTTATCTGCTTTTCGCCGTGGATTTAACCCATCCTTCTCTGAAAGGCCGTCCCGGATATGAGGAAATGTGCCGCCGTTTTCATTCTCTGGAGGGAGAAGCCTATCTGGATGTGCTGAAAAACCGAAAAACCATTCTGGAAATCATGGGGCTCTTGGCCGGGAAATGGCCCAATTCGCTGGCTTTTCAGCCCGGCGGGGTGACCCGGCCCATTACACGGAGCGACCGGCTTCGCATGCTGGGTGTGTGGAGAAGCGTCCGGGAATTCATCGAAAAACGGGTTCTCGGCGGATCTCTCGAGAGATGGCTGGAAGTATCGAGTCTCTCCGATATGGACCGATGGCTCGGCGAAGCATCTCATGCCGATGGCGATCTGGGTCTGTTCATTCGTTATGGACGTGAATGGGGACTGGACACTCTGGGCAAAGGGCAATCGCGATTTTTGTCATACGGCGCTTTTCCGCGGCCTGACGGATCCAGTCTCTACAAGTCCGGGTTTTCCGATACACAATCCGTTGCTTCCCTGGAGCCCGGTTCTATTACCGAAGATGTATCACACAGCTGGTTCCTGGAGAGTCACTCTCTCCATCCTTATGAAGCAAAGACCGCATCCGATGTGCATAAGGAGGGCGCTTATTCATGGGCCAAGGCTCCGAGATATCAGGGGTATGTCACCGAAGTGGGGCCCATCGCCCGTCTGATCGTTCAGCAGGATCCTTTGGCTCTCGATCTGGTTAAAGAGCTCGGCAATACGGTGTATACGCGGATTGTTCTTCGGTTTCATGACTTGATGATCATCCTGAGCGCCATGGAAACCTGGATACGGTCCATGGACCCGGAGGCACCATTCTATAACAAACACAAACCCCGTTCGGAGGGAGAGGCATTCGGCTTTTCCGAGGTTTCACGCGGGGCGCTGGGCCACTGGATGCAGGTTAAAAACGGTATTATCGTCAATTATCAGGTCATATCACCGTCTACCTGGAATTTTTCACCCCGCGGCTTCAAGGGAAAGCCCGGACCCGTGGAACAGGCTCTGACCGGCACCCCGGTGACCGATGAACAGGATCTCATCGAGGTGAAACAGATTATCCGGTCTTTTGACCCCTGTCTGTTTTGTGCCGTTCATTCCGGAGGGATTTCATGATCGAATCGGTTCTTGAACCCTCGCTGAACGTTCAGGAGAAGATGTGGATCGAGATTATCCAGCAGATGGAAGCCGTTTACGCGGAATTGGCCCAGACCACGGTGGAGATCGAGAAAAAGAATCTGGAACTGACGCGGGCCCAGGAGCTCACCGACAGCATCATGCGTTCCATGGTGGACGCGCTCGTGGTTTTGGATTCGAACGGACTGATTCAGGCCGCCAATCAGGCCACTTTGAAACTGACCGGTTTCAGTCAAAAGGAATTGCTGGGAAAACCCATGGAGGTTCTGTTCCACCGTGAAAGCGCGGGAGGATTGATGTTTCAGGGGCCTCGTATTCAGTCCCTTTTCCGGAAAGAATCGAGTCTGGACCTGGAAGTGGATTTCATGAGCAAGACCGGAGAGAGAATTCCCATGAATCTTCGGGGATCTCTGCTCAAGGATAACACGGGAGAGATCACCGGGGTTCTGATGGTGGCCAGGGATTTGTGTCAGATTAAAAAGCTGTTATCCGAAGCCGCGGCTGCCGACGCTCATCGGGCCAAGGCCGACGAACTCGAAAAGGCTTATCTGGATCTGCAGCAGCTGCAGACCCGGCTGATTCAAACCGAAAAAATGGCCTCGCTGGGAAAGCTGTCCGCCGGAGTGGCTCATGAAATCAACAATCCGCTCGGCGGAATCATGCTGTACTCGCATCTGCTGCTGGAAGATGTGAACAAGGGCAAACCGTCTTTGCAAAAAGAGAATCTCGAGAAAATTGTCAAACTGGCCGCCCGTTCCAAGGAGATCGTCAAGAATCTGCTGGATTTTGCGCGCCAGTCGGAACCCAGAACGGAGACACATCATATCCATGATATTCTGGAGAGTGTGCTTTCCATTCTGGAGAAGCAGGTTCTTTTTCATAACGTGAAAATCGAGAGAAAATACGATACCGCCCTGCCCACTGTTCACGTTGACGCGGCCCAGATGCAGCAGGTTTTCATGAATATCTTCATCAATGCGGCCGAAGCCATGAATGGAAAAGGGGGGTTGATCATTCGTACGGGCTTTACAGAAGGAAAGAATCAGATTTTCATTCAAATCGCGGATACGGGACCGGGAATCCCCCGGGAACATATCAGCCAGCTTTTTGAACCGTTTTTTACCACCAAGAAGGCGGGCGAGGGAACCGGTCTGGGGCTTTCCATTTGTTACGGCATCATTCAGCGTCATCATGGACGCATCGAGGTGGACAGTGAACCGGGCCGGGGTACGGCATTCACCATCTTTCTGCCCGTGGAGGCGTGATGATCGAGAAAATACTAATCGTCGATGATGAAGAAGCCATGAGGGATTCCTGCGCCCAGGTTCTGGAGCGTGAAGGATACGCTTTGGAAATGGCTGAAAACGGAGAGACCGGTCTGGAGAAAATCCGGTCTTTCGATCCGGATCTGGTTCTTCTCGACTTGAAAATGCCGGGTCTCAGCGGCATGGAAGTGCTTGACCGGACTCGTAATATGGATCCCAACCTGGTGATCGTCGTGATTACGGGATACGCGACGGTCGAGTCGGCCGTGGAAGCCATGAAGTATGGAGCGTATGATTATCTGCCCAAACCCTTTACGCCGGATGAACTCCGTCTGATCGTGCGCCGCGGGCTCGAACGCAGGCGCATCCGCATGGAGAGGGACCGCCTTCAGGAGGAGAAGGAGACCATGCGGAAAAATTTCGTTTCACTGGTCTCTCATGAACTTCGGGCTCCCCTCGATGCCGTGCAGCAGAATTTGATGGTGATTCTCGACGGTCTTGCCGGAGAGATTCCTGAAAAGGCCCGGCTCATGCTGAAACGTGCCAGCCGCCGCATCAAGGGACTGCATGTCATGATCAATGACTGGCTGAACCTGTCGCGCCTGGAATCCGGTGAAGTGGTGACCCGGATGGAGCCGGTGGATATCAGGGAAATTCTGACTGAGGTGACGGAGCTCATGAAACCTCTGATGGATGAAAAGAGACTCACCCTGGATGTTGAGATTCCCGCCCAGTATCCATCCATTCTCGGCAATAAGGAAACTTTGCACATGCTGTTCACCAATCTGCTGAGCAACGCGATCAAGTACAACAAGCCGGACGGACGAATTTTCGTCCAGCTCGCCGAAGAGGACCATCGCAGCCGCGTCGTGGTCGCCGACACGGGAGTGGGCATTCCCCGGGAGAAGCTGGGGCTGATTTTCGATCAGTTTTACCGGACTCGGGAAACCGAAAAAGTGGAAGGAAGCGGTCTGGGTCTTTCTATCGTCAGGAAAATCGTAGAGGCCCATTCCGGAGACATTCGAGTGGAATCGGAGCCGGATAAGGGAACGACATTTACTGTTTATCTGCCCTGAAAACGCGAACGCAAACGAACAATAACAAAAGGAGAACATCTGTTTATGAAAGTCTTGGTGCTTAATTGCGGCAGCTCATCATTGAAATTCCGCATCTATCAAATGGACCGGGAGGAGTTGCTGGCGGGCGGTCTGGTGGAGCGCATCGGGTTCGACGACGCGCGCATGATTTACCGGCCCGTGGGCCGGGAATCTCTTGAGAAAACCCTGCCTGTGAAGGATCATGAAAAAGCCATTGACCTGGTCTTGAAAACCCTGATCCATCCCGATACGGGAATTCTGGGAAATATTCTGGAGATCGAAGCCGTCGGTCACCGGGTCGTGCACGGCGGGGAAGAGTTCACCGGTTCCGTGGCCATCAACGAGGCGGTGCTGGAAAGAATCAAGGCATGCGTGAAGTTCGCGCCTCTCCACAATCCGCCCAATATCAAGGGAATACAGGCCAGTTTCTGGCTGATCCCGTTTGCCCGTCAGGTGGCGGTGTTTGACACGGCCTTTCACCAGACCATGGGTCCGGAAGCCTTTATTTACGGACTGCCCTACGAATGGTATAAAGTGCATCGGATACGCCGTTATGGTTTTCACGGAACATCCCATCAGTTTGTGGCGCACAAGGCGGCCGAGATTCTGGAAAAGCCCTTCAAAAGCCTGAAAATCATCACCTGCCATCTCGGAAACGGGTCCAGTATTACGGCCGTGCGGCACGGCGAATCCGTGGACACAACCATGGGATTCACTCCTCTGGAAGGGCTGGTCATGGGAACACGGTGCGGTGATATCGATCCCGCCATTCCCCTGCATCGTATGGAGGAAGATCAGCTGACTCCGTCCCAGATGGACGCTCTTCTCAACAAGAAAAGCGGTCTGGCCGGAATAACCGGCGGCGACAACGATTTGCGCACCATCGAGGAGAAGGCCGCGAAAGGCAGTGAACGCCATCAGCTGGCTCTGGAAGTGTTTACCCGACGCATTAAAAAATATATCGGCGCCTATGCGGCCGTGATGGGAGGAATCGACGCCCTGGTATTTACCGCTGGAATCGGAGAGAATTCCGATACCGTCCGCCGAATGGTCTGTGAGGGGCTGGAATTTCTGGGCATCGAAATGAATGAAACCGCGAACCGGAATCACAAAACCCGGATCAGTGACGGCAAGACGTCTGTGCTGGTGATTCCCACGAACGAAGAACTCGCCATTGCCGAAGAGGTTATCGAGGTCCTGGAAAGGGAAAATCAACTTGTCAAATAAGGAGTCTGTTTTATGGCGTTGAAAATTCTTTTGATTGATGATGATTCCGATTTTCGGAACGCGATCAGAGCGGTGCTGGAAAAAGAAGGATATACCGTCGGAGAGTCGGATTCAGCCCGGGAGGGGCACAAAAAGCTTCAGACATTCAATCCCGACCTGATCCTGCTGGACGCGATGATGGAAGATCTGTCCGCAGGATTCCGATTTGTCAAATCCCTTCGAAAGATGGAGCCCTCTCTGGGGAGGCATATTCCGGTCATCATGATTACCAGTGTTCAGCAGGTTACGGATCTGCAATTCAGCGAGCGGCTGGGAACCGATCTGCTTCCTGTGGATGATTTTTTGGAAAAGCCCGTGGAGCCCCGGGCTCTCCTGGAAAAGGTAGGGTCCATGCTCAAGGCCGCGTGATCAGTACCGGTCTGGTCGGAGTAAAAGGAGGCGAGTATGAAAAAGAAAGTGCTTTTGGTGGATGATGATCAAGATGTGATCAGCGCTCTTCAAACCGTATTGGAGTCCAAAGGCTTTCAAGTGGAAGCCGCTTTCGAAGGACCTTCGGGTTTGAAAAAGGCCAAAGCGGAAAAACCCGATCTGATTGTACTGGATGTGATGCTGCCCGATCTGGACGGAATGGCCGTATGCCACGCGTTGAAAAAGGATCCGTCAACGCGGCATATTCCGGTACTCATACTCACCTCGCTGAGTGAATCTGACAGGGGCATAAACGCAGCCCGGCTGATAGCCGAAGGTCACGGGGCTGAAGGATATCTGGAGAAACCCGTGGAACCGAGACTTTTCATGGATCACGTGTACGCGCTTCTCAATCCGAAAAGAAAGAAGGGACGCCGGGTGCTGCTGGTTGATGATGACCCGGATTTTGTGGAAACCCTGCGGGTTGTCCTGGCGGACAAAGGATATGAAGTCATCACGGCCCATGCGGGCGACGAAGGCTTTGAAACGGCTTTGAAAGAAAGGCCGGATATTGTTCTGCTTGATATCATGCTTCCGGTCAAGGACGGATATGAAGTGTGTCAGGAGATCAAGGAACATAAGGACCTGAAAATGATTCCGGTCATCATGCTTACTTCGATCGGCCGCAAACTCACGGAACCCGGTTATGGCAAGATCATGGCCCAATCCCATCAGGCTGATGATTATATCGAGAAACCGGTGGAAGTCGAGGAACTGTTGCGGCGGATCCGGAAGTTTCTCAAGTCTAAAAATTCTTAAGCGGTAAAGGGGATTCATCCATGTCCAGTTTAAGAGAAGACGCGTTGCATTATCATTGCATGGACCGGCCGGGGAAACTGGCTGTTGTCGCTACCAAGCCCTGTGTCACGCAGCGGGACCTGTCTCTGGCCTACACCCCAGGCGTGGCCGTGCCCTGCCTGGAGATCGAGAAAAATCCGCTTGACGCTTACCGTTATACCAACCGGGGCAATCTCGTGGCCGTGGTTTCAAACGGAACAGCGGTTCTCGGTCTGGGCAACATCGGCGCTCTGGCCGGCAAACCGGTTATGGAGGGCAAAGGGGTCTTGTTCAAGCGGTTTGCCGATATCGATGTGTTCGATATCGAGATCGACACGGAAGATCCCGATGAGATCATCAGGATGGTGCAGGTTCTCGAACCCACGTTCGGAGGCATCAACCTGGAAGACATCAAGGGTCCGGAGTGTTTTTATATCGAGGAAACCCTCAAGAAGACCATGAAGATTCCTGTTTTTCATGACGATCAGCACGGCACCGCTATCATCAGCGGGGCCGGTCTGCTCAATGCGGTGGAGCTCACGAATAAAGATATCGGCAAGGCGCGCATGGTTGTGGTGGGTGCCGGTGCCTCGGGCATCGCCTGTTCCCATATGTTCGTTCAGTTGGGGGTTAAAAAGGAGAACATCATCATGCTGGACTCCAAGGGGGTGATCTACCAGGGCAGAGAAGAAGGAATGAAGGCCTACAAGGAACAGTTCGCAACCACGGAATCATGCAGAACCCTGGAAGAAGCCCTGGAGGGAACCGAGATTTTTATCGGTTTGTCCAAAGGGGATTTGCTAACAGAGAAAATGCTCAAGAAAATGGGAAAGAACCCCATCATTTTCGCCATGGCCAATCCAGATCCCGAAGTCCGGCCCGAAACGGCCCGAAAAATCCGGCCCGATGCCATTGTCGCCACGGGCCGCAGCGATTATCCCAATCAGGTAAACAACGTGCTGGGATTCCCCTTTATCTTCCGGGGAGCGCTCGATGTAAGGGCTACGGCTATCAACGAAGAGATGAAAGTGGCGGCCTGCCACGCCCTGGCCGCCCTGGCCAAGGAGGATGTTCCCGATTCCGTGATCAAGGCCTACGGGGGTGAAAAGATCCGTTTCGGTCCCGATTACATCATTCCCAAACCACTCGATTACCGTGTGCTTCTCTGGGAATCGACGGCCGTGGCCGAGGCGGCCATGAAGAGCGGAGTCGCCCGGCAAGAGGTCGATCCGGAAGAATACCGGCAGCAGCTGGAAGCCCGTTTGGGGCGGAGTTTCGAGGTGATCCGGACCGTGATCAACAAGGCGAAAGCGTCTCCCAAACGGGTTGTTTTTCCGGAAGGAGAGCTGGACAAGGTGCTTCGGGCATCCCGGATTCTTTTGGAAGAAAAGATCGCAGAGCCGGTCCTCCTGGGGAATAAAGACCGTATCCGTGAATCGATTCGATCCCTGGGTCTGGATATGCCGGATGTGGAGATCATCGATCCCTCCACATCGGATCAGCTTAAACGGTACAGCGAGATCTATTATCGGCTCAGGCAAAGGTCGGGAGTGACACCCGAATTGGCGGACCAGCGGCTTCGCCAGCCCTCCTATTTCGGAACGCTCATGGTGCATTCGAATGACGCCGACGGACTGGTGGGCGTCTGCGATCACTACTATGATGAAATGCTGCCCGCTTTTCAGGTCATCGGGCCCCGGAAACCGGGAACCAAAGGGGCGGCCCTGTACATCATGATCTTCGAGAAGAAAGTCTATTTTTTCGCGGACACCAATGCCATCATCAATCCAAGCTCGGAGGAACTGGCCGAAATCGCCATTCAGAGCGCCAAAGTGGTTCAGCTGTTTGACATGGAACCCCGCGTGGCCTTTCTTTCCTTTTCCAATTTCGGCAGCGTGGACCATCCGTTTACGCGTAAAGTGCGCCGCGCGCTCGAAATCGTCCGGGAACAGAAACCCGGCCTGATTGTCGACGGAGAGATGCAGGGCGATGTGGCCGTGGTTCCGGAGGTCATGAAAGAAAACTATCCGTTCAGCCCCCTTCAGGGCAATGCGAACGTGCTTGTTTTTCCCGACCTTCAGTCGGGCAACATCGCCATGAATCTGTTGAAACGCCTTGGAGGCGCCGAAACGATCGGCCCCATTCAGGTGGGGCTGAACCGGCCCGTGCACGTGATTCGGAAAACGGCAACCGTGGAAGAGATCGTCCGCCTGGCCGCCTACGCGGTGGTTGATGCTCAAAAGTGGCTGATCTGATGGCCCTGTCAACGCGAATATTCATTCGAATTTTTCGGGTGGCCGGTCTCCTGAAGACCGGCCCTTTTTATTTGGGCGATAAATGTCCTTGCTTTTGCCGAAAAAATTTTGTAATAAACACACAAATCAGTCCTGACGGGTGTCCAAACCAGGAAGGAGAAAGGCTGTGAAAAAAATCACTATTATCGGGGCCGGGAGTGTCGGCACAGCCGCCGCCTTTTATCTGGCCGAGAAGCGGGTCGCCAACATCCTGATGATCGATATTGAGAAAGGCAGGGCCAAGGGCAAGGCGCTGGATTTGATGGAGGCCGCTCCGATCCGTTCCTACGATGTGCATGTGGACGGATCGGATGAATTCAGGGACATGGAGGGATCCGATGTGATCGTCGTGGCTGCCGGTGTCGTCCGCAAGCCGGAAATGATGCGTCTTGACCTTCTGGAAAAAAATATCGAGGTGGTCGACGGCATTATCACCCAAATCAGGAAATACGCACCCAAGGCGTTTTTGGTTGTTCTGACCGAACCGGTGGATACGCTTGTTTATTATTTCATAAAGAAGGGCGGGTTCAACCGCCGGAAGGTGATGGGTGTTTCCGGAGTGCTGGATTCAACGCGACTTCGGCAGTTTATTGCGGAGGAGATGGATGTCTCATCGGTCGATACCACGGCTATTGTTCTGGGAGGACATCACGATTATATGGTGATACTTCCCCGATACGCGCGTGTCGAGGGCATCCCGATCACCGAACTTTTACCGCCGGACAAGGTGGAGAGGCTGGTTGGAAGAACACGCAAAGCAGGCACCGAAATCGTCCAGGCGTTGAAAACCGGAAGCGCCTGCAACGCTCTCGGAGCCGCGGTTTCTGAAATTGTGGAGGCGGTAATACGGGACGTCCGGCGGATTGTGTGCGGTCCGGTCTATCTGAACGGAGAATACGGGCAGAAAGATATTTGTCTGGGCGTGCCGGTCATGCTGGGAAAGAACGGGGTCGAAAAAGTCATTGAGCTGGATCTCACGCTGTCCGAGAGGGAAAGTCTCGATAAATCGGCTGCGGTCGTCAGGAACACGGTGCAGTCACTGGGTCTTGAAAAGAGCAAAGAGGAGGGCTGATCATGGCGAAAGTGACGGTAGTCGGCAGCGGCAATGTGGGAGCCACAACAGCTCTCTATATCGCGGAAAAACGGATCGCCGATGTGGTGCTTGTGGACATCATGGATGGTCTGGCTCACGGCAGGGCGCTGGATTCCATTCAGGCCGCTCCTCTTCGGCATTACGACACACAAATTGTCGGTGCCGAGGATTTTTCGTTGATGAAAGATTCGGATGTGGTGGTTGTGACCGCGGGCAAGGCAAGGACGCCCGGCATGTCCAGGGACGATCTGCTGCAGATCAATGCCAAGATCATCAGCGCCGTCTCGGCCGAGATCGCCCGTTACGCACCCAACGCGGTTCTGGTTATGGTATCCAATCCTTTGGACGTCATGGCGTATGTGGCGCTGAAAGTGACGGGTTTTGCCCTGAAACGGGTCGTGGGAATGGCCGGTGTACTCGATTCCACCCGGTTTCGCTACTTTCTGGCCCGGGAGCTGAATGTTTATGTGGGAGATACGACGGCTCTGGTTCTGGGGGGGCACGGGGATTCCATGGTGCCTTTGCCCCGGTATGCGACGGTGAACGGAGTACCCATTACGGAACTGCTTTCAAAAGACACGATTGAACAGCTCGTGGAAAGAACCCGCAAAGGCGGAGCGGAAATTGTCAGCTATCTCAAGACAGGCAGCGCTTATTGGGCGCCGGCCGCGGCTGTGACCGAAATGGTGGAGTGTATTGTCCGCGACAAGATGCGTATACTGCCCTGTTCCGCCTATCTTCGGGGCCAGTACGGGATCGAAGGCCTTTTTGTCGGCGTTCCTGTCAAGCTGGGGAAGAACGGAGTGGAGGAGATTATCGAACTGACCCTGTCCAAAGAAGAGAGCGAAGCGCTGATCGCCTCCGCGTCGGCGGTGAAAGGGATTATCGAGAAGCTGGAAGAGATGAGGCTGATCTGATGGCAGGGCGAAAGTCGTATCCTTTCCCGTGTTTCATGCATCATGCTTTTTTTACTTTAAAATTTGTCCGGTACTATTTATGATGATGAGCCACCGCAGCCTGTTTCAGTATTGACCCATCCTACTGCGAGGAACCCCGCATGCGTATTGAGATTCCTTATGGACGCGAAACGGTTGATGTTTTTATCAACGAAGAGAATTTCGGCGAGATGGTCTATCCAAACGAGGTCGAGATTCAGGATGAGAGCCTGACCCTGAGACAGGCTCTCGAAAACCCCGTTGGTTCCCCGTCTTTCGAGAAATTTCTTCAAAATGCCCGGGATGTGCTGGTTATCGTCAATGACGGAACACGGCCCACGCCCACGGCGAGGGTGCTCGATGAAATCCATCAGGCCCTGGATGCCGTAAACGTCAAATTTATTATTGCTACCGGCTGCCACCGGGCCCCGACAGACGAGGAGATGCGGCAGATTTTCGGCCGTCATCTGAATCGATATCGCGACCGGATTTTTGTGCACGATTCCAAAAAGAGCGAGGATATGGTCGATCTGGGTGTCTCCAAAAACGGCACGGTCATGCAGGTCAACCGTCTCGGCGTGGAGGCTCATAAAATTCTCATCATCGGTTCGGTCGAACCCCATTATTTCGCGGGTTATACCGGAGGCCGAAAGGCCTTTCTTCCGGGAATCGCCTCGTACCAGACCATCGAGCAGAATCACAAGCTGGCCTTGAAGATGAGCGCCCAGGCGATGAAACTGGAGGGGAATCCCGTTCATGAAGACATGGAAGACGCCATTCGGGTCATCAAGGATAAAGAGATTTTCTCCATTATGACCGTCCTGGACCGCGATGACTGCATTTACGCGGTCACGGCGGGAGATATTTCGGAATCTCTTCAGGCGGCTATTGACAGGTCGCACGAGGTGTTTTCCGTGGAGATCAGAGAAAAAGCGGATATCATTGTGGCCGTGGCGCCGCATCCCATGGATGTGGATCTGTATCAGTCCCAAAAAGCCATTGACAACGCCAAGCTGGCACTGAACCCCAACGGCATTCTCATTTTGGTGTCCAAATGCAAGAGCGGTGTCGGACATGATACGTTCGTAAAACTGCTGTCAGAGGCACGGGATCCTCAGGACGCGCTGGACACCATTGAAAGAAAGTATGTGCTGGGTTATCACAAGGCCGCCAAAATGGCTGAAATTTTCCGGTGGGCGGAAATCTGGGCGGTTACTTCCATCGATCCGGATCTCATGCGATCCATATTCATTCGTCCTTTTCGAAACGTGCAGCAGGCTCTGGATGAAGCCGTATCCCAAAAGGGACGGGAAAAAATTCTATTCATGATGGCGGCCAGCATGACCGTACCCCGCGTGCGGGAGCGGTTGGTTTTGCGTTCCAAGAAGCTGATCTATACCCGTTCGTGGCTTTCCAACCGCGGCGTGTTTGAATATGAGGATTCGATGAAGCTGTCTGATATTCAGCCGGTTGTTGAATCGCTGATGGAGAGCCGCTGACCGCTTATTTCAGCCTTTCTGTCAGGTCCGGAATGAGCAGCTCGAGAAAGTGTCTGGACCAGCGTGTAATATGTTTTCCCTTCCTCAGCAAGACGCCGTACTGGCTTTTCCCAAAATAGCGATTGATGGAAATCACCTCCAGACGGGTGGTCTTTGTCGGAAACAGAGCCATTTTCGGTATAATGGAAATGCCGATACCCATCTCCACATACCGCTTGATGGTTTCCGCGTTGGTCGCCTCCATGATTATATTCGATTGAAGGCCGTGTTCCCGCATCACCCGGTCAAACTCTCCCCGGGTGACCAGGCCCCGTTCATAGGTGATCATGGGATATTTAACGATATCTTCAAGCGTGACATGGGTCTTTCGAGAAAGAGGATGTCCGATACTGGTGATCAACACCCGGTCGATCGGTTCGAGCAGTAAAAAATTCAGATTGCTGGAAATTTTGGTCACAGGGGTAAGACCAAAATCGATTTCGCCGACATGGGCCAGGCGGACAATTTCGTTCCAGCGTCTTTCCATGATTTCCAGCTGCACGTTGGGATATTTCTCCGTATACTGTTTTATTACGGGAGGGAGCAGATTCATAATCATGAATGTTGTTGCCGCGATGGTCAGCAGTCCCTTTTCATTTCCTTTCATGTCCTCGAAAGTCGATTTCAGCGAGTCCAGCTCCTGAATGATGGGACTGATCAATTCGAAAAACAATTTGCCGTCCGGAGTCAATTCTTTTTTCGGCCCGAATCGATTGAATAGTTGAATTCCCAATTCGGATTCGAGCGATTTGATCTGCTGGCTGACGGCTGACTGGGTAACCGAGAGTTTTTCGGCGGCTCTGGTCAGACTGCCCAGTTTGGTGCTGTAGTAGAATCCCTTGAGTTGCTGTATTTCCATGGTTTCGGCTCCCTGAAGAAGTGCAGGTTTAGTATCATTTTTGTGAAGACAGTCTATTATAAAAATAATTTATGTTTGCTTCTATGTCAAGCAAAAAAACAGCCCTGAAAAAATAATATAAGAGAATGTTATAATATGTATAAATATTTTTTACTTGACTTATGGTGGTGAAATATCTATGTTGAATCCAGGTGTGTGAAACAGGGTGGGCCTTTCCCGAAATGAGCTTGTTTAAGTATTATAATAACAAATGGATGGAAGACGAATAGAAACATTGTATTGCAAGAACGTTCGCTATATTAGAAAAACTGATAATGGTTTGAAATAATATCAGTGTATACAGATAACTGGATCATTTTCAAAAGGCCGGAATCCGGTTCAGCATCCGGCCGGAAAATGGAGCCGATCCGATGGAAAAGCAGGGTATCATCAGCTTCGAACCAAAGATTGAGAAACCGAACGCCCGCAGGGAGTTGATTCCTCCCCGGGCGTTTTTACTGTTTAGTTGACTCAGGCACGATATAGGGAAGGAGACAAGTCCATGGCAAAACCGAAATTTGCAATTTACTGGGCAGGAAGCTGTGGCGGGTGTGAAATCGCTTTCCTGGATATTCGGGAGAAAATCCTGGACGTGGACAAGGCCGTGGATCTGGTCTTCTGTCCCTGTCTGATGGATACCAAATATCAGGATGTGGAAGCCATGTCGGACAAGGAGATCGATGTCTGTTTATTCAATGGTGTCATCCGAAATGAAGAAAACCTTCATATGGCGAACCTGCTGAGAAAAAAGTCCAAAGTTCTGGTGGCTTACGGATCCTGTGCCAGCGAAGGGTGCATACCCGGGCTGGCCAATTTAACCCATCGTGATGAGATCATCAAGTATGTCTATCACGATTCTCCGTCAGTGGGCAATCCCCGGAAGGTTACCCCCCAACCCAAAACAAAAGTCAAAGCCGGGGAGCTGACCATACCAGCCATGTTCGAATATGTCCGCACGCTTCCCCAGGTGGTGGATGTGGATTACCGAATGCCGGGCTGTCCTCCGGTTGCCGAGCAGATCTGGGCAGTCATTCAGGCTGTTTTGTCAGGAGCCCTTCCGGAAAAGGGATCGCTTGTGGGTATCAACGCCAAAACGGTTTGCGATGAGTGTGAACGAACCAAGGATGAGAAAAGAGTCAAGCAGTTCTTCCGGCCCCATCTGGTGGATCCAAAAACTCTGGATCCGGAGAAATGTCTTTTGGAACAGGGTATTATCTGCAACGGGCCGGCTACCCAGGCGGGTTGCGGCGCCCTGTGTCCCGCGGTAAATCTGGGATGCCGGGGCTGTTATGGACCGGCTGAAGGAATTCAGGATATGGGCGGAAAACTGGCCGGCGCCATTGCTTCCATCATTGACAGCGACGATCCCGAAGAGATCGAAAAGATCGTGAATCAGGTGGTGGATCCGGTTGGAACTTTTTATAGATTTAATTTACCCAGTTCACTTTTAGGGAGACGCGTCCGATGAAAAAAGTCACGATAGATCCGATTACCCGTCTTGAAGGGCACGGCAAGATCGAAATATTCCTGGATGATCAGGGCAATGTGGCCGATGCATACCTGCAGGTACCGGAACTGCGCGGATTTGAAAAGTTCTGTCAGGGCAGGCCTGTGGAAGAGATGCCCCGTATCACTCCGCGCATCTGCGGAGTCTGTCCCGAAGCGCATCTGATGGCTTCGGCCAAGGCCTGTGACGCGGTTTACAATGTCGAAATACCCCGTACCGCCAAACTGCTCAGAGAGCTGCTCTATTCCATCTTCTATGTGACGGATCATACCACGCATTTTTATGCCCTGGCCGGTCCGGACTTCGTGGTGGGGCCGGACGCGCCCAAGGAGCAGCGGAACATTCTGGGCATTATTCACAAAGTCGGGGTTGAGGTCGGCGGCAAGGTGGTTAACTTAAGAGGATTCTGTCATGAGTTGATCAAGCAGATCGGCGGCAAGGCCGTTCACCCTGTAGCCGCCGTGCCCGGGGGCATGAGCAAGGGGTTGAGCAAAGAGCTGCAGGAAGAAGTGCTCAAGTACGGCAAGGAGGCCGTGGAGTTCGGTCAGTTCACTATTCAACTGTTCAACGACATCGTCCTGAAGAATCAGGGCTACGTGGATCTGATTCTCAGTGATATGTTTGCCCATCAGACCTACAACATGGGACTGGTGGACGAAAACAATCACGTGAATTTTTATGACGGCAGGATACGGGTCGTGGGGCCTGACGGCAAAGAGTTCGTCAAATTCGAGGCCAAAGATTACCTCAAACATATCGAAGAGCATGTCGAACCCTGGTCCTATCTGAAGTTTCCGTTCCTGAAGAATGTCGGGTGGAAGGGATTTGTGGACGGAATGGACAGCGGCGTGTACAAGGCCACTCCCCTTTCCAGGCTGAACGCTTCCGACGGCATGGCCACGCCTCTGGCCAATGAAGAGCACGACCGCATGTACAAGACACTGGGAGGCAAACCCGTTCATCAGACACTGGCGACCCACTGGGCACGAATCATCGAGCTGCTCTACGCAGCCGAACGATGGGTGGAACTGGCTGAAGATCCGGACATCACGGGTCCCGATTACCGCGTGGTTCCGACAGAGACTCCGAAAGAGGGAGTCGGTGTGGTCGAAGCGCCGCGCGGAACACTGTATCATCACTACAAAACAGATGAAAACGGGATGATTCAGGAAGCGAACCTGATCGTGGGCACGACCAACAACAATGCTCCCATCAACATGTCGGTTAAAAAGGCCGCCATGGGACTGATCAAGAACGGCAAGGTGAGCGACGGTCTGCTCAATCAGGTTGAAATGGCCTTCAGGGCTTATGATCCCTGCCTGGGATGCGCCACCCATACATTACCCGGACAGATGCCTTTGATCGTTCATATATTTGATTCACACCGAAATCGGGTGGAGTCATTTCAAAGGGATTGAGAAGTTCTTCATGAATATTCTTGTTTTAAACAGCGGCAGTTCCTCCATCAAATTTCAATTGATTCAGATGGAGAATGAAACCGTTCGGGCCAGGGGAGTGGTGGAACGAATCGGTTCATCCGACGCCATCATCACTTACAAGCCGGAAGAACGGCATCCTCTCCGCGAGATCCGTGAAATATTAAATCATGAAACCGGCATCGAGATGGTGCTGTCGCTTCTCCTGCATCCGCAGCACGGTGTTATCCGGTCCAAAACAGAGATTCAGGGTATCGGCCATCGGGTGGTGCACGGCGGAGAGGATTTCGCCTCATCCGTACGCATTACATCCGAAGTCAGGGCGGCGATCAGCCGGTGCATACAGTTCGCTCCCCTGCACAATCCGCATAACCTGAAAGGCATCGAAGCCTGTGATCGGCTTCTTGCAGGGGTTCCTCAGGTGGCCGTATTTGATACGGCCTTTCACCATTCCATACCGGCTCATGCGTTTCTGTACGGTCTGCCCTATGCGCTGTACAAGAAACTGGGTATTCGCCGATACGGATTTCACGGCACGTCCCATCGCTATGTGGCCATGAAGGCCGCTGAAATCCTCAATACGCCCCTGAACCGCTGCCGCCTGATCACCTGTCATCTGGGCAACGGGGCTTCGATTACGGCTGTGGACCGCGGAAAGTCTGTGGATACCACCATGGGCTTCACGCCCCTGGAGGGTCTGGTTATGGGAACCCGCTGCGGGGATATCGATCCCGCGCTGGTTCCCTTTATCATGGAACATGAAAAACTGACTACCCGGCAGATCGATTCCATCATGAACAAGAACAGCGGCATGCTGGGATTGACCGAAACGTCCAATGACATGCGGGAGATCGAAGACGAAGCCGAACGGGGCAGCGAGAGGCATCGGCTGGCTCTGGAGATTTACTGCTATCGCATTCGAAAATACATCGGTGCTTACATGGCGGTTTTGGGGAAAATCGACGCTTTGGTCTTTACGGGCGGAGTCGGAGAACATTCGCCTTATGTGCGCGGGAAAACGCTTCGCGGTCTGGAAAATTACGGCATTCGACTGGATGAAGAGAAAAATACGAAGGATGAGACGGAAATCGCCTCAGGACGGATCAAGGTTTTGGTGATTCCGACCAATGAAGAGCTGGCCATCGCCAGGGATACCCGAATGATTCTCGAGTCCGTCACGGAAGAAAAGCCTGGGGACGCGGAACATTCGAAAGAGATTACCGACCTCAGCCGGGACGACAGAGCCGAGCTGGTGCTGCTGTGGGCGGAGAATCCCGAGAGCAGCACCTCTGAACTGGCCCGAATCTGGAAGAAGCGCCGTAAAGACGCGCCGCCGGAGACCGTGATCGGCAGAGAACTGGAATTTCTGGGACTGAACCGGGTCTCCGAACAAAAAAAACGTCAAATCGCGGAAGGCCGACACCATGAAGCGCATTGACAGAGAAGAGGCCGGGTGGCTGGTCGCACTGAGCTGGCTGAGCGCCCTGGAAGAGACGGCCCGGGATTTTCATGGCACACGACCCAAAGTCTTCAGTCAAAGGGCCTATGAACATTCGGTCCAGCGCTATCTTCACCTTCTGGGCGAAGAATATGGAATCCGGGTGAATCGGGCGGATTCGATCCGGGAGGCGGTGGAGCAGTATATACAGATCGGAGTGGCCGGCGGATTGTTTCGGGATGCCAGCCATTTTGAACTGGTGGAAGTCAATCCCTTTCATGTGGACATCACGGTTCATGACTGCAAATATTTAAAAAGCTGCCAGGCCCTCATCGAACAGGGGTTCTCGGTTCGTGATTTGACCTGCGCCCGGATCGGATGTTTCCGGGCCGCAGTGAAGGCCATGGCCAGCCTGGATTGCGATTATCAGGTCAGAGCCTTCAATATCGAAGGCGACTGTCAGGGTTATCTGGAACGGGTGTGATGTGGTGAAAACTCCGGTGAAAAAACTCGTTTCTCAGGCGGTAAATGGAGCCGATGCCGATGTGCGCCGGTCCGCCGTGATACAGCTGGGTTATGAAGATGAGTCGGTCTTCGGTATACTGGCAGACAGGCTGGAGGACGACAATCCCTCTGTTCAGCACGCGGCGGTCATCTCACTGGGCAGGCTGGGCAAACCCGAAGCCATCGATGAACTGGTCAAGCCCAAGGTATTTCATTCTCCGGTGACCAATATTCGATGGGCCGCGGTTTCGGCTCTGGGCAAACTGGGGGATCACCGGATCATCGATCATCTGATCAGGGCGGTCGATGATCCCGAGTGGATTGTGCGCAATCAGGCGGTGACTGAACTGAAAGATCAGATCCGCGGGATCATTCGGGCGGGACGCCACTGTTACGGCCGCATCCTGCTTCGAATGCTCGCCCTGGAAGACGAGGAAGTGGTGGAGCTGGCCATCAACGGATTTTGTGAGATGAAAAACGCCGTCACCGATTTTCTCATTCGCAATCTGGGACACGCCTCTTCCCGTGTTCGTGAGAATGTCGTTGAAACACTCGGCAGAATGAACTGCGATGAAGCGGTGCCTGTTTTAATCGAACGGATGCAGGATGAAGACAGGCGTGTTCGCGGTTCCGCGGCCCGGGCCCTGGGCCGCATTCAGAACAAAGATTCGGTCGAGCCCCTGGTGCAGGGTCTCAGAGACAACGCAGAAGATGTGCAGACGCAGTCCATGGAGGCCTTGACCGCATTTGGGCAACTGGCCACATTACCGCTTCTGAAAGCGCTGACCTATGAAAAGAATAAATACACTCTTAGAGCGATGATTCTGACGCTTGGACTGTTGGGTGATCTCAAGGCGGTTCCGGCTTTGATAAACCATCTGCGGTCGAGCTACTTTGTCGTGCGTATCGCGGCCGTCAGGGCACTGACGCGTTTCGGCCCGAATATTATCAATCAGCTTATTCCCGCTCTGTCTTTCAATCGTTCCAATATTCGACAACTGCTGAAAGATGCCGAGTCCTCGGAGCCGGCTCTGCAGAAACGGGCTGTTGACGCACTGGCCGGTCTGGAGGATCATCGGGCCGTCGGACTTTTAAAGCAGCTTCTCGAAGAGGCCGACGAAACGGTTCAGGACGCGGCTGTCAAGGCGCTGACCCGCATCGGCTGCGCGGCCTGGGGCCGTTGCGGTGTTCTACAGGTGCTCGCACAATTGGGAGAACCTTCACTGGTACCGTATTTCATTCACTCTCTGGAAGACGATTCGGACAACGTGCGGCTCGAGGCTCTGCGGGCCCTGGCCAAGGTCAACGGACCGGATTCCATCCAGCCGATGATTCAACACGGGCTGACGGACCGGGATCCCTATATCCGGTTCGAAGCGTTTCGTTTATTGAGACGGGTGGGCGCCGGCTATTCAGCGGTTCTTGAAGCGGCGCTGGCCGCGCTCAAGGACCCGTCCCGGGATGTCCGGGCCCAGGCATCCCGCCTGTTGGGAATCATTCAGGACAAACGGTCTATCACGCCCCTGCTCAGAAAAACCGCGGACCGGTACTGGGGAGTCCGGGAGAGTGCGGAGAACGCGCTGATGAATTTCGGCACGGTGGCCGTGCCTCCGCTGATCGAAGCCCTTCAGAGCAAGTCCTGGACCACACGGTTTCGCGCCGCCCGGCTTTTGGGGGAGATCGGCGATCAGATAGCTGCCCGGCCCCTGAAGGCTCTGCTCGAGCGGAAGAATGAAAGAAAAGCCCTCCTGGAAGTCGTTGAAAGAGCATTGGAGAAACTGGCCGGAAGAACGGCCGCTTGATGACGGAGATTATTATGCGAACTATTCTGAAACTGGGCAAACAGGAACATCGATTCATCGATCGGATATCCGAACTTTCCGGAGAGAATGTTTACAGCTGCTATCAATGCGGCCGGTGCTCCGCCGGGTGTCCCATGGCTTTCGAAATGGATATTTTGCCGAATCAGCTGATCAGGCTTGTTCAGCTCGGCGAGGAAGAGGCCCTGATCGCGTCCAAGACCCTGTTTATTTGCGCTTCCTGTTTTACGTGCCAGTCCCGCTGTCCTAAAGGGATCAATATCGCCAATGTGGCGGAAGCGATTCGATATCTCGCGGAGCCCAAGGGAAAAGACCATTTCGGGCCTGATGAAGTACCGGCTGAACTGGCCGATGAGCTGCCGTAGCAGGTTCTGGTGGCGGTATTCAGAAAATTCAGCAAGTAGACTGATTAAAAGTGAAGGAAAAGGAATGAAACTCCACTATTATCCCGGGTGCACGCTTAAGGAAAAAACCACCAATCTGGATGAATCGACCTATGCGGCCATGAAAATGCTGGGATACGAACTGGTCGAACCCGAAAACTGGACCTGCTGCGGGGCGGAGTTTCCTCTCAATGAGGAGAAAATCGTCGGCTTGGCCGCGCCCGCACGTATTCTTCGCCAGGTCGAAATGGAAGGCGGCGACAAGGTGGTCACCGCATGCGCGTTCTGTTTCAATGTGCTGAAACAGACTCACATCGCATTGCTGAACGACCCTCTCAAACAAAAACGCATCAACGCGTATCTGAAAGATGACATTCGAATCGATCCGGTGACCAAGGAAAGGACAACGGATTTTCCCGAATACCGCGGTGATGTGCAGGTTCTTCATTTGCTGGAGTTCATTCAAAAAGAGATCGGTTATGAGAAAGTCCGTTCCCTGATCCGGCGGGATTTGGGAAATTTACGGGCAGCCCCTTATTACGGCTGTCGTCTGCTTCGTCCCAAGGGAGAAACGGGAATCGATGAGCCGGATGATCCTTCGATATTCGAGGAATTTCTTGAAAGCATCGGAATCGGCGTTGTTGATTTTCCGTTCAAACAGGAATGCTGCGGATCCTATCTGTCCGTATCCCTTCCGGATGCCGCTTCGGAGGTGTCCTACCGGATTCTTCGTTCGGCAAAGCTGAACGGAGCCGACATGGTGGTGCTGAGCTGTCCTCTCTGTTATTACAATCTGGACAGGCGGCAGGACCGAATACGCGAAAAGTTCTTGGAATTCACCGGAATGCCTGTTCTGTTTTTCACCCAAATTCTGGCATGGGCTCTGGGTGTGGAAGCCGAAATTCTGGGGCTGGATCAGCATTTCTTTGATCCACGTCCGGTGCTGGGTATTACCGACAAGGCTGAGGTTGCGTCATGAACGGAAACGGAAAGAAGAAACGAATCGGCGTTTTTGTCTGTCATTGCGGCGTGAATATCGCCGGCGTGGTTGATGTCGAACGGGTCGCAAAGGCCCTGGAAGGGTATTCCGGTGTCAGCTTTTCGACGCATTACATCTATATGTGTTCCGAACCCGGCCAGAACATGATTCTGGAAACGATTCGTGAAGAAAAGCTGGATTCCATTATCGTGGCCGCCTGCTCGCCGACTCTCCATGAAAAAACGTTCCAGAGTGTCATCGAACTGGCCGGTCTCAATCCCTACCAGGTTGAAATCGCCAATATCCGGGAGCAGGACAGCTGGGTGCACTCAGACAAGGAAAAAGCCACGCTCAAGGCGATCAAGATTGTGAAATCCATGGTCGAAAAAGTGCTTCAGAACGAAAGCCTGGAACCCATTCGGGTCGGAGTGACCCGGAGGGCCCTGGTCATCGGAGCCGGCATCAGCGGGATACAGTCGGCTCTGGACATCGCCGACCACGGTTATGAAGTGCTCCTGGTCGAAAAAAATCCCTCGATCGGCGGACACATGATTCAGCTGTCGGAGACGTTTCCCACGCTGGATTGTTCCCAATGCATCATGACGCCGAAAATGGTGGAAGCGTCCAGACATCCCAATATCAGGATCCTGACCTATCATGAAGTGGAATCCATTTCGGGATATGTGGGCAATTTCAAGGTGAAGATCCGCAAGAAGCCCCGTTTCGTGGATCCCGACAAATGCACCATGTGCGCAGATTGTGAGGATGTCTGCCCCCAGATTGTGTCCGATGAGTTCAACATGGGGCTTTCCTTCCGCAAGGCGATCTATCTGCCCTTTCCGCAGGCCGTTCCCGGAACCTACACGCTGGATATTGAAAACTGTCTGGGGCTGCTTCCCATCCGCTGCGGGAAATGCAAGGAGGTTTGTGAACCCGATGCCATCAATTACGATGATCAGGAAACGGTTTTCGAGGAAGAGGTGGGCGCGGTGGTGGTTTCCACCGGATACGATTTATATGATCTGAACCATTTGGGAGAGTTTGGAGGCGAAAAATACGAAGATGTGATCAACGGTCTGGAATTCGAACGCATTTTGTCCGCGTCAGGACCCACAGGCGGAGAGGTCCGAAGACCTTCCGACGGAAAAGTCCCCAAGAATGTGGTTTTCATCCAGTGCTGCGGATCCCGGGATCCCGAGAATCACAATCCGTACTGCTCCAAAATCTGCTGCATGTACACGTCCAAACACGCCATGCTTTACAAACATCATGTGCCGGACGGGAACGCGACCGTGTTCTACATCGACGTCAGGACCGGGGGAAAAAACTTCGAGGAATTTTATCAGCGAACCATCGATGAGGATCAGGTGCTCTATGTGAGGGGCAAGGTTTCCAAAGTATACAAGGAAGGCGATAAGATCATCGTCTGGGGAGTGGATACGCTCACCGGCCGCAAGATTGAGATGGAGGCGGATCTGGTGGTGCTGGCCATGTCTATGGTGCAGACAGACGGTGTCAATGAGCTTCTGAAGAAGTTGAGAATTTCCAGTGACGCCAACGGCTGGCTTTCCGAGGCGCACCCCAAACTCAGGCCGGTCGAAAGTCTCAATGCCGGGTTTTATCTTGCCGGATGCGCACACGGCCCCAAGGATATTCCCGAGACCGTATCCCAGGCCTCGGCCGCGGTAGCCAAAGTGGGCGATCTGTTCGCGCAGGAGCAGCTGCTGCATGAACCGACGGTGGTGCCGGTGGATGAGGATCTGTGCAGCGGCTGCGGCATCTGTGTTACCATCTGTCCTTACAGCGCTCGTGAGCTCGATAAGGAAAAAGGCGTGGTAAAGGTCAATGAAGTGCTTTGCGAGGGCTGCGGCGCCTGCGCCGCGGCCTGCCCGTCCGGAGCCGCCCAGCAGCGCAATCAAACCGATGATCAGATATTCTCGATGGTGAGAGCCATATTGAGGGGGTAGTCATGTTCGAGCCGCAAATTATGTGTTTTCTCTGCAAGTGGTGCACTTATGCCGGGGCCGATCTGGCCGGGACCTCCCGCATGAAATACGATCCCAGCGGGATCAACCTGCGGGTGATGTGCTCCAGCCGGATCGATTTGCAGCATATTCTCTACGCTTTCAGGCAGGGAGCGGACGGGGTCTTCATCGGAGGCTGTCATCCCGGCGACTGCCATTACGTGGAGGGCAACTACAAAACCTTGCGCCGGTCCATTCTTTTCGCGAAAATGCTGGAAGATCTGGGAATCAGCCGCAAACGGTTCCGGCTCGAATGGATTTCCGCGGCCGAGGGACGAAAATTTGTCCAGGCCATGAATGACTTTACCGCACAGATCGCTGAACTGGGTCCTCTCAATCTCGATAAAATGACGTTAAACAATCAAAAGGATTTCAGCCATGAGTAAAATTCCTGTTGAAGTCAAAGACAAGAGTTCGAAGAAGAAAACCGGCGGGCCGGCCGGAACGGAAGCAATGGTTCCCATTTTTGTCATGGGCAAGCGGTATGAGGTTCCCGCTTCACTGACCATCCAGAAGGCCCTGGAGTACGCCGGATATCAGCTGGTCCGGGGATGCGGATGCCGCGGCGGAATTTGCGGCGCTTGCGGAACGGTTTACCGGTTTCCCGGTTCCTATCGCATCGAGGTCGGGCTGGCCTGTCAGACCGTTGTCGAACCCGACATGTACATCACCCAGATTCCTTTCTTCCCGGCCAACAAGGCTGTTTATGATATCGAGAAACTGGAGCCTACGGGTTCGACGGTCGCTGCCTTGTATCCGGAAATCTTCAAATGCGTCGGCTGCGGAACCTGTACCCGAAGCTGCCCCATGGATATCGATGTCATGGAGTATATCTCCCGTGCCATTCGGGGTGATGTGGCGGGCGCCGCGGAACTGTCTTTTGACTGCGTGATGTGCGGGTTATGCTCGGCCCGCTGTCCGGCCGAGGAGGCCCAATACAATATCGGCATTCTCTGCCGAAGACTGTACGGCCGGCATATTGCTCCCAGGGCCAAACATGTCAACAAGGTCGTGGATCTCATCGAAAAGGGCAAGTTTCAAAAAGGTCTCGAGAAACTCAAACGGATGAAAATGGCAGAATTGAAAAAGATTTACAATGAACGCGAAATCGAACCGGACATGGCCGAAGAGTATTGGGAACCTGAAGACAAGACATTCATCATCGTTGAATAAGAACGGGTCGAACCTTTTCTCATGGAGAAGAAGTCATGCCATACACACCAGAATTGAAGAAACTGATCAAAGTCGTCGAGAAGACTCGGCCGAAACGTGTGGAACAGAAACGCGGGGGAGAAGAGTTTCCGGCCATGTCTCTCAAGGAACGGGAAGATATTTTGAAGTACCATCCCGATTTCAAGGAAGCGGGACGCTCGGAGATCAAGGTCGGCCCAAGCCGGGGATACCGGATTTCCAATGAAATCGTGAGCCTGCTCCATGCCAAAAGCCGGGTCGATCCCGATCAGGTCGAACTGACCCGGCCCGATTACGAGACGGATGTGCTGGTGATCGGCGGCGGCGGTGCGGGAACCGCCGCGGCGCTCATGGCGCGGGAAAAGAAGATGAAAGTTCTCATCGCCACCAAACTCCGTCATGGCGACGCCAACACCATGATGGCCGAGGGCGGCATACAGGCCGCCACCAAAAGCGAGAAGGATTCGCCCTATTATCATTACCTCGATGTCATGGGAGGCGGCCATTTCAAGAACGACCCGGAACTGGTGGAAATATTGGTCAATGAGGCGCCCAAAGTCATGGCCTGGCTCGACAAGCTTGGATCCATGTTTTCGAAAACCGAAGACGGCCGGCTGAAAACCCTGCACGGCGGGGGGACATCCCGAAAGCGCATGCATTATGCCGGAGATATCACGGGTGCTGAAATCATGCGGACTCTTCGGGATGAAGCCCGCAATCACGCGCAGGATATCAAGGTTTTGGAGTTTTCGCCTGCCGTGGAGCTGATTCTGAATGACAAGGGGGCCTGCGCGGGAGCGGTGCTGTACAATCTGGAAACCGAAGAGTATATCCTGGTCAAGGCCAAAGCCACCATCCTGGCCACGGGCGGATCCGGGAGGCTGCATATTCAGGAATTTATGACCACCAACCATTACGGAGCCACGGGGGACGGACTGATTATGGGATACCGGGCCGGGATTCCCCTGAAATTTCTCCACACGGTTCAGTATCATCCGACGGGAGCGGTATTTCCCGAACAGGCAGAAGGACTGCTGATCACGGAGAAGTTCCGGGGCGCGGGAGCCAACGTAGTGAATATCGACGGAGAGCAGTTCGTCTATGAGCGGGAACCCCGTGACGTGGAGGCTTCGGCTTTCATCAGGGAATGCATCGAACGGAAAAAGGGGATTCCCACACCGACAGGCAAATTCGGTGTCTGGCTGGATTCGCCGATGATCGATCATCTGAAAGGCGAGGGGTATGTGCGGCGGGAATTTCCGGGCAAGTGGATTCTTTTCCATCGCTACGGGATCGACATCACCAGAGAACCCATGCTCGTCTATCCCACGCTTCATTATCAGAACGGGGGTTTGGCCATCAATAATAAGGGTGAGACCGGGATACCGGGTCTGTTCGCGGGCGGCGAGGTCAGCGGCGGCGTGCACGGTGAAAACCGGCTGATGGGCAATTCTCTTCTGGATGTGACGGTTTTCGGACGGATCACCGGGGTAACGGCCGCTGATTATGTCAAGAGCAAATACAAGGACGGAAAACCGACTCTGGAACACGTCAGGAAATATCATCAGGAATTGATCGAAGCCGGCGTGAATGTAAACGGCCGGGTCTCTCCCATGATTCTGCCCGATTACAGCAATCCTGACGTGCGCAAGCGGCAGCTGACCACACAGTATGTCGGAACACTCCGATAGCCCATGAAAGGGTGAAACCATGCGTATCAGAAACAGAGAAAAGCCTTTTGGAATTGAGAAGCCGGTCACCGCACGCGGACAAATCGTCATTATCGAGGATCGGTGCAAAGGGTGCGGTTTCTGTATCGAATACTGTCCCAATGATGTGCTGAGACTCTCCGACAAGTACAATTCCAAGGGGTATCATCCCCCTTATGTGGCCCATGAAGAGGAATGTGTGGATTGCGGCTTCTGCCAGATGAACTGTCCGGATTTTGCCATCTTTTCGGTTGAGGTGGAATCCGGTGAGCGGGAACCGGCCCCGGCCGAATCAGTCAAACGATAAAGTCCGGAGAACTCGATTGGATCAACAGCCGTCCACAAAGTGAAAAGGGGATATCTTTGAAAGCAGATTTTAAAGCGGTTTTGACAGGAACCCATCCGTTGAGCGGTTATGAGGCCTGCGCCGAAGGGGCCCTGGCCGCCGGCTGCGGTTTTTTGGGCTATACGCCCATTCAGCCTTCTTTCGGCATTGTGCGGCGTTTTATCACCCGCTGCGCCGAAACCGGTGCTACATTTGTTCAGATGGAGGACGAAATTTCTTCACTGGCCGCGGTGCTGGGCGCGGTGTGGACGGGCAGGAAGGCTCTGACGGTCACTTCCGGTCAGGGTTTCGCGCAGATGATGGAACATATCGGGCTGGGCGTGATGCTCGAGACTCCCTGTGTAATCGTCAATGTTATGCATGACGGGGCGTCCGAAGGGATTCCGTCCATGCCCGGAGGCGGCGATGTGATGCAGGCGAGATGGGGGTCGCACGGGGATTACGAGATCATCGCCCTGGCGCCGAATTCGCCGCAGGAGATGTTCGATCTGACCGTCGAAGCTTTCAGCCTGTCGGAAAGGTACCGCACACCGGTTGTGATCTTATTCGATCCGGTTCTTGGGCGGATGAAGGATTCCGTGAATATTCCCGAGGCCGCGAAGATTCGTGTCGAGAAGCGCAAGTACTACAAGGGGCCCAAAGACGGCTATCTTCCATATAAATATGATGAAAAGGATCTCATCCCGTCTATGGTGGACATCAGTCAGGGATACCGGTTTCATGTTACCGGTCTGACGCATGACGAAAAGGGATATCCGGTGATGAATGATGAATGCCAGGAATGGAATGTCCACAGGCTGGTGAACAAGATCCGCCTGTTTGCGGATAAAATCGTCCGAATGGAAGAGAAGTATCTTGAAGAAGCCGATGTAGCTGTCGTATCGTACGGGGTTGTTTCGCGGGACGCACTGACGGCCGTGGAGGCCGCCCGGAAAGAAGGAATCAAAGCCGGATATTTCCGCCTTCAGACGGTCTGGCCGTTTCCGGAAAAAAGGATCGCCGAGATCGCCGCGGGAATCAAACGTTTCGTGGTGCCGGAGATCAACTTCGGACAGATCAGTCTGGAGGTCGAGCGATGCAGCCGAGGACGTGCCGGCGTGGACGCGGTTTATCACGCCGCGCGGGAAGTCGGAAAACCGGGGAGCATCCTGAAAGCCATTCAAAAAACCAATAAATAACGGGTCAATTATGGAAACGATAAACACCATTCAAGAACAGAAACACCCCATGGACGATCTGCTTCGCATGGACCGGATTCCTCATATCTGGTGCCCCGGATGCGGCATCGGGAACGCGGTCAGCGCCTTCGCCGAAGCCCTGCGGAAACTGGAATATGATCTGGACAAGGTGGTCGTTGTCTCGGGAATCGGGTGCACGGGAAGGGTGGCGGGGTATATCAAGACAGACTCTTTTCACACCACCCACGGCCGGGCCATCGCCTTTGCCACGGGAATCAAACTGGGAAATCCGGACCTGAAAGTGATCGTCATTTCCGGCGACGGCGACCTGGTTTCCATCGGCGGGAATCACTTCGTCCACGCGGCCCGCAGAAACATCGATTTGACCGTCATCTGCGTCAATAATTTCATCTACGCCATGACCGGAGGCCAGGTGGCGCCCACCACGCCCATACCGGCTTACACAACGACGTCACCTTTCGGCAATTTTGAGGCGCCGGCCAATGTGCCCCAGCTGGCGGAAGCCGCGGGCGCCGTGTACGTCGCCCGATGGACCGCTCTGCACATGCGAAGGCTGGCCGACTCCATTGTGGAGGCTTTCAACCGGCCGGGTTTTTCCGTGGTGGAGGTCATCTCGCCCTGCGCCATGTACTATTCCCGCATCAACAAGCTGGGCGACGGTCTGGATATGATGCAGTTTTACTACAATAATTCGATAATCAGACACGGAGAATCGACGGATAATCTGAACATCGACTATCAGAAGGAGATCATCGTCGGCAAATTTGTGGACAGAGAGCGGCCTGCCTTTTCCGAGTCTCTGAACGAGTGGCTCAGGAAAGATCAGGTCGAATAAAGGAAAGGCCGCTGCGGAATAGACAGCAGAAGAAAGCAACTGATGATCAGTTGGGGAGGACAAGGTTGAAAGCGGATCCGCGGGATGTATTCACCGGAACATACTACATAGACGGCGACGTGGCCATGGCGTACGGGGCTCTGGCCGCGGGGTGCAAGTTTCTGGGCGGTTACCCGATTACGCCCTCCACCGAAGCGGCGGAGGCTTTCGCCCGAATCGCCCCCCGGGCGGGTGCCCGTTTCATTCAGATGGAGGATGAACTGGGATCCATCGCTTCGGTGCTTGGTGCGTCCTGGGCCGGCCAGAAAGCCATGACCATCACCTCCGGGCCGAGTTATTCTTTGATGATGGAGAATATTTCCCTGGGCGCCGCCATGGAGATCCCCTTTATCATCATCAATATTCAGAGGGCGGGGCCGTCAACGGGCGTTCCCACATGTACGGGGCAGGCCGATGTCATGCAGTCCCGCTGGGGTGGCAACGGAGACTATGAGATCATCGCCCTGGCACCCGATTCGCCCCAGGAGGGCTTCGAGTTTGCCGTAAAGGCCTTCAACCTGGCAGAGCGGTACCGCTGCCCGGTCATGCTCATGTCCGATGAGTGTGTGGGACACATGACGGAGAAGGTCGTGGTGCCTGAAGCTTCGAAGATCGACATCGAACCCCGCCGGTTTTATAAAGGCCCGGCGGATGCCTATCTGCCGTATAAACGGGATCCGGATCTGGTTTCTCCCATCGTCAAAGCGGGTGATGGATACGGAATATATATTACCGGACTGTCGCATGACGAAAAGGGGCATCCTGTTCTTGAGTCCGGGAATTCTTATGATCTGGAACATGCTCGGGCCCTGAACAGGAAATCCACGGATCAATACCTGGTGGATAAAATTCGCAAGAACCGGGACAAGATCATCGAAATCCAGGAAGAAAACACGGAAGACGCCGATGTGGTGGTCGTCTCATACGGTATCAGCTCCCGCGTGGCTTACCGGGCCGTCGAACAGGCCAGACAGGAAGGATATAAGGTCGGCACGCTGCGTCTGATCACCGTTTGGCCCTTTCCGGAGGAGCGGATCAGGGAGCTCGCCGGCCGGGTCAAGGGTTTCGTGGTTCCGGAGATCAATTACGGGCAGATCGTGTTCGAAGTCGACCGCTGCGCAGAGGGCAGGGCGAATGTCGTTCTGGTGCCTCATGGTGGGGCTTCGGTTCATCAGCCGGAAGATATTTATGCGGCGATCCGGCAGCTGCTTGAATCTAAAAAACGCTATGAGAATGTATTTGAGTTCAGAACCATTCTGGAGAGAAAGGTTTTCGGCGGCGGCATGCTGAAAAATAGATCATAAACAGGCAGAGGGACAATGGACAAAATACTGGAAGCACTCAGCAAGGGGATCGAAAAATCCGGAATCGGCAGAAAAAGAGTCTGTCTGGTGACGGATATTCTGTACGATCCCGAAGTTTTGGAGACCTTGAAGATCGACCTGTTCCATACATCCAGAGGCCGGACCATCCCGTTTGCAACGGGCATGAAACTGGCCAATCCCAAATTAAAGCCTGTTGTCATCATGGGTGACATGGCGACCCTGGGCGGGAATCATTTTGTGCATGCATGCCGAAGGAATATGGATCTTTTGGTGATCTGCGCCAATCATTTCGTCTACCGGCGGGTGGAAGGAGAGTCGGCTTCCGGCGATTATGATACGGTTTCCTATTCCCCCTATCTGCTATTCGAGAATCCGCTGAACATTCCACATATAGCCAGGTCATGCGGCAGTGTGTACACGGCCCGATGGACAGCCCTGCATACGGATGAACTGACCCGGTCCATCTCCCATGGTCTGAAGAAAAAAGGTCTGTCCGTTATTGATGTGATCTCACCCCCGGCGGAACTGCTCGATTTTTATTACCGGCATTCGGAAATCAGAAATGGGGAAGATACCATTCATACGGGAATTGAAGAAGAAAAGAAGATCATTGTAGGAGAATTCCTCGAGCGGGAACGGCCGACCTTCATTGAATCCTACAACCGGCAGCTTGAAGAGGTTTTGGGCGATCAATTCGTGAAGATAGAGGTATAGATATGTTAGAAATCAGATTCGCAGGATTCGGCGGCCAGGGAATCATCCGTTCCGGAATCATAGTCGGCAGAGCCGCTTCCATCTACGACAACAAATATTCCACCATGAATCAAGCGTTCGGACCCGAAGCCCGCGGCGGGGCCTGCAGTTCGCAGCTGCTCATTTCGGACAAGAAAATTCTGTATCCTTACATCACACGGTCCGACTATCTGGTGGCGATGTCTCAGGAGGGTTACAGCAAGTTCGAATCCGAGGTCAAGGATGACGGTGTGCTGATCATCGATGACGATCTTGTGAATACCGACAGCACGAAGAAGGTTCTGAAAATTCCCTCCACGCGTATCGCCGAAGAGCTGGGGCATCGTATTTTCGCCAATGTGGTGATGCTGGGATACGTCATCCGGGTCACGAAGGCGGTCTCACTGGAGGCCATGCGGAAAGCCATTCCCGAATCGGTTCCCGAACGGTTTGTGGATAAAAACCTGAAAGCGTTTGAGAAGGGGTACGAATACGCGTAAAAAGGCTGAACAGACCATGAGGACAGTATGAAAATTCATGAAGGCCAGGCCAAGGCATTGTTGAAAGATTACGGAATTCCGGTGCCAGGGGGCCGGATGGCGGAGACGCCTGAAGAGGCGCAAAAAGCGGCCGCTGAACTGGGGACGCGTGTGGCAGTCAAGGCTCAGATCCATGCCGGAGGAAGGGGCAAAGGCGGAGGAATCAAACTGGCCGATTCACCCGACGATGCGCGTGAAAAGGCCGAATCCATATTGGGCATGACGCTGGTCACGCATCAGACCGGCCCCCAGGGACGTATGGTCCGCATGGTTCTGGTGGAGGAGGCCCTGGATGTGGAGAAAGAGCTCTATCTGGGCATGGTTATCGACCGCAAACAGTCCTGTGTGACCGTCATCGCCTCGGAAGCCGGCGGCATGGATATCGAAGAAGTCGCCGCCAACACTCCGGAGAAGCTGATCCGTGAACCGGTCATGCCCGAAATCGGCCTGCAGCCTTTTCAGGCCCGAAAGATCGCCTTCGGTCTCAACCTGCCGGAACCGCTCATCCGGCCGGGAACGGATCTTCTGATCAAAATGTACCGGCTCTTTATAGAAAAAGACGCCTCTCTGGTGGAAATCAATCCTCTGGTAATCTCGCGTAACGGGCGTCTGCTGGCGGCCGACGCGAAGGTCAATTTTGACGACAACGCCCTGGGAAGGCACGAGGACATTCGTGAGCTGAGGGATATTCATGAAGAAGAACCCGCTGAAGTCGAGGCCTCGAAACACAAACTCAGTTACGTTAAACTGGACGGCAATGTGGGGTGCATGGTCAATGGAGCGGGACTGGCCATGGCCACCATGGATATTATTCAGCTCTACGGTTCCATGCCGGCCAATTTTCTCGACGTGGGCGGCGCCGCTTCCGCGGAACGGGTGGAGCAGGCTTTTCGCATTCTGCTGTCCGATCCGAATGTCAAATCCGTTTTGATCAATATTTTCGGCGGCATTGTTCGCTGCGACCGGGTGGCCGAGGGTGTGGTGGAGGCCGCCAAACGGCTCGAGATCAAGGTGCCGATTGTGATCCGCCTGGCCGGAACCAACAGCGAAATAGCCGGTGAGATCTTAAATCAATCGGGACTGTCTTTTGCCGTTGCCGACACACTGGCCGATGCCGCGGAAAAAGCCGTGAAAGCCGCTGGCGTGTGAAAAGCGAACGGTTCTTTTACGATCGGAGAAAGGTTTATGAGTATTCTTGTTGATGAAAACACAAAGGTCATCGTTCAGGGAATCACCGGAAAAGAGGGTTCTTTTCATACTCGGCAGATGAAGGAATACGGCACTCAAGTGGTGGCCGGCGTGACGCCCGGCAAGGGAGGAACGGTCTTTGAAGGAATTCCTGTCTTCAATGCGGTGGCCGAAGCCGTTCATGAGACGGGTGGCGATACTTCGGTGATTTTTGTGCCTCCCATGTTTGCCTCGGATGCCCTGATGGAAGCGGCGGACGCGGGCGTCAAGCTGGTTGTCTGCATCAGCGAGGGTATCCCCACTCTCGATATGATTCGGCAGGCGCGGGTGTATACCGAAAAAAAGGGTGTGCGTTTCATCGGGCCCAATTGTCCGGGTATTATCTCGCCGGGCAAATGCAAGATCGGCATCATGCCGGGTTTCATTCACGAAAAGGGAAGGGTCGGAGTTCTTTCCCGAAGCGGAACCCTGACCTATGAAGCCGTGGATCAGCTGACCAGGGAGAAACTGGGGCAGAGCACCTGTATCGGCCTCGGCGGGGATCCCATCATCGGCACCCGGTTCGTAGACGGGCTGAAGCTTTTCAAGGAAGATTCTCAGACCGAGGGCGTGGTGCTCATCGGCGAGATCGGAGGAACCGATGAGGAGGAGGCCGCCCGATATATCAAGCAGGAATTCAACAAGCCTGTCGTGGCTTTCATTGCCGGCCGAACAGCGCCGCCGGGTAAACGCATGGGACATGCGGGCGCCATTATAGCCGGCGGCAAGGGCACGGCCGGCGAAAAGATCGAAGCCCTTCGCGAGGCCGGAGTAACGGTCGTGGATTCACCCACAGGGTTCGGAGCCGCGATGAAAAAGCGTCTCCGGTCATGATTCTGATCAATGAAGCGCGCAGCGGAAAGGGGCGTTTTATGGAAAAAGTCAATGTTCAAAAAATAATCGATATCGTCGGGGAAAACAATGTCAAGAGTGATCCCGGCGAGTTGCTGGTCTATGGGGCCGATTCATCGGTTCACGAAGCGCCCGCCTGGATCGTGGTGCGTCCCGAGAACGCCCGGCAGGTCCAGGCCATTGTGAAGTACGCCAACGCCGGAAAGATACCGGTTGTCACCCGCGGGTCCGGCTCGGGCATGTCCGGGCAGGCCGTGCCCGTCAAGGGGGGTATCGTGCTGGACATGAAACGGATGAACCGAATTCTGGAGATCAATCTGCCCGATGTGTACTGCCGGGTGGAAGCCGGCGTGGTGGATGACGATCTCAACCGGGCTCTCAAACCGTACGGCATGTTTTATCCGGTGGCTCCGGCTTCCAGCCGGGTGGCGACCATCGGCGGTGAGATTGCGAACAACGCCAGCGGTGTGCGGTCCGTCAAGTACGGCGCCGTGCGCGATTCCGTTCTGGGCATGAAAGTGGTCATGGCAAACGGTGATTTGGTGGATCTGGGCTGTCTGACCCGGGTGGAGGCCTCCGGATATCAGCTCGACCGCCTTATGGTCGGATCCGAAGGCACTCTGGGCATCATCGTGGAAGCGACTCTGAAATTTCAACCCCTGCCTAAATTCCGGTGCATGGGAGTCGCTAATTTCGACAAACTGGAGCAGGCAGGAGACGCCATCGCGGAGATCATGGAAAGCGGCTGCCAGCCCTCTCTTCTGGAGCTGATGGATAATGTGGCCATCACGGCTGTCAACAAAACCATGGATATGGGACTGCCCGATGTAGAAGCCATTCTCATGTTCGAAGCGGACGGCATGGTCAAGGAAGCCGTTGATTTCGAGATCGAAAAGATGAAGGCCGTCTGCGAGAAGCATGAAGGCTCCGGCATCGAACTGAGTTATGACGCCAAGGAGAGGACCCGGCTTTTTGCCGGCCGGAAGAAACTGTTTCCGGCTCTTTCCATGTACAAGGAACTGCTGGCCTGCACCTCTCTGGCCGATGACATGGCTGTACCCTATTCGAAGATGGCGGAAACCGCGCGCAAGATTCACGATATCGCGAAGAAAAATCATGTCATTATGACTGCGTACGGTCACTGCGGTTCCGGATGCATGCATACCAAGATTCTCATGGAGCCGAACCGGCAGGATCAATGGGAGGATGCCAGGAATGCCGTGGCCGAACTGTATGAATACGTCAATTCCGTCGGAGGAACCACATCGGCTGAGCACGGTATCGGACTGTCGAAGGCTCCGGCCTTTAAAATCGAGAAGGCCGCCTCGCTGCCGTATATGCATGCCATCAAGAAAGCACTGGATCCCAACAACATATTGAATCCGGGCAAGCTTCAGGATGCTCCCGATGACTGGGTGAAAGCCACCCGTCTCCGTTATCAGGTGAATTAGGAAAGGGAATGCCAATGGAATTCAATCGAATGAAAAAGTGGCAGGACAAACTGCATGTCTGCATTCGATGCGGTTACTGTTTCGAATTCTGTCATATATTCAAGGTGACGGGATGGGAATCGGATACTCCCCGCGGCAAACTGATCATGCTGCATGGAATGATGAACGGTTATCTGAATCCTTCCGAAGAAACCGCGGAAAAGATCTTTGAATGTTACATGTGCAAACGCTGTGACGCCGCCTGTTCGGCCAAAGTGAAAGTAACCGAACTGTTTACGGACGCCAAGGCCGATTTCGTGGACGCGGGATTCAAGGCGCTCGGCACCGTTTCCCGCACGGATCCCGACAAGTGCTCGCGGTGCCGAATCTGCATTCTGGCGTGCAAACATGAAGCCCGTGTCTATGACGCGGAGAAGGATGAAATCGTCGTTGACCGCGTCAAGTGTCAGAGCTGCGGAACCTGTGTGGCCGCCTGTCCTTCGGGCGCGGCTTACAGCCGTGAAGGCTACGGGCTCAGCCAGAAAGAGCTGCGTGAATCTGTCAAACAGTTTCTCGAAGGAGTATCCTCATGAATCCAAAAGCCGTTATATTCTACTGCAACTGGTCCACGTATCCAGGACTTCATCTTTCACGCATGGCAGAGGAACCGGTTTTGTCGGATCATAAAATGCTGGTCAGTATGTGCTCGGGCCGTGTTTCACCGGAATTGGTCCTCGAAGCCTTTCAGAACGGAGCGTGGGGGGTCCTGATATCGGCCTGTCCGGTGGACAAGTGTGAACACGACGGGAATTACAAGACCTGGGCGCGTGTGGTCCTGTTGAAATCCATGCTTCCCCAGCTCGGCCTGGAGGCTCAGCGGCTGAAGCTGGAGTGGGTGGATAAAGGGGAAAGCGACAAGCTCAACGGGGCCATCAAGAGCTTCATGGATGAAATAAAGAATCTGGGACCTGTTTCCATACCTGTGGCGGCCGGATGACCCATGCTTGTCCGATGAGATTTATTTTGGGAGGGAGAACGTTCCGCTTTTTCAGCCTTTCGTAAAGGGCGGAACGTTTTTTTTTAAGGAAACCGAAGATTTTTTCTTGCAATCCTGTGCACCGATTTTTAAATTGATCACACATTCAGGAAGGGGGATCTTTACCATGAAAAATATTGGTGTATTGCTGTCCGGTGCCGGAGTGTATGACGGCAGCGAAATTCATGAAGCCACACTGACCCTGCTTCATTTGCACCGTCATGGCGGCCAACCCTTGTGCACGGCTCCTTCCGGTTCTCTTCAGGTCGTCAACCATCAGAGCTGTGAAGACACGGAAGAGAGGCGGGATATCATTCAGGAATCGGCCCGTATCTCACGCGGCCATATCAAGCCGCTGGAGGAGATCTCCGCCGCAGATCTTGACGGTCTGATCATTCCGGGAGGGTTCGGCGCGGCCAAGGTGCTGTGCACCTACGCGTTTCAGGGACGCGAGGCCACGATTCACACCGGTGTCAAAAATCTGATTCAGGAAATTGCCGGGGCAAAGAAACCTATTGGCGCCATGTGTATCGCTCCCGTGGTCGTGGCTTTGGCTCTTCGTGACACAGGTATGCATCCGGTTCTCACTGTGGGCCATGACGAGGCAACAGCAGCCGATCTCGAATCGTGGGGAGCGAATCATCGGAAAGCCGCGGTTGATCAGGTGATCGTGGATGAGGAAAATCACATTGTGTCGACTCCGGCTTACATGCTGGGACCGACTGTCGCGGATATTTCCAAAGGCATAGAGGCGCTGGTGCTTCAGGTTCTGAAATGGGCCTGAGGGGTTCCTGTTGAATGGACAGCGCGAAGTCTGCGGGTGTTCACGGGTGCTGAAACTCTGATCAGAAGGAGACCGCTGATGAGAACACTGAATGTTTCGGTACTGACCGATGCCGTCAAGACCCTCTGTATGGAAGCCAATTACGATCTGGGTGACGATGTAATACAGAGCCTTCGAACATGGAAGGAGAAGGAAGAGTCGCCGACAGGCAGGGAAGTGCTCGATAAAATTCTGGAGAACGCCGCGATTGCCGGCAAAGAGAGGGTTCCGCTCTGTCAGGACACGGGATTCGCCGTGGTATTCGTGGAGGTCGGTCAGGACGTGCATTTTACCGGAGGAGATTTTCAGGAAGCCATCCATGAAGGAGTGCGGCAGGGTTATCAGGAGGGCTATCTCCGCAAATCGATCGTGAGCGATCCAATCGAGAGAAAGAATACGGGAGACAACACACCGGCGGTGATTCATACGGATATCGTCCCCGGCGAAAAAGTAAGAGTGATTTTGGCTCCCAAGGGGGGAGGGAGCGAAAACATGAGCGAAGTCAAAATGATGGCCCCTGCCGCGGGTATCGAAGGCGTCAAATCTTTCGTGGTTGACCGGGTAAGACGTTCCGGCGCCAATCCCTGTCCGCCGGTGATCGTGGGAGTGGGGATCGGCGGCACTTTTGAAAAATGCGCTCAAATCGCCAAGCGGGCGCTGCTGCGTCCGGTCGGCTCCAGGCATTCCGATCCCTACTACGCCGCTTTGGAAGAAGAACTGCTGGACATGATCAATCGGCTGGGCATCGGCCCGCAGGGATTCGGAGGCCGCTGTACGGCCCTGGATGTTCACATCGAGGTGCATCCCTGCCATATCGCCAGTTTTCCCGTTTCCGTCAACATGCAATGTCACGTGTCCAGGCACCGTGAAGTGATTCTTTAAGGAGGGTTCCATGCCCAAACCCAAATCGATTACCGTTCCCCTCTCGGATGAGGCCATCGAAGATCTCCGTATTGGCGACGCTGTCCTCATTTCCGGTGTGGTCTATACCGGTCGGGACTCGGCTCATAAAAGGTTGTTGGATGCGCTCGACCGCGGTGAACAGCTGCCCGTGGATTTGACAGGGCAGATCATCTATTACGCGGGTCCGGCGCCGGCCAAACCGGGTCATCCCATCGGTTCCATCGGTCCCACCACCAGTTACCGGATGGACCCGTACGCCCCCCGGCTTATTGCCCGCGGACTCAAGGGCATGATCGGGAAGGGAAACCGGTCCAGTGAAGTGATCGAAGCCCTTCAACAGTACAAAGCCGTTTATTTCGGCGCCATCGGCGGAGCGGCGGCTCTCATGGCCAAAAGTGTGAAAAACGCGGAAGTGGTGGCTTTCGAGGATCTGGGACCGGAAGCGATACGCCGTCTGGAGGTCAAAGACTTTCCGGCTGTGGTTGTCAACGATTGTCACGGCGGAGATCTGTATAAAGAAGGCATGGAAACCTATCGTCGTGACTGAACGGATTCACACGGCTTCGGAATCGATTCCATGACGGTCAAGAACGACACCCTGATCATCGGACTGGGCAATGAGATTCTGACGGATGACCGGGTAGGCATCGAGCTGGTCCGCATTCTGAAGGCGAAGGTTCGGAATGCCGATATAGCGGAAGCCGCTGTGGGTGGCCTGGAGCTGATTCAGCTGATGAACGGCTATCGCAAGGTGGTCATCATCGATGCGATTATCACGGGACGCCATAAAATCGGATCACTGATCACGCTGACGCCCGAAGATTTTCCTCATGGTTCAGCCATGGTGCGTCATCAGATTGGCATGAATGAGGCCCTGGAGCTGGGACGCCGAACAGGAATGGACCTTCCGTCGGAAATCATTATCTACGGCGTGGAAGTTCAGGAAATCATGACTTTCGGAGAATCGTGCACGCCGGAAATTGCGCGGCGCATACCCGCGCTGGCACGGCGTATTTTGAATGATCAGTTCGGTCCGCAGCGGCAGGAATAGATCTTCAAGGGAACCGTCCATGTTCTGTTCGACCTGCGAACAGAATGCAGTCGACCACGCCGGCCAAAAGGAGGCAGATTTGACATCGGTTCAAAATATTGTGGAGCGTTATAAAAACAGGGAAGAAAAACTGATCACCATGCTGCAGGATGTTCAAAAAACTGATGGATATCTTTCGGAATCGGCTCTGCGTGAGATCGCGGATCGCGTCGGGGTTTCGCTGTCCCGTGTTTTTTCCCTGGCGACTTTTTACAAATCGTTCAGCCTGAGTCCGAGGGGCAGGCATATTGTCCAGGTCTGCATGGGCACGGCGTGCCATGTACGCGGAGGGCAGCGCATTCTGGACTCGCTGAAAGAGGAGCTGGATGTCGAAACCGGGGAAACAACCGGAGACGGAGCCGTGACTCTGCAGGAGGTCCGATGCGTGGGATGCTGCGGCCTCGCGCCCGTGATTGTACGTGACGAAACCTTTTACGGAAAGATGAATCAGAAGAAGAGCATCCAAATGGTCCGCGCGTTGATCCCGGAAAGGAGCGCCAGGTGAAAGGGATAAGGATGGTTTCCGTTTGTTTCGGCACGGAATGTGTCGCCCGGGGCGCCCGTGAAGTGGAAAAGGAGCTTCTGAAACTGGCCTCCCGGAATGTTTTGAAAGTCACGCGAACGAGCTGCTCGGGGAATTGCCAGGCAGCGCCTGTTCTGCGTATCGATCCTGAAGGCTTCCTGACGGGTCCCATGACCGTGGAGAAGGTGCGCCGATGGGCCGGCAGCGGATTCGATCCCGCTGTTCTCGAATCCTGGCGGATACCGGAACAGGATGCGGAGCTGCCGCGCCTGGCGGATCATCCCTTTTTCCGGCATCAGAGGCTGGTGGTTCTGAAGAACCGGGGGCGCATCGATCCCGACCGGATCGAAGATTACATGGCCGCCGAAGGATACGACGGCCTGGCGCGGGCCCTGGCCATGTCTCCCGGCAGAATCATTGAAACCATAAAGGCGGCGGGTCTTCGAGGCCGGGGAGGAGCCGGATTCCCGACAGGTGTGAAATGGGAACTGTGCCGGCGTTCCCGAACCACACCCCGTTATCTGGTCTGCAACGCGGACGAAGGAGACCCGGGCGCCTACATGGACCGGTCCATTCTGGAGGGAGATCCTCACGCGGTTATTGAAGGCATGATTATCGGTGCCCGGGCCATCGGGGCGTCCAGGGGCTATGTTTATGTGCGGGATGAGTATCCCCTGGCCGTAGAACGCATTCAGCGTGCCATAGAAGCGGCCCGCGGTTTTGGTTTGCTGGGGGCGAATATTCTCGGTACGGATCTGAATTTCGATCTGGAAGTGGTGCGGGGAGGCGGTGCCTTTGTCTGCGGTGAAGAGACCGCGCTCATGGCTTCCATCGAAGGCAAAGTGGGGCGACCCAGGCCGCGGCCTCCATATCCTTCGGAGAAGGGTTTGTGGGGCCGGCCGACCAACATCAACAATGTGGAAACATGGGCGAATGTGGCGCCCATTCTGAGAAACGGCAGCGCGTGGTTTGCGTCTTTGGGTACAGACACCAGTAAGGGGACCAAGGTTTTCTCTCTCGTGGGAAAAGTGTGCCGTTCGGGCCTGGTGGAAGTGCCCATGGGAATTCCTCTGAGGACGGTTGTGGAAGAGATCGGCGGAGGCGTGCCGGACGGGAGAAAGTTCAAGGCGGTTCAGACCGGAGGGCCTTCCGGAGGATGCATTCCGGCATCCATGGCCGATCTGCCCGTGGACTACGAGGCGCTCACACAGGCCGGCGCCATCATGGGGTCCGGCGGACTCATCGTGATGGATGAAACCACCTGCATGGTGGATCTGGCTCTCTATTTTGTACGCTTTCTGGTGGAAGAGTCCTGCGGAAAATGCACTCCCTGCCGTGTCGGACTGAAACGGATGGAGGAGATGCTCACGGCTTTTACTCTGGGGCTGGGACAGCTGGAAGACCTGAAACAGCTGGAATCTTTGGCAAAGACCATTCAGGACGGATCCCTGTGCGGTCTGGGGCAGACAGCGCCCAATCCGGTATTGACGGCTCTTCGATATTTCAAAGAGGAATTCGAAAGCCATATCATGGATAAGAAGTGTCCTGCGGGCGTGTGCAAAGCGCTCATCACTCTGTCTGTGGACGCAGAACGCTGCACGGGATGCGGACTATGCCGATCGGTGTGTCCTGTGGGAGCGGTTTCCGGGTCACCCAAGTCCGTCCATGAAATAAACACCGAACGCTGCACGCGATGCGGGGCCTGTGTCGAACAATGCCGATTTGATGCTATTATCATACAATAAGGAAAATACATGTCGATTCGATTGGTTATAGACGGTCAATCTGTTACGGCCCGGCGCGGCATGACAGTTCTCGAGGCGGCCGAGAAGGCCGGAATACGAATACCCACTCTGTGCCGGCAGCCAGGCCTTCCGGCATCCGGCGGCTGCCGCTTGTGCCTGGTCGAGATCGAAGGAATGAGGGGATTTCCTCCATCTTGCACGACGCCCGCGGTCGAAGGCATGGTCGTCAAGACACGGTCGAAAGAGCTGAACGGGCTGCGCCGTCATGTTCTGGAGTTGACGCTTTCGGAACATCCCTACACCTGCCTGGTGTGCGATCATCGAACCGATTGCGACGATTATCAAAAGACTATACGGAAATCCGGCGTGGTGACCGGCTGTCAGAACTGTCCGAAGAATGGAAGCTGTGAGCTTCAGGCTCTGGCCCGAGAGATCGGCCTTGAATCCGTGCCATTTCCCGTGGATTACCGGAATCGGCCTGTGGAACAGAAGGATCCGTTCTTCGACCGGGATTATAACCTGTGCATACTGTGCGGGCGCTGCGTGCGTCAATGCCAGGAGATCCGTTTGAACGGAACTCTGACATTCGGATACAGGGGCTCCCGCATGGCGGTTACCACGCCTTTTGAACTTTCCCACCTGGAAACGGGATGTGAGTTTTGCGGAGCCTGCGTGGATGTCTGTCCCACAGGAGCCCTGTATGACAAGGAAAGCAAATGGGAAGGTCCCGCTGAATCGACTCTGAAAACTGTGTGCGGACTGTGTTCAGCCGGCTGTGAAATGACAGTTTGGAAGGGTGAAAAAGGACCCGTGGCCGTTCGTTCCCATGGAGTTTTACCGGCCCGGGGACAGTTGTGCGTACGGGGCCGTTTCGGAACACTGCGTCTGCTGACGGACCGCAGGCGCGTATTTCAACCCCTGGTCAGGGAGGGGGAACGCTGGGTGGAAACCGGATGGGACGACGCTCTGGACCGGGCGGCGCAGGCCATGCGCTCATCGGACGGCCCATGGGAAGTATGGGCCAGCCCTTTTTGCTGCAACGAGGAGCTTTTTGCCTTGCAGGAGTGGGCGCGCCGCGGATTGAAAACACCGTTCATTCAACTGGCTTCCGATTGGGCCGGCGAAGAAACCGCGGACATGATGCGGCATTTGGCGCAGTGGGGAGGGGTGCCCTCTTACGAAGAGTGGCAGAGGGCCGGCTGTCTGATGCTCTGGGGAAGCCATATCGGCATTTCCCATCCCATTGTGTCGCTTATGGCCAGGCAGGCCGCACAGAGGGGCGTGCCGGTTATCGCGGTGAATCATCGGGGTGCTGCGGTTCCGTGCAAAGAGGCACTCTCCCTTCCCCTGATTCCGGGTATGGAGGGTCGTTTGGCCGATCTTCTGATGCGTGCCGTGTCAGGCGGCGGGAAAATATCCCAGGCCCAGGCGGCCGGTTTGGGGGTGGAGGCGGACCTTTTCAATCAGGCCGTGAAATGGCTCGGTAAAGGCGCGCCGGTAATTCTGGCCGGCGCCGATACGCTGACTGGGCAGGTTCCGGCCGCGTGGCCTCATCTTTTTCATCTGGCCGATCGTTTGAAGGGCCATCTGGTTCCCGTGATGGGTGAAGGCAACTGGATGGGTGGGCTCTGGCTCGGCTGCCATCCAAGGCTGAGACCCGGATGGAAAGCGGCGGATCCAGGGAACCCCGGTAAGGGACGGCGAAAAGTTCTGGCCTTTGAAGACGCGCCCGTATTTCCCGATGCTGAACTGACCGTGCTTATGGCAGTGTATCGGCCTCCCGAGAACCATCCTGCCGGAATTGTTCTTCCTGTTCTCCACTGGATGGAAAGCCTTGGTACGGCTGTAAACCTGGAGGGACGGATTCAGCCTCTGCGTCCCTGCGGCAGGCCCGAGGGCCCGCGACCGGCCTGGCGGATCGTTCATGAACTGGCGAAACGCAATTCGGTTCAGGGCTTAGAATACAATTCATTCACCCGGATTCGGAACGCGATGAAGCAGACGATCCCCGGGTTTGAATCGGGATCCGCAAAGTTTGTATGGCCTCAAAAAAGACGGAAAGAAGCCCCGCCTCGTCCCGAAAAAGCACCGGTCAGACCGGGAGGCCGGTATCCGTACCTTCTGGTCTGGGGTGACGCATTGATTGGCAGCCGGGGTGTTTCTCTGATGGATGTCCCGGGCATGGAACACCTTGTGCGACCGGATTTTGTAGAAATCCATCCTGAAGATGCCCGGAAGCTGAACGTCGGTGATGGAGAAAGGGTGTGTCTGGTTTCGAAAAAGGGAGAGGTAAAGCGTCGAGTCCGCATTCTCAATGCCATTCGTCCGGGCACTCTTTTTACGCTGCGGAAAGATCCGCAGGATCCGGTCGTTCAACAAAACGTATTTATTACAAAGGAAAGTCATGAATAAGATTGCGGCTCGCGATATGGTGGTGCCCAATATCCACCTGCTTACCGTGGAGGCACCCGACATGCCCGGTAAATTACGGGCGGGGCACTTTATCATGGTCAAGGCCGATGAATTCGGAGAACGCATCCCTCTCACTGTGGCCGATTGGGACGAGCAGTCCGGTACCGTAACCTGCGCGTTGATGCAGGCAGGCCGGTCGACCCGAAAGCTGGCCGAAATGAATGCGGGGGATTGTGTTTCGACTTTTGTCGGTCCTCTGGGAAAACCCCTGCAGATTGAGAAGTTCGGTACCGTGGTCTGTGCCGGCGGATGTTATGGAATCGGAAGCATCTATCCCGTGGCCCGGGCCATGAAAGCGGCCGGCAACCGCGTCATTACGCTGATTGAGGCGCGCGGCCGGTATCTTGTTTATTGGGAGGATAAGCTCAGGGAGACAAGTGACGTGCTTATGGTGTCCACATCGGATGGTTCGACCCCCTTTCGCGGAAGAAACAGCGACCGGCTTCGGGTTCTAATCGAGGACGGAGAGGAAATTCATCGGGTGATTGCCATGGGCTGTACCTTCATGATGGCCGATATCTCCGAGACGACACGGCCGGCCGAAATACCCACGCGGGTCAGCCTGAACACCGTTATGGTAGACGGCACAGGAATGTGCGGTGCCTGCCGGGTTGAGGTGGACGGCAATACGCGGTTTGCCTGTGTGGACGGTCCCGATTTCGACGGACATGCCGTCAACTGGGATCTGCTGCGGATCCGCCGAAGGGCTTATTATCATCAGGAAACCATATCCGAGGAGCGATAGAGCGTTATGGCCAAGGTCTCACCGAAGAAAACGCCCATGCGGGAACAGGATCCGCAGGTTCGTATTGATAATTTTGAGGAAGTCCCGTTCGGCTATTCCGAAGAGGAAGCCATGATTGAGGCGGCGCGATGTCTGCAGTGTAAAAAGCCTCTGTGCATGCAGGGCTGTCCCGTGGAGATCGACATTCCGGGTTTCATCATGCACATCGCCGAAGGCCGTTTTCAGGAAGCCGTGGTCACTCTCAAGAAGAAAAACGTTCTTCCCGCGGTATGCGGCCGGGTGTGTCCCCAGGAAGAGCAGTGTGAGAAATTATGCGTGCTGGGGAAGAAATTCGAGCCTGTGGCTATCGGCAGGCTGGAAAGATTCTCGGCCGACTGGGAGGCTTCCCGTGGAGAGGCGCCCCTGCCCCGAAAAAAGAAATCAACCGGCAAGAGGGTGGCCGTGGTCGGCTCGGGACCGGCAGGTATCACGGTTGCGGGAGATCTCATTCAGCGGGGACATCGGGTGACGATGTTCGAGGCTCTGCACGAGGCCGGCGGTGTGCTGGTGTACGGGATACCGGAGTTCCGCCTGCCCAAGAAGATCGTCGCCAGAGAGGTGAATCATGTGGTTCGAATGGGCGTAAAACTGGTTATGGATCGTGTGATCGGAACCATAGAGACGGTTGATGAGCTGCTCGAACAGTATGATGCCGTGTTTCTGGGAACCGGCGCCGGCCTGCCCTGGTTTCTGAATATACCCGGAGAGAATCTGAATCATATCTATTCGGCCAATGAGTACCTGACCCGCGCCAACCTGATGAAAGCCTATCTTTTTCCCGAATATGACACGCCCATTTTCCGTGGGAAACGGGTGGCGACCATCGGAGGAGGCAATGTGGCCATGGACTCGGCGCGAACGGCATTGCGGCTCGGAGCCGCGCAATCGATCATTATTTACCGCCGCAGCAGACAGGAGATGCCGGCCCGCCTGGAGGAGATTCATCACGCCGAGCAGGAGGGTGTGGATTTTCGTTTGCTGACGAATCCGGTGGCCTTTCATGGCGATGAAACGGGCTTCGTGAAAGAGGTGGAATGTCTGCGCATGGAACTGGGAGAACCGGATGCCTCGGGCCGGAGACGACCGGTTCCGGTGGAGGGTTCCAACTTTCGTATCACAGTAGACTCCGTGGTGATCTCCATTGGAAACAGTCCCAATCCGCTCATTCCCAATACCACTCCGGGTCTGGAGACCGGAAAATGGGGCAACATTCAGATCGAAGAGACCACGGGGAAAACTTCCAAAAAGGGTGTTTTTGCCGGCGGGGATGTAGCCACAGGGGCCGCGACTGTTATATCGGCCATGGGCGCGGGCAGGCGGGCCGCCAGGGCCATGCATGAATATCTGGTGACCGGCCGGTGGGAGCCGCAGGAAACATCTTGAAAATCGGAGCCGATAAAAATTTTTTGTTGCTTATTGTTTGAATATTCTTTATTTTAATCATCTATGTTTACCGGAAGATGCCGAATACCCCTCTCGCAAGTGGGAGAGGGGGTTTCTACATTTACTCTGTCTGTCGGATTCACGGATTTGGTAGGCGAGACGGACAGCCGTTTTCCGGACAACATGGTCGTCGAGGTTGAAATAACGCCTGTGGATGACGATTTTCTCTCGAGGCTGAGGGTTTCCACCAAAATTCGTTTGATTTGTGACCGATGCGGCGAGACTTTTTCACGGGAACTCGAGGGCAGGGTCGATACCGTCTATACTCAAGATCCCGTGAGGTCCGGCAATGAAGACGCGGATATGCGCTGGCTTCCGCCTGAACAGAACTTTATCGATGTCGCGGATGACATCCGTGATGCCCTGATTCTGGCGGTTCCGGATAAATGTTTGTGCAGGGAAGACTGCAAAGGATTGTGCGTCCGCTGCGGGGCCAATCTGAATAAAACAACCTGCGTTTGTCCCAAAAACAAGGAGGATTCTCGCTGGGACGCCTTGAAGAATATCAAGTTTGATTGAAAGGAGCCTTTGTGCCGTTACCGAAAAGAAAAATATCACGTTCTCGGCGTGATAAGCGAAGAACCCATAAAAAATTGAGCTCTCCCATGGTGGCGGAATGTTCTCATTGCCATCAGCCCAAACTGCCTCACAAGGCGTGTCCCAATTGCGGGTATTACAACGGAAGGCTGGTCATCGTTCCCCGTGAACGTTGAGCGGACTGACGAATGATTCGAATCGCGCTGGATGCCATGGGGGGAGACAAAGCCCCGCAAGCTGTTGTCGATGGAGCCGTCGAGGCGGCCAGAAAATCGGACAGCCGGTATGAAATTGTCCTGGTTGGGGATGAACAGAAAATCAAGAAAGCTCTGGAAACCCATTACTTTATCAAGGACCTGCCGCTGTCTGTCATTCACGCGTCTCAACAGATCGGTATGGATGAAGCCCCGGGCCAGGCTTTGAGACGGAAACCCGATTCCTCCATTGCCGTGGCGACTCAGCTGCATAAAGAGGACAAAGTCGACGCGCTTGTCAGCGCGGGCAACACAGGGGCTGTGATGGCGGCCGCCCTGTTTAAGCTTAAAACCATTCACGGTGTTCTTCGCCCCACTCTCGGAGCGTTTATGCCACATGAGTCGGGATCCTGCTTTTTAGCGGATGTAGGTACGAATCTGGACTGCAAGCCCGTGCATCTGGCTCAATTCGGGATTATGGGATCCATTCTGGTCACCCATCTGATGGGGATAGACCGGCCCAGAGTGGGCTTGCTGAATGTGGGAAAGGAACCGGGAAAAGGCGGAGAGCTGTACCAGAAAACCTATGAGCTGCTGAAGAAGAGCCGGCTGAATTTTATCGGCAACGTGGAAGGAAGAGATATTATGCGGGGCAGAGCCGATGTTATCCTGTGTGATGGATTCACCGGGAATGTGCTCATCAAATTTGGAGAAGGACTGGCTCGAATGATCGCCATGATGCTGAAACGAAAGATCGGAGGCGATATATTCGGGACCGTGGGGCATCTTCTTTTGCGCCCCAAGTTCCGCAAACTGGTCAAGCTGTTTGATTACCAGGAGTACGGAGGGGCTCCCCTGCTGGGCGTAAAGGGAACGTGCATTGTCGCCCACGGGAGTTCGGGCTCCAGGGGCATTCGGAACGCCATTCGGGAAGCCTGGAAAATGACCAGGGAGAATATTGCCGGTCATATTGAAAGCCAGATTAAGGAATTGATGCATGACAGCTGAAGCTCATAAGCCCAAATCCATGATTCTGGGAACGGGTTCCGGGATTCCGGAAAAAATTGTGACTAATCAGGATTTGGAAAAGATCGTCGATACCACGGATGAATGGATACGGGAACGCTCCGGTATTGAGAGAAGACATATTCTTGAAGAGGGAAAAGCCAATTCGGACCTTTCCATAATCGCGGCCGAACAGGCGCTTGAGGACGCGGGTCTCAAAGCCAAAGATCTGGACGTCATCATTGTAGGCACGGTGACGCCGGATTCTCCGTTTCCCTCCACGGCATGCCGGGTTCAGGCCGCCATCGGAGCGGTGAAAGCGGCCGCTTTTGATATTTCCGCGGCCTGTTCGGGATTTCTCTACGGAATCAAACTGGCCGACAGCATGATTCGCTCCGGATCGGCCCGTTATGTACTGGTCATCGGCGCGGAAATACTGACCCGGATCACCGATTGGGAAGACCGGGGCACATGTGTGCTCTTCGGGGACGGTGCCGGGGCGGCGGTTCTGGGCCCGTCCGACGGTACCCGGGGTATTCTGTCTTCCTATTTTAAAAGCGACGGAAGACTGGCGCATCTGCTTCACATGGAAGCCGGGGGTTCACGGTACCCCGCGACCCATGAAACGGTCGACAAACGCATGCATTTTATCAGAATGGAAGGGCGGGAAGTATTCAAACACGCCGTGCGCACCATGTCCGACGCGGCCACGCACGCCCTGGAACAGGCCGGGATTCATCCGGACGATCTCGATTTCCTGATCACCCATCAGGCCAACATTCGAATCATTGAAGCGATTTCGAAGCGGTTGAAACTGCCGAAAGATAAAGTCTTTATCAATATTCAGGAATACGGCAATACATCGGCTGCCTCCATTCCCATCGCGCTGAATCAGGCCAGGCGCGAAGGAGCGCTGAAGGACGGATTCAGATGCCTTCTGGTCGCTTTTGGAGGCGGTTTTACCTGGGGTTCAGCCCTGATTCAGTTTTAATCATTACCGGAGAAGACCCCATGGGCAAGACAGCATTTATTTTTCCCGGACAAGGATCGCAGTTCGTGGGCATGGGCCTGGATTTTTATAACCGGTATCAGGAAGCTGCGAATCTTTACCACACAGCCGATGAACAATGTGGATATAAACTCTCCGATATATCCTTCCAGGGTCCGGAAGAGTATCTGAAACAGACTCAAAACACCCAGCCGGCGCTTTATGTACTGAGCCACATCATCGCGCGGCTGCTGGGCGAAAAGGGAGTAAAGGCTGAAGCGGCCGCCGGGCACAGTCTCGGAGAATTTTCCGCTTTGGCCGCGGCAGGAGCTTTTTCCTTTGAACAGGGGCTGGCGATTGTCAAAGAGCGCGGTCTTGCCATGCAGAAAGCCGGGGACAAATCTCCGGGTGCCATGGCGGCCATTATCGGTCTTGATGAACAGACCGTGCAAACGCTTTGCGAAGAAGCGGGTGACAAGGGGGTTGTGCAGCCGGCCAATTTTAATTCCCCGGGGCAAATCGTTATTTCCGGGGCGCGTGAAGCGGTTCAGCGCGGCGTGGAACTGGCTAAAAAGCACGGCGCGAAAATAGCTGCGCTTTTACCGGTCAGCGGCGCGTTTCATTCACCGTTGATGGCCGACGCCCTGGGTCATTTCAGCGAGGTTCTGGATTCCGCCTCCATTCAGGATCTGACGATTCCGGTATATGCCAATGTTTCGGCCGCACCGGTCAAACAGGCCGATGAGATACGCGGTCTGCTTCAGCAGCAGCTGACACAGCCGGTCCGGTGGATGGAAACCATTGAAAACATGATCAGGGACGGATTTACCCGCTTTATCGAGGTGGGAGCCGGAAAAGTCCTCTCCGGTCTGGTGAAACGGATCGACCGCCGGGTTGAAATGATCAACTGTGGAACCGTGGACGCTCTTGAAAAATTTTAAGCGGCCCGGCGCTGTCTTCTCCATCGAAATTCAGCGGAATCTTTGAAGGTCATTCGAAGAAGGGAAAACAGGAGAAAGACCATGGGCTTTTTGCGGGATCACACGGCAATGGTTACAGGCGGCGTGCGCGGAATCGGCCGTTCTATTGTCCTTGAGATGGCGCGCCGGGGAGCCGGCGTGGCCGTTACCGATATCAATACGGACGGAGCGGAGAATCTTGTCCGTGAAATCGAGTTTCTGGGCTCGTCCGGTCTGATCATCAAGGCCGATGTATCGGACGGGGCGCAGGTTCAGAACACCGTGGACCAGACACTGGCGGAATTCGGAAAGATCGACATTCTGGTCAACAACGCGGGCATCACCCGTGACAATCTTCTTATGCGCATGAGCGAGGAAGAGTGGGACCTGGTCATGCGGGTTAATCTGCGGGGTGCGTTTCTTTGCACGCAGAAAGTGATCCGGCCCATGATGAAACAGCGCAAGGGAAAGATTATCAATGTGTCTTCCGTGATAGGCATTATGGGCAATGCCGGTCAGGCCAATTATGCCGCGTCCAAGGCGGGGCTTATCGGCCTGACGCGCAGCACGGCCAGGGAAGTGGCGTCCAGAAACATCCAGGTCAACGCACTGGCTCCGGGTTATATTGAAACCGAGATGACCGCTCATCTGCCGCAGGATGTGAAGGAGAACTATGTAAACGCCATTCCGGCAAAGCGGCCCGGATCGCCCGAAGATGTCGCGCGGGCCGCGGCTTTTCTGGCAAGCCCGGCGGCGGATTATATTACCGGACAGGTATTGAATATAGACGGTGGATTACTCATCGCATAAAAACCGGAAAACACCGAGCAATCAGAACGGAAAAAAGGAGGTGAAAGAACTATGATCGACCAGGAAAAATTCAAGGAAATCATCGTGGATAGGCTGGGTGTCGACCCCAATGAGATTACCGCAGAAGCTTCTTTCATCGATGATCTGGGCGCCGATTCACTGGATACCGTGGAATTGGTCATGGCCTTTGAAGAGGAATTCGATCTGGAAATTCCCGACGAAGACGCCGAGAAACTCACCACCGTGGGCAAGGCCATGGAGTATCTGGAAAAAAAGTTGTCCGAGTAGAACAGAGCTGGAAGGGAGTCCTCCCCCCTTACGGAGGACTCCCTTTTTACAGGAGGAATTATGCGGGAACGAAGGGTGGTCGTTACCGGTGTGGGAGCGGTGTCGCCTCTCGGCAATGACACCAAATCGACCTGGGAAGGCCTGATACAGGGAAAAAACGGAATCGGCCCGGTAACGCGTTTCGACACCGAAGGAATAGACAGCAAGATCGCGGCGGAATTGAAGGATTTTGATCCGACCCGGTATATCGACTTCAAGGAAGCCCGGCGCATGGATCCCTTCACCCATTATGGCATCGCGGCTGCCAGCATGGCGGTGGAAGACGCCGGCATCGAAGGGAAGGTAAACGGCAGCCGCGCGGGCGTGATTGTGACATCCGGCATCGGCGGAATGATTATTTATGACGCAGAACATCGAAAAATGATTGAAAAAGGTCCCCAGCGCGTCAGCCCTTTTTTTATTCCGGCGATGATACCGGATATCACACCGGGACATTTGTCCGTTAAATTTGGATTTTTGGGACCGAATTATGTAACCGTGTCCGCGTGCGCTTCAAGCGCTCATGCTATTGGAACCGGTTATATGCATATTCAGCGGGGCGATGCGGATGTGATGCTTGTCGGAGGAGCCGAGGGAGTGATGACTCCCATGGCCTTTGCCGGGTTCAGCAATATGCGGGCTGTTTCCACGCGCAACGACGATCCGGCCCATGCCAGCCGGCCGTTTGACAGGGAGCGGGATGGGTTCGTCATCGGCGAGGGAAGCGGTGTGGCGGTGCTGGAGGAGCTGTCTCACGCGAAGAAACGGGGGGCCGCCATTTACGCCGAACTGGCGGGAATCTCCTTTACGGCGGACGGATATCATATTACGGCCCCGCACCCGGAAGGAAAGGGAGCCATGCTGGCCATGAACCAGGCCATGAAAGAGGCCGGGGTCAACCCGGAAGAGGTGGATTACATCAACGCACACGGCACATCCACTCCGTTCAACGACCGTACCGAAACCCTGGCCATCAAATCGGTTTTTGCCGATCATGCCAAAAAAGTGATGGTCAGTTCCAATAAATCCATGATCGGCCATCTGCTCGGCGCGGCCGGAGGCATTGAATTTTTATCGACCGCTCTGACGATTTATCACGGAGTGGTGCCGCCGACGATCAATTACGAAGTGCCCGATCCCGACTGTGATCTGGATTATGTGCCCAATGAGGCCAGAAAAGCCGATATACGCACGGCTCTGTCCAACTCATTCGGTTTCGGCGGTCACAATGTCTGCTTGTGCCTGAAAAAATTCGAGTTTTGAAAAACCGGTTTGCCCTATGCCATGGCCGCGTATAATTCGATGTGTCGATTTGTTCCAGCGGATCAAGGGAAGAAGGCGTTCAGCGGAGTCTCCCGAATGGGATTCTCTCTGCCGCACAATAGGCTATTCATTTTGCGATCAAAGTGTTTTACGCGAAGCCATGACACATCGTTCCCACGCCCAGGAGCATGAAGGTGTTTCGCCCAATGAACGCCTCGAGTTTCTGGGCGATGCGGTTCTGGGGATGATTGTGACCGATGAATTGATTCGCCGGTTCGCCCGGTCCTCGGAGGGCGAATTGACGCGGGTCAAATCTCAGATTGTCAGCCGGCAGGCTCTTGCCAGAAAAGCCAGACATCTGCGCCTGGGCGACTGCCTGCTGTTGAGTGATGCGGAAGACCGGTCAGGAGGCCGTGACCGGAATTCCATTCTTTCAGACGCCATGGAAGCCCTGATCGGCGCTGTTTATCTGGACGGCGGACTCGAAGCCAGCCGCCGGTTTATTATTCGTCATATCATGAGGGATCCCGTAAAGCTGCTCGACAGCAAATATCATCATAATTACAAAAGCTGGCTTCTGGAGGCCGTGCAGGGAAAAGGCAACTCCGGACCCAGGTATCGGGTGATCGAGGAGAGGGGCCCGGATCATCAAAAGGAATTCATCGTCGATGTGCATGTGAACGGGAAGCTGATGGGGCAGGGCCGTGGCCTCAGCAAAAAACAGGCTGAGCAGGAAGCGGCCCGCGCGGCCGTCCAGAACCTCGGTCTTGATGCCTCCGGTTCGGAATCCGGCTAGCCGGCGGCGGGAAAGAGCATTGGAACAGCAAGGAGAACAGGAATGGATTATTTCTTGACCGAAGAACAGACCATGATCCGCGATCTGGCGCGGCAGGTGGCACAGGAACGCATCAAACCCGTGGCCGCCAAATACGATGAATCGGGAGAATTCCCCTGGGAGATCATCGAAACCCTGGCACAGATGGATTTTTTCCGCATCTATCTGGACGCGGAATATGACGGTCTGGGTCTGGGGGCCATGGGTCTGGTTCTGGCCACGGAGGAGCTTTCCCGTGCCTGCGGAGGTATCGCGCTGGGTTTCGCGGCTACCGCGCTGGGGACCATGCCCATTTTGCTCTCCGGATCGGACGAACAGAAGAAGAAGTATATGCCCGGCCTGGCTTCCGGAAAAAACCTGGCCGCTTTCGCATTGACCGAACCCGAGGCGGGTTCGGACGCGTCCAATATGCGAACCACGGCCGTGAAAGACGGCGATTCCTATGTGCTCAACGGGGTAAAACATTTTATCACCAACGGCGGAGTAGCGAAGGTCTACACCGTGATTGCCATGACCAATCCTTCTCGGGGAAGCCGCGGAGCATCGGCATTTATCGTGGAAGAAGGAACACCGGGTTTCTCTTTCGGCAAGAAAGAGGAAAAGATGGGAATTCGGGCTTCGGCCACGTGTGAGCTGATCTTCGAGGACTGCCGGATTCCGGCGGAGAATCTTCTGGGCAAGGAGGGCATGGGGTTTCCCATCGCTCTGCGCACGCTGGACCGGTCGAGGCCGGGTGTGGCTGCCCAGGCGATCGGCATCGCCCAGGGCGCCCTGGATCACGCGGTGGAGTACTCCCGGCAGAGGCGTCAGTTCGGCCAGCCGATTTCCAGTTTTCAGGCCATTCAGTTCAAGCTCGCGGACATGGCCACACAGATCGAGGCGGCCCGGGCTTTGACCTATTCCGTGGCTCGAATGATCGACGCGGGAGCGACGGACATTTCCAAGGAATCGGCCATGTGCAAACTGTTCGCTTCGGATGTGGCCATGCATGTGACCACCGAGGCGGTGCAGATTTTCGGCGGTTTCGGGTACATGAAGGAATATCCGGTCGAGAAATACATGCGCGACGCCAAGATTACGCAGATCTACGAAGGGACCAGCGAAATTCAGCGAAGCGTGATCGGCCTGCACACGATCAAGGAGGCGGCGAGGAAGAAATTGTGAGGAGGAAAACGGTCGGCTTTTTTTCAGGACGCCACACTACCCGCTATCAGAGCGGACGATCTTGTCAACTGTTTATCGCAGTATCATAACCATCACTCCGTACAAACAATTTACTAGCCTGAATAATTCACAAATAGAATTATGAGTCAAATAAAATCATTGTTTTATATGATTTTATTTGACTCTCAACAGTTCCGTGAATTATTCGGGTTATCCCGACTTTCAATCCTATCTTTTCTATTTATGAATAAGTCGGGTTAGAAATTTTCGTCAGCAAGCCCCGAAAGAACGACAGATTATGGCTCAGGACCAAGCCCTGAGCCGATTCATGCGGAGCCTATTCGAAAAAAATGACCAATAATCAGATTTTTCTTGCCAATCATAGAATTAATGTTTATTTTCCGAAAATTTGAATGCTGCCTTCGGCTACGCTCAGGCAGCGGGTTTCGAATGCTGCCTTCGGCTACGCTCAGGCAGCGGGAGTCGAACGGTGGTTGAGCGGAGTCGAAACCACCGAAACGGCATTGACAAGTGACAACCACCTTGTTATATTCGCCAAAGCCGATTTCTCTCATCCCACACCCATGAATGGGTATCGCGGCCCTTGAGGCCGCCGTTTCATTTTATTATCCGATTGTCTTTATGTGTTTATACGACAGCAGGCGTTTATCCTGAGTCAGAACAACGGCATTCTCTTCACGGGATGTGGCGGCGATGATCTGATCAGCGGGATCTGTGTGAAACGGCTGCGGAAGCACCGTGGATTTCCAGGCGATGCGGGGGGTGAGAGGCACAAGGCGCAGACCGGACATATCAAGCGCCTGATTCACCCATTGCAAAGGATCACAGGAGATGGCGAGGCGTTCTTTCTCAAGGAGTTTAAAGAATTCCCATGGAGAGATGGCGGATAAAAGCAGCTCGTCATACCGGCGCGGATCAATGATGATATTTCTGACCCGCGTACTTAACTTTTTCGGATTCGCATGCCACCAGATCCATATATGCGTGTCGAGAAGGTACTTCACCGGGTCGATTCCCATATCTCTTCATCCAGAGGAGAGACGATGTCTTTTTCAAACACGAGGGTGTCGGCCAGTTTTCCCGGATGATTTCGATCTGACGGAGTTTGATAGGGCAAAACCTGAACCAGGGGTTTGCCCCTCCGGGTGATGATGACGCCTTCTCGGGTTTGGGATACGTCGTCGATAATTTTCAGCGCCCGGGCCTTGAAGCGGCTGATCGCCATGATTTTCATGGAGTGCTCCTTTCACCGTTGTTTAATATAGTCATTTTAAATGGTCCAGTCAAGATCTATTATGAACACTCAAAGGGAATGATACCCACCCGAAATCATCAGCGATTCATCAAACCTTTTGAATAAAATATTTGTATTTGCAAAATATGGATAGCAATTATTTATGAAATTGAATATAATATGCAGTCCGGGATATATTTTGAAAGCGGATAGAATCTTAAAACCAGGGAAAATCTGCAACATCTCTTCGTAATAAAAAGGAGTGCCGATGCGAAAGACCGTCTATGCGTTTCTGACAGGGTGCATTCTATTGCAAAGTGTTTCATTGGGCCAAACAGGGCCCCGCTTCGGTTTCCGGGCCGGCTACAGCATGGCCACACAGTACGGCATCACCCCGGTAAATCTGCCCTATACAGTGGCCACCTATTACCGGCATGGTGTGGCAGGCGGTTTAATCATTCATTATCCCATCACCGAACATTTCGGCATCCAGCAGGAATTTCTCTATGCCCAGAAAGGATCCAGGCAAGACATCACCATGACCACCATGGATGTGACGACCCATACCGAATATGATATCAATTATTTTGAAATTCCCGTCGTGTTTCGATACACCTTTGTCCGCCTGGGAAAAATCAAGCTTTACGGGGCCGCCGGTTTCGCCCTGTCTATTTTACTGAACGGAAACTACCGGCTGGACGGAGAGGCCGAGGTCGGGGGGATTTCATCGGAATTCAGTTTGAGAGAAAAAATTGAGGGCCTGGACACCTTTGATTGCGCCTTTCTCTATGGCGCCGGGGTGGAATTCAGACTTTTTGATAAAGACTGGTTCTTCGGATACCGTTTTACCATCGGATGGAACTTTCTGATGATGCCGACCTATGAAGGCGAGGACCCCGCTCCGCTGCGGAACCAGGATTATATTTTTACATTGGGGATGTTTATCAACTGATGAAAAAGGTTGGGCTCATGAAACAGAGGGATGCTGAGAGAAAAGTCATATCCGATGTAGAGACCATTAAAGAGTTGTGGTCCAAAACATACAATACCGAAGGAAAACCCGACTGGTCCCACATCCTGCCCTATTACGATGATGCTATTTATTTCAGGGATTCCATTCAGGAAATTAAAGGGATCGAAGCCTTTCAAGCCATGACCGAACGTCTGTCCGAGCGGTCAAAAGATTTGAAAATGAACGTGGTCAGGGCAGTCAGGCAGGGTTCTGTTTATTTCATCGAATGGGAAATGACCATCCGTTTCAGGAAAAACCCGAGTTCCGTGCTCTACGGAGCCAGCCGGCTGACCATCAATGAACAGGGTAAAATCGCGGAACAGAGGGATTATTATGATCTTTGGGGAGATATATTTGACAATATTCCGCGGTTCAATAAAGCCTACAGACGGTTTATGAAGAAAAAGTTCGGGTAAAAGGCTGTGATCGATCAGAAGAAAAAGTTTATTC
>Ga0209614_1000037_pt1 | contig 106440 bp, 99 predicted proteins | sample BlaSprsedimmetaG_FD_185484 | JGI IMG/M metagenome (GOLD analysis project Ga0209614, IMG submission 185484) | Hot spring sediment bacterial and archeal communities from California, USA to study Microbial Dark Matter (Phase II) - Blank Spring... ... | reverse complement strand
CTCGGCGTCGATCGGGTAGAGTGTCTGGCCATACGAGACGCAGCGCAGGCGATGCACGCGGACGGCGAAGGTGCCGGCCAGACACACGAACGAGATCGGTTCGCTCAGGCCCTTCGAGCGTAGGCGGCCGTCACAGGCGGGACAGGTGCGCGAGTGCGCCTCGAACAGTTCGGCGTCTCGGCGCACGACTTCGGCGCGCATCTCCTCGATCCGGCGGAGGCGATGCTCCTCGGCGTTTTGGCGATCGAAATCCGAAAGCGAGCGCGGACGTGCAGCCGGGGTTACGATGTGCATCAGGGACTCCTCTCTTCGTCGGGCTTAGACACCACGACTAGAGAGTGAGTCCCTACCTCATGTCAACCGCTCCCCAGAATCTGGGATGCTTCCGCATGTCGATCGGACGCCATACGCCTGTGACCCGTTGTGTCCCGACGTAGAGGTCATTCCATCAGGCCTATACGCTCGGGCGGCCAGAACCGGATGATCGCGCGACCTTTGATCTCCGTCAGGGGAACCGATCCGAACACGCGCGAATCTGCGCTGTTCGTACGGTTGTCCCCCATGAGCCAGACGTGACCTTCAGGGACGGTGTAGGGCATCTCCTGGATCATCGGCTCGGATGGGAGGCCGTGCGTGTACGGTTCATCAAGCACGACTCCGTTGACGACGACCTGTCCGCCGACGAGATCTACCGTCTCTCCTCCCAGCGCGATGACACGCTTGATCAGCGTATCGACGGAGCCCGTGGGATCCTCGAGCACCACGATGTCTCCACGCTCCGGTTTGGTGAAACGGTAGATGAACTTGTTGGCGATGACCCGATCCTGAAGCTCGATGGTGGGGATCATCGAGCCGCTGGGGATGACGTAGGGCTGCACGACGAACGTCCGGATCGCCGCAGCCAGTATGAACGCGAGTGCGACCATCGCGACCAGTTCGGCGAGCCACCGGATGAATGATATCGGGCGCTCACCATCGTCCGTCATGGTCGTCCCCCCCCGTGCAGCCGTTACGGTCTCCGACACGTCAGCGAGGTCGTTACGCTCGTACTCCTGCTCAGTCACGTTCGTGGGTCTCCGATCCTTCAACGATGGAACGCGCGAACTCCGCCTCCTCGAGGCTGAGATGCGCGCGGGCGATCAGCTCTGGGCGGCGTTCCGCGGTGCGTCGCACCGATTCACGCCGACGCCACGCGGCGATGCGCGCGTGGTCACCACTCAGAAGGACATCGGGGACGCGCATCCCCTCGAACTCCGCGGGGCGAGTGTATTGAGGATACTCCAGAAGGCCATCGGAGAACGACTCATCCGCGGCGGATTCGGTGCAGCCGAGCACACCCGGCTGAAGCCTCGCGACCGAATCCACGAGCACCAGAGCCGGAAGCTCGCCACCGGTGAGCACATAATCCCCGATGGATACCTCGACGTCGGCGCGCGAGAGGATTCGGTCGTCGAACCCTTCGTACCGGCCACAGACGATGACGAGACGTGGATGCGCAGCGAGCTCCCGCACGAGCGCCTGGTCCAGGGGCCGTCCCTGGGGCGACATCACGACGATGAACGCAGGTTGCGGATCGATGTCGACCATGGCATCGAGCGCCTGATGGACCGGTTCGGGCTTCATGACCATGCCCGGCCCGCCCCCAAAGGGATAGTCGTCCGTGGTGCGGTGGCGATCCGCCGTCCAATCCCGCAGGTCGTGCACCGCCACGTCGACGGTGCCGCCTGATATGGCACGTCCCAGTATCGAGGCCTGCAGCACGGGTTCGAACATATCGGGCAGGACCGTGATGATGTCGATCCTCATGGCGTGCCACCGTTCTCGTCGATCAGGCCGTCGAGCAGCGTGACGTGAAGCACGCGGTTCTGATCATCGACCTGCCGCATCACGTCCGCTATCACCGGGACGAGCACCTGGCCGAATGGGCCGCCCTCCACCACGAGCACGTCGTTGGCTCCGGTGGTGATGCGCTCTGTGACCCGTCCGATGTCGCCACGTATGGAGTCGCGTACCGTGTAGCCAAGAGACGCCTCGTCCCGGGTGGGCGCTTCGGGCAGGTCGCTCTCCCGGGCGAGCAACCACCGGCCGACGAGGTCATGGGCAGCGGCCGCATCCGCGACCTCGGACAACCTTACGAGAGTCCCCTTGGAGACCGGACGGATGTCGCCGAGCTCGTATCGGCGGACCTCAGCGCGGGGCGGAACGACCCAAACCATCAGCTCGTCGAGATCATGCGCCGAGAGGCCGTCGGCCAACGCCACGACGACCTCCCCTGTGGTTCCGTGAACCTTCGTCACACGTCCGACCCTGCGGTACGGAGCAGGCATCGCTCAGCCGACGACCTCTACCGTGGCGTCAGAGCCGTTGAGCGACGCCGCAGCCCTCACGAGCACGCGGAGCGATTTCACGACGCGCCCCTGCCTGCCGATGACCTTGCCTACGTCATCCGGATGGACAGTGACCTCGTATGTAGTGAGCGCATCCGTCTCCTGCTTGTCGATCGCCACCTCTTCGGGGTGCTCGACCAGTGAGGTCACAACGTACGTGACCAAAGCATCGACGTCAGCGTCGCGTGTCATCACTACTCAGCCGCCTCGGCAGTCTCTGCCTCGGCTGGCTCCGCGGATTCCTCGACCTCGGGCTCGGCGGCGGCCTCAGGGGCCTTCGCCTCTGCTTCGGCTGCGGCCTTGGCGTCGGCTTCCGCCTTTGCCTGAGCCTTCTTCGAAAGCGTCTCAGCCTTCTCCGGTGTCTTCGCCTCAGGGTCGTTGGCGATGGCGAGCAGCTTCGCCACGGTGTCGCTCGGGGTCGCGCCCTTGGCGATCCAGGCGTCGATCTTCTCGACATCGAGCTCGATGGTGGACGGCTCGGTACGCGGGTTGTACCGGCCGAGGATCTCGATGAAACGGCCGTCGCGAGGAGCGCGTGAGTCGGCCGCGACGACGCGGTAGAACGGGGTCTTCTTCGCGCCCGCGCGAGCAAGGCGAATCTTGACTGCCAAAACCTTCACCTCCGTGTAAATGGCCTATGCGTGGCCACTCGTGAGCAAAAGCAGCGACTAATGATACGAGATGGGACTGTGCAGGTCAAAAGGGGCTTTGCGCGGACAAGACGGCTACAGGCCACCCGGCATACCCGGCATGAACGGACCGCGTCGTCTCCCCTTCTTGCCCTGCCGTTCCGCCACCTGGAACTGTTTCATCATCTTCTTCGCCTGAGCGAACTGCTTGAGGAGTTGGTTCACATCGTATACCGAGACCCCCGAGCCGACCGCGATGCGTTCGCGACGCGATCCGTTGATGATCGAGGGCTTGGCACGCTCTCGCGGCGTCATCCCACGGATGATGGCCTCCGTTCGCGCGAGCGCCCCCTCATCGACCTCGGCATCCTTGGGGAGCTTGTTGGCGCCGGGGATCATCTTGAGGATGTCCGAGAGCGAACCCATCTTCCGCACCTGCTGGAGCTGTGAGAGGAAGTCGTCAAGGGTGAACTCGCCGGACCGCAAGCGCGACTCCATGTCGGCGGCCGTTTCGGCATCGATCGAGTCCTGGGCCTTCTCGATCAGGGTGACCACGTCGCCCATGCCGAGGATACGCTTGGCCATGCGCTCAGGATGGAAGGCCTCAAGCGCGTCGAGCTTCTCTCCGAGGCCGACGAACTTGATCGGCCGTCCGGTGACCGAGCGGACCGAGAGGGCCGCGCCGCCTCGTGCATCGCCGTCGAGCTTGGTCACTATGACGCCGTCGAAGTCCACGCGTTCGGCGAACGCCTTGGCGGCAGTCACGGCGTCCTGTCCGGTCATCGCATCCACGACCATGAGAACCTGGTCGGGCCGGATCGCGTCCCGTATGGCGGCAGCCTCGTCCATCATCTGTTCGTCTATGTGGAGGCGGCCGGCGGTGTCGACGATGACCACGTCGCGCATCCGGTCGATCGCCTCGCGGACACCCGCGCGTGCGATATCGACCGGTTCAGCCCCGTCCTGCCGGTAGACCGGGACACCCAGTTGGGAGCCGAGCGCCTCCAGCTGGTCGATCGCTGCCGGGCGGTACACGTCGCATGCCACCATCATCGGGCTCTTGCCATGCTGTTGGAGCAGGCGGGCAAGTTTCGCCGAGGCGGTGGTCTTGCCTGATCCCTGAAGACCTACGAGCATGACGATCGAAGGCATACGGCCGGAGAACACCAGCTTCGACTCCGTGCCCCCCATGAGGGTGGTGAGCTCCTCGAGGACGATCTTGACCACCATCTGGCCGGGAGTCAGGCTCTTCATCACGTCCTGGCCGACCGCCCGTTCGCGGACGGCGGCAACGAACGTCTTCACGGTCCGGAAGTCCACATCGGCCTCGAGCAGAGCGAGGCGCACCTCGCGCATCGCTGCGTCGACGTCGTCCTTGGACAGGACTCCCCTGCCGGTCAGCTTGCTGAAGACCTCCTGGAGACGGTCGGTGAGATTCTCGAACACGGCATACCTCCGGACGGTGACACGCGGCTCGGAGCTGCAGCGGCTACTCGACGCCTCCGAGCCTGTGCAGCGGGAACACGATAGCGACAACCCTACCATTGACGGCTGACACGGGCACAGGCCCCACGATGCGACTGTCGTATGAGACACCCCTGTTGTCACCCGCGATGTAGACCATGCCGTCGGGAACGACGAACGGAGGAGCGTAGAAGTCCTCGTGTTCGGGGACCTCGCCGTAGCAGTAGGGCGCCAGATCCCCGTTCACGTAGATACGGTCACCGAAGACCTCGACCGTGTCGCCCCCGATCGCGACGACGCGCTTGATCACACGCACGCTGCGTCCGTACTCGTCGGGGACGTTCACCGAAAGGACATCGCCGACAGCGGGCTCCGGGTAGCCCTTCGTAAGAAGGATCCTGTCCCCGTTGAGGAGGGTCGGCGCCATGGAGGGACCGTCGATTCGGATGGTCGTGAACACCACGTAGAAGACGGTGATGAAGATGCCGAGCGCAAGGGCAAGGATGGCAGCCGCCACAAGGAGCCGCCTGTCGCTCTCGCGCCACGGGATGAAACGGTGTTCTTCCATGCGTGTCAGTCGAAGTCGCCGACGAGCGCAGTGGCGAACGAACGGGGGTCGAACCGCTCCAGGTCGTCGAGCCCCTCACCTACCCCGATGCGGACCACGGGCACGGCGATGCCGCAGGCGACCGCAACGACGATGCCTCCCTTGGCGGTACCGTCGAGCTTGGTCAGTATCACACCGTCGAGGTCGAGGGCGCGATCGAACTCCCGTGCCTGCACCAGACCGTTCTGGCCGGTGGTAGCGTCCACCACCAATACAGTGCGCACAGGGAAGGGACTCTCCCGCTCGGCTACCCGCTTGATCTTCTGGAGCTCCGCCATCAGGTCGGCCGAGGTATGGAGGCGTCCCGCGGTGTCGATGATGATGATCTCCGCGTCGCGCTCGCGCGCCTCGGAGATGGCGTCGTAGGCCACGGCGGCCGGATCGGCCCCGTGGGCCCGCTCGACCACCGGAACCCCCGCGCGTTCGCCCCACACACGGAGTTGTTCGATCGCGGCTGCCCGGAACGTATCGCCGGAGCCGATCACCACGGAGCGCCCCATGGCCGAAAGCTGAGCGGCGAGCTTCCCCACGCTGGTGGTCTTCCCGGTGCCGTTGACGCCGACCATCAGGATGCATGCGGGACCAGAGTCGAAGGGATCGTCGCCAGGTACGGTGACCTCGGCAGCGATCTCGTCAACGAGCCTGTGGACCACCGCGGGCGCATCCGCCAGCGCTTCGCGAGCGGCGGCTCGCCTGAGGCGTTCCACCATCTCCGACGCCGCCTGGGCACCCATGTCGGCGAGGATCAGCGCCTCTTCGAGTCCGTCCCAGAAGTCATCGTCGAGGTCGGGACCGCGCCGTAGCAGTACGTTGAGGCTTCCGCCTAGCTGCTCCCTGGTCCGGGAGAGCCCCTCGCCAAGACGCTTGTACCAGGGCGCTTGCGTCATGCGGACGCCCCGTGGGGAAGGGCGCGGTCGAGCTTCTGGCTGACCACCTTGCTGACACCGTCGGCCTGCATGGAGACGCCATACAGCACGTCGGCCATCTCCATTGTCCGTCGCTGGTGCGTCACGATGATGAACTGGGTGTGATGCCGCATGCTGTCGACGAACGCGATGAACCGACGCAGGTTGGTGTCGTCGAGCGCGGCTTCCACCTCGTCCAGGATGTAGAACGGGCAAGGCCTGGTGCGATAGACGGCGAAGAGCAACGCGAGCGCGGTGAGTGACTTCTCTCCGCCCGAGAGCAAGGTCATCTTCTGGAGGCGCTTGCCTCGCGGTTGCGCGATCACCTCCACACCGGTGTTCTCGGGATCGTCCGGTTCAGTGAGCGTGAGAGAGGCGTTCCCACCGGGGAACAGCACGCTGAAGACTTCCTGGAAGTGAGCGTCAACGAGCTCGAACGTGTCGAGGAAGCGGTCGCGAACCTTGCGGTCTATCGCCGCGACCACCTTCTGCAGCGCCTTGCGGCTCGCCATCAGGTCGTCCAACTGCAGCTGCATGAAGTCACGGCGTTCCTGGAGACCGGAGAACTCCTCCATCGCGACCGGGTTGACCGGACCGAGGTTGGAGATTCGCTTGCGCAGCCTCATGGCGCGGTCGCCGGCCGAAGCGCGATCCTCTACCGGCGGGATCTCCAGCGCCCGCTCGATGGGTACGCCGAGGTCCTCCACGATCCGCTTCACTGCAGCGGTGACCTGCACCTCGAGCGCAGCCTTGTCTACACGCACGTCCGCCATGGTACCGCTCGCTGCCTCCACGGCCGCTTGCGCCTGACGCACCGCCTCCTGACCGTCATGGATCGTCTGCCGGAGCGACTCGGAGTCCGCCTGCTCGAACCGGGCGCGATCACGCAGCTTGTCGGCCCAGTGCTCGCTTCGCTCCAGCAGAACCTGGTAGAGCGCATGGAGCGGCTCGACACGGGCGCGGAGCGTCTCGAGCGCCTCGGCCATCTCTCCTGAGTGCGTCACGGCGTGTTCCAGCTCGCGCAGCTCCGAGGTGAGGGCGGCCTGCCGACGCTTGAGATGGACCTCGCGCTCGGAGACCGCGGCGATCTCCACCTGGCAGGCGCCAAGACGGTTGGCGACCTCGCTCTCCACCCTGAACCGCGCGTCCCGGTCCTCACGCATCGCCACGGCCGAGTCCTCGAGCTCCTCGATGCGTGCGAGCCCCGTGTCGATCCTCTCGATGAGGGCGCGCTGTGCGGGCCGGTCCTTCGCGGTCTTCTCCTCGATCTGCCTGACCCGCAGGTCGATCGACGCGGCCTCGGTATCCGAATCGGTGACGCTCTGTTCGAGCCGACCGACCTCCTCGCGAAGCGATGCCTCCTCACCGGTGAGCGTGGCCAGCTCCTGGCCGAGGGCGAGCGCTTCCTCTTGCGCCGCGCTGAGCGACTCGCCCGCCGCCACGAGCGCCGCTTCCGCCGCGCCGACCTCGGAATCGAGGGCCGCGTAACGATCATTGAGCTCGACGAGCTGGCGCTTCCGGGCTATCACACCGGCGTCTTCGTCGAGGTTCGGCCCCCTGCGGAGACGGCCGCCGGACCAGGCCATGTGGCCCTGTGGTGTGACGAGCCGCCATGGGCCATCGGCGTCGGCGATGGCTTCGTCAAGCGAGTCGACGACGCGCACATCCCCGATCAGAGCGTGCAGCGCGCGGCGCAGGTCATCAGGGACGGTGATGCGGTCGACGAGACGCACGCCCGGACCGTCCGCGGGGAGTTCCGCCGTCCTGACGTCATCCACTGCGAGCAGCGAGAAGTCAGAAGCACCGTTCTCCTCAAGCACAGCGAGAGTGCGCCGCAGGTCGCTGCTGCTCCGGACGAGCACACAGAAGACGTCGGCGCCGAGCGCCCGCTCTACGACCTGTTCGTACTCCGCAGGAACGGTGATGTGATCCGTGACGGGTCCGATGACGCCCGGGGAACCATCGTCCCGGGCCAGCAGCGTCGCGAGGGCCGGAGATGCGCTCTCGAAGGCCCGGTCTACCTCCTCGAGGCCACGGATGCTTGCGCGGACCTCGGCGAGCTCGTTCCTGAGCCTGTCCAGTGCGACGCGCTTGGACTCGGTCAGCCGGACGTGCTTGTCGACCTCGGACGCCGCGAGATCGCGCTCCTTCCCGGCTCGCGCGATCCGCTTCTCAAGATGATCGAGCCGGTTCCGTCGGGCCGACAGGGTCTGCATCAGGGCCGAGCGGCTGTCGCGGACGGCCGTGGCGCGCTCCTGGAGGATCTCCGATTCGAGAGCGAAGCCGGAGAGCGCCTGCTGGATGTCCGTAAGCTCGGTGCGCGCGTCGTCAACGTCCTTGCGCGCGCGCCGGCTCTCCGTCATCACACGGGTGAGCGCTTCCTCGGCGGCAAGACGCTCCTTGCGCGCCGTCTCCGACTCCCTGCGCAGTTCACCGAGTTGCGTGTAAAGCGCCTGGATCTTGGCTTCCGTGACGGCCCGCTCCTCGGCGATCTGCTCGAGCTCTTGCGTCCTGGCCTCGAGCCGCGCGCCGCTCTGGTGGAACTTCTGACGGAGTTCGGACAAGCGCTCGACGAGGTTCTTGCCTTTCTCCTCCAGCAGGAGCAACCCCGAGTTGGTCCGTTCGAGAACGGACTGCAGTCGCCGGCGCTGCTCTGAGAGGTCGCCGACGAAGAGGCCCTTCTCCTCGAGAAGCGACTGGAACCTGGCGAGCTCACGTTCCTTCTCAGCCAGACGATACCGCGCCAGGTCGACCTCGGCGTCCCGCTCGCGCTCCCGCCGCTCAAGACCGTCCCACTGGTCCTGCAGCGCCCGGAGGTCCCCCACCGCGAGGGCGACCTCGAGATCGCGCAGCTCGGCCTCGATCTCGCGGTACTCGCGCGCCTTGTCGGCCTGTCTTTGCAGCGGCTTGAGCTGGCGGTCGATCTCGGTGAGGACGTCGCGTATGCGGTCGAGGTGCACATCCATCGCAGTGAGCTTGCGCACCGCCCGCACCTTACGCTTCTTGTGCTTGAGCACGCCGGCGGCCTCTTCGATGAGCGCACGGCGCTCCTCCGGCTTGGAGTTGAGGATCTCGTCGAGCCGGCCCTGGCTGATGATCGAGTGGGTGTCGCGTCCCAGGCCCGTGTCGTGGAGCAACTCCTGGATGTCGAGGAGGCGCGAGGGCGACTGGTTGATCAGGTACTCGCTCTCCCCGTTGCGGAACATCCGGCGGGTGATGGTGACCTCGCTGAACTCGAGCGGCAGCGTGCCGTCGCGGTTGTCGAGCACGAGGTCCACCTCGGCGATGCCGACGGCCTGTCGTGCCGACGAACCCGCGAATACGACGTCCTCCATGGAGTTGCCGCGAAGGGTCTTGGCCGACTGCTCGCCGAGCACCCACAGGACCGCGTCGGAGATGTTGGACTTGCCCGAGCCGTTGGGGCCGACGACGACAGTGATCCCGGGCTCAAGCGAGAGACGGCTCTTGTCGGCGAAGGACTTAAAGCCTTTGAGGGTGAGTGACTTCAGGTACAAGTGACAGCCCATTCCGCAGGATGTGACGATAGGTGTGCCGGGCCTGACCCCGCGCCGGACGTCCCGTATCCTACCACAGCGGGTCGGCGCTCAGCGGGTCCCCGAGCCCCCCTCCAGCGCCTCCAGTGCGGCTGTCGCCGCCGCCTTCTCAGCGGATTGCTTCGACCCCCCGATGCCGCGGCCGGAGACCTCTCCGGACACAGATACCTCCACCGTGAATCTGCGATCGTGCGGAGGGCCGTCGGTAGACACCACGCGGTACTGCGGGAGTACACCCCACCGTGCCTGCGTGAGTTGCTGGAGCAGCGACTTGGGATCGCCCTGCGCGCTCGTCTTCCCATCGGGCGCCGCAGCGACGATGCGTTCGACGAGCGCCGTCGCGGGTTCGAGGCCTCCGTCGAGGTAGACGGCGCCCACCAGCGCCTCGAGAGCGTTCTCAAGCACGGAGGCCCGAACGCGCTCGCCCGCGGCGTCGGCGCCTCTGCCGAGCCTGAGAAGCTCGGCGATGCCGAGGGAGTCTGCGGCCTGCGCGAGCGACTCGCCGGCCACAACGGAGTGCTTGCGCCGGGTCAGGTCGCCTTCCGGTTCCTCGGGGAACGCACGATAGGTGCGATCGGCCACGAGGAAGCCCAGCACCGCGTCGCCGAGGAACTCGAGGCGGTCGTACGCCTCCGTACCGGGATGCTCCGCCGCGTAGGACGGATGAGTCAGCGCCGTGGCCAGCAGATCGGGGTCGCGGAACCGGTATCCGAGCGACCGCGCGACCCGATCCTGTAGCGAGCCGCTCATCAGGCGAGCCCCTCCAGCACGGTGAAGAACAGCGTCGCGTTGTGTCCACCGAATCCGAAGGAGTTGCTGAGCGCCGAGCGGATGTCGGCTTCACGTGCGGTGTTCGGAACGTAGTCGAGGTCGCACTCCGGGTCGGGTGTCGTGTAGTTGATCGTGGGCGGCAGCACGCCGTCGCGGATCGCCAGCACGCAGATGGCGGCTTCGAGTGAACCGGCGCCGCCGAGGAGGTGCCCGGTCATCGACTTGGTGGACGACACCGGCGGAGCGTCCGCGCCGAACACCTGCTTGATGGCGCCTGTCTCCGCCGCATCGCCGAGCTCGGTGGAAGTGCCGTGGGCGTTGATGTAGTCCACCGCCGAAGGTGCCGCCCCGGCGCGTTCGAGAGCCTGCCGCATCGCCCTGCGGGCACCGTCGCCGGACGGATCCGGAGCGGTGAGGTGATACGCGTCGGCGGATGCGCCGTAGCCGGAAAGCTCGGCGTAGATCCTCGCACCGCGAGATCGCGCGTGCTCGAGATCCTCGAGAACCAGGATGGCGCCACCCTCGCCCATCACGAAGCCGTCGCGGTCGGCGTCGAACGGCCTCGACGCGCCTTGCGGATCGTCGTTCCGGGTGGACAGTGAGCGGGCCGATGAGAAACCCGCCAGGCCCAGCGGCGTGACACCGCAGTCGAAGCCTCCGGCGATGACGACGTCGGCATCGCCTCGACGTATGGCCTCGCCCGCCTCGCCGATCGAGTGCGTCCCGGTAGCGCAGGCGGAGACCGGCGCGTAGTTGATCCCCTTGGCGCCGAGCCTGATCGAGATGTGGCCGGCCGCGAGATCGACGATCATCATCGGGACGAGGAAGGGGCTCACCCGTGCGGGGCCCTTGTCCTCGAGCACGGTCTTCTGCTCCTCCATCGTGGCAAGGCCGCCGATGCCCGAGCCCACGATCACGCCCACGCGGTCCGCGTTCTCCTCGTCGATCTCAAGACCCGCGTCCTCGACAGCCATGAGCGCCGAGGCAAGGGCGAACTGCTGGAATCTCGAGAGGCGGCGGGCCTCCTTCGGCTCTATCCATGGCGACGGATCCCAGTCGTCCACGCAGGCAGCGAACCGGACCGGGTATGCCGATGCGTCGAACGAGGTGATGGGCCCTACCCCGCTGCGGCCGTTGCGGATCGAATCCCACATGGCGTCGATGCCGACGCCTACAGGCGACACCGCGCCCAGCCCCGTGACGACGATACGTCTGCTCACTGCGCTTCCTCCTCGGTCGCCGTGCGCCACTCATCCTCGAGGCGCGCCATCAACTCCCCTACCGGCAGGATATCGTGAACGCGGGCGGCCGATGTGCCCGCGAACACCAGGCCCTCCACCACGTCACCTCGCTGTGAACGCTGGAGCGCATCCATGATGCAGTACTCTTTGCCGCACTCCTTGAGGCACGACTTGCACCGCTCTATGCGCGGGTAGTCTCCCACCGCCAGACGCTCGGTGAGCGGGTTCGCGATCGCCCGGCCGGGAAGGCCCACCGGGCTCTTGATGAGGACGATGTCGTCTTCACAGGCCTCAAGGTAGAGCCGTTTGAACTCATCGGAAGCGGAGCACTCCTCCGTGGCGACGAACCGTGACCCCATCTGCACCCCTGATGCGCCGGCATCGAACATCCGCTTGATGTCGGCCCCGGTAACGATCCCTCCCGCCGCGATGACGGGGATGTCCACAGCGTCCAGGATCTCAGGGAGAAGGTCGTCCACGTGCTGGTCGGTGCCGAGGTGCCCTCCGGCGTCCACGCCCTCGACGACTGCCGCCGACGCGCCGAACCGCTCAGCCAGACGTGCCACCCGCGCGGAGCCGACGATCGGCACGCACTCCACGCCTGCGTCGCGGCACCAGCCGAAGACGTCGCGGGAGAAGCCCGCGCCTGCGACCACCAGGTCGACACCCTCGCCGATCGCTGCATGGACGAGGTCCTTGAACGCCCGGACGGCCACCATGATGTTGACGCCGATGACACCCGAGGTGGCCGCGCGAGCCGCACGTACCTCGGCCGCCAACTCGCTGACGGTGAGACCCGAGCCCGCGATCAGTCCCACTCCCCCGGCCTCGGCTACAGCCGCAGCGAGTGGCGAGAGGGAGATCCGCACCGCCATGCCGCCCTGGACTATGGGCAGGCGAGCGGTCCGGGACCCGATCGTGAGCGTTGGCATCTCCATGCTTCCTCCTAGCGGTGCGCGGGCGGCACCACCCGCGTGAGGGTGGTGCCACCGCAAAGCGGCCGGTTCAGCCGCGCTAGTCCAGGTTCGTCGCGATGTACTCCACCGCGTCGCCGACCGTCTTGATCGACTCGGCCTCTTCGTCCGGGATGGACACGCCGAACGAATCCTCGAGCGCCATGACGAGCTCGACGATATCGAGCGAGTCGGCGCCGAGGTCGTCGAAGAACGACGCCTCGGGGGTGACATCGTCATCATTCACCGAGAGCTGGTCGACGATGACGTCCTTCACTTTCGCGAAGATCTCCTCCTGCTCCATACGAAACACCTCCTTCCAGCGCTGTCGCGTTGGCCCGGCTATGCGAAGGTCATGCCGCCATCGATGGCGATGACCTGACCGGTGATATATGCGGCATCGTCACTCGCGAGGAACGCCGCCACGGCTCCGATGTCCTCGACCGAACCCATGCGTCTCATAGCGATCATCGAGAGGGCGCCCTTGCGTGCAGCGTCCGACAGCGAGGCCGTCATGTCCGTCTCTATGAAACCGGGGGCGATGGCGTTCGCCCGCACCCCACGGCCGGCCAGCTCGCGGGCGACCGTCTTCGTCATCCCGATCAGGCCGGCCTTTGCGGCAGCGTAGTTGACCTGGCCGGCATTACCCATCATGCCGACGACCGAAGCGATGTTCACGATAGACCCCGAGCGCTGCTTCATCATGATCCGCGAGGCCGCCCGCGTGGTGTAGAACGCGCCGCTCAGGTTGGTCTCTATCACCGCATGCCAGTCGTCATCGGACATTCGGACCAGCAGGCCGTCACGCGTGATCCCCGCGTTGTTCACGAGCACGTCGAGGCGCCCGTACTCGGATACCGTGCGCTCCACGAGCGCGGCGCTCGCGTCAGGGTCGCTGATGTCGCCCTGTAGGGCGAGAGCCCTGCCACCTGCCCTCTCGATCGCCGAGACGACCTCGGAGGCCGCCTCCTCACGACCTGCGAAGCCGATCGCTACGGATGCTCCTTCTGCAGCGAGCCGTGTGGCGATGGCGGCGCCGATACCTCGCGAGCCACCCGTCACGAGCGCGACACGTCCCTCGAGACGGTTCATCCGAGTACCACCTCTCTGAGTCTTTCGGTCCCGTCTGTCCCCAGAGATACCCCTTCGAGTCCCTCCATACGACGGGCCATGCCGGTCAGCACCGCACCGGGGCCGCACTCGGCCAGCACCACGATGCCCTCCGAGCGCAGACTCTCCATGATGGCGGTCCAGCCCACAGGCCGGACCATCTGGGTGGCGAGGCGCTCTCTGATGAGCGGTGCGCTCGTGGCGAGGGACGGGCCGGTGTTCTGCGCAACGGGGATGCGGGCGTCGGCGAACCTCACGGTCCCAAGGAGCGCGCTGAACGCGGCCGAGGCATCCGCCATGAGCGGCGAGTGGAACGCACCCGCAACGGCAAGAGGTACCACGCGTCGCGCACCGGCGCCCAGGAGCGCCGCGGTGGCGCGCTCCACGCCGGAATGCGTACCCGAGATCGTCACCTGACCCGGGCCGTTCTCATTGCCCACCCAGATGCCGTCGAGGCTGTCGATGACGGCGGCGATCTCGTCGGACGACATGCCGAGCACCGCGGCCATGGTACCGGGAACAGTCGTTGTGGCCTCCGCCATCAGTCTGGCGCGCTCGCACACCAGCCGCATGCCATCATCGGGCTCCATGACGCCGGCATAGACGAGCGCCGTCAGTTCGCCGAGGCTGTGGCCGGCCACCGCACGCGGCCGCACGCCCGATGAGTCGGCAACGCGCGCCCAGGCCAGTCCGGAGACGAACAGAAGAGGTTGGGCCACGCGCGTGTCGGCGAGAGCGGAGGCGGGCCCTTCAGTGGCGATCGCACGCACGGGCAGACCGGTGACGTCCTCCGCCAGGTCGAGCAAGGACTCCGGGAGTGCAGCTGACGGCAGCGAGTCGAGCATACCCACCCGCTGCGACCCCTGCCCCGGGAAGACGAACGCTGCGCCAGACCCCATCGTCACTGGCCCGCCCACGCGCCGAGACGCCTGAGCGTCTCCTCCGCCTCGCCCACGATACCCTCGACGATGGACGCAGCGGGTTCGATACACGACACCATCGCGGCCGACTGGCCGGCCATCAGGCTGCCCATCTCGATGTCACCCTGGCGCATGGCCTGGGCCAGCTTGCCCGCTCCGAGCGCCTCGATGTCCGCAGGCCGGTTGTCGCGGTCGAGCTCCATGATCTGCCGGGCGAGCTTGTTCTTGAGAACGCGCACAGGGTGTCCTGTGGACCGGCCCGTCACGATCGTGTCGCGGTCCCGGGCCTTGAGGACCTGCCCTTTGACCGCGGGGTGGATGGTGCACTCCTCGGCGCACATGAACCGGGTGCCGAGTTGCACGCCTTCGGCGCCGAGCGCGAACGCCGCCGCCGCTCCCCTGCCGTCGGCGATGCCACCCGCGGCGATCACGGGGATATCCACAGCGTCAACGAGCTGGGGTGTGAGAACCATCGTGGTGAGTTCGCCGATGTGACCTCCGGCCTCCATCCCTTCCCCGATGATGGCGTCAGCGCCGATGGACTCCATCCGTTTGGCGAGCGCCACCGAGGGGACGATCGGGATCACGATGATGCCTGCGTCCTTCAGCGGACCCATGTACTTGGCCGGATTCCCGGCGCCAGTGGTCACCATCGGCACGTGCTCTTCGAGGACCATCGCCACGATATCGTCTATATGCGGCGTGAGCAGCATGAGGTTGATCCCGAACGGCCGGTCGGTGAGCTCCTTGGCCAGCTGGATCTGCTCCCGGAGCAGGTCCGTGGGCATATGCCCGGCGCCGATCACGCCGATGCCGCCGGCGTTGCTCACCGCTGCGGACAACTCGGCCGTGGCGGTCCAGGCCATGCCTCCCTGTATCACGGGATGCTCGATATCCAGCAGCGTGGTGATCCTGGTCGTGAGTGTCATTCGTTGGGCCCCTTAGTCCAGCGGACGACGGCTGCGCCCCAGGTGAGTCCGGCGCCGAATCCTACGAGCGCAAGGATGTCCCCGGGTTGCAGGTGGTCGCCAGTATACATGTCGTGCAGTGCAAGCGGTATCGACGCGGCGGACGTGTTCCCGAGCATCGCCACGTTGGAGAAGACGCGCTCAGGCGCGATGCCGAGATGGGCAGGCACCGCGTCAAGTATGCGCTGGTTCGCCTGGTGCGGAACGAGCCATGTGAGGTCGTCGGCCGAAAGCCCCGAAGCTTCCAGCGCCCGCCGCGTCGTCTCGGGGATCATCCGGACCGCGAACTTGAAGACCTCGCCGCCCGACATGCGGAGCCGGTGTTCGCCGTTCGCGACACGCTCGGGTGTACAGGGCGCGGCTGCACCGCCGGCAGGTACGATCAGCACGTCAGCGCCCGACCCGTCGGAGCCGAGGTCGATCCCCATCACGCCGGGCTCGTCCGACGCCTCAAACACGACCGCACCGGCACCGTCTCCGAAGAGCACACACGTGCGCCGGTCGTCGAAGTCGATGTGCCGTGTCAGAGCGTCGGCGCCGATCACAAGCACCTTCCGGGCCCGTCCGGCCTCTATGACGCATGTGGCGTGGTGGAGCGCGGCGATGAAGCTCGTGCACGCAGCCATGATGTCGACCGCGCCGCAGGTAAGACCGAGCCTGTCCTGCGTGAGCGCTGCTGTGGAGGGCATGATGTGGTCCGGGCTACCCGTTCCCACGACCAGGAGGTCGATGTCGTGGGGCTCCACGCCGGCATCCGCAAGAGCGGCGCGGCCGGCTTCGACGGCAAGGTCGGACGTGGACTGTCCCTCTGCGACGACCCGTCGCTCGCGGATGCCGGTGCGGGTCACGATCCACTCGTCGGTGGTGTCCACCATGCCCGCGAGGTCGTCGTTGGTCAGCACGTGCTCCGGGAGGTACGCCCCTACCCCGGTGATGGCGGCGTGTGTCATATGGTGCATGGCCCCTCGTCGTGCGTCGCACGTGGCGCGGCGCGGCTGAATGTTCGAGTAGTGTACCCGTTCACGGGCGCGCGGGCATCTCGGAGGCTGCTTATGCCTCCACCCCGGCCGAGGGCGCGAGGGACGCGGCGATCTGGCCGGTCAGGTCTCCACGTATGGCGCGGGCCGTGGCCGCGACGCCACTCGCCACAGCCCTGGCGTTGGAGCTGCCATGGCCGATCATGCAGACACCGTTCACACCGAGCAGCGGCGCTCCACCGTAGACGTCCGGATCGAGGCGCTCCTTCAGGGCGATGAGCGAGGGCTGCACCACTGCGGCGGCCATCTTGGCCGCTATCGAAGACGTGAGCGCGGTCTTCACTTCACCCAACAGCACTCTCGACAGCCCCTCGAGGACCTTCAGCGTCACGTTGCCAGTGAAACCGTCAGTGACGATCACGTCGACGACGCCTGAAGGGACATCCGCGCCCTCGACGTTGCCGACGAACCCGGGGACCTCTCCCAACAGCGCATACGCCTCCTGTGCGAGCGCGGACCCTTTTGTGGGTTCTTCGCCGATGTTGAGCAGGCCGATCGTGGGCTCCTCCACACCGAGGAGCACGCGGGAGTACGCGCTACCCATGTATGCGAACTGCACGAGCATCTCCGGTTTGACGTCGGCGTTGGCGCCGATATCGATGAGGGTCGTGGGGCGTGCTCCGGCGGGGATGACCGTGGCGAGGGCCGGCCTGACGACGCCGGAGAGTCGCCCCATACCGAGCGTCGCCGCAGCCATGCATGCGCCGGTGCTGCCTGCGCTGAAGAACCCGCGGGCGCGTCCTTCACGCACGAGGCGACAGCCGACGACGATCGAGCTGTCCTTCTTCGAGCGGACCGCGGAGGCCGGATGCTCGTCCATCGCGATGGTCTGGGTCGCGACCACCGCCGTGCAGCGCTCGTGCCCGAACGAGGCGAGGACGCCCTCGGTGCCGACGAGCAACACAGAGAGGGACGCGTCCTGCTGCAACGCCGTCCGTACCCCGTCGATGACGACGCCCGGTGCGTGATCGCCGCCCATGGCGTCCACAGCGACCGTCACTGGCTTCTCATGCACCGGCGACTCCTCCCGCGTCAAGCGTACGCTCACAGACCGATGGCGCTCAGGAGCCTCTCCAGATCGCAGTGCTCCTCAAGCATCCGGCGTATTCTAGCAGCCTTGAGCGGGTCGTGGAGATGCACACGCCCGAGCAGCGCCTCCATCCGCTCCACGGCAGTGAGCGTGTCGGTGTCCACCAGGAGCATCGGCACTCCGAGATCCTCGGCACGAGCGATGACGAACGGGTCCGGCCTGAGGTTGCCGGTGAGGACGATGGCGCGGGTGCTGGTCTCAAGGGCCGCAAGCTGGACGTCGGCGCGGTCGCCTCCGGTGATGACCGCCTTGTTCGCCTTGCGACGGAAGAACCGCAACGCCTTCTCCTGGCCCATGGCTCCTACCATGAACGCCTCTACCGTCTCCTGCAGCCGGTCTTCGGCGGTGATGACCACGGCATCGAGGGCGTCGACGATCTCCCTGACGGTGACCGAGCCGAGCGCGGGGTCGAACGGGATCACACCGAGCATCGGTACTCCGCGGGACTCGAGGAAGGGGACGATGCGCTCACGGGCGACGGGTAGCCGTGACTCGTGGATCCCGTTCAGGATGACGCCGCACAGCTGTTCCTCGAGGTAGTGCGCCATCCATAGAGCGTCTTCGGGAAGGTCGGTGGGGCGTGGTCGGTCGACGAGCAGGACCGGCGCTGACAGCAACGGGCCGATATCGCCCAGGGACAGTCCGGCGCAGGTGCCCTGCGCAGGCTCTGTTGGGCCCTCTACCACCATCACGTCCCGACCTGCCGAGCATCGGTCGAACGCGTCGAGGACCGCAGGGTGCGTATCCGCCGCCTCGCCCGCCAGCATGCGCTCTATGAACGCCTGGGTCCGTACGACCGGACAGACAGCGTCAAGCGGAGACGGTCGCCCCAGGACCTGGTTGACGTACAGCGCGTCCTCGTCCGTGGTAACACCGTCGACGGTGACCGGCATCGTCCCGTACGGCTTGAAGTAGCCGACGTCGTAGCCTCTGTCGGCGAGGATCCGGGTGAGTGCGACGGCGATACCGCTCTTGCCCGTGTACGGCTTCGTCGACGTGACGATGATGGAGCGCATGGTCATCCTCCGATTCCGATGCGGATGTCTGCAGCGACCGCTCCCGTTGAACGCATGCCAACGATGAGCGGGTTGATGTCGAGCTCGGTGATGTCCTCGAACTCCATGGCCAATGCAGAGACGCGGCAGATGACGTCGACGATCGCCTCGATGTCGGCTGGAGCCTCTCCCCTTGCGCCCCGAAGAAGGACGTTGCTCCTGATCTCGTCGACCATCTCCCGGGCATCATCGGGGGTCACCGGACACATCCTGAACGAGACATCCTTCAGGACTTCCACGTAGATGCCGCCCAGACCGAACATGAGGATGGGGCCGAGGGAGGCGTCCCTGTTCACGCCGATGATGACCTCACGGCCGGGTGGAAGCTGCTCCAGGAGCGTCACGCCCCAGATGGTCGCCTCCGGGAGGCGATGCATGACCTTGCGCATGATCGAGTCGTACGCGTCCTCGACCGCATCGACCGAGTCGATATCGAACACGATCCCGCCGATGTCCGACTTGTGCAGGACATCCGGACTGGCGATCTTCATGACCACCGGGAACCCGATGGAGGCCGCGAGGGACCGCGCCTCGGACAGATCGTGTGCGAGCCCCGACGAGGGAACACGGATACCATAGGCCCCCGCGATGCGGGCGGCGGAGGACTCCGTGATGAACGTGCGTCCCGCCTCACGAGCATGACCGATCGCCTCGCGCACCACGCGTGTCTCGGCCTCCACATGACGGACCGGCGCCTCGGGCCGGGCGATCCGCAGAGCGTGCCGCTGCATCGCCGCAAGGGTGGCGACCACGCGCTCGGGGAAGGCGTATGTGGGCACGTCGTGCTCCCTGAGGAAGGTGTTGGCTCCTGCCACGGTCTGGTCGCCCATGAACACGGCCAGAGTCGTGACGCTGCTGTCCGCAGCGACCGATGCGACCGTCTGTGCGGTCTCCAGCGCTTCGGTCATGGCTTGTGGCGTCAGCACCACGATGAGTGAGCGGACCCCGGGATCCTCGACCAGGATACGCGCGGCGGCTTCGAAGCGGCTGGCAGGGGCATCGCCGAGGATATCGACCGGGTTGTAGACGGCCGCCGCGTCAGGAAGGACCTCGCGCAGCGCGGACACGGTGGACGGCTCGAGACTCGCAAGCGTGAGCCCTTCAGCGGCGCACGCGTCGGTGGCGAGGATCGCCGGACCACCGGCGTTGGTGAGTATCGCCGTTCCCGGCTCCGCCGGGAGCGGCTGCCGTGAGAAGCCTTCGGCGAGGTCGAAGAGCTCCTGGACCGTCCGTGCAGGCACGGCGCCCGCCTTGCGGAACGCCGCCTCGTAGGCGACGCGTGACCCTGCAAGACTGCCGGTGTGAGAAGAGACGGCCTTCGCGCCGGCGTCGGAACTGCCGGCCGTCAGCGCGATGAACGGGGCGTGCGAGCGCAGGCCGACGACCGACTCTACGAACGCGCGGCCATCGGAGATCGCTTCCAGATAAGCCACGACCACGCGCGTATCCGGATCATGAGTCCACATCCGGATCAGGTCGACCTCGAAGATGTCCGCCTTATTGCCGAGGCTCACGAAATGTGCGAGGCCGATACCCTCTCCACGCGCCCAGTCGAGTATCGCCGTACCGAGTGCTCCGGACTGCGAGAGGAACGAGATCCCGCCTGGCGCGGGCATGATCGGGGCGAACGAGGCGTTCAGCGAGGATCGCGTGGCGATGAGACCGAGGCAGTTGGGACCGAGGATCCGCACGCCGCCGTCGCGGGCGACAGCCATCAACTCGCGCTCGATCACGGCACCCGCCGCCCCGGTCTCGCGGAACCCCGCTAAGATCACGACCGCGGAACCGATGCCCCTGTCGCCGCACTGGCGGACGGCATCCACCGCGCCACCAGCGGGGACGACGATCACAGCCATGTCCACGGGGTCCGGGACTTCCGCCACCGAACCGTACGCGGCGTAGCCACCGATCTCCGCGGCTTTGGGGTTCACGGGATAGATGGCGCCACCGTAGCCGCCCGACACTATGTTCGCGAGCACTGCGCCACCGACCTTGGAGCGGTCGCGCGACGCCCCGACCACAGCGATGCCTCGTGGAGCGAAGAGCCCCCCGGCACTGCCGCTCGCCCCCCTGGCCCTGAACTGAAGACGGCGCCTATATCGCGGCGCCGTCCAGGCTTACTCGGTGTCGATGATCTCCCTGCCATCGTAATACCCGCATGAGGGGCACACACGGTGCGGCAGCTTCGGTTCGTGGCACTGTGGGCAGACCGAACGCGACGGCGCCTCCACGTGGTGCGTGGCGCGACGAGCGTCACGGGTGGCCCGTGTCGTCTTTCTCTTGGGTACCGCCATGACACGTACTCCCTTCGAGGCGCCGCATCCGAAGCGGCACGAAGATGCATTCAGGCGACCGTCAGCCGGTCGGCGCAAGGCGACATGATAGCACAGCCGTGCACGCGACATGCAAGGGGCGCGACGCACGCGCAGAATCCCTACTCCTCTGCGCCGTCCGCCTCAGGGAGGAGGTCGGCCAAAGCCGCGAAGGGTGACCTCGAAAGGTCAGCGCCGCAGCCGCACGGGCCCTCAGCGAGATCCGCGCCGCAGCGAGGACAGATACCGGGGCAGTCGGCGTCGTGGACCGGCGCGAACGGCAGCTCAAGAGCGATGGCCGAGAGGATCGCCGCGGTGAGGTCGACCGACCCGTCGTCGATGTACTCGTAGTCCTGCTCCTCGGGCAGCTCGTCCTCCATGCCGGGATGCACGTAGAAGCCGTCGAGGTCGGCCGTGATCGTCAGCGGGAACTCGCGGAGGCAGCGCGAACACGTCGCGTCGAGCGTCGTTGTCACCGTGCCGCTGAGGACGATCCCCGTCCCCGCCGATGAGAGCACCGCATCAAGATGCGCGGGCTCGCTCGACCTGAACAGCTCGGTCCCGAGCTCGATGTCGGCAAGTTGCACGTCGCCGACGAGCGGGATAGTGGCGCCGAGGTCGTCCAGGATCTCCCGGACGTCCACGACGTAGACCGATGCTGCGCTCACTGTCCGCGCTGGGAGACCTTGCCCTGCAGGCGGTCGCGGCTACGCTGCACCGCCGTGAGGAGCTTGCCCAGGTTCACCTCGAGGTTGGCCATCATCTCGTCGGCGTAGTCTTCCGCGCCCAGGCGGACCTCACGCTCTCGAGCCCGTGCGTTGTCGAGGATGTCGGCAGCCTGCTGCTCGGCGAGCTTGACGATCTCCTGCTCGGCAGCCATCGCCTCGGCACGAGCGCGCGCCTCTTCGAGCACCCGGTTGGCCTCCTTCTCGGCCTCCTCGAGCATCTCCTGACGCTCTTTGACGATCCACCGCGCCTGTTTGAGCTCGTCGGGGAACTGCGCCCTGATCTCGTCGATCAACTCGTAGATCTTGTCGGGGTCGACGATCTTGGAATGTGACAACGGCACGTTGCGGCCGCTATCGATGAGTTCTTCGATACGGTCGATGAGCGCCAAGATATCCATGCGTACCTCCCTAGAGGGACTGGTGCAACCGCGAGGTCAACGCCTCGCATACTGCGTCTGGCACGAGCCCTTTCACCGACCCGCCGTGGCGGGCGATCTCCTTAACGGCCGACGAACTCAAATACGCGTACTCGGGGATGGACATGATGAACATCGTCTCGACGTTCCGGTCGAGACGGTAGTTCAACTGGGCCATCTGGAACTCACGCTCGAAATCGGTCACAGCGCGGAGTCCCTTGATGATGACCTTTGCATCCATCTCCTGCGCGAATTCTACTAGAAGTGAATCGAAAGGGAGTACCCTTACGTTCTCCAGCTGCGTGAGCGCGTCTTCGATGAACCCGACACGCTCCTCGAGCCCGAACAGAGGACCGCCGCCCTTGTCCGGACTGAGTGCTACACCCACGACGACCTCGTCGAAGATCGCCGCAGCGCGCTCGATCACGTCGAGGTGTCCGTTGGTCACCGGGTCGTACGTCCCCGGACAGAGTGCTCGGTTCACGTGGATGGATCACCCTTCATACCGTGCGAACGAAACCCCGGTGTCCCCATACCGCTTCTGCAAGATGAGGACGAACCCCTGCCGGGGAGCCATGGCGGAATCCCACCGATGCTCATACACGACGATACACCCCGGACTCAACCACCCGGAACTCCCGAGCGCTTCCAGGACCTGCCACTCCTCGGCAGGCACTATCGTATAGGGAGGGTCCGCAAAGAGCAACGCCACCGCCGGGCCCGGTGAGGCCGTGGCCAGGCGTGACGCGTCGGTCTGCACGACCCGCCAGCGCTCAGGGGGCGCACCGACAGAGGCGAGGTTCTTTCGAATCGCTGCTAGCGCCCGCCGGTCACGCTCGACGAACGTCACGTGGCGCGCGCCGCGGGACAGCGCCTCGATGCCGAGCGCGCCGCTGCCCGCGTAGAGGTCGAGCGCCGAGACGTCGTCCAGGTCGCCCAGGATCGAGTACAGCGAAGAGAAGACCGCCTCGCGCACCCGGTCGGTCGTAGGTCGTGTGCCCGAACTCGGCGGCGCCGTCAGCGGACGCCCCTTCCATTGTCCGCCGATGATCCTCATCCGCTGCTCGTCCACTCCCACGCGGCCCCGACGCGCAGCGCCACATCCTCCCGCAGCGGGACGTGGGCCGCATCATCGAGGTGCGGGTCCTCCGCCATCAGCGCGGCCGCGTCCTCGCGGGCCGCGTCGAGCAGGTCGCCGTCCGTGGCGAGAGACGCGAGCCGCAAACCAGGGACGCCGCTCTGCCGCTGGCCAAGGACCTCCCCCTCGCCGCGGAGACGGAGGTCGAGCTCGGCGAGTTCGAAACCGTCGTTGGTGGCTGCGATGGCCTCCATGCGGGCGCGACCGTCCTCGGTCTTGGGATCCGCGAACAGAAGGAACGTCCCCGGCCGCTCCGCGCGTCCGATCCTGCCTCGGAGCTGATGGAGCTGCGCCAGACCGAACCGATCGGCGTCCTCCACGATCATCACGGTGGCGGCCGGAACGTCGACACCAACCTCGATCACGGTGGTCGCGACCAGGACGTCAGTCTCCCCGGATCGGAAGCGCTCCATCGCCTCGATCTTATCCGCCGAGGACATCTGCCCGGTGAGCAGGCCCACACGCAGATCCGGGAAGACCTGCCGCTGGAGACGGCGCGCCTCGGTGGTGGCGGCTCGCGCCTGCGTGGCGTCGCTTTCATCGACCAGAGCGCACACGACATACGCTTGTTCGCCGCGCCCGACCGCGTCCTTGACCGACTGGTAGGCGTCCGAGCGTCCGCTCATCGGCACCACCCGCGTCGACACATGATCCGCCGTCCGCCCTCCCGGGCGGACCCGAAGATAGGTGGTGTCGAGGTCGCCATAGAGTGTGAGCGCAAGACTCCTCGGGATGGGCGTGGCGGTCATCACGAGGAGGTCCGGAGCGACGCCTTTGGCCCGCAGGGCGAGGCGCTGCTGCACACCGAAGCGGTGCTGCTCGTCGACCAACGCGAGAGAGAGCCGCTGGTACACCACGTCGTTCTGGATCAGGGCGTGCGTCCCGAACACGACTGTGATGCTACCGTCGGCCAGGCTGGCGAGGATGCGATCGCGGTCGCTGCGCTTCGTGGATCCGGTCAGCAGCGCCCAGCTGACGCCGGCGCGGTCGAGCAACGGTCCCACCGCCCGTGAGTACTGCATGGCGAGCACCTCGGTGGGAGCCATCATGGCTGCCTGGGCGCCGGAGTCCGCGCACGCAGCGAGCGCATGTGCTGCAACCACGGTCTTCCCGGTACCCACGTCACCGAGCAGCAACCGGTTCATCGGACGTTCCGAGGCCATATCGCCGAGGATATCGTGGAGCGCACCCTTCTGGTCGTCGGTCAGCTCGAACGGCACAGCGGCCGCGAGGGCGCCGATCGCGGGACCTGTGACCTCGTGAGCGATTCCCGCGATATCGTCCACGACCGCCTGACGACGTCTCCTCATCGTGAGCTGCACGGCGAACAACTCGTCGTACGCGAGCCGACGGCGCGCGCGATCCACGTCATCCGGAGTGCCGGGGAAGTGGATGTCGCGTAGCGCCGTTGCCAGGGGAACGAGGGCCCTCTGCGCCCTGATGCGGGCAGGCAGGGGATCCGCGACATCACCCGCCAGCGCGAGAGCCTCTGTGACCAGACGACGGATCCAGTTCGTCGAGAGTCCCTCGGTTGCCCGGTGGACAGGCAGGATACGCGCTATCCCCGGACCGTCTCCATCGTCGTCCAACCGCTCGACGAACGGACTCCGCATCTGCTTGAGCCCGTACTCGAACACCACCGTACCGGCGAATGCGACGCGCTCGCCCACCCTGAACCTGCTCGCCATGTAGGGCTGGTTGAACCAGACGCCTATGAGCGCCCCGGTCCCGTCGACAAGGGCGATCTCCGTGATGGACAGACGCGGCCGCGGGTGCTTGACCTTGATGTCGTGGACACGTCCCACGACAGTGGCGTCAACGCCTGTGGGCACCGACCGCATGTCGGCCACGATGCTGAGGTCGAGATACCGGAACGGGTAATGGCGGACCAGATCTCCGATAGAATCCACCCCGAGCTTGGCGAGCGCCTGAGTGCGCTTGGCGTCCACCATCGGTATGGACGACACGCAACGACCGCCGGATGCGGACGCGACCGCCCGTCGGGACGGCCCTTTGCGCGGACGGCCAGCCATCGCCTATCGCGCCGCGTAGAAGGCGGCTCCGACCGCTCGTGGACCAGCGTACGTGCCGATCACGGCGCCGACGGTGACATCGACTACACGCTCCCACTTCACGCCGGTGGCGTCGATGGCCGCGGCGAGCTCCTCGGCAAGCTCAGGCGCCTCCCCGTGCAGGATGCCGACCCGCACCGCACCCTCAGCGCCCGCTTCAGCCACCGCGGCGGCGATCTCCTGGATGGCCTTCTTCGTCCCTTTGACCTTCTTGTACGGGACGATGACGCCCTCATCATCGAACATCAGCACAGGCTTGATGCTGAGCATCGAGGCCGCGAGTCCTTGCGCCTTTCCGGCGCGTCCTCCCTTGACCAGGTAGTCCAGCGTGTCGAGCGCGAAGAGCGTGCGCTCCGCGTCGACGGCTTGCCTCGCGGCTGCCTCGACACCGTCGAGGTCCGCTCCCTCGCCGCGCGCATCCACCGCCGCCATCAGCGGAAGGGCTGCCCCGACGTTCACGGAGTGTGTGTCGACGACCCGGACGGGCACATCGACCATGCCTGCGGCCAGGTTGGCCGACTCGATGGTCCCGGATACTGCGGCGGAGAGATGCACTGAAACGATCTCGGAACAGCCTTCGGCCGCAAGGCGCCGGTAGACTTCGGCGAATTCGGCCGGCGATGGCTGTGACGTCTTGGGAAGCGTCTCCGCGACACGGAGCTTGTCGTAGAACCGCGAGGCCGCCAGGTCGATCCAGTCGAGGAACGTCTCGTCCCCGAAGGTGACCTTCAGCGGAACCATCAGGACATCGTGTTCTTCGCACCATGACGGCCCGAGGTCACATGTGCTGTCACAGACGATACCGATGCGGCTCATGAGACCTCCAGTGTGTTGTGGGTCCTACTCAATGGCCAGGAGCACAGGGTAGACCGGCTGGCCACCGCGGTGTCCTTCGATCTCAAGGTCGGGGTAGCGCTCCGAGAGCGCATCGACGAGGGCGTCGAGGGCGTCGTCGTCGAGATCCTCGCCGGCCAGGACGGTGAGCGTCTCGCCATCCTCACAGATGACGTCCACGACATCGCTCGCCACGTGCACGACATCATCACCGATGACCTCGATCTCGTGATCGACTATCCCGATCACCTGCCCTGTCTTGATGGCCCCGGCCTTGCCGTTGGAGTCTTTGACCGCTGTCGTGACCTCCGCCGTCCTCACGGACAGGGCGGCCTCCTTCATGGTCTCCGCGATCGAGTCAAGATCATCGGAACCGTCATAGGACAGCAGCGCAGTGAACGCTTGCGGCACGGCGGTCGTGGGCACCACTGCCACGGGACGGTCAGCCAGACCCGTGACCTGCTGTGCCGCCATGATTATGTTGCGGTTGTTGGGCAGGATCACCACCGACGCCGCATCCACCCTGCCGACGGCCTCGAGAAGTTCGGCCGTGGAGGGGTTCATCGTCTGGCCACCGCTGACGACCACATCGGCCCCCAGGCTCGTGAGGATCTCCGTGAGACCATCGCCGGCGGCAACAGCGACGAAACCTACCGGCTTGGCCGGGACGGCGTCCCGCTTCAGTCCACTGGTACGGTCCGCCGTCTGTCGGCGCATGTTGTTGACGTGTACCTCGGAGACCTCTCCAAGACGCGTGGCCCAGCCGAGGACGGCGCCAGGGTCATCCGTGTGCACGTGGATCTTGTATGTCTCCCGGTCGCCGACGATGAGCTCCGAACCTCCCTGCGACGAGATGTACTCCTCGATCACCGAGCGATCGGCCTCGACCCCGTGCAGTAGGAACTCCGTGCAGTAGAGGTATTCCTCGTCGTTCCAGTCGTCCACGGGGACCACGCTCAGCGGCCCGGTGCCGGTGGAGATGTCACGCTCCCTGAACTCATGTCCCTCAAGTGCGGCCACGAAGCCCTCCATCAGGATCGCCAGTCCGAAACCGCCTGCGTCGACGACGCCGTTCTCCTTGAGCACGGGGAGCAGCTCGGGTCCGCGACGGACCGAGTCGTAGGCGGCCTGCACCACGAGGTCCAGGACCTTGCCCAGGGATTCCTCGCTCCCTACTGCGGACCGGGCAGCGGAGGACGCATCCTTCAGGACGGTGAGCATCGTCCCATCGACCGGCTTACGCACCGCCTGGAACGCCACCATCACGCTGCGCTCGAGAGCCGAGGCGATGGTGTCGGGGGTGAAGGCCGTGGCCGTACCGGCGACCTCGCACAAACCGCGCAGCATCTGGCTGAGAATGACGCCCGAGTTGCCACGGGCGCCCATCAGCGAACCGTGGGTGATGGCCGCCGCGACATCCGAGATCGGAGCGTCGGCGGCCAGCTTGGCGAGGTCGTTCAGTACCGCGTCCATCGTGAGCGACATGTTGGTGCCGGTATCGCCGTCAGGAACCGGGAACACGTTCAACCGGTTGACCTCTTCGACGCGCTCCTTGAGGGCTGTCGCCGCAGCTGCGAACAACTCCTGTCCGCTGATGCGTACGTCCGTCGTCATGCGCGCTCCGTCTTCTTCCGGACCTTGATGCCCTGCACATGCACACGTACGTCTGCTACCTGGACGTCGGCGTCATGCGTGAGTGCGTATCTGACCCTGTCCGAGAGGTTCCTTGAGACCTGGGTGAGGTTCGTGCCGTGCTCGACGACCACGTACAGGTCCACGATCACGCTGCGCTCATCGGTGTTGCTGATGAGAACGCCTTTGCGCAGCTTGTCCCTCGACAGGAGTTGGGCGACACCCTCACGAAGCGATGGGCTCGCCATACCGACGACCCCGTAACACTCGAGTGCGACGAAGCCGGCGATATCCGCCAACACGTCGTTCGCGATGGTGACGGTCCCGCGCAGTTCAGACGCCATGGCGTGACCTCCTTGAAGTGTCTGGTCTGTCCGCTGGACGGACGATTGCAGTAGTATAACGAAATGCGCGACCGCACGCGCCCGGGCCTCCCTGTGACGCCCAACGGGGCCGCTGGTGCCTCCGTGAGCGGCGCCTTTACCGGGAATGCCGCCTATGCTATCCTCGCTAGGCTTTGCCGACACCACGGCGGTACTGCCGCCTCGAAACGCGAAGGACGGGACGACGATGTCCAAGGTTTGCAGCATCTGTGGCAAGCACCCGACCGCCGGGCGCAACGTGAGCCACTCTCATCGCGTGACCAACCGCATGTTCCATCCCAACGTGCAGAAGGTCTCGGCAGTCGTTGATGGCAGCGTGAAGAAGATCAACGTGTGCACGAAGTGCATCAAGGCGGGCAAGATCACCCGCGCCTAGAACGACCCACCGATCGAACGAGGGACCCGGTTCGTACCACCTCGAAGGATGTCCGCCAGCGCGGACACCACCAGAGGGTCGAACTGGGTCCCTGCTTTGTCCTGGAGCTCCCCGAGCGCTTCGGATGTGCTGCGTGCCGTACGGTATGGCCGATCCGACGTCATGGCCACATAAGCGTCCGCAACGGCAAGGATGCGCGCACCCAGCGGGATGGCCTCCCCGCTCAACCCGTCGCCGTAACCGTGGCCGTCGAACCACTCGTGATGGTGATACACCATCGGCACCACGCTTCTCAGCGCCGGCGCCTCTTCGAGGATCTCCGCCGCGATGTGAGGGTGCAGCTTGAGGAGCGCGCGCTCGATCGTAGTGAGCGGCCTGTCGCAGTGTCGCACACCGTCACCCACCGACGACATGCCTATGTCATGCAGGAGCGCGGCGATTCTGAGAGCGTGCTGCTGATCGTCCGGGAGCTGGAAGACCTGTCCGAGCGCCTCGGCATATTGGAGCACCCGCTCGGTACCGCCTCCCGAGTAGGGGTCTTTCGTCTCGAGCGCGATGGCGAGTGCTTTCAGGGTCTCGAAGTGGATCTCGCGTGACTCCGCCACTGCGTGAGCGTTGCGATACGCAGTGGCGGTCTGCTTGCCCAGAAGCGCGATGGTCTCGAGGTGCGCATCGGTGAATCCGCCAGGATACGAACGCATCCCCACGTTAAGGACACCGACGATGCCGTCGTCATCCGCAAGCGGGACGGACGCGGCCGAGCGCACGCCATGCCGCCGGGCACTGGGACTCCGCTCCGCGAGATCCTCCACCAGAAGCGGCTGCCCGCTCGCGAGGACCCACCCTGCTATCCCCTCGCCTTCGCCGAGGTCGGTCTCTTGGACGACGTCATCCGGCAGGCCTCGTGACACTGCGATGCTAAGCCGCCTCGTCTCTGCGTCCGCGAGCATGATGCTGCCGGTCTGGGCCCCGCTCACGTCCATGGCGCGTGAGAGCGCGGTCTCCAGGACTTCACGTGGGTCGAGGATGCGGCTGAGCTCGCGGGCCGTATCGACCAGTGAATGCGCGGTTGCGAGACGCTGGTCGGCCACGTACAGCGCAAGGGCGCCGGTGAGAGAGCCGCGCAGGAGGGCGGTTCTCTCGGGCAGGGACGTCATGTCGGGCTCATCGACGGAGTGCAGGTCGATGGCCGCGACTCCGACCGTACCACCCGCCTCCAGTGGCATCGCCCAGCGCCAGGTGGTGGTCTCCTGACCCCCGATGCGCATCCGCGCCACAGGAGCATGCGTGGCGGTCATCGTGCGGAAGGAGTGCCCGACAGGATCGTCGTCGTCGAATTTGATTGGTGTCCCGGAGGGAGCGAACGGTCCGTTCGCATCGATCAACCGCAGCGTGCCCGATCGCTCGTCCGCGAGCCAGAGATGTGTCGCCGCTACCTGTCCCGCCGATGCGGCGGCATCCTGCAGACATGCCAGGACCACCTGCGTCTCGATCGACGGAGGCACCCGCACGACCGGGACCCCGTCCCTACGCGGCGCGCCGGCGTCACGCCGGTGATCGCCCGGAGAGCGATCGCTCGCCGGTGTCCTCCCGTCGCTCATCGACGCATCGTTGTCGAAGCGGTCCCCCACACGACCTCCAGTAGGCATACCGTCGCAGGCGCGCGAAGCGCCTCTCGCCTAGACTATCGGTCGCCAGCGCCCGACACTCAACTACGCCCTCGTGACACGGTCACCAGGAGCTGCCCGTCGTGGACCGTGACCACCTGCTCTCGCGCGGTTGCCACGTTGCTCAGACCGAGTGAGGAGAGCGGGTCCAGGACATGCTCGTTCAGCGGATAGAGCACGCCTTCCAGCGTCACGGTCGCGCATCCGTCGAGGGCGAACACGCTGATCGTCGTCCCGGGCCGCGCCCGAAGCGAGAGTCGATCACCTCCGGCGTGAAGCGCATGCATCGCCATGGACGGTTCGTCTGCGGAACCGCGCAGGTCTGCGGCACGAAGCAGCGTGCCGAGTGCGGCGAGGGTGTGATCGATCCTGGCGGCATACGCGGCGGTGAATGTGACGCGGCTGGCACCGATGGCCCGCGCTTCCTCCAGGGCCAGGTCGAGGTCGCTCGCATCCTTCTCGGCCGGATAGCGCACAATCCGCGCACCAGCGGAACGCGCTTCTTCGAGACGCGCTTCGTCCACAGAGTCGAAGTCGCCCACGCAGACGTCGGGAACGCGCCCCGCCTTGAGGCAGAGGTGGAGCCCGCGGTCCGCCGCGATCACCACATCGGCGGTTGCGATGACAGACGCGTAGTGCGCCCCCCGCCCGGGCTCAGGCGCGGCGCCGACGATCAGCACGTGCGGCGCAGCGGTTACCGTGGGTAGCCTCCGTAACGGCGCAGGAGCGGAGGCAGCACCGCGAACATGACAAGCGCGCTCGCAACCGCGGAGAAGAGCACGAACGCGTTGTACGCGAGCGAGTACGCCAGCGGCGCCTGGCCGGCCTCGATCGCGTAGCTGGAGAAGAAGACCAGCCCTGAGATCACGTGCGCCGCGTATCGGCCCAGCGCGCCAAGAGCGATACCAGGGACGATAGCCTGCCACGACAGTGACGCGTAGCGATCCTGGGCCGCGAGCGTGGAGGCTCGGACCGCGAGGAGACCGGCGAGACCGCACAGGCCATATGCGATCGGGTAGTCGAGCAGCACCTGGATGGGATGGAAGACATACGGCTCGAGCATGAGATCGACGAGCCCGTACACCGAGCCCGCGGTGATACCTACGAGCGGTCCCCTCAGAAGCGCAAGGACGAAGATCGGCAACATGGTGAAGGACAGGCTCCCGCCTTGCGGCATCTGCCACACGCCGATCAGCCCGAGGACCGCGGACAGCGCAACGGTCAAGGCGATCTCAGCGATGGTACGTACACGTGAACCCTGCATCAGCGACACTCCTCCAACGTGGGTAGGCCGCACGGGAGAGCGACGCGCGAGGGTCGCGTCGATGACGGATACGCTCCGTGGTGCTGCCCCGCATTACCGGGACAGTCGTTCGGTCGCGACATCGGTCGCCTCTCAGCCGCCGCAGCAGCTCCCGATACGGTTGGTCAGAACACTGGTATTCGTACCACAGAGTGCGCGCGAGGCGCAAGAATCACTGCATGGCACGCAGGTACGGGTAGGGATTCACCGCCGCGCCGCCGTTGGGGTGGATCTCGAAATGGAGGTGCGGCGCACTCGCCGATGCGTTGCCCGTGCTCCCCACGTATCCGATCACCTGACCGACGGTCACGCGCCCGGACGTGACGGCATAGCTGTCGAGGTGTGCGTAGTAGAACGCCCAGCCATTGTCCGCCGTGAGCCATATCGTCTTCCCGCCGAGGCTGTTGGACTTGGATCGCACCGTGCCGGACAGGACAGCTACGCACGGCGTGCCCGTCGAAGCCATGATGTCGGTCCCCTTGTGGGTGCGCCCGCCCGACCGGGCGGCGCCCCAGGTGTCGTTGTAGTAGTTGGGCCCGCGTACCGGGAAGACCATCCCGTTGGGACCGGCCTTCGCGGTCGTGGTCCCGGTTCGCGCCTTCTCGCGTGCGATCGCCGCAGCGAGTTCCTTCTTCAGCTTGTCGTACTCAGCCTGCTGCGCCTTGAGCTCACGTTCGATCCTGTCGGCTTCCTTCTTGAGCGCGGCGGCCTCTTCGGCCTGCGATTCCTCAAGCGATGCCAGCTCGGCCCGTTGGGCGTCGAGTTCCGCCCGCACCGTCTTCACGGCGCCTATGATATCGGCGTCCTGCTCGCTCAGACGCTGCACGTACTCGAGACGCAGCAGCATCTCGTCGAAGTCGTCGGCCGAGAACAACACGGCCATGTAGTCGGCGCCGCCGCTCCGGTACATCTCCACGGCACGCTCGGACAGGCGCTGGTTCACCTCGGAAAGACGCGCCTCAGACTCGCCTATCTCGCGGTCCACCTCGGCCATGTCGGCCCGGGTCTTGTCGAGTTGCCAGTACGCGTCTGAGTACGCTTCGCCGGCCTTCTCCACGTCCTCTTGCAGCGCCTTGATCTGCTCCTGGAGCTTCTGTACCTCTGTGGGCTCCGCAAAGGCCACAGAGCCGACAGCGAGGAGCACCACGAGCACGGCGGCCGTTATGACCCTGATAGAGCGACGTCCCACAAGCTCTCCAAACTCAGTCCACCTACGAACGGACATGTAGTCTACACCATGACCGGGCTCATCGCTGCCCGTACGCTTCTCCCAAGCCCCGGTACAGCCCCCTGGCGACCTCGTCGGCCCACCCGGGGTCGTCGAACCGCGCACGATCGGAAGCGTCGCGCGGATCGCCGAGCCCTACCCGCACAGCAATGCCCGGGAACGCTTCGAGCACATCGTCCCGGATTGCGCCGGACGCGTTGACGCGTACGCCTGGCAGGCGCATCGCGGCCGTCATGGACCGGGCGAGCGACGCGGCCGCCCCCTCGGGATCGTTTACCGGGTAGGACACCGTGATACCCGGGCCCTTGCCGGGCGCGACGTCGACGGTCACGAGGACCGCGGCGGTGGACTCCGCAGAGCGCGTGACCCGTTCACTCTGAGGCATCGCGAGGGCGCCGGAGTTCCGAGTGAGGGTCGCCTGGGCTCCTGACGCCTTGAGAAGCGCGGCAAGACGTCGCGCCACTTCCAGGGCCGGGTCCTGGCCCTCTCCCGACTCGCCGGGGGAAGGATCCAGGAGCACCGACACCCCATCCAGCGCGAACGGAAGCAGCACGCGGGCCGGCGCCGCGGCCCCGGGCACGGTGAGGCGGACCGTGTCACCCGGGTGAAGGAGCGTCCCAGGCGAGGGGAACATCTCCAGCACTGCCGTTCCGCTGGTCTCTTGCGAGTCAGGCTTGAGGGTCACGGTGAGGCCCATGCGTTCCAGCTGGCGTGACGCATCGTCAAGATCGACGCCCACGACATCGGGTACGGCGATGGTCTGCGTCCCCGCGGACACAACGACCTCGACCGTCGTGCCACGGGTCACGCGCGCCCCGGCGGTCGGGCGTTGCGAGAGGACGATATCCGCCGCGTGCTCCGCAGAGACCCGTGACCCGGCCAACCGGGGAACGAGATCGGCGGCCCGGATCTCCGCCAGCGCCGCCTCAGAGTCCATGCCAGTGACATCGGGCGCCTCCACGAGTCGCGACCGGTGCACCATCACACCTGCGGCGACCGCCCCTACGATGAGCAGCGCGATCACGATGCCCGCCACGATCGCGGCTTTGGGCACCAGGGACCGGCGCTTATGGAGTGTCGTGTTCACGCGAGGGAGTATAGCAACTGCCCTGCCGGTCTTGCCGCACGGGTGCGGCGCGGGTATCCTGCACTTCCGTTGGATCACGATCTCCTGGAGGAACCATGCCCGCGTACGACTACCGCTGCACGAAGTGCGGTCTCGACTTCGAGGTGAACCGTTCGATCACCGACCGCGAGCCGGTGAGTTGCGCCTCGTGCGGATCGGACGCCAAGCGTGTGTTCAGTCCTGTCGGCGTGGTGTTCAAGGGATCCGGCTTCCACAACACCGATTACCGGACCCGTCCAAAGGAGAAGGAGTCCTCCCCTTCCGGGAAGGACTCCCCCGCATGTACGTCGCAGTCTTCTGGCTGCGCGGGTTGCGCCGGCGCTGACACCGGCTCGGGCTCCACCGACTAGTCTCTCCGCACCCAGAACTTCTCGGCACCCGCACGGTGCACCGTCTCGACGAAACGCACCGTACCTGTGCTGTTCTCCATCGCGATCGAGTGCGTCCTGGACCCTTGCCCGAAGTACTTCACGCCACGGAGAAGCTCCCCGTCGGTGACGCCTGTGGCGATGAACGCAGCCTCATCGGTGTTCACAAGAGTGTCCATCTCCAGGATCCCGTCGATGTGCGGGGTGCCCATCGTGATCGCACGCTGCCGCTCCTCCTCGTTCCTCCACGCGAACCGCCCCATGAAGCAGCCCCCGATGCACTTCATCGCAGCGCATGCCAACACTCCCTCTGGAGCGGCGCCGATGCCAAGATACAGGTGTATGCCGGTACCTTCGATAGCGGTCGCCACCGCACCGAACACATCGCCGTCGCTGATGAGGCGGATACGCGCTCCCGCAGCACGGACCTCGGCGATCAGGTCTCTGTGCCTGTCCCGGTCGAGGATACATACCACGAGGTCTTCCACCGGCCGCTTCAGTGCCTTGGCCACGTTGCGGATGTTCTCCGTGGGGCTGAGGTCGATATGCACCGCATCAGCGGCGGCCGGACCCACGGCGACCTTGTTCATGTAGGTGTCCGGAGCGTGCAGGAGCGACCCATTCGGCCCGAAGGCAAGCACCGCAAGCGAGTTGGGCTGACCGTACGCGGTCAGGTTGGTGCCCTCCAGCGGGTCGACCGCTATGTCGATCGGCTCGCCTCCGCAGCCGACCTTCTCGCCGATGAACAGCATCGGGGCCTCGTCGCGCTCCCCCTCGCCGATGACGATCGTACCGTCCATCCTCACCTGGTTGAACGCCGTACGCATCGCCTCGACAGCGGCGTCGTCAGCCGCATGCTTGTCGCCCTTGCCCATCCAACGGCCCGCGGCCAAAGCTGCCGCCTCGGTGACCTCGAGCATCTCGACGATCCGGGTGGTACGCATAACGCCTCCTTCTGTTCCTGAGGTCATGAGGTGCCGCGGCGCAACACCGCGACGTAGTGCCCGTCGGGACCTCCTACCGACGGACATGACAGGAATGCACCACTCCTATCCAGGAAGGTACCCCACTCGGGAGGGACCAGTGGCGCGATCGACTCGGCGACGAGATCCTCCCCGGATCCGGCGCCCAAGAACCGCTCTACGACCGCACCGTCCTCCCGCGTTGACACGCTGCACGTAGAGTACACCAGGCGGCCGCCGGGCCGGACCACGCGCCCCAGCGCCGCCAGGAGATTCGCCTGCAGCTCAGCCATTCGTGGGATGTCTGACGGCTCGAGTCTCCAGCGCTTCTCCGGATACCGGCGGAGCGTGCCGAGACCGCTGCACGGAGCGTCGAGCAGGACGCAGTCGAACGAATCGGGGCCGAAGATGTCGACCGCGTCTAAGGCGTCTCCCGTCACGATGCTCACGTCCAACACAGCCGACGAAGACAGGCGCTCCCTGAGCCGTTCGGCCTTGCCGCCGTGGAGCTCCAGCGCGGTGATAGATGCACTGCCGCCGGCCCTGACAGCGATCGACTGGAGCGCGCAGGTCTTGTTGCCTCTGCCCGCTCCAACGTCGAGTATCCGCTCGCCAGGGAGCGGCGCACATGCCCGAGGCGCCATCTGCGCCGCCGCATCCATCGCGAACCATCCCGCCTGCGGCCCCCGCGAGAACGCGCCCGCCGGCTCGGTCAGCTCGAGGCAATCGGGGTCCACGGGGCAGGCGCGGGGCGCGGCGGGTTCCAGCGAGCGCAGGGTATCGGCGATGGGTGCGGCGAACGGATCGAGCCGGACGTAGGTGGGCGCGACGTCAGAGCACGCCATCAGCGCCGCTCGTCCCCGCTCCTGCCCGAAGGCGTCGAGGTACTCATCCACGATCCACCGCGGGCAAGCGCTCGCGCGAGCGAGTGCGTCCTTGTCCGCTGCGGGATCGCCCCACGGGAACCCCTCGGCACGCTCGGCGATACGCCGTGCGACGGCGTTGACGAGACCTGCCGCCTGGGGGCGGATCCTGCGGGCGGCATCGACCGCCTGATCCACCACGGCGTACACGGGTGCGTGACTGAAGAGCGCCTCATACGCGGCGACACGCAACACGTCCCGGATCCTCGGCTCTATGGAGCGGTCGATGTGCATGTCGATCGCCTCGTCAAGGACACCCTGGGCACCAAGAACGCCGTACACGAGTCTCGTCGCAAGCGCCGCATCGCCGCTCGGGAGTGGATGCGCGCGCAGCTCGGCAGAGAGTGCGGCTCCACTGAACGCCGCATCCTTGCGTACCCGGGCAAGGACGCGCAACGCGCTCTGACGGGCGGGCGCGACCGTCACCTGGTGCACCGCCAGCAGACGTCGGCTGCGAGCCGCGCTCCGCGAGCCCAGTCCCGTCCCGGCATGTCGCCCTTGCCCGCAGGACGCAACACATCGAGCCGGAGCGCGCCGCCGCTGAAGCCGAGCACGGGATACCCGTCAGCGAGACAGAGTCCCCCGGGAGCTACGTCCGCTTCGACTGGCGTGGCCCGCTTCACAGTCACCTCACGGTCTCCCAAGCAGGCACGTGCCGGCGCGCGACGTGTGGCGGCACGGACACGGCGAAAGGCTTCGTCCACGTCCAGTCCGGGATCCAGCGCGACGTCGTCCTTCGTGATCTTGGCAGCGTACGTCGCCTCGCCTGCGTCCTGCGGTGTCCACGTGACGCAGTCGGGAAGACACGCCAACACCTCGGCCAGCGCATCCGCCCCCAGCCCGGCGAGCCGCAGCTCGACCTCATCGGCATACAGGGCTTCGATGGGAAGCGTGCGCTGAAGGGCGTACGGGCCCGTGTCGAGCCCTTCTTCCATGAGCATGATGCTGACGCCGGTCTCGCGGTCGCCGGAGAGGATCGCCCGCTGGATCGGTGCGGCGCCGCGATATGCCGGCAGCAGCGACGCGTGCACGTTGAGGCAACCGTATAGCGGGACGGACAACACCGACGGAGGCAGCAGCATCCCGAACGCGGCCACGCAGATCGCCTCCGGAGAGGCTTCGCGGATGGCCAAGACGGCATCGTCGTCGAGGCGCCCGCGCTGGAACACCGGCAGGCCGAGCTCGAGAGCGCGTTCCTTCACGGGGGAGTAGCGGCTGTGCACGCCCCTGCCCGACACACGGTCGGGCTGCGTCACCACGAGGGCCACGTCATGCCGTTGCGCGAGCATGTCCAGCGTCGGCACCGCGAAGGCCGGAGTACCCATGAAGACGATACGCATGCCCTCCCCTTCGGCCGGGCTACAGATTGTTGGCCTCGTTGTACGCCTTGATGAGAGACTTCCTCATCTCCGCGGGCGCCCGGTCGAGTATCAGGATACCGTCCAGATGGTCTATCTCGTGCTGCAGGACACGCGCGAGCAGATCCTCGGCCTCGATCGTGATCTCCCTGCCTTCGATCGTGAGTCCCTGGCAGACGACACGCTGTGATCGTTCCACCGGCACATTCACCCCCGGCACCGACAGACAGCCCTCTTCGTCCACGACCGTCTCATCACCGAACTCCGTGATCACCGGATTGCAGAGCGCAGCCAGTCGACCGTCCACATCGAACACGATTACGCGCTTGTCCACGCCCACCTGGAGAGCGGCAAGGCCGACGCCGTTCTCGGCGTACATCGTCTCCGCCATGGCGCGCACGAGCTCCCGGAGCTCCTGGTCCGCCTGGGTATCAACGTCATGCGCACGGCCCTTGAGGACCGGGTTGGGATAGTGCAGGACCTCCATCGACGCCCCTTCATTCTCGCGATTCCGACCAACGTATTCTACACCGGTGTGCGACAGGGCGTGGCGGCGCCCACGCGTGCCGCATCTCCTACAACATGCCTGCTGGATCGACGTCGATCGTCCGGGTGACCTGCTCGGGCACTGTGATCTCTGCATCCAACCGGCTGAGCAGTGACGGCATGGAGGGTCCGTCGAGCGACTTCACGACCACATGCCATCGCCATCGCCCCTTGATGCGCGTGATCGGCGCGGGTGACGGTCCCAGCACGCTCCACCCCTCAGGCACCGCCTTCCGGAGCCCCTCGGCGAAGATGGATGCGGCATCGCGCACGTCCGTCTGGCGTGCCCCCGCGAAGCCGATGTTGGCGATGCGGGCGTATGGCGGATATCCCAGTGAACGCCGGTCCGCTTCTTCGGGACCGTACAGCAGCCCGGGGTCACGTTCCTGAACCGCACGCACTGCGGGATGGTCCGCCCAGTATGTCTGTATGATCACGCGTCCCGGACGGGTACCCCTCCCTGCACGTCCGGCCACCTGCTCCAGAAGCTGGAACGTCCGCTCGGAAGCACGGAAATCCGGCACGTGCATGCTCGTATCCGCATTGAGAACGCCAACCAGCGTGACCTCAGGGAAATCCAGGCCCTTGGCGATCATCTGGGTGCCAAGCAGTATCGCCTGCTTCTGAGCCTCGAACCGTGCGAGCACGGTCTCATGTCCGCCCTTGCGCGACGTGGTGTCAGCGTCCATGCGGATCACCGGCACCCCGGGCAACAACGCAGCCAGGTCCGCCTCGGCACGCTGCGTGCCGGCCCCGAACCGACGCAGGTAGGCGCTGCCGCAGCGGGGACATGTGGCGGGTACTGTCTCTGTGTGACCACAGTGGTGACACTGCAGCCGTCCGCCATCCTCGTGGTACGTGAGCGACACACTGCACGACGGGCACTCGGGAACGAATCCGCACTCCCTGCACAGGAGGAACGATGCGAAGCCCCGGCGGTTGAGGAAGAGGACCGCCTTCTCGCCACGTTCCACGACCTGTTCCAGCGCAGTCGTGAGACGCCGCGAGAAGATGGAACGGTTCCCCGAGCGGAACTCGGCGCCCATGTCGAGCACCTCTACCGGGGCCGGCGCACCTCCACCGACACGCTCGGTGAGCCGTACGATGGAGTACCGGCCATCGTTGGTCCGGTGTCGTGTCTCCATCGACGGGGTTGCCGACCCGAGCACGAGAGCCGCGCCCCGTGCGCGTACCAGCCGTTCGGCGACATCGCGAGCGTGGTACCGGGGCGACTGCGCCTGCTTGTAGGAAGGTTCGTGCTCCTCGTCTATCACGACCAGCGCAAGATTCCTGACAGGCGCGAACAGCGCGGAACGAGCCCCGACGACGACCTTCACGCGTCCTTCGAGCGCAAGCTGCCACTGGTCGAACCGCTCGCCCACCGAGAGCCGGCTGTGAATCACCGCCACGTCGTCCCCCAAGCGCGATCGGAACCTGCCGACCGTCTGCGGAGTGAGTGAGATCTCCGGGACGAGCACGATCGCTCCACGACCACGCGCGACGACAGCCTCGATCGCCGAGAGGTACACCTCGGTCTTACCCGACCCGGTGACACCGTCCAGCACCACCACTCCCCCGTGTTCGACCGCGCCGGCGATCTGCTCAACCGCTGCCGCCTGCTGTGCAGTGTGCGCGTGGCGGGGCGCCTCTGAGGACGAGCCGGTGGGCCGGCGGTACCGCCGTGACTCGGTGATCTCCAGTACCCCTGAACGCGCCAGCGCCCGAACAGCGGCTGGTGCGCCACCGATCTCGGCAGTGAGCTCGCTCAGGGTCACCGGTCCGGCGGAGAGAGCCTCGAGGACCGCGCGCTGAACCACCGCGTTCGGGCGCGGCTGGAACTCATCAGCCTGCGGCTTGCGCGAGACGAGCTCCACCGACGCAGGAGCGGTCTGTCGGCCTTCATATCGCCAATTGCCGTCATCGCCGCGGACGACCCGCGGAGCCCCACCCGGGGGCAGGAACAGCTTCAACGCCTCGGAGAGCGGGGCGACATACTCGGAGGCGATCCACTTGGCCACATGCAGTGCATGCTCGTCGAAGACCGCAGTACCCAGTACGCCGTCGATCGGGCGCAAGTCTCCCTTGTACTGCGTCTCAGCCGGTGTACCGACGACGTAGCCCACCACCCGGCGACCACCGAGCGGCACCGCTACGGGGACTCCGACACGGACTTCAGGCGCAAGATGCTGCGGGATCGCGTAGTCGAACGGCTCGGACAGGGCCTTTGCCGGTACGTCGACCACCACGCTCGCTATGTGCGGTTGCGTTTCCATGGATGCAGCATAGCGAAGGCCGCCGACATCCGGGTCGACGGCCTTCGCGTGCGTGCAGCCTCTGCTACTCGGCAGCAGCCTTGAGAGCGTCCACACGGTCGGTGCGCTCCCAGGTGAAATCGGCATCATCGCGACCGAAGTGACCGTACGATGCGGTCTTGTGGTATATGGCCCGACGAAGATCCAGATCGCGGATGATGGCTCCCGGACGCAGGTCGAAGACCTCGGTCACCGCCTTCTCGATCTTCTCCACAGACACCGTCTCGGTGCCGAAGGTCTCCACCAGGATCGACATCGGATGTGCGACGCCGATGGCGTACGCGAGCTGGATCTCGCAGCGCTCCGCGAGGCCCGCGGCCACGACGTTCTTGGCGACCCAGCGTGCGGCGTAGGCGGCCGAGCGATCCACCTTCGTGCAGTCCTTGCCTGAGAACGCACCGCCGCCATGCCGCCCCATACCGCCGTAGGTGTCGACGATGATCTTCCTGCCGGTCACGCCGGAATCGCCCATGGGACCGCCGATGACGAAGCGCCCAGTGGGGTTCACGTACACATCGGCACTGCGCCAGTCGATACCCTCGAGCTCAAGGACCGGCTCGATGATGTGCTCGATGATGTCGGGCTGCATCAGCGCATCGATATCCACACCGTCCGCGTGTTGTGTGGAGATGAGGATTTTGTCGATCGCCACGGGCTTGCCGCCCTGATACCGCACGGTCACCTGCGTCTTGCCATCCGGACGCAGGTAGTCGAGCACGCCAGCCTTGCGGACGGCCGTAAGGCGTTCCGCAAGGCGGTGAGCCAGATAGATCGGCATCGGCATCGACTGCGATGTCTCGTTGCACGCGTAGCCGAACATCATGCCCTGGTCACCGGCGCCGATGAGGTCGAGCGGGTCCCTGTCGCCGTGCTTGCGCTCGTACGCTTCATCCACACCCATCGCGATGTCCGGGCTTTGCTCGTGGATCGCCGTAAGCACGCCACACGTCTCGTAGTCGAAGCCGAACTTCGCCCGTGTGTACCCGATCTCCTTGACGGCGTTGCGGACGATCGTGGGGATGTCCACATACGCGTGGGTACGGATCTCGCCAGCCACGACGATCAGGCCCGTGGTCGTGAGCGTCTCGCACGCAACGCGCACGTAGTCGGGGGATGCGGCCGACCCCTTGTCAGTGACGTAACCCTCGTCGGCCAGTTCCGCCTCACGCGCGATGATCGCATCGAGCACCGCGTCCGAGATCTGGTCGCACATCTTGTCGGGGTGGCCTTCGGTCACCGACTCCGAGGTGAACAAGTACTCTCGCTCCGACATCGGGCCTCCTTCAATGCGCCCGCTCCCGCGGGCCCGATTCTTCCGATCCGGGCAAGAAAGAATCCCTTGCCCGGACAGACAAGGGACATGAGCGTTGGCCGAGAGCGCCTCGTTCTTCCCTCATCTTCCAGACGTCGCCGTCTGCCGCAATGTGGCACCGTGCGCACTTTCGCGTCGGTTGCCGGGGCGTCGTAGGGTGCGGTCCCTCGGGCCTCTGCAGCACTTGCGTGCTGCCTCGTGATGAGAACGCAGCCACGATAGCACGGGGCAGCGGTCCTGCCAAGCGAGGCTGCAGTGGGTATAGTGTGCTCGTGGACCCGCCGGATGATGGAGCGCCATGAAGCTGTTCTCCGTGGACATGATCGACCGGATCGTCGTGTATATCGAGGCCGCTGTGACGGCCCTGCTCGTGATACTCGCCGCACTCGGCGTGGTGGACATCGTCATCAAGATGCTCGAGGTCACCCGCGCGGACGGCTTCATGACACCCGAAGGCATCACACGGACCATCGACACGGTGCTCGTGGTGTTCATCGTGATCGAGTTGATCCGCATCGCCATGGCCTACATGCAGCACAAGAACGTCATCGGTACGGTGCTCGAGGCTGGCCTCGTCGCTGTCGTGCGAAAGCTCGTGATCTTCGAGAGCGGGCCTGACATGCTCGAAAAAGCCATCGCGCTGGCCGTCCTCATCGTGGCCGTGGGTATCACGTGGTTCCTGCTGCACAAGCGGCAGCCGGCGGATGCCGACGTCCCCGGCGCTCACTGATAGCACATCCGGAAGGAGTATCGTGTCCGTATCCCCCCGTGTCCGTTTCGCCCCGAGTCCCACCGGCGCGCTCCACATCGGCGGCGCCCGTACCGCCGTCTACAACTGGGCCTTCGCCCGTGCGACCGGTGGCACGTTCGTGCTCCGCATAGACGATACCGACCCCGAACGCTCCACCGACGAGAACACCGCGCAGATCATGCGGTCGTTGCGTTGGCTCGGGATCGAGTGGGACGAGGGACCCGAGGTGGGCGGTGACCTCGGACCGTACTTCCAGACGCAGCGGGGTGCGCACTATGCCCGCGCACTCGACCACATGAAGGCGTCGGGTTCGGCTTACCCGTGCTTCTGCACGCCCGATGAACTGGCAGCCAAACGTGCAGCCGCGCGTCAGAGCGACGGCCCCTCCGGGTACGACCGCACCTGTCGCCGGCTCGACCCGAACGAGGCACGCGCCCGCATCGATGCAGGTGAACCGCATGTCTGGCGAATCGCTGTGCCGCTCGACCGCCCGGATATCGTGGTGGACGACGCCGTACGCGGCGAGACAGCGTTCCCGTCGAGCGCCATGGACGACTTCGTCCTTGCCAGGACGGACGGGACACCTACGTACAACTTCGCCACCGTCGTGGACGATGTGGGCATGCGGATCACCCACGTCATACGCGGCGACGACCATCTCTCCAACACGCCCCGCCAGATACTGGTCTTCGAAGCGTTGGATGCACCGGTACCGCGCTTCGCGCACCTTTCCATGATCTGGGGGGCCGACGGGAAGAAGCTCTCGAAGCGGCACGGCGCCACATCGGTGGAGGCTTTCCGCGACGAGGGCTATCTCCCCGAGGCGCTGCTCAACTACCTCGCGCTGCTCGGCTGGTCGCTCGACGGGGAGACCACGATCATCTCGCGCGAGACCCTTGCCTCGCAGTTCTCGCTCGAACGCATCTCGAAGAACCCCGCCATCTTCGACTTCGACAAACTGGAGTGGATGAATGGCGCGTATATCCGCGAGATGTCCGCCGACGCTCTCGCCAAGCGGATGATCCCCTGGCTCGCGGAAGCCGGTCTTGCCACTGAAGACGACTTCGCCGCACGACCGGACTGGTACCAGGCGCTCGTTCCGCTGGTGGCCGAGCGCGCGAAGAGGATGACCGATATCCCGGCGATGCTCGCGTTCCTCTTCGGCGAAACCGTCGCCATCGAGCCCACTGCAGCCGACAAGGCGCTCGCCACTGACGACGCCCGCCGGTCGCTGCAGGCGGCACTCGAGGCGCTCGGGACTATCACCAAGTGGGAACACGACGCGATCGAGCAGACCCTGAGAGACCTGGCCGTCACCCTCGAGGTGAAACCGAAGGTCGTGTTCCAGGCGGTCCGCGTGGCGGTGACGGGGTCCACCGTCAGCCCGCCGCTCTTCGAGTCGCTCGCGCTCCTCGGAAAAGAGCGGACCATCCGCAGGATCGAGGCCGCTCTCTGAGCATGCGGCGCTCGGGTTGACACCCGATGGTGCCCTCGGTAGGATACCTACTCGCGCCCTCGGGCGCCGGTACGTACTGGGGTATGGTGTAACTGGCAACACGCCGGATTCTGGTTCCGGAGAGTCTAGGTTCGAGCCCTAGTACCCCAGCCAGCACGGCCCGTTCGTCTAGCGGTTAGGACACCGCCCTCTCAAGGCGGAGATCACGGGTTCGAATCCCGTACGGGCTACCAGACCGTTCGCAGGCCGGAGGACACGTCCTCCGGCCTGCTGCTTTGTGCTATCCTCGGCGACCATGGAGACACACTCGGCACCCTCATCCGATCGCAGCGACTTCATCCGCGACATCATCGCGGAGGACCTCGCCGCGGGTCGCCACGAGACCGTCGTGACACGGTTCCCTCCGGAGCCGAACGGCTATCTGCACATCGGTCACGCCAAGTCGATCTGCCTCAACTTCGGCGCCGCCCGCGATTTCGGTGGGCGCTGCCACCTCCGCTTCGATGACACCAATCCCGTCAAGGAGGAGCAGGAGTACATCGACTCGATCATGACCGATGTGCGCTGGCTGGGCTTCGAGTGGGGCGAGCATCTTTACTACGCGTCCGACTACTTCGAGCAGCTCTACGAGTGGGCGCTGCACCTCATCCGTGAGGGCAAGGCGTACGTGGACGACCTCTCCGCCGAGGAGATCCGCGCCTACCGCGGCACGCTGACCGAGCCGGGCCGTCCAAGCCCCTGGCGCGACCGTGCCATCGAGGAGAACGTCGACCTCTTCCAACGCATGCGCAAGGGCGAGTTCCCGGACGGATCGCGGGTGCTCCGGGCCAAGATCGACATGGCCTCGGGCAACATCAACATGCGCGACCCGGTGATGTACCGCATCCTGCACGCCACACACCATCGTACGGGCGATGCCTGGTGCATCTACCCGTCGTACGACTTCGCACACGGCCAGTCCGACGCGATCGAGGGGATCACGCACTCGATCTGCACGCTCGAGTTCCAGGACCACCGGCCGCTTTACGATTGGTTCGTGGAGAACCTCCCCGTGCCCTCGCGCCCGCGCCAGTACGAGTTCGCGCGCCTCAATCTCACTCACACCGTGCTCTCCAAGCGAGTGCTGCTCCGGCTCGTCAAGGAAGGTCACGTCCGCGGTTGGGACGATCCCCGCATGCCGACCCTCTCGGGCATACGGCGCCGTGGGTATCCCGCCGAGGGCATCAGGGACTTCGCCGCCATAATCGGAGTGGCCCGTGCCGATAGCGTGGTGGAGATCGAGATGTTGGAGCACGCCGTCCGGAACGTCCTGAACCGCACCACCCTCCGGCGGATGGCCGTGCTCGATCCAGTCAAGGTCGTCATCGACAACTATCCCGAGGATGCCGACGAGGAGTTCGAGGTCCCCAACAGTCCCGAGGACCCGGATGCCGGCACGCGTATGGTGCCGTTCTCGCGCGAGCTATGGATCGAACGCGACGACTTCATGGAAGACCCGCCCAAGAAGTTCTTCCGCCTTGCGCCGGGCCGGGAGGTCCGCCTGCGGTCCGCATACTTCATCACCTGTAACGACGTGATCAAGGACACGGACGGCCGGGTGACCGAGCTGCGGTGCACCTACGACCCGGAGACCCGCGGCGGGAGCGCACCCGACGGACGCAAGGTGAAGGCCACACTGCACTGGGTCTCCGCGGCGCACGCTGTTCCCGCCGAGGTAAGGCTCTACGACCACCTCTTCTCGAGCGCGGTGCCTGGAACCACCGGCGACGATCTCTTCGACGATCTCTCCCCCACGTCCGAGGTCATCGTCCGGGGAGCACGCCTTGAGCCCGCGCTCGCCGACATGCCGGTGGGAGCCACAGTGCAGTTCGAGCGTCTGGGGTATTTCTGCGTGGATCCCGACTCCGCACCCGGAGCGCCGGTGTTCAATCGCACGCTCACCCTGAAGGACACGTGGGCCCGGCTCCGCGCGAGGAGCGCCTGACCTTCCTTTCCTGTACGGAAACCCCGTATGCCCGCATCGCGCTTTACGTGACGCGTCCCCAGTATTACAGTACGTGTGAATCTGTTCAGGGCGGGGTGGAACTCCCCACCGGCGGTGAATGGCCATAGCCATGAGTCCGCGAGCCGAGCCTTCGGGCGACGCAGACCCGGTGCGATCCCGGGACCGACGGTCATAGTCCGGATGAAAGAACAGAGCACATCTCGAGAGTGGATGCGCTTGAGCCCGCAGATGTCAGTCGGCGGGCTCGTATTGTGCCCGCCCTACATGGAAGGGATGTGGCACATGAGCACAGTCACGACGAAGGCACACACGAACACGAACCGCTGGGACACCCGGCAGATGGTCACGATGGCCATACTCGTCGCTCTCGGGACATTGATCAGCTTCATCGACATTCCGATCATCCCCGGTGTGGAGTGGCTCAAGTACGACCCCTCCTCGGTTGCGATGCTCATCGGCGCGTTCGTGTACGGGCCCGTGGCGGGCGCCGTCATCGGCACGCTCATCGCGCTGATCCATTGGAGCTCAGCGGGGATCTGGGGCGTGGTGATGAACATCATCGCGATGGTCGCCATGGGCGTTCCCGCGGGCCTCATCTACCGACATCGCAAGACGCGCGCGGGAGCCGTGATCGCGCTTGCGGTGGGTTCAGTGGTCATGGTGACTGTCAACCTGCTCGCGAACCTGGTGGTCACGCCGATCTACACAGGAATGCCGGTATCAGCCGTGGTGGCCCTGATCCTTCCGGTGCTGCTGCCCTTCAACATCATCAAGGCCGTGCTGAACAGCGTGATCACACTCGTGGTCTACAAGACCGTTTCGCGCATGATCAAGCCGGAGCGCAAGCGGCCATTGTGCGAAAACCCGGTGACGGACGCCTCGTAGCATGGACTCGCTGCACGACAGGGTTCCCGCGGTCTTGTTCCGCGATGTCCGGTACCGCTACCACCCCGACGAGCCTGATGCGCTCGCCGGGGTGACTCTCGACATCATGCAGGGCGAACACGTCGCGGTGATCGGGGCCAACGGCAGCGGCAAGTCCACGCTTGCACGTCACATCAACGCGCTGCTCGTCCCTGATACGGGTACGGTGACCGTGGCGGGGCTGGACACCTCAGATGTGAGACATACGTATCCGGTGCGCGAACACGCCGGGCTCGTCTTCCAGAACCCCGATGACCAGATGGTGGCCTCGGTGGTGCGTGACGATATCGCCTTCGGACCCGAGAACCTTGGCTTGCCCGTTGCCGAGATCGTCACACGGGTGGGCGATGCGCTTGCCACCGTGGGGATGTCGGACTATGCCGATGACGACGTCTCGACACTCTCAGGGGGCCAGCGTCAGCGGGTGGCCATCGCAGGCGTGCTCGCCATGCGCCCGGCCATCCTCCTGCTCGACGAACCTGGTGCCATGCTCGACCCGCGAGGCCGCCGCGGTATCCGTCGCGTCTCGCGCGGACTGCACGAGGCGGGCATGACCGTCATCGTGATCACACAGCACATGGACGAGGCGCTCCGTGCGGACAGGGTCATTGTGATGGACAGCGGCGGGATCGTATGTGACGGCCCCACGGCGGACGTGCTCGTGCAGGCCGACCTCTTGCGCTCCCTGGGTCTGGCTGTACCGTTTCCAGCGGCCCTTGCCGACGCGCTCCGCACCCGGGGCTTCGACGTGCCGGTGACTCTTGATGAGAAGATGCTCGAGGAGGCGATATGCCGATCGTTCTCGAGCATGTGACCCTCAGGTACCCCGGGACGGATCCCACCGCGCACCCCGCGGTAGACGACCTCTCCCTCGTGGTGGATGACGGAGAGTACCTCGGCGTGATCGGTCACACCGGCAGCGGCAAGTCCACGCTGGTGCTGCTCATGGCCGGACTGCTCGCGGCCACCAGCGGGAGGGTCACGGTCAACGGCGCCGATCTGGCCGAACGCAGCGCGCGGCGCGCACTCCGGCGCCAGGTGGGTATCGTCTTCCAGTATCCGGAGCATCAACTGTTCGCCGACACGGTGGCCGAGGACGTCGGCTTCGGGCCGCGCGCGCTCGGCCTGACCGCACGCGAAGCCGAGCGGGCGGTGGATGATGCGCTCGAACGCGTGGATATGGAGCTGTGCACGTACGGACACCGCAGCCCATTCGAGCTCTCGGGCGGACAGATGCGCCGTGTCGCCATCGCGGGCGTGATGGCGACCCGTCCCGACATCCTGATCCTTGACGAGCCGATGGCCGGTCTCGATCCCGCGGGTCGTGCGGAGATAGCCGCCCTTTTGCGACGACTTCACGATCGTGGTCTCACCGTCGTCATGGTCTCCCACGACATGGACGACATCGCGTCGCTGGCAGACAGGGTGCTCGTCCTCCGCGATGGCGGTTGTTTCGCCCACGGGACTCCGGCAGAGGTGTTCGCGCGACAGACCGAACTGCGCGAGATCGGCCTCGGGGTGCCTCATGCAGCCCGCTTTGCCGCGCGGCTCTCTGCTTGCGGCATCGATGTCGGTGGAACGATGTCCACCCCTGAAGCTCTCGCGGACGCCCTCGCCTCACTCCGGACGGACCTCGGCCCGGGGCGGGAGGCCTGACATGGCCCTTGGGCAGTATCACAAGGCCGATTCCCCGCTCCATAGGATGGACCCCCGGTTCAAGATCCTTGTGGCGGTGGTGTACATGCTCGTGATCTTCCTCGCACGCGAGCTGGTGGGGCTCTCGCTGGCTCTCGTGTTCCTGGCTGGCGCTGTCGCGGCGTCGGGGATCCCACTGGGGCTGCTGGCGCGGAGCCTTCGCCCGGTGATCGCGTTCGTTGTCTTCACGTTCATAGTCAACCTTGTGTTCATCACGAGCGGCGACACCCTCTTCGCTCTGGGTCGTCTTGCGATCACTTCGGGCGGTCTCAGCGCGGCGGCCTTCATGACCACGCGACTCTTCACCCTCTTCGTCTCCACCGCTTTGCTCGGCTTCACCACCTCTCCTGTGGACCTCGCCGACGGCATCGAGGGGCCCCTGACGCCCTTTGAGCGGTTCGGCGTGCCGGCGCACGAGATCTCCATGATGATGAGCATCGCGCTGCGTTTCATACCGATCCTCGTGGCCGAGAAGGACCGCATCGTGCGGGCACAGACTGCCCGGGGGGCCGACTTCGAATCGGGCAATCCCCTCACCCGCATGCACGCGATCATCCCCGTGCTCACACCGCTCTTCCTCAGTGCCTTCCGCCATGCCGAGGACCTCGCCACCGCCATGGAGAGCCGCTGTTACCACGGCAAGGAGGGTCGTACACGCGTCAAGACGCTCCAACCCGCGCTGCGCGACTGGGCCGCCGTTGCTGCCCTCGCCATCCTGACGTCCGCGCTTGTGGTCTTGCGCACCGTGCCCTGAGGAGTGCGCCGTCCACCGCTGTGCGCCCTACCCTGCTAGAATGGGGATGTGGGAGCGGACCGTGCGGCCGCGCGCCGTGAGGCGTGAGGAAAGTCCGGACTCCGCAGGGCAGGGTGCCTGCTAACGGCAGGGCGCGGCGACGCGACGGAAAGTGCCACAGAAAAGAAGACCCCCGGGGCATGGCCCCGAGGAGAGCTGAAACGGTGCGGTAAGAGCGCACCAGCGTCACGGCAACGTGGCGGCTTGGCAAACCCCACCCGGAGCAAGGGCGAATAGGAGCGGTCACGGCTGGCCCGGCCATCGCTCGGGTACGCCCGCTCGAGGCCGTCGGCGACGACGGTCCCAGATAGATGGTCGCACACGACAGGATCCGGCTTACAGATCCGCTCCCACACCCCCGCACCCTGCACGAAGAGACGGCCCAGCAGTGTCCATGGACCCGTCAGGGCCTACGCGCTCATCCGCTGACGCACCGCGCCGGCCACGGCATCGCCCTCGGGCTGTCCCAGCCGTACGTACTCGCCCCCCGCGACCCGCGCCAACTCCCGTGCGCCGAGGCCGCTACCCGGACCCGACGTGTCGATCACGAGCGTGTGTATGGGCGTGTCCTTGAGTCGTGCGGCCGCCTGACGCGCGTCGTCGCTTCCGAGACCCGCACCGATACCCACGTTCGCGCGCCCATCCGTGAGCAGCACGAGCCACGGAACGATGCTGTCGTCCCGTCGGATCTCGGCCGCGAGGACGTCGAGCGACGTGAGGATCCCGTGAGCGATCGGAGTGGCGCCGCCCGTGGGGAGCGTGCGCAACTTCAGCTGGGCGAGCTCGACGCTCGCAGTGGGCTGCAGAACCACCTGCGCGGACTCGCCCCGGAACGCCACGAGACCCACCCGGTCACGACGTTGGTAGGCGTCCACGAGCAGGTCGAGCACCGCCGCCTTCGCGGCTTCCATCCTGTTGGTGGCACCCATCGAACCGCTCGCATCCACACAGAACACGATCGAGGCGCCGACGCGCCGCTTCCGGACCTTCGAACGCAGGTCTTGCGGCTCGATCGCCACCGCCATGTCACTCTCTCGGCCAGCCTGATACGGCGCAGCTGCCCGAATCGTGGCATCCAACGCAAGATCCACCGGACGCCCGGGGCGGGCGACCTCGGCCCTGACATACCGTCCGGATCGGTCGTCCGTGGTGGTCTCCTGCCGCCGTCCCCCGTGAGAGCGCCGCACGCTGTCCATCCCGGCCACAAGCTCGGCGGACACACGCTCCTCCCGTATCGCCTCCGGCGCACCGGACTCCCGTGTGACCTCTACCAGCGCTCCGTGGCCGTCGCTCTGATCCGCGCCAGACTCGTCGCTCGTCTCCGAACAGCCAGCGTTGCCGGGGGCTGAGAGCAGCAACTCCTGCAGGCGCTCCTCGTTGAAACCGTGTTCCTCAAAGGGGTTCTTGCGCATACGGTGCGCAAGAACCATCGGCGCGACGGAACGTACGTCTGCGGCAGTGACCTCACGGCGGCCGTCAAGGACGGCATATGCGACAGCGGCCCGTCCCATCACCAGGTCGGCACGATGCCCGTCGACCCCGATCGCGGCGCACACCGACGCGATCAGGAAGAGCAGATCATCGTCGAGCTCGACGTCGGGGATCGTCTGGATAGCAGAACGAATGCGCTCTTCCAAAGCCTTCTGCGCCGGAGACCATGTCCGGGCGAAGCCGGCAGGATCGTCCTCGAACGCGCGACGGCGCTTGAGGATCTCAACGCGCTCGGCAGGCTCGGCGATACCCTCGATGTCGACGCACAGACCGAAACGGTCGAGCAGCTGCGGACGGATCTCCCCCTCCTCCGGGTTCATCGTACCCACGAGCACGAAGCGAGCCGGATGCTGATAGCGGACGCCTTCGCGCTCCACGACGTTCACACCCATCGCCGCGGAGTCCAGGAGCGTGTCCACGAGATGATCGTCCAGGAGGTTCACTTCGTCCACATAGAGGATGCCACGGTTGGCATACGCCAGGAGCCCCGGCTCGAACCTCCGTTCACCATGCTTCAGCGCCTGCTCGAGATCGATCGTGCCCACCACGCGATCCTCAGTGGCCGACACCGGCAGGTCCACCAGGAGAGGACGCCGATGCGCCACCGGCAACGCCCCCTCTTTGCGGCGCTCACGGCACTCGTCGCACTGCAGATCCACAAGACGGGGGTGGCACCCGAAACGACAGTCGTCCACGACCTCGATCTCAGGAAGGACGGAACGAAGGCCACGCACGGCAGTGGACTTGGCGGTCCCCTTCTGTCCACGGATGAGGACGCCGCCGACCCGGGGCTCCACCGCATTGATGAGCAGTGCGGTCTTGAGCGGATCCTGTCCGACTATCGCACTGAACGGATACGTCGAACGGTCTTCCCCAGACATACGCCCTCCAGATGGCAAGCGGCCCATCTACACTATATGGTAGACGGGCCGCATCTGTCACCTAGTCATTGTGGTCAGGATGACCTCCATTGGAAGGTGCCACACTCAGCAGGTGTGACCTCCCCGACCTTTGGACACGTGTTCGAGTAGACACAGTCGCTGCACGTGTACGCGCTCATGTCGAGAGAACCCGATGCCTCGTAGCCCGGCTCCAGCGAGGACGCACCATCGTCGCCCGCGCCCTCGACTGCAGCGGGCGGCTCTTCGAACGCCGCTGACACGTCATCACTGCCCGTATCGCCGTAGTCGCCAAGGATGACAGGTTTGGGCAGGTAGGCGTCTTCACCCATCGGCGGCGCGCCCGCGATGAGCGTGTCCCCGTCCTCGGGCGCGGCCTGCACCTCGAAATCGCGCGCCTCCTCCTCTTCGAGCTCATAAGCCTCGACGTTGGCCCACGGCCACTCCGAGGGGCTCTCGGGGGATGCGGGTTCTCCGCCTCCTCCGGACCCGCCGTCGGATGAGGGCGCCAGTGGCGCTTCGTCCGCTTCGATAGCGCTGCTCATCGGCTCCGCGACAGCCGTTGCCACGGGAAGGTCGCGAAGTTCCGGGGCGATGTATGTCTGAGCGGCGATCTCGGACTCGTCCCGCTCGTCGGCTTCCTCTTCCGCACCCACATCCTCGTCCTCCTGCGCAAGTGGATCTTGCGCTTTCTGCTCGTCGTCCTCGTGAGTCCCAATGGAGTCCGGCGCCCTGATCCCCGACTCCTCCAGGGACGATGTCGCACGCTTAAGCGCATCCGCAAGCGATGCGCCCCCTTCCGTGGCAGGGGCATCATCGTCCGGCGACATCTCGGCCTCCGCCTCTTCCTCCACTACGGCGGCGTCGGTCTCCGCCTCTTCCTGCAGTGCGAGGATATCGGCTTCCGCCTCGACCGTGGCGGACGACATCGGTTCTGCCTCTACCACCTGGGCGCCCTCCGGTTCGCGGCCGGGGACGACCCGCTCGGCCGCCGGCATCACGAGCACGGGAATGGCCGTTTCCAGATCGACCACGTAGACCTGCCCGCCCGTGACGGTGGCGTCACCGGACGCGACCGCGGCGGACAGGGAGGCCAACGCTTCCTCGCGAGTGGCGAACGTGCCCGACACGGGAAGCCGCAGGCCGCCGTCATCGGTCACTCGCTCTACAATGAAGAACGTCATTCCAACACCCCATCCGGTCGCGTTCGAGCCATGCACCACACTCTATGATATTCCATGTCTTCTGTGCCCGACATCACGCTACAACGCCACATGGTAGGATGTTCGGAACCCATCTACCACACGGGAACCAGATGCTCGCGCCCACTCCCCTCGCCACAGGTTCGTTCGTCGCGGTCGACATCGAGACGACAGGATGCCGGCCCGGGACGTCTTCCATCCTTGAGATCGGGGCGGCACGCATCCAGCACGGTGCCATCGTCGACACATTCACCACGCTCGTTTGTCCCACCGAGCCGGTCCCCGCCGTCGTCGAACGGCTCACCGGCATCACCAAAGCGATGGTGTCGCGCGCTCCCTCTGCGGCCGACGCCGTCTCACGATTCGCCGCCTTCGCCGGGGGCGCCGTCATCGTCGCCCACAATCACCGGTTCGACCTGGGTTTCCTGGATTTCGAGGCAGAGCGGGCACTTGGCGCACCCTTCCCACGGCCCGTCCTCGACACGCTGTGCCTCGCCCGCCGCCTGCACCCCGAGATCACCCGCAACAATCTGCGCGAGCTCGCACGCTTCTACGACGTCTCGACCGTGCCCAACCATCGCGCGCTGCCCGACGCGCTGGCTACCGCCGAGATCCTGTTGTGCATGCTGCCCGAATTGCAGGCCGAGGGCATCGTCACCGCCGGGGACACCGCACGGCTGTGCGGTATCGCCGAGTGTAGCGACCTCGCTGCCAAGCTTCCGCTCGCAACCCATATGCCGCCCGGCCCCGGCGTGTATCTCTTTCGCGGCGAGTACGGTTCCGTCATCTACGTTGGTCGTGCGCGCGACCTCCGGTCGAAAGTCAGGTCGCACTTCTACGCCGCTGACGTGGTGACCGACTCGCCTGCGGCGCTGGCGGAGTCGGTGGATCACATCGAATGTGTTTCGCAACTCGACGCCGAGATCCTTGAGGCGCGCCTCAGGTATCGCTACCGTCCCGACTTCAACCGCAACACCACCAACCCGCGGACCCCCATCTTCATCCATCTCGATACCGCGTCACCTTACCCAACGGTACAAGTGACGAAGCGGCGGTATCGGACCGGGGAGACGCTTGGCCCGCTTACCAGCCAGTGGGCCGCCGCCACCGTCACTGACACGCTCTCACGCGTGTACGGTCTAAGGCGATGCCGCAGGACCGTCACCGACTGTCGCGCTCATCGCTGCCGTCTGCGTGAACAGGGCCGGTGTGACGGACCCACCCTGTTCTCCGAGGGCGTCGAAGCGTACAGCGTCCGGGTGGACCGGTGTCTGCAGGTCCTCCGGGGTGATGACGCGCACTTCAGGGCCCACTTGCAGACGATGCGCGACAGGTCCGCGCGCGGCGAGGAGTACGAGCAGGCAGCATACTACCGTGACGCCTTGCGCGCCCTCGATCGTACCTCGGCGGGTCTCGCGATGGCGTCCCGCGCGCGCGAACTCGGCGTCTCTGTGGTCATCGAAGGCACCACTGAAGCCGTCACGCTCTCCATCCTTGCGAACGGCTGGCGCTTCACCACACTGCGCCTGAGCGCGGCCGAGATCGCACAAAAGGCGGCGCGCGCCACTCTCGACCGTACTCTTCAGAGGGCCGTGCAACGCGCCTCGACCAACCCCCCCATCACGCCGAAGCGGCTTGAGGAGATGGCCATCATCGACGCGTACCGCCAGCAGCATGCGCCGCTCATCGTCCGGGTGGGCGACGACATCCCGGCCGCGGTGTCCGAGGTCATGTCAGCGACGCGCAGGCTCTTCAGGATACCGCGACGCCATCACGGAGACGTTTCAGCCGGTTGATGTTCTCGGCGTCCTTCATGGGCGCCTCACCGGGCATCTCGGTGATCACCGGCACGCGGGACAGCCGCGCCTCCGAGACCATCCGCCGGAAACCGTCCACGCCGATCGTCCCGTCACCGATCCACGCATGGCGATCCTTGTGCTTGCCCGGGCCGAACGCGCAGTCGTTGGCGTGTATGAGCTCGATCGGCATGCCACAGCAGACCCCGAACGCGCCCAACAACTCATCCCACGTGTGCGGCTGTGCGAGATCCCATCCCGCTGCGTGCGCATGACAGGTGTCGAGACATACGCCGGTGTGACCATGAGCAGCATCGAGCCTCTCCAACACCGCACCAAGCTCGTCGGGGCCGTCACCAAACGTAGTACCTGCAGCGGCCGTGTTCTCGAGCAGAAGCCGTGTCTTCACGGCCCCCGACGCCGTCCACGCCAGGTCGATGCCCCGGGCGATCCGCCCGGCGGTCCGCTCGGGTGCACTCTTGTAGCGCGTGCCGACGTGTGTCACCACACCCGCGGCGCCGAGGGCCTCTCCCCGGCTCAACTCGTCGGCGAGCGCCCTCCACGACCGCTCCCAAAGTCCGTCATCATCGCTGCCCAGGTTGATCAGGTATGCGGTATGGGTGAAGACCGGACCCATGCCGCTCGCGGAACACCGGTCACGGAACGCCGCCACTGCCTCGGGGTCGAGAGCCCTCGCGTTCCACTGACGCGGACTCTTGGCGAAGACCTGCATACACTCACAGCCTACCGAGACCGCATAGTCGACCGCAGCCGCGAGACCACCCGCCACGCTCACATGCGCACCGAATCGCATCCGCACACCTCCTCCCGTCAGTCTACCGTTTGCAGCCGTGAGGCCGTAGACTCGATACATGGACATCGGTTGCCCCACATGGCCTGCGCGCGCCGTCCTGCATGTGGACATGGACGCGTTCTTTGCCGCAGTGGAACAGCTCGACCATCCCGAGTGGCGTGGTCTGCCGGTGATCGTGGGCGGTGCGGTCGATCGCCGGGGAGTGGTCGCGGCTGCGTCCTACGAGGCCCGACGGTTCGGTGTACGCTCGGCCATGCCATCGGGCCAAGCGCAGAGGCTCTGCCCCGACGCCGTGTGGGCGCCCGCCAGATTCGACCGTTACCGCGAACTGTCGGTGCGCATCCTGGCCATGTTCGAGGAGCTCACTCCGACAGTTGAGCAGATCTCCATCGATGAGGCGTTCCTCGATGTGACGCCGTCTGTCCACAGGCCCGTACACCCGGCGGATGTCGCCACCGGGATCCAGCGTCGCGTCGATGAGCTGGGGCTCTCGTGTTCGGTGGGCGTTGCGACGTGCAAGACCGTTGCGAAGATCGCCTCGGACCATGACAAGCCGCACGGGATCACGGTCGTGAGGCCCGGCGAGGAGGCGGCCTTCCTTGCACCACTGCCTGTGGGCACGCTCCCCGGCATAGGCAATGCCACCGCCACGGCGTTGCGCAGCGCCGGTATCCGCACGCTCGGCGATCTCGCCAAGCTCGACCCCGCGAGCGCCAGCGGACTCATGGGCTCAACGGGACCCGTCATCGTTGAGCGCGCCGCCGGTCTCGACCAGCGCCCTGTCGCCCCGTCACGAGATGTGAAGTCCGTGTCCAACGAGCACACGTTCAGCACCGACGTGCGCGAGCGCGATGAAGTCGAGGCGGCATTGCGCCGTCTCGTGGAGAAGGTGTCCGTGCGCCTGCGCCGAAAGGGTCTTCAGGGACGCACGGTTACGGTGAAGCTACGGTATGCGGACTTCACCACGAAGACGGTTCGTCAGACGTTCCCCGGCGCCATGGATCTCGCGGACGAACTACTGCCGGCCGCGCTCGACCTGATACGGGGAGCGTGGACGCCCGGCGCGGGGCTTCGTCTCCTGGGGTTCGGCGTCTCCGGATTCGAGGTTCCGTCGACGCAGCTCGACCTTTTCGGCGACGAGGTGACCGACACCTCCAAGAGCAGAGCGCTCGTGGAGTGCGTGGACTCGATCAGGGCCCGTTTTGGTGATACCGCCATACTGCGTGGCGTGCCACATGTCGAAGCGAACGAGCAGAAGGGGTGATCGAATGACCAGAGGACGCACACGGACACGAGGGGGGCTGCTCTCCGTGATGGTGGTCGCAATCGCCATCGCATGTGCTGCGGCCACCGGGTGCTCCACCGCCGACCCAGAGCCGTCCAAGAGCGATGACGGTGTCCTCGGCATCGAAGAGACGGTCGCCACACACCCTCCGCTGCCGGAGTCTGAGCGGGAGATCGGCCTCACCGACCTTGGAGACGGTCGCATCCGCGCAGTGGGCATCATCCAGTACCGCGCGAGCGAAGGCGCATCGTGGTGCATCGTCAACGGCACACCAGGCGAGGAGCCGCCCCAGGACGCCGAGGTCATCGTGGTCATCGAGAACATGGCCGACCTCGACGCTGCGTGCAGCACGTCCGGTGCGCTCGTCTACGCCGAGGGCGTCATGCCTGAAGACGACGGCACCCTCCCCGGCCCTCCGATGACCGCCGAGTTCGTGGCGAGAGCGGACTAGGGTCTTCCACCGGTCAGCGCCGCCTGCTTGGCGTGGCCGGTGGGTCGGGGTCTTGGGCTTTGTGGTCTGCTTTTACAGAGGTCGTCTCCGGGCTTTTGCGTAGTCACTCCGCAGCGCGGGAAGCTCTACATCGTCGCGGACGAGCGACGATGTAGAGCGAGGGCCCCGCGCGAGGACTACGAAGCAGAAGCCCCGGAGACGACCTCAGCCAGCTCATCCTCAGGAGCCCCCGCCCCGCCGAGCGTCGGGCCGAGCGGGCCAGCGCCCACTCCGCGGCGGAGGCGAACGAGTTCGCGGCGGTCATCGCGTACCACGTACGGCTCGATCTTCTCGGCGATGAGCGCGATGCCGCGCTCACAGTTGTTCTGCAGCACGCCCTCCACGAGATACGCGCGATTCTTCACGATCACGTCGCCGTAGCGGTTGAGCGCGTCCTCGAAGACCACCACGTCGATGAGCCCGGTGGGGTCCTCGAGCGTGAGGAAGCACGTGCGCTTGCCCGAGCGGGTCCGTGGCGTCTGCGCGCGCTCCCGCACTCCGCACACCCGGATACGCGCACGGTCCTCGCACGCGGGCAGATCGCGTGCCCAGGTGACGCCGCGGCGTTCGAGGTCGGCGCGGGCGAGCGAGAGCGGGTGCGCCGTGATCGCCAGTCCGAGACACTCCAGCTCAGCAGAGAGCCGCATCGCGGGTGTCCAGCCCGAGACGTGACCGGTGTCGACAGGCCCCCGCGCACGCGCAGGTGCGATCAGCAGCGTGTCGTCACCGGCCACACCCTGCCTGGCGAAGACCGCCTTGAGCTCCGGCAGCAGCGCGAGCATCTCGTCGCGTGTTGGCGGGCGTCCGGCATCGGTCACCCCCAGGCCATCGAGAGCCCCTACACGTATGAGGCTCCGTGCGGCCGGCTCTTCGGCGCGCGTCCGCTTGAGGAAGTCGGCGAGGTCGGCGAAGGGACGCACCGACCGCTCGGCTTCCAACACTGAAAGCAGGCGCGAGGTCATGTGGAGCAGGCTCCCGAGGCCGACGCGGATCGCGCCCCCGTCCCGCTCCACCGTGAACTCCGCCGAAGATGCGTTGATGTGCGGCGGTAAGACCGCGATATCGTGGCGCCGTACGTCGTCGAGCACGACCCGGGGACTGTAGAAACCCATCGGCTCGTTGTTGAGGATGGCCGCAGCGAACTCGGCCGGGTAGTAGACCTTCAACCAGGCAGTGGCGTAGCTCACCACCGCGAAGCACGCCGCATGCGCCTTGCAGAAGCCGTACGCGGCGAAGCCTTCGAGCTGCCGGAAGACCTCTTCGGCCACCTCGCGCTCCACCCCAAGTCCGCACGCACGCTCCACGAAGTGCACGCGGATGCGCTCCATCGCCTCGCGACTGCGGCCCTTGGTCATCGCGCGGCGGAGCGAATCGGCCTCGGCGAGGGTGAAGCCGGCCACGGCCTTGGCCACCTGGAGGACCTGCTCTTGGTAGACGATCACGCCGTAGCTCGAGCGCAGCACCTCGCCCATCGCGGGATGCGGCACGGTGACCGGCTCGATGCCGTGCCGGCGCCGGATGAAGGGCGTGATCATCTCGGCCTCGAGCGGGCCGGGGCGGAAAAGCGAGATCGCCGCGATGATGTCCTCGAAGTCGCGCTCCCTGAGGCGCATCGCAAGGTTACGCTGACCGCTCGATTCGAGCTGGAACATCCCCACGGTGTCCGCCGCGGCGATCGTGGCGTACACGCGGGGGTCGTCGTGCGGCAGGTCGAACGGCTCGGGGACGGCGGCCTCGCCCACCCGTTCGCGCGCCATGCGCACCGTGTCGCTGATCGTGGAGTGGGTGCGCAGCCCCAGGATGTCCATCTTCACCAGACCGAGCGCCTCGATGTCGTCCTTGTCGTACTGCGAGACCACCACGCCCTTGGCGGCCCACTGGAGCGGCATCCAGGTGTCGATGGGCTCGCGCGTGATGATGAAGCCGCCGAGGTGCGTGCCGAGGTGCATCGGTGTGTGGTCGAGCTCGGTCGCAAGCTCCACGAGCAGCGCGTGTTCGGGCTTGAGCAGCGGGTGATCCCGGCACTCGGGGTAGGTGGCGAGCACCTCGGGGAGCCGGTGCGCGCTCACCCACGGCAGGTAGCGCGAGAACGCGTTGATCTCATCTGGCGTGTGGCCGAGCGCCCTGGCTGCCGTACGCACGGCGCTCCGGGCGGTCATCGTGTTGACGGTGGCCACCATCGCCACGTGATCGTGCCCGAAGCGGTCGTAGATGTAGCTGATCACCTCGTCGCGGCGGCGCGAGTCGAAGTCCACGTCGATGTCGGGCATCTGCCGCCGCTCGGGGTTCAAGAACCGCTCGAAGAGCAGGTCGTGCGCGATGGGATCGGCGTCGGTGATGCCGAGGACGTACGTGACGATCGAATCGCCCGCGCTCCCCCGCCCGCTGCAACGGATGCCCTCGCGCTTGGCGAAGTCCACGATGTCCTTCACCGTGAGGAAGTACTCCGGGAAGCCGAGGTCGCAGATCACCGAGAGCTCGTACTGCAGCCGGCGGACCGCCTCGGGCGTGACCGGCCGGTAGCGCTCCTCCAGTCCGTGCCAAGCGGCCTTGGAGAGCACCGAGTACGCGGTCTCCCCCTTGGGCACATCGGCGGCTGGGAAGTGGAAGGAGCCGAGGCCGAGATCGAGGGTGCACCGCTCGGCGATCTCGAGCGTGGCGTCGCATGCCTGCGGCACGTCGGCGAACAACCGGCGCATCTCGCCGGCGGGCTTGAGCCAGAGTTCGGCGTTGGGGCGGTCGTACGGACCCGGGAGCATCGTGCGCGCTCCTGCCGAGGCCAGCACGTCGTGGAGCCGGAAGTCGCGCCGCTCGGTGTAGTGCACGTCGTTCGTGGCCACCACCGGGAGCCCGCACCGTTCCGCGAGCGCAACGAGTCCTGCCACGTACCGGGGGCTGTCGGGGGTCATGAGGTGCATGAGCTCCACGTAGAAGCTGTCCGGCGCGAAGCAACGCGTGAGACGCCTGAGCGCCCGCTCGGCACGCGCGCCGAGCCCGGCGAGCACGGCCGCGCCCGCCTCGCCACAGGGGCAGCCCGAGAGGCCGATGAGCCTTTCCGAGCACCGCTCCAGGTCGGTGAGCGTGACCACCGAGGGGTCGTTTCCGGTGCGCACGTGCGTGCGTGAGAGCAGTCTGCAGAGATTGCGATAGCCGGTGATGTCCTGCGCGAGCAGCGTGAGGTGGAATCCCGCACCCGCCGCCCGGCCGAAACCGACCGGGGCCGGGAGCGCAAGCCGTCGTCCGGGCGGAAGGTCGCCCTCGATCATGGCCTCGCCTTCAAGCCCGGCGGCCTCGATCACGATCTCCGCCCCGATGACGGGCTTCACGCCCGCCTCGAGCGCAGCGCGATAGAAGCGGATCGCCCCGTAGAGTCCCTGATGGTCGGTGAGCCCGAGTGCGTCCATGCCGTAGCCCGCTGCACGCGCAAGGAGCGCGTCCGGCGACGAAGCGCCATCCATGAAGCTGAAGTGCGAGTGCACGTGGAGATGCACGAAGCCCGCCATAGCGTCTCTAATCCACGACGCCGGTGAGCATCCACCGGTCGGCGATGCGGTCGTACGCGAGGTCGTAGAGGCCGCCACGCGCAAGCACGCGGTAGCAGCGGCGGCTCAAGCGCTTGCGCGGATCCCACCACGCGCGCTCGACCGCCCACGACTGCACCACGGCATCGATCGAGTACCGGCGGGCATCGGCCGTGAACGACCGTGGCGCGCCCCGCGATGCGTCCCACACGACCTCGACCGCACGCTCCCGCCGTTTGCCCGCAAGACCTGAAACCCCACCGCCGAGCTCGGACCCACGCACGATCCAGGGGCTCCGCAGGAGCTCGAGTATCACCGGCGTGCGGGTGTCGCTCGCGGTGAACAGGTCGAGCGACTCCCCCGTCGCTCGGGGGTCGTACTGTCTGATCGCGCGGTTGCGGCCCATGGGAGACGTCCTTTGAGAGTGGTGCCGGGTGTGGAAGGAGCTTCAGGGGTCCACACCCGGCGTGTTCAGTATATCGAACACATGTTCGGTATACAAGACGGCTCTGACATCATCAAGAGCGCCCGCGGTGGACTCGTTGGGTAGACTGGAGACGGATGCGTACCACCACGCCGCAGCGAACCCCGGAGCTCGGCGGACCGGAAGGAGGATCGCCCGTGACGCAGATACTCTCGCGACTCCGCCGCTTCTTCCTCGGCGTGGGGAATCTCTTCGCAACGGTCGGCAAGCACTGGGCCGATGACGGCGCCCCCCAGATAGCCGCCGCCCTCTCCTACTACGCGCTTCTCTCCGTGGCGCCGCTTCTCATGGTCGTCGTCACCGTTGCCGGACGCATCGCCGGCAGGCAGACAGCCACAGAAGAGCTCCTCACCGCGGCAGACCGCCTTGCGGGCGAGCTCGGCACCTCGGCGATCGAGGAACTCCTCGCCTCGGCCTCGCTTCCTACGACCGGGACGCTCCTCAGCATCGTTGCGATCCTGGTGGCGCTGTTCGGCGCCATGCGCCTCTTCGGCCAGATGCGGACGGCGTTCGACAAGATATGGAACACCCCGCCGGAGCGCCCCGAGAGCGACACCCTGTGGGACGGCATCCGTTACACGCTCCGCGCGTTCGCCATCCACAACCTGCGCGCGTTCGTGATGGTCGTGGTGGTGGGCGTCCTCCTCATCGCCACGCTCGCCCTCAACACCCTGGTGGTGGCGATCACCTCCGAGTGGATCGGGTTCGATCCACTCATCGAGGCGGTGCGGACGTTCGACATCCTCGTCTCGCTGCTCCTGCTATGGGTGCTGTTCGGAGCCGTCTATCGCGTCCTGCCACGCACGCGTCTCAGCTGGAGCGATGTGGCGGTCGGGGCGGCGATGACGGCGGCGCTCTTCACGCTCGGGCGGTGGCTCGTAGGGTTGTACCTGTCGAGCTCGTCCATCGGTACCGCGTTCGGCGCGGCGGGATCCGTGGTCATCTTCCTCGTATGGCTCAACTACAGCTCGCAGATACTCCTCTTCGGCGCCGAGTTGACCCAGGCATGGACGTACCGGTATGGATCCAGGGCCGGTCAGACGGATGAGGGCCACGTCGACGGCGAGCGCGAAGCCGGCTAGACGCCGAACCCGACCGCCGGCAGGACGCGTGCGAGCACGCCGCCCACCACCTGCGCGATCGCGACCGTGGCGGCCAGCGCTATCGTGGTGGCCCAGAGACCGTTCCGGCGCCAGTAGACCGTCATCGACGAGATGCACGGCAGCATGATCGCGTTCACGAGTGCGAAGACGACCATGTCGGTAGGGCTCATCAGCTCGGTGATCGACGCTCCCGCGAAGTCCGCCGTTGCCACGGCAAGCGCCACCAGCAGCTGCAGCGACAGCTCCTTGCGCAGGAAGCCGAGGATGAGCGTGAGGCCTGCGATCGCCGGAAGGCCGAGCCATCCCTCAACGACCGGCTCGAACGGGTCGCTCAACTTCACGAGCCATCCCGTCTCGTACAGGCCGCCCAGCACGAGGCTGCCCACGATCACGATGGGCGTGGCGATGAACAGGAACTCCTTGAACTGCTCCCACGCCTTGGATGCGACCCGCTTGAGCGACGGTCGCCTGAACGGGAACATCTCCATGACGAACCCGCGCGAGCCGCCGGGGACGATCCTCTGAAGCGCCACTCCCATGCCCAGCCAGATCGCCACCAGGATGCCAAGCACGAGCAGTGTGGGCCGCCACCCCAGGATGTGACCAACTGAGCCGAGGATCACCGCCGTGCGGGCGCTGCACGGGACGAACAACACGAGCGTGGACGCGATCGTACGCTCCCGCCTGCTCGGAAGCTGTCCGCCGGCCACGAGCGCGGGAACGTTACAACCGGCTGCGGCCACCATCGGCATGATCGCCCTTCCGTGCAGACCGAATCGGTGCATCAGACGGTCGGTGAGGAACGCCAGCGAGTTCAGGTACCCCGTGTCCTCAAGGAATCCGAGCAGGAAGTAGAACGTCAGGATGTAAGGCAACCCGATGGACAGCGACGCCTCGATGCCCGCGTCGAAGCCCCAGAGCAACACCTTGCCGAGCGTACCATCGCCCGCGAGCGACGTGACCGCCGACGTGATCGCCGGGGACGCGAACGTGCCCCATAGTGAAGAGAAGCCGCGGGCGAGCAGATCTCCCACGAAGAACAGGAAGCCGAAGATGCCCGCCGCCACGATGATCATGAGCGGCACACCCGTCCACGGCCACGTGGTGAGCGACCACGCGTCCCGCGGCAGCAGGCGCCGTCGCTCCTCCCGGCGTACCGCTTCTTCGCCGAGTATGCCGGTAAGTCCGTGCCGCTCACGCGCCAGGTGCGTGGCGCCGCTCTCGCCGAAATGCGAGCGCATAGCGCCGCGGACCTGTCCTGTCACCTCCGCCACTGCGGGATCGACCTCACCGGACCCGGCGTCACGCTCGTCGAGAAGCCGAAGCGCGGCCGCGCGCGCTGTAGCCCGCAGGCAGGCACTCAGCGTCCCCGCACGCGTTCACGAGCGGCTCGAGCAGCGCCTCGAAGTCGGGCCCGTACCCCGGTGGGTCCGGCACCGGCCCCGTTGCGACCTTGAAGCACGCGTCCACCACGTCGCTCACGCCGATGCCCTGCGTCGCCACGGTCGAGACCACAGGCACATCGAGCGCCGACTCCAGGACGGCGGCGTCCACCGTCAGGCCGGACCGTCGGGCCTCGTCCACGAGATTCACCGCCAGGACGACACGGAAGCCGAGGTCGAGCGCCTCGACGGCAAGGTTCAGGGTGCGGCCGAGGGTCGCCGGGTCGAGCACCACCACGACCACATCCGGCTCGAGCTCGCCGAGGGCGCGCAACGCCACCCGGTCCTCCTCGGGCGAACCGGTGAGACCATAGCTGCCCGGAAGGTCGATCACGCCCACCGAACGTTCGCCGGCGCGGGCGGTGCCCGTGTGCACCTCCCGCGTGGTGCCTGGGTAGTGCGCGGTCTCCACCCCGAGACCGGTGAGCGCATTGAACAGGCTCGACTTGCCCACGTTGGGATTGCCCGCAAGCGCGATGACGATGTCGCTCTCAGGCCGTCCGATCACCGCGTCCGGAACGTCGTGGCACCCTCGGCTCATCGACGGCCTTCGCGGCGGCGACCTTTGCGCCGACCCTTCCCGCCCGTGACGACGATCTTCTCGGCCACCTCACGGCCGAGCGCATAGCGCGCGTCCCCCACCTCGACCATCAGCGGGCCACGGAACGGCGCGACGTCGCACACGCGCACGTCGGTCCCGGGGAACATGCCGAGCGAAGAGAGATACGAGAGCAGTTCGCGGTCCTCGTCCTCGATCCTCACGATCCGGACCTCCTCGCCGCTGCCCGTGTCACACAGAGGCCCGCCCGTCTGCGCGCGGATCGCACCATCGGCGCTGGGGATCGGATGCCCGTGCGGGCACACGTCGGGGTTGTCCATGAAGCGTTCCAGGGCGTCCTGCACCTTGGGCGAGAGGGCGTGCTCGAGCTCACACGCCTCGTCGTGCACCTCGTCCCATGACAGGCCGAGGACGTCCACCAGGAACCGCTCGGCGAGCCGATGCCGGCGGATGATGTCGAGAGCGCCCCGGCGACCTGAGGCGGTGAGCTCCACGGCCCCGTCGTCGGTACGTGAGATCAGATCGCGGGTCTGCAACCGGCCCAGGGTGGCCGTGACCGTGGGAGCGGAGACACCCATGAACTCGGCGATCTGTCCCGGCCGCACCGGACCGCGCTCGGCGAGCTTGTAGATGGTCTCCAGGTACTCTTCTAGGGTCGCACTGGTCATCACAACCACCTTATGGAAGTCGCGCGAAGAAGCCGTCCGGGTGAGTATACACACGACGCTCACGTTAATGAAGGCTAATCACAGAGGATGCAGACGAGGCATACACGGTGCCGCCGCCCCACGGCCCGAGACCGCGTGACACTCTTTGGGAGTACCCGATGTGGACGCACCCACACCCGACAGGAGCACACGTGACGACAGACGCGCTCTTGAGAGCCTCTGACTCCTTACCGGGCCCGGACCGCTCGCCCGGCTACTCCCCCGGCCGGTAGGTGATTCGCGCGACCGGCGACTCCCACACGGCCACCTCCACCACGCTCACCCGGGGTCCCACGCGCTCAGACAGCAGATCGAAGATATGGCGTGAGAGGTTCTCCGCGGTTGGATTGCTGCGGTCGAACGGTGGGACGTCGTTAAGATACGCGTGGTCGAGTGGCTCGAGCACAGCCTGAAGGTCGGCCTTCAGCGTCTTGAAGTCGTACACGATGCCGACTTCGTCAAGCTCCGAGCCGCGCACGACCACCTCGACATCCCAGGTGTGCCCGTGAAGATTCCGGCACTCCCCCGGATACCCGTGCAGGGAATGCGCGGCATCGAAATGTCCGCGGATCATCAGGTCGTACATGACTCAGCACCCCTCGCCGAAGAGCGTCGCAGCGCCGCGTTCGGGGGGCTCCGGCGCATCGCCCACATCGGCGCGTGCGTCCATCGCCTCGTTCGCAAGCGCGTCCGCCTCCACGTTGGCCTCGCGTCGCACATGCTGGAACGTCACATCCTCGAAGGCGCGCCTCAGCTCTTGCGCTCGCAAGAAGAGCGGTTTGAGACCTTCGTTCTTGACGCGATACTGCCCGAGCATCTGCTTCACGATCAACTCGCTGTCCGCCCGCACGAGAAGCGATGTCGCCCCGAGCGCGCGGGCGGCCCGCATACCCCACAGCATGGCCTCGTACTCGGCAACGTTGTTCGTGGCGGAACCGAGATAGCTGCCGCCGCGGGCCACGATCTCGCCGGACGGATCGCGGACCACCACGCCGGCTCCAGCGGGCCCTGGATTGCCCCTTGAGCCGCCGTCGGTGTTCACCATCCAAACGCCGCTCATCAGGCGTCCCCTACGATCACCAGCATGCGTTTGCAGTTGGGGCACTCGGCCACCTCAGGCCCGGCTTGAAGCGCCTGGACCTCGCCCGCGGGGATCTCCGTCCGGCATGCCGTGCAGAGCGCGCCCTTGAGCGCGCCCACCGCGACACCCTTCTTGGCCTCCCGCAACCGCTCGTACCGGGCGAGAAGGGAGCCGTCGAGCGTTCGTGCTATTGCGTCGCGCTCGGCCCGCAGCCGTGCGATCTCCGTCTGGATCTCGCCGCCTTGCGACTTGTAGCGCTCAATCAGGTCCGCCTCCTTGGCACGGCCCTCCTCGAGCGCGGCATCGACCTTCGCTCGCTGCGCTTCGCCGGACTCGGCCTTCTCCATCAACCCCAGCTCCTCGCGCTCGAGCTGATCCTTGCGGCGTGACAGCGCGTCGATCTCACGCGTGAGGTTGCGGAGCTCCTTGGGGTCGGTGACCTGGCCGGAGAGCACCTTCGCCTGCTCCGCGTCGATCTTGGCCTGCACCATCTCCACTTCGTCAGCGCTCTTCGCCACCATGGCGTTGGCCCGCTGCACGTACGCCCGCGCCTTCTCGGCCACGCCCTCGATCTCCTTGAGGCGATGCCGGAGCTGCAGGATCGCGGCCTTCTCAGGCAACTCGTCGAGAGCCTTCACGGCCCGGGCAATCGCGAGGTCCTGCTCCATCAACGCAAGGAGGGTCTCACCCTTGGTCATCAGCGTCCTCCACGGTCCGCCACGCCATCTGTGGCTGCTCAACGGTCACGGTGACGCCGCCGCCCACGCACCGTCGAACCTCGTTGCCGAGCACGGTCACGAGCGGCCACTCCGATGCGTCGTGCCCGACCTCGATGATCGTCAGGCCACGAGCCACGGCGTCCAGGGCGTCATGATAGCGCACCTCACCCGCGATGCAGGCATCGCACGCGTGGAGCGCATCGCCGAGCAGGGAACCGGCGGACCCATTGGCCACGGCGATCCGCTCCACCGACCGCTCCACGTCGCCCCATACGCGCGGGGTGACGCCAAGGCGCTCTCGCACCCTGCGCGCGAGCTCCCGCACCCCGCCGTCGCCCCCCCACGAGCAGATGCGCCCAAGACGGGCCGCGCCCCGTGCCCTGCTGGCCTCCAACGCGAGCACGACCGGCTCTTCGTACGGATGCGCCGCACGGGCGGCCTCGACGGCGCGCGCCGCGATGCTACGCGGAGCGACCATCTCCACACGGACCTCGGACACGCCGGCCGGTCCCACCTGAACCACCGGATCAGCGCCTGCAGCCGGCTCGAAACGTACCGTGCCCTCGTTCTCGAACGAGCACTTCTCGTAGAGACCCAGCCGCCCCGCCCCTGCCGAGGCGAGGGCGGCCCGCACACCCTCCGCCGACTCCCCGGGCACGTACGTCACTATCACGGTGACCGGCTCGGCTGAGCGCTCAAGCGGACCGATGATCGTAAGGCCCAGGGCCTGCGACAGCGCGTCCGCACCCGCGGGGGCGCGATCGAGACTCGTATGGAAGCTCGTCACCGACACCCCGGCGGCCAAGGCCGCCACCAGCGTCCCGGAGGGCCCAGGTTGCGGGAGATACGTGTCGGGCGCCTCCAAGAACGGCGGGTGATGCGTCACGAGGACGGTCGCGCTGAGCGCGGCGGCACGGTCGACCGCCTCGGCGGTGGCATCGAGCGTGACGAGGGCACCCTCGACACGCACGGACGGATCGCCGCAGATCAGACCCACTCGGTCCCACTGCTCGGCCCAGGCCGGGTCGAACGCCTCTTCGAGCCGGCCGACCAGCCCGGCGACGGTCAAGGCCTCCTCAGAACTCATCGATACCCACCTCCTCCGGTCGCCGGTCACGGAAGACCACCACAGACCGGTACCCGGCGCCCTTGAGAGCCGCCACCGCTTCCGCGGATCCGGCGCCCACCTCGGCGGGACGATGCGCGTCCGAACCGATGGTGGCCGGGACTCCCGCCCTGGACAGTTCGACAAGCAGATCCTGCCCCGGGTAGATCTCCGCGCACGGTTTGCGCAGACCCGCCGTGTTCACCTCCACGGCCACACCGGCGTCGGCCAGGTCCCGCGCCAGCGAGCGGTAGAGGTCGCGCGTGGGACCCTCCGGCCACACACCGAACTTCTTCACGAGGTCGACATGCGCCATCACGTCGACATCGGCGGTGCGCGCTGCGCGAACCACATCACTGAAGTACCGCTCCCATAGAGCGTCGGCGTCCCACTCCGCATATCCCTCACGCCGAGAGGGATCGTCGAAAGCCCAACCATCGATGAAGTGCACCGACCCCAGGACCACATCGAACCGGCGCCCCGTGCACAGTTCCCGAGCATGGCCGAGCCCTGCGGGCACTGCGTCGATCTCGATACCGCTGAGGACCTCCACCCCCAGTGCCCTTCCCAGCTCCGCGGCCGCGGCCACCTCGTCGAGGTAGCGCCCGAACTCATCCAGCGGCATGGCATAGCCCTCGGCGCCTGGCACGGTCATGGCGATCTCGGGAGCGAGCGGAAGATGCTCGGTGAACGCGAGCGTGCGCACGCCGCGTGCGGCTGCCGCGCGCACGTACTCGTCGGGCGTCCCCTCAGCATGACGGCACCGCCAGGTATGCACGTGAAGGTCGATCATCCCGCAGACCCCTTTGCGATCGTGCCGCCGCCAACCACCACGTCGCCCGCGTAGCAGACCGCCGCCTGCCCGGGCGCGGCACAGACAGGCGACTCGAAGTCGATCGCCAGCCCGCCCGCCGAGCGTACCACGCGGGCCCGTACCGCAGGCATCCGCGCACGGACCTTCACCGTCACGTCGCCGGCCGGGTCGCCATGCCATATCGCATCATGGACGTCCACATGCGTCCCCTCGCACGCTTCAGGCGGTCCCGCCACGATGACGTTCTGTTCGGCGTCCACCCGCACCACGTACAGCGGGCCCTCGCCACCGGGCAAGCCCTTCCGCTGTCCCACCGTGTAGTGGCAGATTCCCCGGTGCGTGCCGATCGGCCGTCCGCTGAGATCGACAACGTCTCCCGGACGGCACGCTCCCGCCCGGTGGGCGCACACGTACTCCCCTGCCGAACACCCGTCCAGGAAGCAGACGTCCTGGCTCTCCGGATGTTCGGCCACGGGCAGCCCCGCACGCGACGCTTCCGCCCGCACCTCCGCCTTCGCAAGCCGCCCAAGGGGCAACTCGATGCGCCCGAGCAACCCCGGATCGAGCCGGTACAGGAAGTACGACTGGTCTTTGGTCTCGTCATGGGCACGCGCGATCCTCGGACCGCGGAGCGTCTGCTCCACACGGGCGTAGTGGCCGGTCACCACGCCCGCCCCGCCCTCTTCCCGCACCCAGTCCATGAGCGCGCCGAACTTCATCGTCTCGTTGCAGCCCACGCACGGGTTGGGCGTGAGCCCGGCGACGTACGCATCGATGAACGGCCCGATGACCTGTGAGGCGAACCGCGCGCGCATGTCTATGACGCGATGCTCGATCCCCAACGCGTCCGCCACGCGTTGCGCCTCACGCACCAGTTCGTCGCCGTCGAGGAATCGGAGCGTGACGCCCGCAACTCGACGCCCCTCGCGCTGAGCGAGCAGCGCCGCTACAGCCGAGTCAACGCCCCCAGACAGGGCCGCCCACCACGTTGCACTGGTCATCGTGCACGCAACCGCTTCACGACGGACGCGGTCACCTCGACGAAACGCTCCACGTCATGCGTGGTCGTCCATCTGCCCACGGTGACCCGCAGCGTGCCGTACGGGTCTTCACCGCGCACCCCCATCGCGCGCAGAACATGGCTCGCGCCCGGGCTCCCCGAGGAGCATGCGCTTCCCGTGGACACCGCGAAACCGGCGTCGTCAAGGTGGAGCAGGAGCAGCTGCCCGTCCACGCCCGGCACCCCGATGCTCGTGAGATGGGGGACCCGCCGGCCGGCGCCTCCATGCACGACCGTGGGACCTGCGGCTTCGTGCAGTCCGGCCTCGATCGCGTCGCGGAGCGCGGCGAGCCGCTCCCGCTCCGTCGGCCGTTCCTCGTCCATGCACCGCAGCGCCTCACCGAAGGCGATGGCCCCGGCCACGCTCTCGGTGCCGCTACGGCGCCCGTCCTCCTGACCGCCCCCGCGCAGCAGCGGCTCGAACGGTACGCCTGAGCGCAGGTACAGCACCCCGGTGCCCTTGGGCGCGTAGATCTTGTGACCAGCCGCCGAGAGCGCATCCACGCCCATCACCGAGACGTCGACACCGATCTTGCCGAGGGACTGGGCGGAATCCGTGTGCACGAACGCGCCATGCTCGTGCGCGATGCGCGCGATAGCGGCGATATCCTGCACCGTGCCGACCTCGTTGTTGGCGTGCATCACCGAAACGAGAGCCGTGTCGTCCCTCACGGTTGCCGCAACGGCTTCCGGCGGGATCATCCCGTCGCCATCAGGCGCTACGCGCTCCACGGTGAACCCCTCGCGTTGGAGCAGCTCGGCGGCCGCGAGCACCGCATGATGCTCGAACGCCGAGATGACAACGTGCGGCCCGCGACCCGCGGCGACGGCCGCACGCGCGATCCCGATCACCGCCGCGTTGTCCGACTCCGTGCCCGAGCCGCAGAAGACGACCTCGTCGGGGTGTGCGGCTCCGATCCTCCGCGCGATGTCCGTGCGCGCCACCTCGAGCGCCTGTCGCGCCTCCCGCCCTTCCCGGTAGAGCGAGCTCGGGTTGCCCGGGTAACGCTCGAGGGCCTCGGCGACCGCACGGACGACACGGGGGTCCACGGGAGTGGTGGCGGCATAGTCGAGGTACACACGGGAAGACCGCTCGGTCATGACGCACCGTCCTGTCCGGCTCCATCGTCGGGTGATGCGGATGACCCCGCCTCGGGTACGCCATCGATCCCTGCCATAGGCGTGATGGAGGAGACCACGTCCTCGGCATCAAGGACCCCCGATGACCACCCGGCGGCCACATCTTCGAGTTCGTCGACGGCCACCACGCGCACCGTGCCACGGCAGCCGCGCTGCCGTACCGCGACCTGGAACATCTCCGCGCTCGATACGCTCTCCACCACGAACAGCACCGAACACGCGGGGGTGCGTCCTCGCGCACGGCGGCACAGCTCCTCGACGAAGTGCGCACCGGCGGCGAGCGTGACCGGCCGCTCGCTCACACGCGTGATGATCTCGAGGCCCGAGGCGGATGTCCACGTGCCGTCGGGCGATACCGAGAAGCCGAGCGCACCTCCGAGATCGTCCACCCGCGCACGGAACTCCCGACGCTGGCGCTCGGCGGCCTTCGATCTCGGAGTGGGAGCCGCTACCAGGGCATCCGGGGCGGCCTCCACGACGGTACGCCTCGCCGCACGTGCGCGCTCCACGATGTCGGAGCAGCCATCTGCCTGCTCCCGACGCGCTCTGATGTCGTCAGGCCCATTCGGCACGCGCGGTCCTCTCGTCGGGTGGCGTGTCCCGTAGCCTACCGCACAGCGGCGGCCCGCACATCGTCGGACACGGCTTCACGGCCATTGAAGGCGTGTCCGCGACCGTTCGTCGAATCGAACGTACCGTCGCTTGTACGGCCGCAGACGGCTATGCTATGGTGACGTTCCCCCCCGGATGACCTCCGGAGGCTGACACAGACGGTAATCCACGGTTGATAGCCACAGGATGGTGAGAACCCACTGGATCGCCCCGCGGAACGCCCGGCACCGGAAACGGCGACCGGGCGTTCTCTTCTCTCCGATGCCCCTACCGGCCTCCTTCGGTGAACTCCCGCAACACCTCGCCGAGGCCGCGCCTGTGGTTTGAGGAGTCCGCCTCCCCGTGGTAGCCCGCCACGAACCGTTCGACGTACTTGGCCAGCATATCCACCTCGAGGTTGATGCCGCCGCCGATCGGCTTGTCCTTGAGCGTGGTCGTCGACTCCACCTGCGGCACGACCGCCGCCGTGAAGCCCCCGGCGCCCAGCTTGCCGACCGTCAACGAGATCCCATCCACGGCGATCGGGCCCTTCTCGACCACGAAGCGCATGACCTCGGGCGGGGCCTGGAACTGGTACACGGTGAACTTGCCGGCCGGCTGTCGCATCTCAAGGTGTCCGATGCCGTCCACGTGACCTGCCACAAGATGCCCCGCAAGCCGGTCGGAGAGACGCAGCGCGCGCTCGAGGTTGACCTTGTCTCCCTGCTGAAGGCCGCCGAGCGTCGTACCTCCCAGCGTATCCGCGTCGACGTCGGTGAGGAACGCGCCCCTGATGAACTTGACGACCTTCACCTGTGCGCCGTCCACCGCGATCGAGTCGCCGATCTGCATGTCGCGGCCGAACTCCGGCGCGTAGACCTCCAGGCGCATGCCGCCGCCCACGCGGTCTGCGCGCGTTATCACGCCCTCGCACTCGATCAGGCCTGTGAACATAGGTGGCACACGCTCCTCTCGCTGGACACGCTTCACACGCTGCGGGTCAACGCGCTTCTCCGCAGCTCCGCAAGCGCCGCCGCCGGGTCAGGCTGCCCGAATACCGCGTTGCCGGCGACCAGCGTGTCGGCGCCCGCGTCGACGACCCGGGGCGCGGTGTGCGGGTCGATCCCGCCATCCACCTCGATCCGGGGCGACACCCCTGCATCCCTGCACATCCGTACGATCTCGCCGACCTTCGCTACCGAGGACTCGATGAACGATTGACCGCCGAATCCGGGGTTCACGCTCATCACGAGCACCAGGTCCACATACGGCAGCACCTCAGCGATCGCCGAGGCCGGGGTGCCCGGGTTCAGGGTGATGCCCGCCATCGCCCCGCCCTCTCTGATCGCGCAGAGCGTGCGGTGCGCGTGCACCGCCGCTTCGATGTGCACCGTCACGATATCGGCACCCGCGTCCACGTACCATGATGCGGTGCGGTCGGGATCCTCCACCATAAGGTGGACGTCCAGCGGCTGTCGCGCCACCCGCTTCAGCTCACGCACGACGGGCGGGCCGATCGTGAGGTTGGGGACGAACCGCCCGTCCATCACGTCCACGTGTATCAGGTCGGCGCCCGCATCTTCCACGAGCGCCACCGCCTCGGCTAGTCTGGTGAAGTCGGCCGAGAGGATCGACGGCGCGATGAACAGTTCGTGGCCCATGCGCCTCACTCCCCGTCCTCGACGAGGCCCATGCCGTGGAACTCGTCCACCGCCGCGCGGCCCATCAGGATCGATGCGGCCTCCGAGGCCATGTGGCCCTCGTACAGGATCGCGCGGACCTGACGGGTGATCGGCATCTCGATCTCCAGCTTGGCCGCGAGGTCGTCGAGCGCTACAGCGCTCTTGGCGCCCTCCGCCACCATGTGCGTCTCCGCGGCATAGCTCTCCACCGTGCCACCGCCGACCACCCACTCGCCCAGACCGCGGTTGCGGCTGTGCCGCGAGGTGCACGTGACGATCAGGTCGCCCATGCCCGCAAGGCCCATGTAGGTCATCTGATTCGCGCCCAGATGCGAACCGAGGCGGCTCATCTCGGCGAGTCCGCGCGTCATCAGCGTCGCCTTCGTGTTGTCGCCATAGCCGAGGCCGTCCACCATGCCGGCGGCCACCGCCACGACGTTCTTGGAGGCGCCGCACAGCTCCACGCCCACCACGTCGGGGTTGGTGTACACCCTGAATGTCGGCGCCATGAAGAGATCCTGGAACATGCGGCCCACCGACTCGTCGTAGGCCGCCACCACGGTGGCCGAGGGGACCCCCTTGGACACCTCTTCGGCGTGGTTGGGGCCCGACAGCGCGGCGAGACGCTCGCGGTTGCCGACGATTTCCTCGAGGATCTGCGTCATGCGCATGAGCGTGTTCTGCTCCACGCCCTTGGCGAGGTTGATCACCGGCACGTCGTCAGGAAGCGTCTGGCTCATCACCTCGGCCACATCACGCACGCCATGGCTCGGCGTGACCACGATGACGGCGCCTGCGCCATCGATCGCTTCGGTCAGGTCGGCGGTGGCGCTCACCGCAGGACCCAGCGTCACGTCACGCAGGAACATCGGGTTGTGGCCGTCGGCGTTCACACCCTCGGCGATCTCCGGCTCACGCGCCCAGAGCGTCACGTCCACGGATTTCTCTCCCAGGAGCCATGCAACGGCGGTGCCCCACGAGCCCGCGCCGATAACGGATACCTTCATCGCTTCTCACGCCCTTCGCGTCTGGCGGCCGATTTCATATCGTCCCACATACGGCGCCTGAAGGTGATCTTGTTCTCCTCGCCACGCCTGATCCGGCCGATGTTGGATCGGTGCTTCCAGATCACATACGCGCCCGTGATGAACGCGAACACCGCGAACGCGTACCGGCCGGGGTACGCGATCAAGGATACAACGGGCAGCGCGGCCGCGATGACGATCGAGCCGAGCGACACGTATCGGGATATCGCTACCGTGAGCAGGAAGAGCACGATCATCACCAGCGCCACCCGAGGTGCTGCGACGATGATCGCCCCGGATGCGGTGGCCACGCCCTTGCCCCCGCGGAAACCGAGGAACGGCGAGAGCGTGTGACCGGCGATCGCCGCCATGGCGCCCAGCACAACGAGCGCATCCGCCCCGGCCGCGCTCGCGCCATCCGAGACGAGCAACATCGCCAGCCATACGCCGGCAGCGCCCTTGAGCGCATCAAGGAAGTAGACGGTGAGACCGGGCGCCGTGCCGAAGACTCGGAGCACGTTGGTGGCGCCCGTGTTGCCGCTCCCGAAGTCGCGGATGTCCGCATGCCAGAAGATGCGCACGACCAACACCCCGAAGGGGATCGAGCCCACGAGATACGCGCCGAGCGCGGTGCCGAGTATCCGGAGTACCGCCTCCACGTCAGCCCTTCTGCCGGAACCGCAGTTTCACGGGCGTACCGGTGAGGTCGAACGCTTCGCGCAGGCGGTTCTCGAGATAGCGCTCGTAGTTGGCGTCCACCATGCGCGGGTGGTTCGCGAAGAACGTGAACACCGGCGGCCGCGTGCCCGTCTGGGTGGCGTACATGAGCCGCAGCATCTTGCCGCCCTTGGAGACCGTGTGACCCGTGGCGCGGAGATCGGTGAGCAGACGGTTCAGGGCGCTCGTGGAGATCTCCTGCGCGTAGGCATCGTAGATCGTGGACAACATCGGCAGCATCTTGTGGACGCCGGTGCCCTTGAGCGCGCTCACACGGAGCACCGGCGCGAAGCCGACGAACCCGAGCTTCTCAGGGAGCCTCGCCACCAACTCCGTCTTCTCCTCGGGCGTCTCCATGAGGTCCCACTTGTTGAGGGCTATCAGCAGCCCGCATCCGCGCTCCTCGGCGAACCTCGCCACCCGCTGGTCCTGATCGGTCACACCGGTGGCCACGTCCACCACCAGCACGGCCACGTCGGCATGGTCGATCGCGCGCATCGCCCGCACGAACCCGTAGTACTCCACCGACTCGTCGATCCGCGACTTGCGCCGCAGGCCCGCAGTGTCCACCAGGCGGAACGCCCGCCCGTCGCGCTCGAGCACCGTATCGATCGCGTCGCGCGTGGTGCCTGCCACGTCGGACACGATCGCGCGCTCGACTCCGAGCAGCTTGTTGTACAGCGACGACTTCCCGGCATTCGGCTTGCCGATGATGGCCACCCCGATGGCGTCCTCTTCCGGCGCGACCTCGCGCTCGGGCAGGCTCTCCACGATGGCATCGAGCAGGTCCCCGGAGCCATGCCCGTGCAGCGCCGAGACTGGCCACGGCTGACCGAGCCCGAGGCCCCAGAAGTCATGGATCGCCTCTTCGCGGCCAGGCGTGTCCAGCTTGTTCACCGCGAGGAACACCGGCACCTTCTCGCGTCGCAGAAGCGATGCGACCTCTTCGTCACCGGACGCGACGCCCACCGAGCCGTCAACGAGGAACACGACGACGTCGGCCTCGCGCGCCGCCACCACCGCCTGTTGACGGATCGACGCGCCGAACTCATCGTCGCTGGTGAACTCGATGCCGCCGGTGTCCACCAGCATGAACTCGCGGCCGTTCCAGTCGGCGCGATGGTAGCTTCTGTCGCGGGTCACGCCACTCGCCGCGTGCACGATGGCGTCCTGCGCCTGGATCATGCGGTTCACGAACGTCGACTTCCCGACGTTGGGTCGTCCGACAACCGCTACGATGGGAAGTGTCATGGGAGCGTCCGTCCTGTTCGGGTCGTGAGGGCCTGGGCCAGGGCGGCCCCATCGCTGCCGATGATCCGCACACCGCCGCCCGCCAGCCCCGCGAGCGAAGCCGCGGGCACGTCATCGAGCAGCAGCCCGTCGGAGTTTACTACAACGTCCGGCACCAGATACGTACCCCGTGCGCCGTCGGACGCCACCGCCGAGGCGATATCATCTCCGCCGAGCAGCCCGGTCACCGACACGTTCCCGCCGAAGAGCCTGTTCGGCACGGGCAGGACCCGCACCTCGCCGAAGCCGGCTTCGTGGAGAGACCGTTGCAGCACGGGCGCGAACAGCTCGCCGGTGACGACCGTGATGGAGTGGTCCTGCGCGGTCGACCGGTGACGGGCGACTTTCGTGGAAGCCGCCTCACCCAGCGCGCCGTCAAGCTCGGCCTTGAAGGCCACCACCATGCCGATCCCGTTCTCGAACTGCGGGAACCCGTCGTACTCGGCCACCTCGGGCATCTCGACCCCTGCGGTCAGGTACAGTTCGTCCGCGGCGTACACCCATCCAACGCCTCTGTCGGCCCTTGTCCGGGCCTGGAACCCGTCGATGGCCTCCAGTACCACCCTGGCCTCATCCGGCCCGTAGGAGGCCGAGAAGCGCGTCTGGTGGGCGGTGTAGCCCATGGGCACGCACCCTACCGAGATCACGCCTTCACGGGCGGCGAGATGTCGGAGCGTCTCCAGCAGGACCGCTCCGTCGTTGACGCCGGGCACCAGCACTATCTGCACGTGGACCTCGATGCCTGAGGCCAGCAACTCGTCAAGGACCTCGAGCGCCCGGTCTTCCACCGTGGGACAGATCAGCCGTTGCCGAACCGCGGGATCCACCGCATGCACCGAGACGTGCAGCGGGGAGAGATGTTGCGCCACGATGCGCGCCACGTCGTCCTCGTCGAGGTTCGTGAGCGTGATGAAGTTGCCCGAAAGGAACGACAGACGGTAGTCGTCGTCGCGAACATACAGGGATTCCCGCAGTCCTGCGGGGAGCTGCGACACGAAGCAGAAGGCGCACGCGTTCTCGCACTCACGGATGGCGTCGAAGACCGCCGAGGTGAACGACACGCCGAGCCGCTCGCCGCCCGTGCGCTCGACAGAGAGCGTCATGCCCGCGCCATCACGCACGACCAGGACGTCGAAAGACGGCTCACCCGTGAGCCACATCCAGTCGACCAGATCGCGAAGCGGCTGCCCGTCGACGGCGAGCACCACGTCGCCCGGACGGAGCCCGGCACGCGACGCCGGGCCGTCCTCCACCGCCGCCACGGGTGCACCGCGGCCTTCGGGCCCAAGCGCTGGATACCCGCGAGACATTCGCGGCAGGTCACTCATCGGCCGGGATGGACTCGATCGCCGCGATCACACCCTGTATCTGCTGGTCGGGTGTGGACGCGCCCGCGGTGACGCCGGCAACAGAGGCGTTGGCGAACCATTCCGCGCGCAACTCCTCGGCCGTCTCGACATGATGCGTCCGCGGATTGCGGGCGCGGCAGATCTCGGCCAGGCGCGTGGTGTTCCCCGAGTTGTGGCCGCCCACCACCACGATCACGTCGACCTCACCCGCCAGCTCCGCCGCCGAGGTCTGACGCTTGGCCGTAGCGCTGCAGATCGTGTTGCACACCCTGATCTCGTTGGCGCGGGGCAGCAGCTCGTCCACGACCTGGCGCAGGGTGGCGATCTGCTGGGTGGTCTGAACCACGACGCCGATGCGCCGGGACATGCGCGCGGGGAGGTCCGATGCGCGCTCCACGATCACCGCTTCGCCGCCGGCGTGCGCGAGTATGCCCTCAACCTCAGGGTGGTCCGACTCCCCTACGATCACCACCGCGTAGCCGGCCGCGGCGAGCTCGGCCGCGCAGGTGTGAGCCGCGCGCACGAACGGGCATGTGGCGTCCACCACGTCCAAGCCGCGCGACTCCGCTTCAGCGATGACCGCGGGATCCACGCCGTGTGACCGGATCACCACCGTGCCGTGTGCGATCTCATCCAGAGAGCCAGCGACCGCCACACCCCGCTCCGTCAGCGCCGCCACCGCCTGCGGGTTGTGGATCAGCGGTCCGAGCGTGGAGACCTGTCCGCTCACGTCGGCCGCCTCACGGGCCATCTTGAGCGCCCGCTCGACGCCGTAGCAGACACCCGCATGACGCGCTACGACCACCTTCATGCGGCACTCCCTTCTCCGGGATCCAGCAGACGCTCGATAGCTGCCATCATCTGCGCCGTCACGGCCTCCACGCGTTCCTTGCGCCCCGCTTCCGGGGCGACGGCCTGGGGGTCTATCGGTTCACCCACCGTGATCCTCGTTCGCACGAACCGGGGGAATCGCGAGCCGCGCGGCATCGCCCGTTCCGTACCCGAGAACCCTACCGGCACTATCGGCGTGCCTGCTCGGAGCGCGATGAACGCCGCCCCGCCGTGCGCCTGCCCGAGCGCCTCGCCGCTCTCCGTATCGCGGCGGCTTCCCTCGGGGAAGACCCCCACGAGTTCGCCGGACCGGAGGAGTTCGGTGGCGGTGACGATCGCGGTGCGGTCCGGCTCTCCCCGGTTCACCGGGAAGCCCCAGAACCGTGGGAGGAGCCACGCCACGATCCCGCGCTCGAACAGCTCGCGTTTGGCCATGAAGTGCACCTTCCTCGGCGATGCGCACCAGAGAAGCACCGGGTCGAGATAGGACACGTGGTTGCCGGCGAGCAGCGCGCCGCCTGCGGGGATCCGCTCCGCCCCCTCCAGACGCGTACGGAACAAAAGCAGCACGAGTCTGCCGAACGTGGCGCGCACGAACGTGCCGAGTCCGTCGCCCTTCATCGCCGCGCCTCCACGAGGGCCTCGATCGCGTCGACCACCTGCTCCACCGTGAGACCTGTGGTGTCGAGCAGCGTGGCGTCGCCGGCGGCTGCCAGCGGGCTGACCTCGCGCGAGGAGTCGTACGCGTCCCGGCGCTCGAGGCGTGCCTGCACCTCGGCCTCATCGACCTCCACGCCCTGGCCGGCAAGGTCGATCCGTCTGCGGCGGGCACGCTCCTGCGCGGACGCCGTAAGGAAGACCTTCACCTCGGCAAGGGGGAACACCACCGTGCCGATGTCGCGCCCCTCCGCCACAACGTCGCGGGCGTCGGCGAGCTCGCGCTGTCGGGCCACGAGCGCCTCACGCACGGCGGACACCGCCGAGACCGCGCTCACGTCCGCGTCCACGTCAGGCGTGCGGACCGCGGTGGTCACGTCGTGGCCGGCGATGCGGACGACGTCGGCGATGGGGCCGTCGCTGAGATACTCGAACGAGACCGGGTTCTCCTCGGCTATGCGTGCCAGCGCCTCGGCGTCGCCGGTGGAGACGCCACGCTCAAGCGCGAGCCAGGTGACCGCGCGGTACATCGCTCCGGTGTCGAGGTGGCGCACTCCGAGCCTGCGCGCCACAGCCTTGGCCACCGTGGACTTGCCGCTGGCCGCAGGGCCGTCTATCGCGATGATCACAGGCCTCTCCCGGTCCGGTGTCGGGCAAGGGGATTCTAGCACGCGTCAGGCTCCGCCATCGCCGTGCACGAGGCCCAGCAGGTCCTCAAGGAACCGCGGATACGAGACTCCTACGGCATCGAAGTCCTCTATGGTGGTGTCGCCTTCGGCGATCAGACCGGCCACCGCCCAGGTCATCGCGAGCCGGTGGTCGCCGCCAGACGAGAGCGTCGTGCCCGAGAGCGCCGACGGTCCGCGTACCTCCAGCCAGTCCTCACCCGCCGTCACGTCCGCCCCCAGAGCCGTGAGTCCGGCGCGCATCGCCTCGATCCGGTCGCTCTCCTTGACCCTGAGCTCGCCGACGCCCTCGAACCGCGTCACTCCGGCGGCCTGCGAGGCCACCAACGCGAGTACGGGGACCTCGTCGATCAGCGTGGGCACCACGTCAGCGCCCACCGTCACACCGCGCAGCTCCGCGGCGCTCTGCACCACGATCGTCCCTACCGTCTCGTTGCCCATCGGCGGCAGGTCTTTCAGTGTGATGTCGGCGCCCATCTCGCGCAGCACCCCGATGAATCCGATCCGCGTGGGGTTGAGCGACACGTTGGGAAGCAGTACCTTGCTTCCCGGCAGCAGGGTGGCCGCCGCGATGCTGAACGCCGCCGAGGAGGGGTCGGCCGGCACGATCACCTGCGTGCCGGTGAGGGAGGCAGGGCCGTTCACACTCGCCGAGAGGCCCTCCCTGGCGACCTGTGCCCCGAAAGCGGGCACCATGCGCTCCGTGTGGTCGCGGCTGGCGCGCGGCTCGGTCACCGTGGTGACGCCCGTGGCGCGGAGCCCCGCGAGCAGCACGGCCGACTTCACCTGGGCGCTCGCCACTGGCGAGTCGTACGATATGGCGGTCAGTTCGCCGCCACGCACCCGCATGGGCAACGTGCCCTCCGCCGAGGTGGTCACCGTGGCCCCCATCTCGCGGAGCGGCGCGGCGATGCGCTCCATCGGACGCGATGACAGCGACTCGTCGCCGGTGAGCGTCACGTCGACCGGCCAGCCCGCCAGGACCCCCGCGAGCAAGCGCACGGTGGTGCCGGAGTTGCCGCAGTCGATGGGACCGGGCGGCTGCGCAGGGCCGGCGTTCCCCCATCCGGTGACCTTCACCTGCAGGCCGCGCTCGTCGGCGTGGACCGTCTCGATCGATGCGCCGAGAGCCTCGCATGCGGCGATGGTCGAGCGCACGTCCGCGCTGTCCAGCACGCCGATCAGGAACGACTCTCCCTCGGCGATAGCGGCGAGCAGCACCGCCCGGTGCGAGATGGACTTGTCGGTGGGCAGCCTGATCTCGCCGGACAGGCCCGCCTGTGCGTGCGTCACGGTCTCATCACCCATGCTACGCCTCCTCCAGTGGCGTGATGGAGGGGTCGAACCCGCGATCGCGCAGGTCGTCCATCAGCGCCTCGGCGTTCCCTTCGTCGGTCAGCACCAGCCGCAGCATCGCGGTGTCCTCCGAGCGGTGGTCGATCTCGATGTCTTCTATGTTGCAGCCGGCACGGCTCACGGCCGTGGTGACGATGCCCACCACGCCCGGCCGGTCGCTCACCGGCACCGTGAGTTCCCGCAGCCTCGATGTGGCCGGCACCCACTGCGCGGGAAGCGACTTCCGCACGTCGGCCGGCGCGGTGAGCCACGCACGCACGCCGTCGGCGTCGCCTGCGTCGAGCGAGCGCCTGAAGCCCTCGAGCACGGCAGACAGCCGCTCGATGCCGGCCGACAGCGCCGCGGCGTTGTCCATGCAGATGCCGGTCCAGAGCTCGGGGCTGCCTGCCGCGATGCGCGTCATGTCCTTGAAGCCCCCCGCTCCAAGCCGGAGCAGGTCGGCCCCCACCTCGGTAGCGCGACTGCTCGCCAGCTCCACAAGCGCTGCGGCGGTCACGTGCGGCACGTGACTCACCACCGCCACCGCCTCGTCGTGGTCGCGCGCGTCGATCGAGATCACCCGCGCGCCAAGGCCCGTGGCGAACTCGTGCACCACCTTGAACGCCGCCATGTCGGTGGCGCCGGTGGGTGTGAGCACGTAGTACGCGCCGTTGAAGAGCGTTGCCGAGGCCGCCTCCACCCCGCTGCGCTCGGAGCCGGCCATCGGGTGCCCGCCCACGAACCGGTACTCCGCGCCGTCTTCGGTCGCGCGGCCCGCGGCGGCCACCACGGCGCTCTTCGTGGACGCCACATCGGTGACGATACCGTTGTAGCCGAGGCGCCCGAGCTCCGCCAGCAACCGCACGGTCACCGGCACGGGAGTGGCGAGCACCACCAGGTCCGCCGCGCCCGGCGCGAACCACCCCGCGGTAACGGCCTCGCGCGTGGACAGCGCCTCGTCGGCCACACCCTCGCGCAGTGCGAAGGCGAGCGTGTGAGGGTCCTCGTCCACCGCGCGTATCACCACATGGGGGTCCGCGCGCCGGGCCGCGAGGGCCACCGACCCGCCGATCAGGCCCAGCCCTGCCACGGTGAGGCGCTGCACGCTCACCCGTCCACCCCCAGGCGCTTGTGCTCGAGTGCGAGACGCGGCCTCAGGTCTTCCATCAGCGAGGAGAACGCGACCGGGATGAGCGACTGCGGCCCGTCGCACCGGGCCCGCTCGGGGTCAGGGTGCACCTCGATCATCAGCCCGTCAGCGCCAGCGGCCACCGCGGCACGCGACATCGGCGCCACCAGTTCGCGCCGCCCGCTCGCGTGCGACGGGTCGGCGATCACCGGAAGGTGCGTGAGCGTCTTGAGCGCGGAGACCGCACCCAGGTCGAGCGTGTTGCGCGTGTAGGTCTCGAAGGTGCGGATGCCCCGCTCGCAGAGGATCACGTCGCGGTTGCCGCCCTTGAGCACGTACTCGGCCGCCGAGAGCAGCTCCTCGATCGTGGCCGAGAGTCCCCGTTTGAGCAACACGGGCCGCTTCATCGTGCCGAGCTCGTCGAGCATCATGAAGTTCTGCATGTTGCGAGCGCCCACCTGCAGCACGTCCGCGTACTCGGCCACCGTATCGGCGTCGCGGACGTCGAGCACCTCGGTCACCACCGGCAGACCCACCTCGTCACCAGCGATGCGGAGGAGCCTGAGGCCCTCCACGCCCATTCCCTGGAACGCATACGGGCTGGTGCGCGGCTTGTACGCGCCCCCTCGCAGCATCGTGGCTCCCGCGGCCTTCACAGCGCGAGCGGTGGACACCATCTGCTCTTCCGACTCGATCGAGCAGGGACCCGCGATCACACCGAACGCTCCCCCGCCGATGGACGAGGGCCCCACGCGCACCACGGTGTCCTCGGCCTGGAAGTCGCGGCTGACGAGCTTGAACGGTTTCAGTACCCGGATGACCTGCTCGACGCCGGGCAGGCCTTCGAGGTCGAGCGTGTAGATGACCTCGCGGTCGCCTATCACGCCGATGATCGTCTTGACTTCGCCCTGGGAGAGATGCGCCTCGGCCCCGGCCTCGGTCAGCAGGTCGACCACGTGCTGCACGTCTTCGGCGCGAGCGTGGTCCTTCATCACCACGAGCATGTCGTATCACCCTCTCATGCGCGCTTCCGCGCGAATCGTGACGGACGTCTCTGCGGCCGTCACGTGCCCTGGCTGCGCTACACGCTGCCCAGGCGGGCGATGACCGCTTCGAACGCTTCGATCGTGCGACGCGACTCCTCCGGCGTCCCCACTCCCACGCGGAGCGCGGGCGTGGTGCCGAACGCTCGCACGATCACCCCCTCGGCGAGGAGGCCCTCGAACACTTCGACCGGCCGCTCCGTCCTGATCCAGACGAAGTTCGTCTCCGACGGCACCCGCTCGATGCCGAGCCGATCGAAGCCCGAATACAGGTAGGTCTTCTGTTCTTGGTTCTCACGGCGACGGCGCTCCACCTCGGCCTGGTCGTCGAGCGAGGCCAACGCGCCGGCCTGCGCCACCGAGTTCACGTCGAACGGTTCGCGGATGCAGTCGATCGCGTGCCGCAGCGGTTCGGGCACGAAGCCGTAGCCCACACGAAGCCCCGCGAGCGAGTAGATCTTGGAGAACGTGCGGAGCACCACGATCGGCCGCTCGCCGTCGAAGTATGCGAGCCCGTCGGGGTACTCCTCGGCCATGGCGTACTCGAAGTACGCCTCATCGAGCACGAGCAGCACGTGAGCGGGAAGCCGCTCCAGGAACGCGTCGAACGCCTCCCGCGTGTAGATCGTGCCGGTAGGGTTGTTGGGGTTGCACAGGAACACAAGCCGCGTGCGGTCGGTGATGGCGGCCAGTATGGCGTCGAGGTCGTAGCGCGCCCCGTCCACGAGCGGCACGGGAACCTTCACGGCCCCGAACATCTGAGTGACCGTGGGGTACACGATGAACGACGGCCACGGGTAGACCACCTCGTCACCGGACCGGAGCACCGCCTGTGCGATCAGACGGAGGATCTCGTTGCTCCCGTTGCCGGTCACGATCCGCTCCACCGGCACGCCGTGGATGGCCGAGAGTCTCTCGCGCAACGCAAGGCTCGCGCCTTCGGGGTACCGGTTCACGCCGCGGATCTCGCGCTCCATCGCCTCGATCGCCGAGGGGAACGGTCCGTAGGGGCTCTCGTTGCTCGACAGCTTGCAGATGTCGTCGCGGCCCGAGCGCTCCCGCACCTGCTCCTCACGCAGACCGGGCGCATAGGGCACCAGCCCCTCGATCTCCTCACGGATCATGCGGTCCCAGTCCACGCCATCACTCCCTCTAAGATGTGCCGAGCATTGTCCCGCAGCGTTGCGGCCGAGGCAAGCGCCTACTCGACCGGCGGCCGCAACTCGGCCAGTGCGGCGTGCTCACCCGTGAACCGCACGACGGCGACCGCCGCGTTGGGCACGTGCAACCTCCACCCGGCCTCCGGCGGCAGGTCGAGCCACAGCGTGAGGAGCCGGCGCATCACGCCTGCATGCGTGATCACCGCCGTCCTGTCATGTCCGTTGGCCATCGCCACCGCTGCGCGGGCCACCCGCTCCCCGAACGCCTCCACCGGCTCTCCGCCCGGCGCCACAGGTCCCGGGCCCAGCCGTGTGAGGGGGATCCCGCGCTGCTCGATCTCCTCCCACGTGAGCCCCTCGGCCTCACCGAAGTCCAGCTCGCGAAGGTCGTCGAGGACCGTGGTGAGCGTGGCCGCGGGGTCCACCGCCTCGGCCGCCGCACGCGCACGCAGCAGCGGAGACACGTACAGCGCCGCCGGGGACCACGCCCCGATCTGCGCAGCGAGCGCGTCGCGCTGACGCATGCCGCGCTCAGTGTACGGTGAGTCGCCCGCTCCCACGAACCGCCGCTCGGCGTTGGCGACCGTCTCCGGATGGCGCGCCACCAGGATCTCGCGCACCCCGCTCACAGCGGACCTCCCGCAAGCGCGCCCAACAGGAGCACGGCGGTCTCGGTGAGCAGGATGCTCGCGCCGAGGACGTCGCCGGTGACGCCGCCCAAGCGTCTCACGAACGGCTCGGGTGCGAAAAAGGCCACGAGCACGCCACCAAAGGTCGCCAGCTTGAGGGCGGGCTCGGGACGCCCCGTCCACCCCACCAGCGGCAGGACCTGCACCACCAGCAGCACGAGCGCCGCCGCGGAGATGCGTCTCGCGTAGCGTGCGCCCAGCCCGTCGGAGCGTGCGGGCTCCCGCAAGCCAAGAGCGAACGAGGCGGACAGCCTGCCGAGCACCGGCGCCGCGGCCAGCGTCCACAGCGAGCCGCTCTCCACGATCACCGCCACCGCGGAGATCTGCAGGAACGCCACGAAGACGACCGCCACCACCCCGAACGCACCAGTCCCGCTCGCCTTCATCGCAGCGAGGGCCTGCTCGGGGCCACCACGAACGCCGAGGCCGTCCGCGCAGTCGGCCAGACCGTCCCAGTGCAGGAACCCGGAGAGAAGCGCGCCCGCGCTCACGATCACCGTCGCTGTGAGCAACGCCCCCGTACCCTCCTGGAGACCCATCCGGGCGGCGCCCCATGCCAGCACGAGCGAGAAACCGCCGAACAGGTAACCCACCAACGGGAAGTAGCGCGACGCGCCGGTCCCCTCCGTGCGGCCCATCGGCACCACGGTGAGCAGACGGAACGCCGTGAGCACATCCCGCAGCACGGCTAGGAGTCCGCTCTGCTGGAGACGCCTGCCTCTTCGAACGTGGCCATGCCGTTCATCGTCGCGCACGCGGCGCCCATCACACCGATCGCCAGGGCCGCGCCGGTCCCCTCGCCGAGCCGCATATCGAGATGCAGGAACGGCGAGAGCTCGAGCGGCACCAGCGTGACGCTGTGTCCGGGCTCGCGCGACGTATGCGACCCGAACGCGTAGTGTTTCGCCGCCGAGCACAGACGTATGGCCGCAAGAGCGGCCGATGCGGATATGAAGCCGTCGGAGACCACGCATACGCGGGCGGCCGCGCCACCCACGAACACGCCGGCCATCGCGGCGATCTCGAGACCCCCAAGCGCGGCCAGCGTGCCGAACGGATCGTCGTGGCGCGGAGGATGCAGGCGGAGCACGTTGCCCACCACCGCCATCTTGCGCTGCAGGGCCGCGTCGTCGATGCCGGTCCCGCGGCCGACCACACGGCTCACGGGGACCTCTGTGTATGCGGCGGCCAGGGCGGAGGCCGCCGTGGAGTTCCCGATGCCCATCTCCCCGGTGCCGATGATCTTCACGCCTTCATCTGCGAGAGAGCGGGCAAGGTCGACCCCCGCCATGAAGGCCGCCGCCGCTTCCTCCCGCGTCATCGCCGGCTCCACCGCCATGTTGCGCGTACCGGGCCGGACCTTAGCCTGAATCACGCCTGCAAGCGAGCTCGTGTCGGACATCACGCCAACGTCGACCACCACCAGACGGGCGCCCACGTACGCGGCGAGATGGTTGATGGCCGCCCCGCCGGACGCGAAGTTCGCCACCATCTGGGCGGTGACCTCGGACGGCCAGGCCGAGACACCCTCGGCCGCCACACCGTGATCGGCCGCGAACACGGTGATCGCCGACGGACAGCATGTGGGCCGGTCGGTCTCTTGCACAGCTGCGATACGCGCCGCGAGCACTTCGAGCTCACCGAGGCTGCGGGGCGGCTTGGTGAGCGAATCGAGCCGCCTCCATGCGCGCTCCTCCGCCTCTTCAGAAGGCGGGCGCACGTCCGCACATACCTCGTAGACCGCCTGCTCGAGCGGTCCCCGGCTACCCTCAGTCATCTCGGCCACTCCGTCTCCTTCGGCAGCGATCGCAGATCCACACACCGTCCGGCCACCACCAGCACCGCCACATCGGCCGCGTCCGCTAGCTGCCGCGTTGCGCGACCCATCACGTCTCTGAACACCCGGCCTGCAGGCGACGGTGGTACCACGCCCCAGCCGGTCTCGTTAGCCACCACAACGGTATCGCCATCGCGCGCAAGGAGCGCACCCACCAGTGAGTCGGCCAGTCTTTCGACCTCGTGCTCCGCACGGGCCGAGACGGTCTCCGCCGCGGGATCCACCAGCTCGGCCACTGCCTGGCCGAGTATCGTGCCGAGACAGTCCACCAGCAGGCAGACGTCCTCAGGGACCTCGGCCACCCAGGCCGGCGACGGCGTGACGTCCATCACGAGGACGTTGGCGGGCCTGTCGACCAGATGACGCTCGATGCGCCGCGCCATCTCCTCGTCGTCAGGGCGGCCGCCTACAGCCACCACGACCTCACGCCCGCTCCGGGCGGCGAGACGCAACGCCACGCCCGACTTGCCGCTCCGTACCGGCCCTGTCACGAGCGCCAGCATCAGCGGCCTCCCGTTGCCGAGGCGCGGAGCGCATCCACCTCGGCGGCGTCCAGCCGTCGCACCGCGCCTTCGGGAAGGTCGCCGAGCGTCAGCGGGCCGTACGCGATCCGCGAAAGCGCGATGACGGGGTGTCCCACCGCCGACAGCATGCGCCGCACCTGCCGCTTGCGTCCCTCGCGCAACGTGAGCTGCACGGCAGCCGTACGCTCGCGTCGCTCCAGGACGCGCGCCTCGGCGGGTGATGTGAGGCCGTCGTCGAGGAGCACGCCCTCGCGGAGGCGCCGGAGGTCGCTCTCAGCGGGCACGCCGTCGACCACCGCGTGATAGACCTTGGGCACGTGATGCCTCGGGTGCATCAGCAGATGCGCGAGCTCGCCGTCGTTGGTGAGCAGCAGGAGGCCGGTGGTGGTGTAGTCGAGACGCCCCACCGGGAACACGCGCGGCAATCCCGACGGCAGGAAGCGCATCACGGTGGGACGGCCCTGCGGGTCGTCGAGCGTGGTCATCACTCCCATCGGCTTATTGAGCATGAGGTACTCGAGATCCACCGGGGGCTCCACCAGCAACCCGTCCACGCGGACCTCGTCCACGCGCGGCACGACCTTGGTGCCGGGCTCATCGATCACCGTGCCGTTGACGCTCACACGACCCCCGGCCACGAGCTCCTCCGATGCACGGCGCGAGGCTATGCCCGAGCGGGCCAGATACTTCGCGATGCGTTCGGGCTCTCCGGCCTCACTCGGCTTCTGTGGATCCGCCACCATCATCCCCGCCGATCGTGCCCTCGTCGTCGTCAACGTCATCGACGGCAGGAGCCTCATCGTCTCCGGCGCCGTTGAGATCGTCGTCCATGTCGAGCATGCTTCCGTCGAGCGCGTTCAGGCGCTCGCGAATCGCCCGCTCGGTCTCCGGGTCTGGCGCGAACTCCTCCAGCGGCGGAAGCTCGCTCAGGTCTTTGAGGCCGAACCGCTCAAGGAAGGTACGCGTGGTGCCGTAGAGGATCGCGTTTCCGGCGTTCCGGTCGCGACCCGCTTCACGCACCAGCCCCTTCTCGATGAGCGACGAGATCACGGCCTCGCTGTTCACGCCGCGCACGGCGTTGACACCCTGCCGGCTCACCGGCTGGTGGTACGCGATCACAGCGAGCGCCTCGAGCGCGGCCTGCGAAAGGCGTCTCGTGTCCCAGGAGAGCACGTACTCCTCGACCTGCGGGTGGTATGCGGGATGCGTGTACATCCGCCAGCCGCCGGCGACCTCGCGCAACTGGAACCCACGCCCCTCCTGGGCGAATTCGGCTGCGAGCTCCTTCAGCGCAGCCTCCACGGCCGGCTGCTTCAGCTCGAGCACGTTCGCAAGGCGCGAGACCGGCACCGGTTCATCCGAGACGAACAGCAGCGCCTCAAGCGCCCCCTTGAGTTCCGCGTTCTCACGGCTCACGCGTCATCACCGACCCCTACTATCTCTATGTCCTCGAACAGGTCCTCCTGCTCCAGCGTGAGCAGACCCTGCTTGTACAGCTCCAGGATGGCCAGGAACGTCACCACGAGCTCCTCGACCGTGGCGTTCCTTGAGACCAACTGCCGGAACGACGAGCGCTTGCGCGCTCTGATCTGCCGCGCCACGCTTTCCACATGCAGCTCGAGACTGATCGGCGCGGCTGCCACGTGGTCCGCCTCCAGGAGGAACACCTCGCGCTTGTGCACCAGGTCGGCGCAGAGCACCGCAAGCCCGTGCAGCGTGACACCCTCGAGGTAGTCGGGCATGAGGTGCAGGAACGGCTGCTCAAGGCCGGCCGCCCGCGGGTGCATCAACGCCTCCGACTCGTGACGGCTCCAGAGCTCGCCGGCGGCGTTCTTGAACTGCTTGTACGCCAGCAGACGGGCTACAAGAAGCTCGCGCGCCTCCCCGGGCGTCATGTCCTCGAACTCAACAAGCTCGACAGGCTCGTCGCGCGGCAGGAGCGAGGCTGCCTTGATCTCGAGCAGTGTGGCGGCCACCACCAGGAAGTCGCTCGCCACGTCCAGATCCAGGTCTTGCATGCGCTCGACCTCGGCCAGGTACTGGTCGGCGATCTCGGTGATCGAGAGCTCCGCGATATCCACCTTCTGCTTCGCCACCAGCTGCAGCAGCAGGTCGAACGGCCCCTCGAAGCCTTCTGTCCTGACCCGGTACGACACTCCCTAGCGCTCCGCGTCGATGTGCATCGCCCGGCGGACGTCCCCCATGAGCGCTTCCACCGCGGGGCGCACGCGCGCGGCGCCACGGTCGAGGACCTCCCATGCCGCACTGGGCTCGGCGGCGAGCTCCGCCCGCCGCGCGCGGAAATCGCGCAGGTAGGCGTTGAGGTCCTCCACGAGCTGCTTCTTGTGGGCCACGCAGCCGCACTCGGCCACGCGACAGCAGCGGTCCCACTCGGCGATGTCGGTGGGATCGGGCGCCACCAGCTTGTGGATCTGATGCAGCGGGCAGATGTCGGGGTTGCCGGGGTCGCTCTTCAGCTTGCGCGCGGGGTCGGTCACCATGCTCATGACCTTCTTCGCGGTCTCCTCCTCGCTCTCCGAGAGGTAGATCGCGTTGCCGTAGCTCTTGGACATCTTACGGCCGTCGGTACCCGGCACGCGCGCGCCCTCCTTGGCGATCAGGGCCTGGGGCTCTGGCAGCAGATCGCCGTACTGGGTGTTGAACCGCCGCACCACCTCGCGCGTGAGCTCGAGGTGCGGTATCTGGTCCTCGCCCACCGGCACCAGGCCGCCACGGACGATCACGATATCAGCCGCCTGCATGAGCGGGTACAGGAAGAACCCCACGTTGCCGAGGTCCTTCTCGGTGATCTGCTCGCGCTGCTCCTTGTACGAGGGGACCCGCTCGAGCCAGCTCATCGGCGCCACCATCGACAGGTACATCGTAAGCTCGGCTACCTCGGGAACGTCGCTCTGACGGTAGATGACCGACTTCTCGGGATCGATGCCCACGGCGAGCCAGTCGAGCACCATCTCCTCCGTGTAGCGGCGCACACCATGCGTGTCCTGCCAGTCGCTCGTGAGCGCGTGCCAGTCGGCCACGAAGTAGTACGCCTCGTACTGCTCCTGCAGCTCGCGCATGTTCAGCAGATTGCCGAACCAGTGGCCGAGGGTGAGACGCCCTGTGGGGCGATAGCCGGTGAGCACGCGCTTCTTCGACATCTGGTGGCTCGCTCCTCGCTCGAAGGGGCACGACCCGACAGGGCCGCGTGACGGACGCCGTCTAGTCTACCGCAGCACGAGGGCTACACGCCGAAGAACACACGCATCAACGGATAGACAGTCAACCGGAAGTACCCGCCGATCAGGTCGACCCCGGGGAGCAGCCTCGGCAACAGCAGGAGCAGACCGAAGAAGACGAGAATGCCATAGCGTTCGATCTCGTGATACTTCATCAGGGCTCTGTCCGACAGGAAGATCGGGAGCACGCGCGACCCGTCGAGCGGCGGGATCGGGATGAGGTTGAAGAACATCAACACGAGGTTGATCTGCCCGAAGAAGTAGAGGGCGTACCATAGCCAGCCGAGGAGCGTGAACTGCGGGTCCAGCTCCGTGCCTGTCGCCAGAGGGCCGAGCGCGATGACACGGCTCAGCAGCCCGGCCGCGAGCGCGAGCACCAGGTTGGTGGCAGGACCCGCGAGCCCAGTGAGCATCATGCCCTTGCGGTAGTCCTTGTAGTAACCGGGGTTGATGGGCACCGGCTTGGCGTAGCCGAACACCGGCCCACCCGAGAACCACAGCAGCAGCGGCAGCAGGACCGTTCCGAACGGGTCCATGTGCTTGATGGGGTTGAGGCTCAGACGCCCCTTCATCTTGGCCGTGGGATCGCCGAGACGACACGACACATAGCCATGAGACACCTCGTGCAGCACGATCGCCGGGATGAACATGGCCAGATGCAGGATATCGAGCATCCAGTCAGACATGCGCGGGACTCCTTAACGCGCCTCGCGCTTGGCGAGCCGCTTGAGATTGGCGAGTTCCGCCTCACGACCGACCGCTCGCTTGTCCAGGCGGTCGGCGCGGGCTTGCGCAAGGATACCAGCAAACGGTGGGCCTGGCTCCACGCCGAGCGCGATAAGGTCCTCGCCCGTCACGTCCGGACGCACCTGCGAGAGCACCGTCACGTACTTCTCCACGCGAGCGGCCACACGCTCCTCGCCGGTGGCCCAGAGATATGCGAGCGTCTCCGAGGGCAGCGATTCGAGCAGGAAGTACAGGCGGCTCGGCCGCATCCTGCGCCCGTCGCGCAACCTGGCCACCAGCGCCTCACGCCGCTCAGCAGTGAGCACCGCCGGGCCGGCGTACTCCCGTCCAAAGCGCATCTTGCGGCACCAGCGGTCGGCGGACGCCCGTCCCACCCGCGCCACCAGCGCGGTCACGAGCAACGTCCTGCGCCGCGGCGGTTGCTCGAACCGGGGCGCCAGCGAATCGTAGGCCGATGCGCAGGCCGCCACGTCCGCGATCGCCGCGCTGTGATCGTCGCCCTCGGGTCCGACCGACCCGAGCGCCCCCACCTCGGCCATCCGGGTGAGGATCGCCGCCACTGCGGGCTCGTCGATGATGTCGAGCAGCTCCTCCCGGAGCCGGGCCCCGCTCACCTCGTCGAGCATGCCCATATCCACGGCCTGCTTGAGGAGCGCATCGGTGGACGGGTCGATCCGGAAGCCGAACTTCTGCTCGAACCTGAGCGCGCGGAGCACACGCGTGGGGTCCTCCACGAACGAGAGCGAGTGGAGCGCGCGCACCACACCGCGCTCGAGGTCGCTCAAGCCGCCAAAGGGGTCCGCGATCTGGCCGAAGCGCTCCGGGTTCACGCACACCGCCATCGCGTTGATGGAGAAGTCACGCCGGAAGAGGTCCTGACGGAGCGACGAGCGCTCCACTGTGGGAAGGGCACCGGGGCGCTGATAGTACTCCGTGCGTGCGCTCGTGATATCCACGTGGAGGTCCTTGGACCACACCATCACGGCCGTGCCGAACCGGCGATGCACCTTCACCCGCTTTCCCAGACGCTCGCCGGTCTCCAGTGCGAAGGTGAGCCCGTCGCCCTCCACCACGATGTCGATGTCCAGGTTGGGCTCCCCCAGCAGCATGTCGCGCACGAACCCGCCAACCGCGTGCGCGCGTACGCCCGCCTCGTCGGCCATCCTTCCGATCGTGCGAACGGCCTCCTGGGCGTCTGCCGGCAGACGCGCGATCGACGCGAGCACGGTGCTGGCCGCGTCCGCATGACGCCTGCTCAGCTTGCGGTCGAGATACGTCTCACCATGCTGCGCCCGCAGGAGGTCCTTGCGGGTGACGATGCCAACGACCTCCTCGCCGTCCACCACGGGCAGCCGCCCGATGCCGGTGCGCACGAGCAACCGCTCGAGTTCCGACAGGTCGGTGTCGGGCGTCACGGTCACGGGATGCCGCGCCATGAAGCCGGTGGCCGGCGCATGCCCCAGGCCATGCCGTGCGGCCTTGTCCACGTCCTTCCGGGTCACGAGCCCCACCAGCCGCCCGTCCTCGAGCACCGGCAAGCCGCTGTGCCCCCAGGTGGCCATGATCCGGCCCGCCTCATCCATCGGCGTGTCGGGCGGGACCCAGCGAACCGGCGATGACGCGATCTCCTCGGCCGTGAGCGGGGGCACGACCTCCATCGTGAGCGCATCGCGCAGCCGCTCGCGGGCCTCCGCGATCGTCCCGCTGCGCAGCGCCGCCGAGGCCGCCTGCGGGTGGCCGCCGCCGTCGAGATGCTTCAGCACGGCGGCCATATCCACGCTGGGGATCCTGCTCCTGCCCACCACCTGCAACCGCTCGGGCATCTCGATGAGCGCCACCGCCACACGGTAGCCGAGGTCCTCCACGATGTAGTGGGTGAGCACCGCCGCCGAGTCGACATACTCCTCCGAGCGCGCCGCGCTCACGGCGATCTCCTGGCCGTTGACCTCCCAGGTCTCGAGCGAGTCCACCAGCTGCTCGAGCATCGCTCGCTGCTCGGTGGTGAGCGACCGCGCGAGGAACTGGTTGAGCACGTCGATCTCCGCGCCCGCCTGCATCAGGAAGGCCACCGCCTCCACGTCGTACGCGGTGGTGCCGGGATACGTGAGGGAGCCGGTGTCCTCGTGGATGCCCAGCAACAGCACGCTCGCCTCAAGCGGCGTGAGGGCGATCCCGCGGTCGTGGATCTCGTGCGTGAGGATCGACGTCGTGGCGCCAACCATCATCGAGTGGTCCTCGGCGGGCACCACGTCGCCCGGCTGCCGCGGATGGTGGTCGTAGACGATCACCTCCACACCCGGGCGCGTGACCACCGAGCCGATCTCCCCGATCCGATCCGCCTCCCGTGTGTCCACCATGATCACGCGCTCCACCACGTCGAAGTCCAGCGCCCCCAGGTCCACGAACGGCACGAACTCCTCGTGCAGGTTGTGGAACTCGCGCACGTTGGCGTTCTGGCTGCCCAGGTAGACCGCACGCGTGCCTTCGTACAGTTTCGTGGCGGCCACCATCGCTGCGTACGCGTCGAAGTCGGGGTTGGCGTGACCCACCGCGATGCCGGTGACCGGAGCCGACTGGCGCACCCTGCGCACGCTCATAGCGTTACACCTCGAGGAACAGCGGGGGCGGCTCGACCTCTTCATCGCCGAGGAAGACCGCTCCGCGCAGACGCGCCTCGGCCTCATCGAGCAGCGCTGCGTCCGAGGAGTGGATCGCGCCGAGCGGATCGCCTTCCTCCACGCGGTCGCCGGTCTTCACGGCCAACAGCACGCCCGCAGCGGGGTCGATCGCGTCTTCCTTGCGCGCCCTGCCCGCGCCCGCGGCCATCGCCGCGCGGCCCACGCCCTCGGCGTCGAAGCCGCTCACCCAGCCTGCGCGCGCCGCGGTCACAACGCGCTCATGCGCGGCCGCAGGGAGCAGCGACGGGTCGTCGGCCACCCGCTCGTCACCGCCCTGCGCGTGAATCCACGCACGGAAGGTGCCGAGAGCCTGGCCGGATGCGATCGAGTCGAGCAGCAGGTCGCGGGCCACACGCTCGTCTGCGGCGATGCCGCCGAGCACGAGCATCTTCGAGCCGAACACCAGACACAGTTCCGTGAGATCGGCGGGACCCTCACCCTTGAGCGTGGCGATCGCCTCGCGGACCTCCAGCGCGTTGCCCACCGCCCGCCCCAGCGGCTGGTCCATGTCGGTGAGGATGCAGACCACCTCGCGGCCCAGCAGGGCCCCCACGCGGGTGAGCTCAGCGGCGAGCTGCCGCGCCTCGGCCTCGGTCTTCATGAACGCGCCGGAGCCCACCTTCACATCGAGCACGATCGCATCCGCGCCGCCCGCCACCTTCTTGGAGATGATCGACCCCACGATCAGCGGGATCGACGGCACGGTAGCGGTGACATCCCGCAGGGCGTACATCTTCTTGTCGGCCGGGTCCACATCGGGGCTCTGCCCGATCACGGCACACCCGACGTCGCGCACCTGGCGAAGGAAGTCGTCGGGCTCGAGCGTCACGGTGAACCCGGGGATCGACTCCAGCTTGTCGAGCGTGCCGCCGGTGAAACCGAGGCCGCGCCCGCTCATCTTGGCCACCGGTACGCCACAGCTCGCAACGAGCGGGGCCAGCACGAGCGTCGTGGTATCGCCCACGCCGCCCGTGGAGTGCTTGTCCACCTTGATGCCGGGCACCGCCGAGAGGTCGACCATCCTGCCCGAGCGCGCCATCGCGCCGGTGAGCGCGGCGGTCTCCTCGCTGTCGAGTCCGCGGATGAACGCAGCCATCAGCCAGGCGGCCATCTGGTAGTCGGGCATCTCACCCGAGACGAAGGCGTCCACCAGGCGCTGCAGCTCGTCGGCGGTGTGCGTGCCGCCGTCGCGCTTGACCTCGATGAGCTCCTCGAGCGACTTCACGCCCCGCGCACCTCCTCGAGGAACGACGTGCCCCTGCCGCAGCGGTCCTGCAGTCCGTAGAAGTGCAGGACCGTCTCGCCGATGTCGGCGAAGGTCTTCCTCGTGCCGAGGTCCACGCCCGCGTCCACACCCTTGACCTTCGCGATCAGCGGTGTGTACTCGCGGGAGTGGTCGGTGGACCACTCGGTGGTGGGATCGCAGCCGTGATCGGCGGTGATGATGAGCAGGTCGCCCTCGGCCATGGCGTCGAGCAGTTCGGGCATCCGGGCATCCACCGCTTCGAGGCCGCCTGCGTACGCGCGCGCGTCGTTGCGGTGCCCCCAGAGCATGTCGAAGTCCACCAGGTTGCAGAACACGAACCCCTGCTCGGTCCGGCGCACCTCTTCGAGCAGGTGGTCGAAGCCGTCCATGTTGTCGGTGACGTGCGGCGAGGAGGTGATCCCCTGCCAGGCGAAGATGTCGCCGATCTTGCCCACGCCAAAGACCGGCACACCCGCGTCCTGGAGCAGGTCGAGCACGGTGGGCTCGAACGGCTTCACCGCGTAGTCGCGCCGCCGGTGCGTGCGGGTATACACGCCCGTCTCATCGGGCCCTACGAACGGCCGGGCGATCACGCGCCCCACGTGGTGCTCCCCAACCAGCATCCCGCGCGCGATCTCGCTCACGCGGTACAGCTCGTCCAGCCCGAAACGCTCCTCGTGCGCCGCTATCTGGAAGACCGAATCTGCCGAGGTGTACACGATCGGGAGCCCGGTGGCCATGTGCTCGTCGCCGAGCTCGTTGATGATCACGGTGCCGCTCGCCACGGTGTTGCCGAGCACGCCCTCGTAGCCCGTGAGCCGGCAGAACTCGTCGATCACCTCGGGCGGGAAGCCCTCCGGGTATGTGGGGAACGGGCGCTCAAGCACGAGGCCCATCATCTCCCAGTGACCGGTGGTGGTGTCTTTGCCGGCGCTCCGCTCGGCCGACTTGCCCCACGACGCCACCGGCGTCTCCAGCGGGGGGACACCCTGGATCCCGGTGATGTTGCCAAGACCCATCGCTCCCAGATACGGCATCGAGAGCCCGCCCACCGCTCGCGCCGTGTTGCCGAGGGTGTTGGAGCCCACGTCGCCGTACTCGGCGGCATCCGGCAGTTCACCGGCTCCCACGCTGTCCAGGACCAGCACGATCGCCCTGGGCTTGCGGCCGTTGGTCGCCATTGCGCCTCCGCTCGCTCAGATGATGACCCGCATGACCTCGTCAAGAGAGGTGATACCCTGGCCGACCTTGTGAAGCGCATCCTGCCGCAGCGTTTGCATTCCTGCGGCAAGCGCGGCGCTCCGGATCGTCTCCGACGGCGCCTGGGCGAGGAACAGGCGCTCGAGTTCGTCGTCCATCTCCATGATCTCGAAGATGCCCGTCCTGCCGCGGTAGCCGGTGCCGAAGCACGCGTCGCACCCGCCCTCGTGCGCCGTGTAGACGGTCTTGGCCGTCACATCCTCCGACGTGAGACCGTACCCGGCGAGGAGCGCCTTGCTCACGCGTTTGGACTCCTTGCACTCGTCGCAGAGGCGCCGCACGAGCCGCTGTGCCACCACACCGATGAGGGCGCTCGATGCGATGAACGGCGCAACCTCCATGTCCGAGAGCCTCGTGAGCGCCGAGGGGGCGTCGTTGGTGTGGATCGACGAGAGCACGAGGTGGCCGGTGAGGGCTGCGCGCGTGGCGATCTGCGCCGTCTCCGCGTCGCGGATCTCTCCTACCATCACCACGTCGGGGTCAGAGCGAAGCACCGTGCGGAGCAGCGCGGCGAACGTGAGACCGATGTGCGTGTTCACCGCCATCTGGGTGATGCCCTCGATCTGGAACTCGATGGGGTCCTCGATGGTGATGATCTTCCGCTCGGCGCTATTGAGCGCCATGAGGCTGGCGTAGAGCGTGGTGGACTTGCCGGATCCGGTGGGACCGGAGACCAGGATCTCGCCGTACGGGCGCGACAGGAACCGCTCGAGCAGCGCACGGTGTTCATCGCGCATGCCGAGGTCCTCCACGGTGGGCTGCTGCTCCTCATGGTTGAGCAGCCGGATCACGATCGACTCGCCGAACGGGGTGGGCAGCGTGGCCACCCGCATATCGATCACGCGACCGTCCACCACGAGTCCGATGCGGCCGTCCTGCGGACGCCGCCGTTCGGCGATGTCCATCTCGGCCATGACCTTCACACGGCTGATCAGTCCCGCGCGCGCGGTGACAGGCACGGTGACGACCTCATGCAGCACGCCGTCGACACGGAACCGGACACGCACGTTATGCGGCCCGGGCTCGATGTGGATGTCGCTCGCCTGGTCGTGCGCGGCCTCGCGGATCAACTGGTTCACGAGGCGTACCACCGGCACGTCCTCGTCGCCAACCACCACGACGTCCTCTTCCTCCTGCTGGGCCATCGTGTCGGTGAGGTCCTCGAACGCGTCGGCCGAGGTGACGTACTTGTCGATGGCGTACTCGATCTGCGACGGAGTGGTGACGACGGGGATGACCTGCCTGCCCGTGCGTAGCCGCACGTCGTCGATCGTCTCGATGTCGAGGGGATCGGCCATCGCGAGCACCACATCGCCATCGCGGAACCCGATCGGCACGGCCTGGATCCGTCGTGCCACGCGTTCCGAAAGGTACGATGCCGCATCGCGGTCCACCGGGTAGGTGGCAAGGCTCACGTACTCGAGCCCCTTCTGCTCGGCCAAAGCCCGGGCGATCGCCTCGGCATCGAGGATGTCGCTGCGGGTGAGCACTTCCCCGAGCTTCCCGCCCTCGGACAGCTGGATCTCGAGTGCGCGCTCCAGGCCCTCGGGCGTGAGCGCACCCGAACGCACCAGAACCAGTCCCAGCCGGTCTCTCGTGTACGGCACGGCGACCCCTTCCGGCCTCGCGTGACTTCGCCCCTGGCGGACGTGATGCGGCTGTACAATCGTAGCAGAAGCGCGGGACCCCGAAGGGGCGCCCGCGCTTCACGGAAGCAGATGCGACGAGGCTAGCGCACGAAGTCGGACAACACGCGTCCGATCAGCTTTGAAGCCACCTCGTCGGGCTGCGGCATGGCGTGGGTCATCCGGCAGCGGGCTTCCTGCACCCGCTCCTCCCGCACGTCGGGCAGTGAGCATACCGACGCCACAACGCTGTCCACGAACTCCTTGTCGGGGGGTGTCCGGCTCTCGCGCGACCTCACGGAGTATGCACTGCCGCTGTGCAGGTACTCACAAACGCGGCTGACCTGTTCGTCTGAGATGATCATGTAACTTTCATCGGCAAAGTCTTACGGCGCCTTGAGAGGGCACACGGCATAGACTGATGAACGGCCTGCTCGTGATGGTGGACACGCTCGGCGATCGACCCCAAAAAAGGGAGAGCCCCAAGGCCGGCACCTTAGGGCTCAGGGGTAAGGGGTTGCCGAAGCAACTCTTGAAGCAAGTATACCCACAAGATCTCGTTCGCGCAACCGCGAAATCAGGAAACTTCACGTTTCTCTATCGCCACTTACGTCGCGCTGCTCTCTCCCGACTCCAGCCGCTCCAGGCGCTCGGACACGTCGAGCCACTCGCCCTCCAGTTCGGCGAGCCGCTTCTTCACCGCGGCGTACTCCGCCAGCGTGGCGTCGAAGCGCTCCTTGTCCTCGTAGATCTCCGTATCGCCCAGGAGTCCCAGCAGCTCGTCGTGGCGCTTCTGTGTCGTGGCCAGCTCGCGGTCGAGCGACTGCAGGCGACGGCGTGCGTCTTTCGTGCCCCGGTAGAGCCGGTTGCGGGCCTCGGCCTCCGCACGCTTGGTCTCCTTGGACTTAGGCGATCCGGCGGCGCCGCCCGAGGCTGCGCCCGGACGCAGGGCACTCCCCTGCTCCGCCGGAGCGGGCGCCTCGCCGGCGATGAGCGCATCGCGCTTGGACAGGTAATAGTCGTAGTCGCCATCGAGCACGGCCACCCGCCCGTCGCGCACGTCCGCCACGCGGTTGGCGATCGCGCGGATGAGGTGCCGGTCGTGGGTGATCAGCGCGATCGTGCCGGTGTACTGCCTGAGCGCGGTCTCAAGGACGTCACGCCCCTGGATGTCGAGATGGTTGGTGGGCTCATCCAGGCACAGGAACGATGCCGGCCTCACCAGCATCTTGGCAAGCGCCAGACGTACCCGCTCGCCGCCCGAGAGCACCTTCACGAGCTTCAGCACGTCGTCCCCGGTGAAGAGGAACGTGCCGAGGAGCGTCCGCGCCTGCTCCTGCGTCCAGTCGGGCGCGGCGAGCATCAGCTCGTGGAGCACCGTGTTCTCGAGGCCGAGCGCCTCCAGCTGATGCTGCGCGAAGTAGGCCACGGTCACCTTGTGCCCCAGCTTCCGCGTGCCGGCATCGGCCTCCAGGTCACCCGCAAGCATGCGCAGCAGCGTAGACTTGCCGGCGCCGTTCGGGCCGACGAGCGCGACCCGGTCGCCCCTGAACAGCTTCAGCGACAGCTCGCCGTACACCACGTTGTCACCGTACGCCTTGCGCACGCCGTCGAGGCTGATGACCTCCTCGCCGGTCCGGTCCGGCTGCGGGAAGGAGAACCGCACTTTCTTGCGCTCCTCGGGCAGCTCGATACGCTCCACCTTGTCGAGCGCCCTTATGCGGCTCTGCACGGCCTTCGCCTTGGTGTTCTTGTAGCGGAAGCGCTCGATGAACCGCTCCTGCTGCTCGATGTAGCGCTCTTGCTGCTTCTTGGCCGAGACGAGCCGGTCGCGTCCGGCGGCCTTCTGCTCCTCGTACTCGCTGTACGTGCCGTGGTACAGCGTAAGCGCCCGCAACTCCATCTCGGCAACACGGCTGACGATCCCGTCCATGAAGGAGCGGTCGTGGCTCACGATCACCACCGCACCCTCGTACCCTTTGAGGAACCCCTCGAGCCAGGTGACGCTCTCGAGGTCGAGATGGTTGGTGGGTTCGTCGAGCAGCAGGACATCGGGCTCGGTGAGCAGGATCTTGGCGAGCGCCACGCGCATCTGCCACCCGCCGGATAGCTCCGAGACGTCCTTGGCAAGGTCGGCCTCGCTGAAGCCGAGCCCGGTGAGCACCGCGCGTGCCTCGGCCTCCACGGTGTAGCCGCCCATGTGCTCGAAGCGGTCGCGCAGGCGACCGTACTCGGCCAAGAGCTGATCGGCCTCCTCGGCAGAGGCGGTGGCGAGTTCCTCCTCCAGCATGCGGATCCGGTGCTCCAGGCCGCGCACGCCCGATGCGGCCGAGAGCACCTCCTCCAGAACGCTCGCGCCGTGCATCTCGGTGGCTTCCTGGCGGAGGTAGCCCACCGTGGCGTCCTTGGCGCGCACCACCGAGCCGTCGTCGGGCTCCTGCTCGCCCGCGATGATCTCCAGGAGGGTGGTCTTGCCCGCGCCGTTGGGGCCCACAAGCGCGATGCGGTCGCGCGGGCCAACGCGAAGGAACGCGTCCGCGAACAGGACGCGTTCTCCGATGGACTTGGTCACATGGTTGATGGTGAGGATCACGCGGAACAGTCTACCAGCATCAGGGCATCACGGCGTGCGACACCCGGACACGAAGGGCACGTGCGGAGGGGGATCGTGCGGAACGCGCTACGAGAGCATCCCTATACGGCGCGTGAGGTCCGTGTGGCATGCGAAGACCGTGTCCTCCGAGGCGCCCCACTGCAGCGAGCGCTCCGCGAGAAGGTTCGTCACCCGTATGAGAGAAGCCATCGTGGGGTGGTCGAAGTCGCCGCCCACCTGCTGGAAGGCAAGCCGCACCATGCCCTCGATGGTGCCTGCCACCGCCTGGTCGCTGGCGTCCAGCCCCACCGCGCGCTGCTGCTCGGCGAACAGAGCGCCATGCTCGGTTGCCAGGCATCTCATCAGCGCATCGCGTACCACTGCGCCACTCTCAGGTTCGTACCGCGCCATGAGGCTCACCTCCGGCATCTCGAACCACATCCGCACCACGGCGCCTCTCGGATCGGGTACTGATCCTCATTGTTCGTTAATCGGTTATCGAGGCTCGATACTGTGTGACATGGCTCACTGAATCGCCAGAAAGTTGCACTCCACAGCGGTTTCGCTACATGACGGCCTCCGGAGCAAGAGGCTCGGCGGCAGCCGCATCGTGCGCAGGACCTGACGATCCCGGTCGAGTATCCGCCGGGACTTCGCTACTCCAGCGGTCTCAGTGCAGCCTCGGCGGCGCTCCTCACCGACGTGCTCACTGCCGAGGTGCCGCCCATGTAGCGCACCTCGAAGACCTCGGTCCAGTGGGTGGTGAACGTCGTGCGCACCGAGTCGCTGAGCGTGGCGCGCGGCGTGAGCACCATCACCGAGCCGCTCTTCCCTTGCAGCGCGCCACCCGAGAGCGCATCCGGGAAGTCCTCACCCGTGGCGAGCGCCACCTTGTCCCACGACAGCCCGGCCTGGTTCACGCCGTACGCCGCCACGCGAACCGCGGTCTCGTAGCGGTTGGCGCCCTGGATCCTCACCGTGTCGCACCCCACCCTGGTGGCGAGGTCCCGCTCCAGGGCCGATGGCACGGCGCTTTCCCCGCCTACCACGATCGCTGTGGTCACACCGGCAGCACGCATGGCGTACACCGTGGAGTCGTCGAGTCCGGCCGCAGCGTTCACGAGGTAGATCGGCCATCCACGCGCCGCGGCGAGCGGCGACGCGCCTAGGGCGTCGGGGAAGTCGAGTCCCGTTACCACGAACGCGGTGCCGTCGTACTCGTCGGAGGTGCTGCGCACCTCGTACGTCACCGCCCGCGCGGTAGCGAACCGATTCACGCCGGCCACTCGCCGCACCGACGTCATGCCGGGGATCGACTTCAGCGACTGCTCCACCTCCGTGCTCACGGCGGCAGTGCCCCCGAGCACGATCGCCTTGCTGGCGCCAAGGGCGCGCACCTCGCTCGCCACCGCTGCGGACAGCTCGTTGGGCGCGGTGAGCAGGATCGGCGCATCCAGGGTACCCGCCAGCGCGGCACCGCCCAGCGCGTCGGGCCAGTTGAACGCCGTGGTGATGATCACCGTGGACGCGCCCTCGGGATACCCGAGGCGCGCAGCCTCGATCGCGGTGCGGATGCGATCGGAGCCCGCTACCTCCACAACGCGCAGCGGATCGCCAACGGCCAGCACATCGATCGTGATCTCGCCCGCCGCCGACCACGCCAATCCGTCATACGCCCGGTACGTGAACGAATCGGTGCCCGACCAGTCGGCATCAGGCGTGTAGACGCCGCTGCCCGACGGATCGAGAATCACCTCACCGTGCGCGGGATCGCTCACGACCTCGAACTTGAGCGGATCACCCTGCGCATCGGATGCGTACGGCTCTACGTCGATCGCCAGCGGTTCGTCCACGAGCGTGTACAGTCTCCGGTCGCCAACGGTGGGCGCGGTGTTCACCACCGAGATGCGCACCGTGGCTGGCGCCGACTCGGCGAGCCCGTCGTGCGCTGTGTACGTGAAGGACGTCTCGCCCGTGAACGCAGGCGGTGGCGTGTACGTTGCACGACCGTCGGCAGCCAGGGTGACCGTGCCGGACACGGGATTGGTCTTCTTCACCGCCACCAGCGGATCGCCCTCGGCGTCGGTGTCGTTGGTGAGCACGTTGAAGGTGACCGGGTCACCCCAGGTGGTGGTGACCGCATCGTCCACTGCCACGGGCGCGGTGTTGGTCCACGTAAGCGCCCCCCGCGCGTTGGCCCGTGCGCCAGTGACGCAGTAGCCCTCAAGCGCGGCCTTCTCGTCTGCGGAGGCCATGATGGCGCGCTTCAGGAGCGTTGTGCTCATAGAGGGATCGTCCGCGAGCAAGAGCGCCGCGATACCCGCGACGTGCGGCGCGGCCATCGAGGTGCCGCTCATGTAGCCGTACCTCGTTGTTGGAGACTCTGTCCACGGAAGCGTGCTGTAGATCGACTGTCCCGGAGCGAACACGTCCACCGACGTGAGACCGTAGTTGGAGTCCTTTGCGGGCTCGTCGGACTGGTCGCTCCAACCCACGGTGAGGATGTTGGGAAGGTCCCACCCGGCCGGGTAGAAGTCTTCCGGGCCGTCCAGGTCGATGCCGTCGTTCCCCGCGGCGCACACGTAGAGGATGCCTGGCGTGTTGGCCATCGCGTTGTACATCATGACATCCGGGTTCTCACCGCCCCACGAGCAGTTGATCACCTTGACGCCCTGCGCGCGCGCGTAGTCGATCGCCTCGATGATGGTCGAACTCCGCATCATACCTCTGTCGTCGAGTACCCGGAGCGCCATCACGCTGACGTCCCAGTTCACTCCCGAGACACCGATACCGTTGTAGCCGCTCGCCCCCACGATCCCGGCCACATGCGTGCCGTGCCCGTGGGTGTCCATCGGGTTGCCGTCGCCACGGTACATATCCGCACCATGCACGTCGTCGATGTAGCCGTTGTGGTCGTCATCGATGCCGTTGTCCGGCACCTCTCCCGGGTTCACCCACATATTGCCGCTGAGATCGGGGTGCGTGTAGTCCACGCCGGTATCGATCACGGCCACCACTACGTTTGCCGACCCGGTCTCGATATCCCACGCCTCGGGCGCGTCGATGTCAGCATCGGCGGTGCCGTAATGTCCGGTGTTGTGCAGGCTCCACTGGCGGGCGAAGTACTCATCGTTGGGGATCACGGCGGGGCGGTACTCGTAGTTGGGCTGTGCGCAGAGCACATCCGGATCGGCCGAGAAGGTCTCTATCGCTGCCTCCACGCTCACACCGGGATCGAGCTCCACAACGGCGAGTCCGCCGAGCCGCGGGTATGATGCCCGTATGCGCCCACCCAGGCGCTCAATCACGCGCCGTTGGGCAGCGGGGACCGAGATCCCGGAGTCGAATTGCACGATGATCTCGCCCTCGGCGTACCTGCCGCCGGAAGCGGAGTCGCCCACGGGCACGACGCCCCGACCCCGTGACTCGCCCACGGCGAGACCGGGCAAGAGAGCCAACGCGAGCGCAACGCACAACACCGCCACAAAGGGTCGTGCGGCCACCCGGCTCATCGGTGCCTCCATCGTTTTCGCGTCCGCTGTGCCAAGCGGGCGTGGATCGGTCGTATCTGATGCCGCTGCAAGGAACGTGCCGCCCGCGCATGGTGTTCCCTATGAGAAGAATACGACATCCCAGGACGCCTCGGCGTGTGGAGGATCGAAGCGCAGTCCCCGTTTCCCGGTCGAGGGACGAGCACCGCTCACCGAGCGAGTGCTGCCTCTCACCGGGCCTCCAGCGTCATTGCGTTTCCCGGACTACCCCCGGGGTACCCCACAGAGTATCCGCGCATGCCGGTGCCCTACCTCCGGATACCGCTCGCAAATCCACTCGCACCGTGTGGCTGCTCCGCATCTCGCGGCACTGTACATCGAGCGCAGGGCGGAATGCATCATGCCGCTATCCGACGAACTCGCGTATGTGACCGCTGCCGATCTGGCGCGCCGCATCCGACGGCACGAACTCTCACCAGTGGAAGTGGTGGACGCGTTCATCGGGCGCATCGAGGAGAGGAACCCGAGCCTCAACGCCTGGTGATGTTCGACTACGACAGGGCACGTGCGGATGCCGCCGAGGCCGAGCGCGTACTGATGTCCGGCGCCGATGTCGGTCCGCTGCACGGAGTGCCCACCGCCACCAAAGACTTCGTTGGCAGCCGCGCCGGTTCGGGACTCACGTTCGGCGGGCTGGAGGCGTTCGCGGACCTCAAGGTCACCGAGGACGGCATGTGGGCGGAACGTATGACACAGGCGGGCGCGATCATCGTTGGGCAGACCAACAGCCCCGTCCTCGCGTTCCGGGGCACGTGCGACAACCCGCTCTTCGGCCTCACAGAAAACCCCTTCGACCCATCGCGCAACTCGGGCGGGTCGTCGGGCGGGAGCGCCGCTGCAGTCGCAGACGGGATGCTCCCCATCGCCCAGAGCAACGGCGGCGGCGGCTCGATCCGCATCCCCTCGTCGTGGTGCGGACTCTTCGGCTACAAGGCGTCGGCGGGCCGCATCCCCTTCGCCATGCAACCCAACGGCTTCATGTGCGGGTTCGTGTTCCCTTCCGAGGGCACAATGGTACGCAGCGTTGAGGACGCGATCATCGGCCTGAACATCCTCAACGAATACGATCCGGCCGACCCCATCGCGCTTCCGGGGAAGGTCGACTTCACTCCGGCACTTCAGGGCTCCGTGAAAGGTTGGCGGATCGCCTACAGCCCGGACCTGGACGTGTATCCGGTAGACCCCAAGGTTACCGCCGTGGTGGAGCAGGCGCTTGAGGCGTTCCGGCAGGCAGGAGCCACGGTAGAACAGGTCTCCCCCGGCTTCGCGTTCGACCAGGTGGAGACAGGCGAACGCATCGGGGACATGTGGTGTCAGATTCTCGGCATGTTCATGGTCGGTCTGCTCGACGGCCTCAAGCAGCAGGGTCTGGACTATCTCGGCGATCTCAGAGACCAGATGCCCGATGAGGTGCTGTACTGGATAAAGCGTGCGCAGAAGCTGACGCCGCTCGACGTGTACAGAGATCAGTCGGCGCGGACCACCGTGTACAACGGCCTCCAGGGCCTGCTCAACGACTACGACCTGCTCGTGACGCCTACGATGGCATGCCCGCCGGTGAAGAACGCCGACGACCGCAACACGCTCGGCCCCGACACGATCAACGGGATCCCCGTCAACCGGCTGATCGGATACTGCATGACGTTCATCACGAACTACTCGGGCCATCCGGCGGCCACGGTGCCCGCCGGACTGAACGCCGATGGTCTTCCGGTGGGACTCCAGATCATCGGCAACCGCTACGCCGACATGGACGTGCTGGCGGCGAGCGCGGTGTTCGAGCGCGTCAGACCGTGGTACGGCCTGATTCGATACCGCGCGACCGGCCGCTCGGGTAGGGCGGCGAGCACCCATACAACGACAGGGCCCCGGCATGTGCCGGGGCCCTGTGTCCATGCATGCGGTCGGCTCGCGTGGCTAGCCTGCAAGCGAC